>JAESGS010000412.1_pt1 | contig 34606 bp, 31 predicted proteins | sample 9269761 | NCBI WGS metagenome assembly JAESGS01 (sample SAMN15741799, study PRJNA653493) | algae metagenome | isolation source: Cyanosarcina radialis HA8281-LM2 and co-occurring heterotrophs from damp... | place: USA: Makauwahi cave, Hawaii | collected 2011-01-06 | reverse complement strand
AACGCGGCTAAAAATATCAAAATGGTTGGGGCTTCAACCATAAGGTTAGGGGATGTCAGACAGTCGCAGACTGCAATCCCTGCTTGAGCCTTGAATCCCACGTCATTCATGCGTGGGAGTAGGTCAATAGGCAGCGGTTATCGTCGCGAAATCGATCTAGAGGATCGCGTCGATCTACTCGATATAATTGAGAAACACTTGGTGAAGGTATGAGTTATGGTGCCGGAGACTGCCCTAAATCTCCAGACTGAGCTACCAGGCTGGGAAGTTCCATCCCCTCCCACTGACTTAATTTTTGACGATGGAGAACCCTTGGAAAGCAATCGTCATCGGATCGCGATGAACGTGCTGATTCGCTCAGCGCAGCAAGTGCTTCGACCTCGCCCCGACAGCTTCGTAGGCGGCAATATGTTTGTCTACTACAGCCGCCATCAAGCCATGAACCGCGACTTTAGGGGTCCCGACTTTTTTGCCGTCCTGGGGGTGGAAGCGAATCGAGAGCGGCAAGGTTGGGTGGTTTGGGAAGAATCCGGTCGCTATCCCGATGCGATTATCGAACTTCTCTCCCCTAGCACGGCAGCGATCGATCGAGGAGCCAAAAAAGACCTCTACGAGCAAGTTTTTCGGACACCCGATTATTTCGTCTTCGATCCCTTCGATCCTAATTCCCTGGCAGGTTGGCGACTAGATTTAGCTCGTGGCTATCAACCCTTGAATCCGAGCGAGCGCGGCTGGCTCTGGTGCGAAACCCTGGGACTCTGGTTGGGAACCTGGGAAGGCGCGATCGATCGCGAACCAATAACAGGAAGCTGCTCGTGGCTGAGGTTTTATACCTCCGACGGAGATTTGGTGTTACTCCCCGAAGAAGCTGCCCAGCAACGGGCCGAGCAAGAAAAACAGCGGGCCGAGCAAGAAAAACAACGGGCTGAACGCTTGGCTGCAAAGCTGCGGGAACTGGGGATCGATCCCTCTAATCTCTGATTTTTGAGCGATGCTATTTTGTCAATACACTTTAAACCAGAGAACGTGTAAATCTCACATTAGCTGACAGCGATCGTCAATTTCTAGACAAAAAATCTGCACGAGCTAGGCGTTGCCAACAAGAGGAGATCGCTATAGTGTAAAGACGTAGAATTTAGTCCAAAATCTATCTTTGCGATCGAGCAATTTATCTCTTTAGATAGATGTATGCGATCGAATAGCCATGAGATTTTAAAACAAAGACAACTATAGGGGTAGATGGCTGATGTAATTTCAATCTCGCTGTTAGGAATATTGTTGCTGGCTTTGTATCTTCACGGGATCTTCCGTCACAAAATTGAGTACGGCATCCAACAAATTCCTGAACTTGATTCTCCCAACTTTGCTGCTATTCTGCTGGGCTTATCCAACTCCTTTTTCGCTCGGGCCGACATCGCCGGATTTTGGAGCGAACCAGATGCCATCTATAGAGCGCGATTAGCAGCGATTAAAACAGCGCAACACACCATTCACTTTGAAACTTTTTACATGACTCCCGGCCGTCGGGCTGACGAGTTTGCTGCTGCTTTGAGAAATCGCGCTTTGGCAGGGGTGAAAGTGCAGTTGCTGGTCGATCGCTTTGGAGTCATAAAGCTGCCAAAAAATTACTGGCAGCAACTCCGTCAAGCAGGGGTCGAGGTGCGTTTCTTTCACCTATTCCACTGGAAAGATCCGCTGGGGTATTTAGAGCGCACTCATCGCAAGTTGATCATCATTGACGGACGAGTTGCCCTCATTGGCGGCATGGGCGTTTCCGATGATTGGGAGGGCAGTAAGGAAACAGGATACACTGCTCCTTGGCTCGACACCGAGATTCAATTTGCCGGGCCGATAGTCGCTACTTTAGAAGGGTCTTTTATCAGGCATTGGATGTATGCAGGCGGTTTCGCCTGTTTGAATTTGAATGAAGATCGATCGATGCCTGGTTCTATTGAAGTCATGGTTACAGCCAGCGATTCCGAAGCTAAAGTTTCGCCCATTAGTACGCTGCTGTGGATGAGCATTCTAGCGGCCAGGGAACGGGTTTGGATTGCTAGCCCTTACTTTTTGTTAGACGCTAACTGTAGAAAGGCACTCAAACAGGCCCGGCATCGAGGAGTAGACGTTCGGGTTTTGACTGTCGGCCCGCGTAACGATAAAAAGTTGGTTTACTACGCCGTTCGCGAACGCTATGAAGACTTACTCAGATCTGGAATCGAGATTTACGAATATCAACCGAGCATGATGCACGCTAAGGTAATGTTGTGCGATCGCCAGTGGGTGACTCTCGGCAGTGCCAATTTCGATCCTCGCAGTTTCTTCCACAACGACGAAATCAACTTTTCTTTGCGGGAATCTCAATTGATTAAACGAGTCGATCGTTTTTTTCTGGATGCGTTTGCCAACAGCCGATTAATAGAAAATGTAACTTGGCGATCGCGTCCGTTTTGGCAGCGGTTTTTGGGCAGGCTTACCCTCTTTTTCCGCTGGCAACTTTAACAAGTCATATCAATTCGCAATTTTCAATTCGCAATTGTTTAGGTCAAAAACCAGCTTTTGATACCAAATCTGGTTTGAAAATAGAGTTTATTCTTGAGTCCGCGCAGGCGGACTTTGTTTGCCAAGGCTGCGGTTTCAACCGCCAGGGTAAAGCAGTCGATCTGTGTAAATCTCACCAAGGAACGATCGAAAACTGCGATCTAAGAGGCAACGATCGCGGTGCGTTTAAGATCGGTTTTGGGTGTTCGGTGCAGCGGCGGGAAAATACGACATGGGTTTTCTCGCTTCCTAAGCTTCTAAACTAGAGATGTTGATTAGTAGTAGAGTTTTATGAGCGATCGCACCACAGCTAGCGAGTTATTTCAGGCAGCTTACGAACACCGCTATACCTGGGACTCTAACTTCCCTGGATATAGTGCCGATGTCCGACTCCAGCAAGGAGATGAGACTTATACGGGTAAAGTGCGGGTGAACGGCGACTACACCGTAGAAGTCAGCGGTGTAGACGACGAACAAGTCCAAGAAAGCATCTATACGCAACTGCGAGATGTCATCACCCACCGCAAACGGGCAACTTTTGCTCAAGCCCATGGCAAGCACGAGTTTGACTTGGGCCAAACCGATGGTACTGGGGCAGTAGAAATCCTGGTGAAAGGCGATGCTATGGGTTCTAACTACAAAATCCGAGGCCAGGAGATTTGTCAGGTCAGCCGAGTCATGGGGCGGATGGCTTTTGTCATCAATACCAAAAAAAGTCTCGATACTGGTAAAGGCTACGTTTCCAGCAGCTACGATGCCATTTTCCGCAACCCCGAAACTGGGGACTTACTCAGGAAGTTGGAATTTGAAGACACCTACGAACCTGTTGGCGACTATCACATCATGACTCGTCAGGTAGTTCATTCCCTGGAAGGAGGAGAACGCACGACCACTGAATTTGATTTCTCCAACGTGAAGTTGCTCGAACCAGCAATGGTATAGTCTGTCAGCCAGGGCGATTCGATCGCCCTCGACAGACTGTTAGGATGAACGTAGTTGCTATCCGCAAAATGCCGGACAAAAATTGAGGTGAACGATGTCACAAACTTTAGAACTGACTAACGATAACGTTGAAAAAGTCTTAGACGAGATGCGCCCTTACTTAATGGCTGACGGCGGCAACGTGGAATTAGTAGATATTGACGGTCCTGTTGTCAAGCTTCGCTTGCAAGGAGCCTGCGGTTCTTGCCCCAGTTCGACTATGACCTTGAGAATGGGGATCGAACGCCGCCTGCGCGAATTCATTCCCGAAATTGCTGAAGTCGAACAAGTAATCTAGTCCGAATTCTACAGACGTTGCACTGCAACGTCTCTTTTTCAATCTAAGGCGATCTGTGCTGGTGCAAAAACTGGTGCGATCGCCTTTTGCTTGATAAAACCAAATCCGATTATCATAGTGTGGCGGTTGAAACCGCAGGTATACAATCAAAGTCCGCCTGCGCGGCAGTGACTTCATCGAGGAAAAGCGATCGCTCATAATTAAAATAGTTAAGATTGTAAATCGCAGCTACACCAAAGCAGTCTGTATTCAGAGTCTAAAATCAAAATGTCATAATCGGACATGAAGCTAGGAGATATTGTCAACAGAGTTATCATCGAGCCACGCAAGCTAACAGAATATGCCCTCAACTCCGACAACCCCAAAGGTGCCGATAAAGCTGTTATGTTTCAGCTTTATCTTGGTTTTACCAAAGATAATTACGAAGCTCTAATGGCACAGATTTTAGCTGTAGCTCTAGAAGGTGAAGCTATTTTACAGCGTACAGATGAATATGGGCAACGCTACCAGGTAGATTTGGAAGTTCAAGGATCGGAGGAAGAGCAGAAAGAAATTGTTCGCACTGGTTGGATAGTAGCTCCTGGAAGTGACGTAGCTAGATTAGTAACGCTATATGTAAGGAAAAAGCAGTGATGAAACCAGAGTTATTTGATGTAGTTGAGTTGTTAGTAGATTTGCCTGAGTCTAATCTTTGTGTAGGAGAGCAGGGAGCTATTGTAGAGTGTTTTAACGGTGGTAAGTACGAAGTAGAGTTTGCGAATCAATATGGAGAAACAACGGCTATATGTACTCTAAATTCAGAGCAATTCAGGGTAGTTTGGCAAGCCAAAACGAAGAGCAAAGTCGGGGCTGCACCAACGGAGGCAAGTTAGATCGAGTAAGCGATCGCTCATTTGATAATGTAGCTGGAAGAACGATCGCTTATACCTCAAGCTAAAATCGAACCAATATTGATTTCTGAATATGACAAGTACGATCGATAAATCTATAACTTTAACCGAGTTTCTGCAACTGCCAGAAACGAAACCAGCTAGCGAATTTATTGACAATCGCATCTATCAAAAACCTATGCCTCAAGGCAAACATTCTCGACTGCAATTCAAACTATGCGATGTTGTTAACCAAATAGCCGAACCACAAGAAATCGCCTTAGCTTTTCCCGAACTGCGCTGTACCTTTGGCGGGCGATCGATCGTCCCTGATGTGAGTGTATTTACCTGGGAAAGAATACCTTTCGATGTTAATGGTGAAGTTGAAAATACTTTTGCCGTTCCTACAGATTGGGTAATTGAAATTATCTCCCCCGACCAGAACGCCACCAACGTCATCAGTAACATCCTGCACTGTTTAGATCGTGGCACTAAGTTAGGTTGGTTCCTGGCTCCCAACGAGCGGTTAGTGTTGGTATTTCTGCCAGGACAACAACCATTAGAAATGAGAGGTAGCGATCGCCTACCAGTACCAGATTTTTTAGATTTAGATCTGACAGTATCCCAGCTTTTTGATTGGCTAAAACCAGGAAAGCCGAGGGTTGATGCCTGAGATATTACCCAATTCTAAATCTTGGATATAATCGATCGCTAGACGCGAGGGTTAACATAATAAGGTTAGCGATCGCCCCAAGAAGGGCTATATCCAAACAACGGTCGCTGTAGCTACACAGAGAATGGCAAACTTCTAGTAAAAGAAGTTACTAAGCTAAGTAGTGTTTAGTCCTCCCACGCGCGAAATTTATGGTTCATCCTCTCTACGTCGCTTTCATCTGGCATCAGCACCAGCCTTTGTATAGATCTAGAGATAATCAATACCGCCTGCCTTGGGTGCGGTTGCACGGCACGAAAGATTATCTAGATTTAGTCTTGTTGTTAGAGCGTTATCCGAAGCTGCATCAAACAGTCAACTTAGTACCCTCTTTGATCCTGCAATTAGAAGAATATGTTGCCGGAACTGCCTTAGATCCCTATTTGAAGCTATCGATAACGCCTACAGAACAGCTAAGCAGAGAAGATCGAGAATTTATTGTCGAGCATTTTTTTGATGCCAACCACCGCAGCGCGATCGATCCCCATCCCCGCTACAGCGAACTCTACCAGCAGCGGCAGGAAAAAGGACGCGGGTGGTGTTTGGAAAATTGGCAACTGCCAGATTATAGCGACTTGCTCGCTTGGCACAATCTAGCGTGGATCGACCCTTTATTTTGGGACGATCCAGAGATTGCAGGCTGGTTGAAACAGCAGAAGGGCTTTACTTTGAGCGATCGCCAAGCAATTTACACCAAACAGCGAGAAATTATTAGCCGCATCATTCCCCAACACCGGAAAATGCAGGAGGCAGGGCAGTTAGAAGTGACGACTACGCCCTACACTCACCCGATCTTGCCCCTACTAGCAGATACCAACGCTGGTCGGGTAGCCGTACCCGATATGAATTTACCGCAACAGCGGTTTCAATGGGCCGAAGATATTCCCCGACACTTAGACAAAGCTTGGTATATCTATAAAGACCGATTTGGGGTTGTACCGCGCGGGTTATGGCCTTCAGAACAGTCAGTCAGTCCGGCAATTTTACCTTATGTCGCCCAACAGGGGTTTAAGTGGTTGTGTTCTGATGAAGCGATTTTAGGTTGGACTCTAAAGCACTTTTTCCACCGCGACGGGGCTGGTAACGTTTTAGAACCGGAAATGCTATATCGTCCGTATCGTCTCGAAACCGAATTTGGGGATTTAGCGATCGTCTTTCGGGATCACCGCCTCTCGGATTTAATCGGCTTCAGCTATGGGGCCATGGAACCGAAACGAGCAGCGGCGGATTTGGTCGGACACCTAGAAGCGATCGCCCGTTCTCTCAAACATCGTCAATCTGAAGGCGGTACGGCCCTTGCCCATCCCTGGCTAGTCACCATCGCCCTCGACGGCGAAAATTGCTGGGAACACTACCCGCAAGATGGCAAACCTTTCCTAGAAAACTTGTATCAAACCTTCAGCCATCACCCAGAAATTCAACTAGTCACCGTAGCAGAATTTCTCGATCGCTTCCCCGCCACCGCAACTCTACCCGCCCAAGAGTTACACAGCGGTTCTTGGGTAGATGGCAACTTCAGAACTTGGATCGGCGATCCGGCGAAAAATCGAGCCTGGGATTTGCTAACCGCAGCGCGGCAAGTCTTAGCCAACCATCCCGAAGCCACCCCAGAAACTAACCCCACGGCTTGGGAAGCCCTCTATGCGGCAGAAGGTTCTGACTGGTTTTGGTGGTTTGGCGAAGGTCATACTTCCAACCAAGATGCCATGTTCGACGAGTTATTCCGCGAACACTTGGTGGCACTCTATCAAGCATTGAACGAACCGATTCCCGAAGAACTCGATCGATATGTCGAGATTCACGAAGCGCGAGGCGATAGACCACCAGCGGGCTTCATCCATCCCCTAATTGACGGCCGAGGCGACGAGCAAGATTGGGATCTGGCCGGACGGATGGAAATTGGCGGGGCTAGAGGAACGATGCACCGCAGCAGCGCGATTCAGCGCCTCTGGTATGGAGTCGATCACCTCAACTTTTACCTGCGCCTAGACTTTGGCAGCGGCATTAAACCGGGCATAGATTGCCCGCCGGAGTTGAATTTGCTTTGGTTCTACCCCGATCGCACCATGCACAACAGTCCAGTTCCGCTGCTCGATTTACCCGATCTAGCACCATTGAATTACTTGTTTCACCACCATCTAGAACTTAATTTATTAACTAATTCAATTCAATTTCAAGAAGCAGGAGAACACCATCAGTGGCATCCTCGTTTCACTCGCGCTCAAATGGCTGTAGATCGGTGTTTGGAATTATCCATACCTTGGGCAGATTTGCAAGTCGAACCAGATTATCCCCTGCGAGCGGTCTTAGTGCTATCCGATCGCGATCGCTTTCAAGACTATCTGCCCGAAAATGCCTTGATTCCGGTTGCAGTTCCTTAACGAAGTCAGGAGTCAGAAGTCAGGAGGTGAGGAGTATGTTTTTGCAGGAGGGGATTTATGCCCCGCTCCAAAAACTTTTCTCCTATGGGGTGGTTATCCCTGGAGTTGTCTGTATAGTCTGCGTGGGGATCGGTGTGGGCGCTAGAGTAGATCCTGGCGCTGGGGTTTCTCCTGGGAACGAACCAGGTGCGGGCGATGCTCCTGGTATATTTGTCGGTGCTGCTCCTGGGGGCGATGCTCCTGGGATGTTTGTAGGTGCTGCTCCTGGTGGCGATATTCCTGGAACTGCTGTCGGTTGTACTCCTGGGGGGGATGCTCCTGGTATTGGTGCTTGCTCTTGCCCTGGCGCTAGAGGAGGTGTCTGTTCTACACCTGGCTGCGTTGTCGGCGTAGATTCTAAACCTGGGATGTTTGTAGGTGTTGCCCCCGGTGGAGGTGGTGCCAACCCTGGTGCTAGAGGTGTAGGCTGAGGCTGAGCCTCAGTTGGGGGAGGTGCGGCTTCTGGAGGAATAGTTGGAGCGATCGGCGCTGTCGGTTCGGGAGTCGGTGGGGCTGCTTTAAAGCCCAGTAAATACTCAGCAGAGGGGAAGTAAGTAGACCAACGGGTGACGCTAGGATTGGTTTGCCAATTTTGCCGACTAACCTTCAAATACAAAATTGGTGCGACTAAGCCCTCATTCCTTCCTACTACCATAACCCCAATATCTGTCAGCACGCCATTTTGACGAAATTGGCGCTGGGCTGCGGTTTTAGAAGCTGCTTCAGCCCGATCGATCATGCTTCTGTAAGACTCGTTTCTTCTGCGATTAATCGCAATCCTAATCTGAGTGCTACCGCTTTGCCCGACAGACGGTGGAATTCCTTCAGCCGGATCGGTCAATACAGCTTGGATCGACCAATAAGTCCCAGCACAACCCAGTATGGCTACTAAACTGAGTAGGAACGAACGTTGGGAAGTAAGAAATTTCACGTGCTGCCTAAGTGACATTTTCAGTTTCCTCATTCGAGATAGCGATTGTCGATCGCAATTTGGACACGAAAATATTTAAGGCAATGGTATAACATTGATTTGGCCTCGATCGCAAATATTTTGGCTTTGTTGAGATATTTGGCTCTAACAGCACCAAATATCGTTGGTTTAGTATTTTCAGAGCGGCGTTCAAAATTCCTACTGCGAGATTGTAGTTTCGAGCCTAAAATGCAGCCAAAGCTGAAAAATATAGCTGATGGCTGGGTGCTATCGCGAAATCAGGGAGAAAGATGATGAGCAAACAAGAGAGCGTACCGATTGGGATTGTTGGGGCCTCAGGTTACGGCGGCGTGCAATTGATTAGACTGTTAATCGATCGCCCAGAGGTAGAAATTGCTTATTTAGGGGGCGAAAGCAGTGCGGGCAAGCCTTTTTCTGATATATATCCCCACGTAACGGATCGGGTAAATTTGGTCGTCGAGTCGATCGATTTAGAAAAAATCGCCGCTCGCTGTCAGGTAGTATTTCTCTCTTTGCCCAATGGTTTGGCGTGCGACATGACACCGACGTTGCTGGCGAAGGGTTGTAAGGTCTTAGATTTATCTGCCGACTATCGGTTTAGTAATCTAGAAACCTATAGCGATTGGTATGGTAAAGAGCGCAGCGATCGAGAAATTGCTGCCACTGCCGTTTACGGATTGCCAGAACTTTATCGCGATCGCATTGCTGCTGCTTCCTTAGTAGGTTGCCCTGGCTGCTACTGTACGGCTAGCTTGTTGGCTTTGTTGCCCCTGCTCAAGCAAGGGTTAATCTTACCCGAAACCACCATTATCGACGCTAAATCTGGTACTTCTGGGGCTGGCAGGCAGGCAAAAACTAACTTGCTGCTGGCTGAAGCCGATAACTCTTTAGCTGCCTATGGCGTTGCTCGTCACCGACATACTCCAGAAATCGAGCAAATCTGTAGCGAGTTGGCTGGATACGATGTCAGAGTGCAGTTTACTCCTCACCTAATTCCGATCGTGCGCGGGATTCTTTCGACTGTTTACGCGACGTTGAGCGATCCAGGGCTAGTTCGAGAAGATTTAATTACGATTTACAGCGCGTTTTATCGCTCTTCTCCGTTTGTCAAAATCTTGCCCAGTGGTATCTACCCTCAAACTAAATGGGCTGCCGGGACTAATCTTTGCTATATCGGCATTGAAGTCGATCCGCGCACTAACCGGATAATTGTCATGTCAGCGATCGATAACTTAATCAAAGGACAAGCCGGACAAGCAGTCCAATGTTTCAACTTGATGATGGGTTGGCAAGAAACATTGGGATTGCCGCAGTTGAGTTTTTATCCCTAAATGGGAAGTTTTTTGCCACACGAGAGCGGAGCGATCGCCCTTTTTTGTCAGAATTCATTGGGGTGCGATCGCTCCTTACTGGACTTTAAACTAATGGGCAGTTCTAGAACTGCATTGATAATTTCTGGCGATCCGCCGCTTTGACGGGTAAGATCGTACTCTTCCGCCTCAAGAAAGAGAACCCGGTTAAGAGTCGATTGATAACGTGTCGAGCGCCTCAGACTGTTCTGGTGGATGGTTTCACAATCCCTTCAGCGGTCGCAGAGTAGGGGAAACGGTAAAAACCCTACACCACTAAAACTGAAACTCAACCGGGCGTTATAGCTTGTTTGCTTATAGCTTTTGTTATTCCAGACCACTTGCTACCTTGACACCGTTCTCCTTCGGGTGGCAATTCACAGGACAAACAGCAAAATCTCTGTTTTGGTCGAGCCACATATATCAAATAGATGTTGCTTACTTTCAGTATTGACGCACATCCGAAAAGGTGCTGGTTTTGACAGAAAAATTTAACTATTAGGCGGGAAGTCCCGCACTGTATGCGTAGCATCAGCATCGGGAGAAGTCACACATTATCCAACAACTGCCGCTTTTGGTGTTGCTGTTGGTTAAACTGCTTTTGTTCTGGGGTCAACAGATCGTAGGCAATTGGCGATCGCATATCCCACTGCATCTGAGCTAACAGCAACAAGCTCAAACCCATCAAGCCACCAGTAGTCAGAAATTGCCAAGGAGCGACATAAGGTAAAAACACTATGCCCAGGAGGTGTAAGCTTCCCACCAAAAGCAAAGCACGCGATCGCACCCCTACGCCAGTAAATAAGTAGCCAACAGCGCTTAGTCCCAGCCACAGCGGACACAAATTGAGCAAAACCTCGCCCCAGCCGAAGAAAATTCCCCCATCAGTTAGAGCCAGACCTGATAGCATCAAAATCGTCCAGCCATAGATGACCCAGCGCAGCCGCTCTACACTTACCCAAAACCAAGTCAAGGCGATCGCGCTCGCCGTACCGACCAGGGTAAGCGCCGTCCAGAAAATTGCTTGCGTTGTCCAGCTAATAGGTAGAAATTGAGCGATAGTAAAGATAGTGGTGGCTATCAGTCCCCAAATGATGAATACTTGGTCTACGCGAGTATACGAGCCTGAATATAGAGTTAGATCGCTAATTTTCCAATTAATGTGCCAAATGCCTTGTAAATCCTGAAAATCGAGAGCTTCTTGTTTTTCGCTTAGCAGTGGTTGAGAAAAATTGCTCCAAGTCATTCAATTAACTAAAATCTGTAAATATACCTAAGATAAATTATGTCATAAATCTTAATAAAAATACACAAACCCCTAATTAGTTAATACCAAATCCGGTTCTCATACCATCCATTGCTGCCCTCACCCCCAACCCCTCTCCCTTGGGAGAGGGGAGCCGGAGGCCCCTTCAGGGAAAAACGGTTTTGTAAATCTCACATAACTAGTGCATTGCGGCGGAAATCCACCTACCATGACAAATCGCAGATGCGCTGATGGCGTAGACTGCTTGGTGCGCTTGGCATGATTGAGGAAACCTCCTTGCTTCAGCGCCTCCGCTGCTTGGTGCAAGCTGCATGGCGTAAGTCCTGCGGACGACCTGACGGTAAGCGTTGGCGTAGCCGCCCTGGAAGGGCTAGCATCTCCGCTAGGAGATGGGAACCTCGCCGCGACTTGCATCCGCTTTTTGACTTTTGACTTTTGACTTGGTAGCTGAGCTTGTTGAAGCGTTGACTTTTGACTGCTACGCAGCGGTACTAGCGTCTTTTATCCCTGCCAGAAGTTGAAGCCATATCTAAACTGGTTAAAGCGTTGATGGAGCGAGAGTAATCTATTTGCTTTTGCGGGCGAGTGTCTGAGGCATATCCTCGGCGCTGATAGCCAGAAGGCGTTACCGCCGAACCTTTAGCTCTATTTGCCACTAACCCTAAAATTTGAGCGCCAGATCCTTTAGTTTTGAAATCTTCTATGACTTCTTCGAGAATATTGCGCTTGAGCTTGCCTAAAGCCGTAACTAACACGATGCCATTCGTGTGAGGAGCGAGTAAATAAGCATCAGCGCATTCCAACAGAGGGGGCGTATCGTAAATTACCAAGTCAAAATCTGCTTGCAGCTTTGACATCAACTCTCTCATCTTCTCCGAAGCCAGCAACCTGATCGGATCTGGTGGCATCATCCCTGCCGTCAACACGAACAAATTGTCTTCTAAAGGCGATCGCTGAATCAGGTTGTTGTAATCTAAGTTGTTGGAAATCACATCGGTCAATCCCTGCATATTGCTGACTCCCAAGCGATCGTGAACGCTAGGACGACGCAAATCGGTATCGACTAGTAACACTCGCTGCCCCATTACGGCTGCTGATTGGGCTAAGTGAGCCGAGATCGTAGATTTGCCATCTCCAGCGGTAGGCGAACTGATAATCAACGAACCTATAGGATCGTCAGAACCGAGCAAGCGGATATTAGTGTAAAGAAAGCGGAAAGCTTCAAAAAAGGGAGTCGCCTTGTAATCTTGAGGTTGATCGGTACTTAACAGCCCAAAATTATGCCCCGATTGCTCCACTAAAGTCGGTACGTTCGCCGCTGGCGCTAGTTCTTTGAGATCTCTGTCCCACGGAATTACTCCTAACAGGGGCAGTCTGGTAATGCTTTTAACTTCTTTTAGGGTGTACAAGACATTGCTGAGTTTATCTACCACTAAAGCCACAGCAGTTCCCAACAGTAGCCCTAACAAAGTCCCTACAGCTAAATAGTTTTTAACATTAACCGGAAAACCTAGAAGATCGATCGGAGAATTGAGGGCTGGAGGTGCAATTAATTGCCAAGGTACTTGTTTTTGGGCCTCTTCAATTCGCAATGCTTCTCGGTTGGCTAAAAACTGATTCAAGTTCGCAGCAGCAATTTGTAATTCCTGTTGGATCGCATCGTAATTGCGACTGATAGCTGGCAACTGTTTTAATTGTCCGTCTAAGATCGCAATATTTTGATTCAGAGTTTGATATCGTTCTTGCAATTCTTGGATACCGCCCAGCATTTCTTGTTGCACTCGCTGCTGTTCTTGCAGCAACAAAGGCAACAAATTTTGTCGCTGCTGTTGTAAATTCTCAATGATGGGATTACCACGCTCAAAGCGGCTCGACTCTTGAGCGATTTGCCGATCGATCTCTTGAATTTGGTCTAAGATTCTTTGATAGCGGGGATTATCTCTTAAAGCTACCGCTGCTGCTGCTTCTCCTGGCTTTTTAGCTAGCTCTCTTTGCAAGTCGTTATAACGGGAGATCGCCTGATCTAGTTGCAATCTAGTATCTAGCTGTTGTTGCCGAAAAGCATTAATTTGCACCGTTAGTTCTTGAGCCTTAGTTGGCGGATCGACTAAGTTATACTGCTGCCGCAATTTTTGCAAGCGCAGTTGTTGAACCTCAACTTGCGTTCTTAATTGAGGCAATTGCTCGTCCACAAATTTGATGCCATCAGTGACATCTTTTTGCCGCTCTTCACCGCTATAGCTTAAATAAGCATCTTTAACTAAACTTAAGACATCCAAAACTAGATCTCGATTAGCATCTTGATAAGAAACTTCTAAAACATTAGTGTTTTTACCAGCAGCTTGAATATCTAAATTAGAAATAATTGAGTTATAACTAATCGTGGGGTATTGAGCTTGCAGCTTTTGAAAAACTGGAAATAACAATTTGTGGCTTTGTAAAACCTGTAACTTAGTTTCGTCTAGCACTATAGTTGGCGGTTTGTCCTCTCTGCCTATAGTTTGAGATACTGAAGATGTGACTCGCTCTTCGCCCGTCACGGGTTCGGTTAAAATCTGGAAGCTGCCTAGATGCACGGGAGTATCGGTCAGCGCCTTCCACAACGCTCCTGCTGCTACTACAGTGGTGATGCCTACGATTAGAAACCAGCGGCGACGGATTGCTGCCAGAAATTGTCCTAAATTCAATCCACCTTCGTCGCTCTCAGTCGATCGAGCTACATTGACCGGAAGCGAGGAGGAAGAGTTTTGGCGATCGTTCATGTTGGACTCTATAGACTTAATTTCTGACTCCGATTGAGGAACCTTAGCGGCGATAGGGGAGAAGACTTGGAGGTGCGATCGTTGACTTGAAAATATGCTTTGTTAAATGTAAAACAGCTTACCACTTTTAAATGACTATAGATAGCGATTTTTAGCTGAAAGCATCATAGCGACGATCGAACGGATTTGACTGAGGATAAAATTGTGACCTCACAAGCATTTGGGGATCGACCTGCCCCTATAGCTTAACTCCATTTATAAGAGTACGACCGAGAAAATGGGTGTCAAAACCCGTTGGGCATTACCACTTGGCAACGAACATTGTGAATTGACAATTGTTTCGGTCAATATTTACTTCACAGTCCTTGACGTTTGATCGGCTTGGGCAGCGGTTTTCGCTCTGAGGGGGATGCTGGCATAGGGGGGCGATCGTCTCGTCTGGGCAATTGAGGCTTTCGATCGACCGGACGCTTGCTGAAAGCGGTCTTAGGCTTTTTCTTCAAGGGCAAGAAGCCAATATCTTTACCTTCTCGAACTACCAAGTCTCGATCTTGCCTCAAGACTTGGAAATCCCAAAAGCGACCGAGCATTTTATCGCCGATCGAACATTGGAGATGAAGCTTGAAAAACTTAGCTTTTTCTGACTGCTGGCGAGATGACTGTCTGATTTTGACGACGATTTGTCGATCTGGGGGCGACTGATAGACGACCTCGCCCCGAATGGAAAAATAACCGTCTTCGATCGCCTCTTCACCATCTTCAGTTCGATCGCTGTCGCTACTTTCGTCGGCTTTGTCTCGATCGAGCGTTTCTGGCTCCCAAACTCCCACGATTTGCAGGTGCAATTTATCGTCTTCCTTACGGGTGCGAGGATAGACCACCCAAAGATGAGGTTGAGATAAATCTATATGATTTTTCACCAAACTCATGACTCGACCCAAGAGGACGCTATCGATTAAGGTTTCGTCATCAGCTAACAGCATACCTTGGGTAAACTGCTCTGCTGAAGGCAGATATTGACCTCGAACTAGCCCTATAGCTCGATACTGCATTGGCTCGCCAGGAGGCGGAATCGGCTGTTGTCTGGCTTTAGGTTCTTCTGCGACCTGCTCTGGAGGCGGAGCGGGAGCGGGCGGAGCCTCTTGGCGCTCGCTAGCTTGGGTTGAAGCTATAGGCTCTGGCTCTGGCCTGGTCGGGCGCACCAGTTTTTCTGGGGATTTGGGTTGAGGCGATTGGGGGGAGCGATTCACGGCAGGATTCATAAAAACTCCTCGGCGGCGGAGACGCATCGTCATGGGAAAGACCGATAACTCCAGGATGCTAGCTCAGAGTCACTGCGCCACACTAGGGGATTTTACCCTTTCCTGAGGTTATTGTCGGGCGGTCTAGTCGATCGGTATGTTAGGTGTAATCAGACAATTCTAGCAAGAGCGATCGGAATCGGATCGCCGATTTGACCCCATCAGACCTGTAAAGACGTTTCATGAAACGTCTCTACATCGTCGGCGATCGAGCCGTTGTTTGCTGAAATCAAGTTTGGCGACTAGCAATTACTGCATAGAATGGATCGCCGCTAGCTCCGCCGAACCATTGGTAGAGATTAGCGGCTCTGGCAGGGCGAGCGATTACCTCTGGCGAAGTGAATCCCGACACCGATTGAAAGTAAGCTTTCACTAGCTCGATTCTGCTAGCTTCAGCAGCATCCCGCCATGCCTGAATTGCCTTTTCAAAAAACATCCGGTTGGAGAAGCTAATAATGGCGGTGCCACCGGGCTTGAGGATGCGGTAGATTTCCGCAAATACAGCTTCTGGATATTGCAAGTATTGAACTGAAACGGTATTGAGTACGGCATCAAAATCTCGATCGCCCAAAGGTAATTTAGGATTTTGATTGAGATCTTGGACGAAGTAACTGTTCAGTCGCTTGTTGCTGGCTAATTCTTCAGCATTCATACCATGACCTTCGACGTGGGCAAATTCCATTTCTGCTGGCAGATGAGAAACCCAACTGCTCATCAGATCGAGGATGCGAGTATGAGGCCCAAGGCGATCGCGGTACAGATCGGTTAGCTGTTGAATAAAGCCCGGATCTACGTGGGTGACAAAGCGGGGAAAAGAGTAAAATCCAGCGTCGTCAGATGCGTCAATTTTCTGGCGTTGATTTGGTCTAAGCTGCATACTGGCAAAGGCGATCGCGTTTTGTTACGATTTGTGTCGATCCCTTTTATTTTGGCATAAAAACTGAATTTAGAGGCTTGTACCTTCAAACTTTGCGTTCGCGAAGCGTGCCGGAGGCAATTATTGCTAATTGCAAATTGGCAATTGTTACTGTTCCCAGGTTAGAATTCTTCTAAACTTCTAATCAAAAATCATGCGTCACGAAGTCAAAGTTTTGGAACCAACAGATTTATGGTATTTACAAAATAATATTAATAAAGAAACTAATAAATGGTTTCATCCTACTAAGAATATTCCTTTTGTCCAACAAGTAGAAATTCAGTTAGAAAACTCTGGAACCATAATTCAAAAAGGCTCCTTACATAGATGTATGGGGCAATTGACTTATGGAGTTTATAAAACTGATAATCGCCTCAAAGATTTATGGATAGCATTAAGCACCGAGACAGATTACAACGCTCCAGTTTATCGAGGCACGGGCAAAGTTTATCTCGAACCAAAATCGAAAGGTCACTTCTTGCACTATACATCGATCGATTTGTTAGAAAACGAGCAATGGGAATTTGACGATAATATCTTTCAATTTTGCTCTGATAATGTAGTAATTGGGACTAGAAGATTGAAATTTCGCCAAGTTGTTGGCTCTGGCGATGGCGGTTGGCGGGTGACTTTACGCGCTTTACCCAACCAAAGAGCTACGGTGGTAGTTGGGACGATCGCACCAGCAAGAATCGTCGAACTCAGAAGAGGTGAAATTGCGATCGCCGATTACGATTTAGTTAAGGGATTTACTAAGGGCATCGCCGAAGATTACCGAAAATTAGGTCATTTCGGTAAGGGCGGGGGAGAGGGTTACGTGTGGATGTATGAAGGCGAAGGGAAATTATTAATCTCAGAAAATGAAGGTATAGGACTAGGTTAAGGCAGAGCGATCGCGATCGAGCCATTTTTCAATAAATCTGTGGCTAAATCACCTACAGTGCGTCCGCCGATAGTACAACCGCTGCGTTCCGTCACTACTGACGAGTCGGATTGCAAAGCGGTCAAAATGCGATCGCCTTCAGTTTTATCTAACCGCTGAATCAAAGCCGCAATGTAGATACGACCGGCCGGAGATGCTTGGTTCATCAATTCTCTGAGTTCGCCAATGGAATTTGAGTTCTTATCGGCCAAAGCTTGTTGAAAAGCTATCTTTATCGGTTTATATGCAGGATTAGGGGCGGCGGCATAGCCAATATAAGCTCCCTCTATTCCTTGGGCATTACTTAACACCTGAAGATAGTTGTCTGAGTTGGATATATTCTCAGGTGGAGCATCCAGTAAATTGTTGCTTTCTTGGGCTGGTGCAGATTGGGGCGCGAACAGCAAAGAACCGACAAGAATTGTTAAGAGAGTTATTGACTTTTTGGTCATGGCTCGTTACCAAATACTTCATCCACAGCTTAAAGTTGATGAGGGCGATCGGCTTTCACCGTTACATTTTTCGCAACCAGCAAATTGAGGAATAATGCATCATATCGAATCCGGTTAAATACCCATAATAAGTAAGATCGATCGTAGGTTGGGTTGAACGGAGTGAAACCCAACACCCACCAATGTTGGGTTCCTGAGATTGTCGAAGGATTGCGCCCCTAGTATTGCGTGGTTTATTTAGAAGTTGGCGTAGTTGTCGGCGATGGCGTTGGTGGCAGTCGGGTACTAGCAACGCAGTCCGCACTACCCTTGTCTTTAAAAGTTGCACCAGCAATGGGAACGAACTCCCAGTCGTAACTCGTGGAGCGCAACGTTAACTTCAGCACTCCATGAGCCTCAAAATTACGGACTTCGCTGTTAGGGCGAACCGCAGCCTCACTCCGCAGACTAGTACCCCCAGTACCGACCACAAACTGGCGTATCCCCCGTTCTGGATCTGCTTGTCCGTCAGGATTTTGGAGGGCAAAGCGTTCGTAATTGTGGTCGTGTCCGTTGAGAACGACATCGACCTCATATTCATAAAGCGTCTGCCAGATATCTTGCATTATCGGGTCGTTGCCATGCTGCCCCGAACTGAATACCGGATGGTGCCAGTAAGCCAGCGTACACGCTTTAGGATTGGCTGCTAAGTCGGCACGGAGCCACTTTTCTTGCTCTGAACCTTTGGCAGCATCCACATTGCTATTGAGCGAGATGATATGCCATTGACCCAGATTATAGCTATAGTAGCCTCTACCCGCTGGACCGGTATTGGCTCCAAAGTAAGCGTAGTAAGGAGCCGCCCCCCGCGAATGGTAGTCGTGGTTGCCAGGAGAAGGAAAGGTGCGCTGTTTGTGCCGTCCCCAGTTCAGTTGATAGCACTGTTTGAATTCTTCTGCCGCACCATCGTTATAGACATTATCTCCTAGAGTGAATACCTTCCCAGGAATGCCATCTAGCAATTTAGCTGTCGCTTCATCGGTGTCGGTGAAGCAATTAGCAATATCTCCCGCGCCCACAAATACGGGGTCGGATTTAGCAGCAGCAGCAGGCTCGTTCGACCCAGGAGAAACTGAAGAACTAGGAGATAAAGATTTAGCGTACTGTAAGTATAAAGGCACGCTGCCAGCCAGCACAGCTAGTCCTGCGATCGCCATGAGGCGGTGAGAGCGTTTCATATTTACGTATAAGATTTTGATAAAAGCTGGTACTCTATACTTCCTGAGTTGTTGCAGAAAAGTCAAATCGTGCAAATTGTTTCTAAGTTCGATAGTTCGATCGAAATCGGGCTTAAACCTTACTACGCGACTAAGCTAGGTTCGGCCTATTTAGGCAATAGCTTAGAACTGATGGCTCAATTGCCAGATGAAAGCATCGATCTGATTTGCACTTCCCCACCTTTTGCCCTAGTCAGAAAAAAAGAGTATGGCAATGTAGACGCTCACGAGTATATCGAATGGTTCAAGGCATTTGCTCGCGAGTTCTACCGTATTCTCAAGCCTCAAGGCTCTCTAGCGATCGATATTGGCGGCACTTGGATTAAAGGGTTCCCCGTGCGATCGACTTATCATTTTGAGCTAGCTATAGAGCTTTGTAAGCCAAAAGCCGCAGGAGGTTTAGGATTTTTCTTAGCGCAAGAGCTTTTTTGGTACAACCCAGCCAAATTGCCTACGCCTGCCGAGTGGGTAACGGTACGGAGAGAGCGAGTTAAAGATGCCGTCAATACAGTTTGGTGGTTATCGAAAGATCCGCACCCTAAAGCCAACAATAAGCGGGTTTTACGTCCTTATAGCGAGGCGATGAAAAACTTACTAAAGAATGGATACGATGCTAGGCTTCGTCCCTCCGGTCACGATATTTCTAACAAATTTCAGAACGATCGCGGCGGTGCCATTCCTCCAAACATTATTGCCGATCCAACTTGTGGATCGGTAATTGGCCAACCAGTTTTAGGAGAGTTCAACTGGATTTTAGAAAACGATTTAGGGCAACCTGTAAATGTGATCTCCGCTTCTAACACGGCATCTAACGATTACTATCAGCGGCGATGCCAAGCAGAAGGAATGAAAGCTCATCCTGCTCGATTTCCGCAAGCCCTACCTGAATTTGTCATCAATCTCTGCACCGAACCAGGCGATTTGGTTTTCGATCCATTCGCTGGTTCAAACATGACAGGGCGAGTAGCTGAAACACTCGATCGCCGTTGGTTGGCGATTGAGTTAGATGAAAATTATCTCAAAGCATCGCAGTTTCGATTTGAAGAGGATGCCCCATTAGTCGTGACTCCATTAATAGATAGGAAAGCTCTTAAAGCTAAAGCACTAGAGTTAGCCCCCGATTTTATGGAAAGAGTATCTGAACCTCATAATTCAAATGCTATACAACAACTAGATTTATTCCAATCGCCGAGTAATGGTATGGCAGATCGAAAACTAAAATTTACCTACGGGCATCAGTTTGAACCCAAAACTATGAATTTAGCTGAATTGGTTCAACTATGCGTAGATTGTCAACCTCATCGCCAAAACTTAGAAAATGAAATAGCCAAGCGTTACTATTCAAGTCACTCAACCCAAAACGCCCTACAGCAAGGTGAAAATCGTAGCAAACTAGCTATGAATACGTTTCTCTCCCTGCGGGCTTATAAATTAATTGAGTCAATTGGCGATGATTTGCAGTATCAGGTTACAGATATTGCTAATCAAATCATAGAAAACCAAAGCGATGCCAATGAAGTAGCTACAAATTTTGCTCGTCATATCCTGATCGACTTAACTGGAATGTCTTTACTCAAAGCGATAGAAGCAATCAACTCTAGAGGGGATAAACCCAAATTAGATCTGATTGGTTACGAACTCCAAGAGATGGGTTATTCCCTTTCTCCTAATGCCATTTACGTTAGCACTATGCGTCAATGGTTAGAGCAAGCAGGAGTTTTTGAGAAAGCCTACGAGATTAACTGGGATCGAGTTTATGACATCCTAGAACTCGATCGAGACTATATTGATGAGATCTATACTCTGACATCAGACCAAAAGTATTTTCTTCTGGCAATGCTCCATATGAGCATCATCGAGCTAACTAAATGGAATGAAATCGCTAAGTATGCTGCTAGCGTTTATAAAGTAAGATTCCCCTCAAAGTCATTCGTTAAAGACATTATTGAACCTTTAGTAAAAGTAGGTTTAATTGCAACTGAGAAAACTACAGGTGGACGAGGTGCTAAACCCAATCTGGTTAAGCTGACTGAGAAAGCCCAGCAAGAACTGCTAGCTAAGTTGTTAGATTCGATCGCAGATCTGACAGAAATTTCTCAAACCGAGTTAAATCGGAGTTTTGAAGATGTGGTTAGCGACCTAGACCATCCCGACAAGCATATTAAAGGTAAAGCGTTAGAACTGCTTGCTATTTGGATGATCCGTCTGACTAGCCTGCGGTTCACCAAATGGCGCAAACGAGATTATGAAACCGGACAAGGTGAAGTAGATGTGTTGGCGGCATCCGATCGATTTGTCTATCATCGCTGGCAAATTCAGTGCAAAAACACCAAACGAGTGGATGTTGAGGTGTTAGCTAAAGAAGTAGGTATGACTTTTGTTACTGGGTCTGATGTCGTCATGATTGTGACTACTGGTGAGTTTACTAGAGATGCTTTTCAGTATGCCTATCGCATGATGGAAGTATCTCGTTACTATTTGGTACTGATTCAAAAAGAAGATATTGAGGCGATTAAAGAAGATAGAACTAACATTATCAAAATTCTCGATCGCCGTGCCAGACGTGTATTTGCTAAGAAGGAGCTAGGATTAACCGATAATGCAGTCGATGAGATTGAAACCGAAGAGGATTCGCTCGTAGAGTTGGATAGTGCATTTGCCGACGAATAGAGTTTTTTTAGTCTCGAATGAGAAACGCCATATGGGAGAACCATCAATCAAAACTGCTCAAAAAAACCGCCGTTACCTCTGGTTGGAACGAGGGATGGCAATTTTAGCCTTAGCGAATTTCGGCTTAGTATTATTCGATTTGAGCTATGTTACTTGGCGCAACTTCTATTTTCGACGACTGCCCGGACTGACCCAAGTATACGATCGACTGAAGGCCATCGAACCCCATCGAGAGACGCAAGAATATCTCGATACGGTAGAGCAACTCAGAACTCAAGTTTCACAAACAGGGTTGCGCTCCCCAGAGGTAGAAAAATTACTACAAAGGCTGCGAGTTCTCAGTACGGAGATGATTCAAAATAACCCGTTTGCCGTAGCTAATAAAACTGGCACTCTAGAAAAAATTAAAAATATCATGCGCGGGCATATTGGCAATAAGTCATCTACTCAATCTTTCCAAACGTTCTGGAGCGTCGATTATTTAACTGCGTCTGGCTGGGAAAAACAAATTGCTTTCTACAATCGCGAGATCGAGCCTTTAATTGCTACTAATTATTTTCGGCAAATAGGAGAAGATGGCGAATTTATTGACGATTTTTGGAAAATAGATATTTGGTTTATTATCATTTTTTTGATAGATTTTCTGGCTCGAACTTACGGTATTCATCGTTCTCATAAAAATTTAACTTGGCGAGAAGCAATGCTATGGCGGTGGTACGATCTGTTACTTCTACTTCCTTTCTGGCGGTTGCTGCGATCGATTCCAGTCGTAATTCGCCTGCATGAAGCTAAGTTAATCAATCTAAATACAGTTCAAACTCAAATAAACCATCAGTTTGTTGCTACTTTGGCTGAGGAAATAACAGAAGTAGTAGTATTACAAGTTCTCAATCAAGCTCAAAATTCCATCAGACGAGGCGAGATTATCCGCTTGGTGTTGGGCAGTATGACTCGTCCTTATGTCGATATAAATCAAGTTAATGAAGTAGAGGCGATCGGTAATCTGCTAGTCAAGCTCCTCGTTTATCGTGTTTTCCCCAAGATTCAGCCAGATATAGAAGCAATTTTGCAACATAGCGTTCAAAGTATCCTCGCTCAGTCTCCGGCCTACCGAAAATTGCAACAACTCCCAGGCATTGGACAACTACCAAGTCAATCGATCGAACGCCTAGTTAATGAAGTTTCTCAGTCTGCCTACAAAGCAATTATCGATACTTTAGAAGATCCAGTTGGCATCGAACTTTCTGGTCAGTTGGTACAGCATTTCAGCGAAACTTTGGTGCACGAACTGCAAAGAGAGCAAACCTTAGAAACCATTCAATCTTTACTTTCCGCTTTCATAGAAGAGATTAAAATCAATTACATCAAACGATTCCCAGAGCAAGATTTTCAGGCAGTTTTAGAACAAACTCGGCAAATCCGCCAGATGAATGATGAATGATGAATTATAAATTAAGTTCTAGGTTAGTTTTAGGCGTAGCCTTCGCGCAGGGTACGGAGTGAAACCCAACGAACCCGACGTAATACCTCATTTTAATATTTATATTTATACCGACAACAGACGTACTGCCTCGCTGGCTGTCGGAGTCGAGATCGTAAAGAGTAAGCTTCAGCGTCTACGTAGTATAGCTGGCACTTCAGATGGGGATAGGCATTTAAGATCCCTCGCAATCTCGCACATTTCATTTTTGCTTCTGCCTCTCGATCGCTGAATTCGATGTCTCAATTTCCCCACGACCAGTTTGCTAAAGATTTACTCAAAACTTTACTCTCTCCCTTGGGCAGAGTAGAAGCCGACCGCAAAATTAGCTGGGAAGTGCGGGAAATCGATGCGTGCTTCTTGCCCAATGCTGTGGTGATTCACCAATTACCAAAAACACCTGATACTTTATGGTTGAGAGTGTTGGGTAATCTCTCTCAAACTAATCGATCGATCTTGTGGTTAAAGCTAAATCGACTTGCTGCCACAATGCCTCTGGGGTAGAAGAATTATCTAAGACAACATCGGCTCGCTCGCACTTGTCGGTAATTGGCATTTGGCTGTCGATTCTGGATCGAGCCTGTTCTAAGCTCAAGCGATCGCGGGCGATTAAACGTTCTAGTTGTCGATCTGGCGAGCAGTAGACTACCCAGATTTCCGTTACTAAGTCCGTCATCTGAGCCTCAAATAGCAAGGGGATAGCTAACGCCACAACCGGAGCAGTTGGGCAATTTAATGCACTCTCTAGACGATCGCGCACGTAGGGGTGAATTTGTTGCTCTAACCACTGACGTTCGTGGGAGTTATTAAAAACCACCTCGCCCAAATGCCGCCGATTCAACGTGCCATCAGCTAGCAAAATCTCAGGTCCGTAGCGATCGACAATCCGTTCCAGTACGGCCGAACCTGGCTCGACCGCTTCTCTAGCATAAATATCGGCATCGAAAATCGGTAGATGGTACTCATTAGCCAGATAATTAGATACAGTGCTTTTTCCAGTGGCAATCCCACCAGTTAAGCCAATAACCCGCAGCGGGCGATCGCTCATGCTGTTCCATTACTTCAGAGGTGCGGTAATTTCCCGCTTCATAATTCATAACTCATAATTTAGTTGCTGTGAAGGAGACTTGAGATGGCTTGGACTAAAGTTCTCGATCGAGATGCCCTATCGCCAGGGGGACGAAAGGTAGTCAAAATCGGCCAGCGGGCCGTTTTGCTGATCGATCGAGACGGTCAGCTTTACGCGGTAGATAATATCTGTCCTCACCTGAAAGCTCCTTTGAGCAAAGGCAAACTCACTGAAGATGGAGCGCTCGTTTGTCCTTTTCACCGCAGCGTTTTCGATCTCCAAACTGGTGCGGTGAAACAATGGTGTCCTTGGCCGCCAGCGATCGGTAGTATGTTAGGCAAGGTGATTAAAGAGAAGACATTGCCCGTTTTTCCAACCCGGATCGATGATGGTAGTATCTGGGTTGACATCTAATATTTATAGAAGCAATCTCTAAAGGCGGGTGTAGGTTGGGTTGACGGCAGGAAACCCAACGAACCCGATCGTAATGCCTCTAAATTGTCTATTGTTTAGGAGATTTTTATGCCAGTTGCGGTCGGAGTGATTCAAACGCTTGGTTTTCCACCAGTGCTAGCGGCAGCGGATGCTATGGTTAAAGGCGGTCGAGTCACCCTTGTCTATTTCGATCTGGCGGAAGCGGCTCAGTTTATTGTTGCCGTTCGCGGACCGATTTCGGAAGTTAGAGCAGCTATGGAAGCTGGGGTAGAAGCGACACAAAAGGTTTACGGCCAGCAAATATTGACTCACTACATCGTTCCCAACCCTCCCGAAAATGTCGAATCTGTGTTGCCCATATCTTATACAGATGCGGTCGAACGATTCCGATGAAGCATCAGAAAAATCTTATAGATTCCATAGAAAAGCAGCGGACGAGAACTCTATAATCTCTAGAGGCTCTACAAAATTACTCGTTTTTGCTAGGGGCTGAGTTTACCAGAAGTCAGGAGAGCGATCGCAATGTCACAACAAGCAGTTGGAGCCTTAGAAACCAAAGGTTTTCCAGGAATCTTGGCCGCCGCCGATGCCATGGTCAAGGCTGGTCGAATCACTTTGGTCGGCTATCTCAGGGCAGGTAGTGCCCGGTTTACCATCTTAATTCGCGGGGATGTCTCCGAGGTCAAAACTGCTATGGATGCCGGAATCGCAGCAGTAGAGAATGTTTATGGGGGCGTGTTAGAAACTTGGGTGATCATTCCTCGCCCTCACGAAAACGTCGAGGCGGTTCTCCCGATTGCCTATACGCCATCGGTCGAACAGTACCGCGAAGCCGCAGAAGGGATTAGGTTGCCCGGTCGCATTAATTAATTGCCAGGATTGAAACCTAATTATTAGGGTCAATCCTGTAATTTATTGTACTTATGTAAAGTAGGTTAAACAAAATGAGTGCCGACCAGGTAAAATTGGATCGCTAATTTTTAGATCGGCAATTTACTCGATCGGGTTCATTAGGGAGGAACAATGGAACTTTTAGCCGGAATTTTTGATATTTTTAACGGTGTTTTTGATGCGATCGCCAGCATTAACTGGGAACTGATCGCTCAGCTACTAATGCTAGCGTTAATCGTTCTGGCTGGACCAGTTGTTGTTTTCTTGCTAGCAGCACTGCGCGGCAACCTATAAGTAAGTAAGATCGTCTGCGCTTGAATACCATCCCAAAACAATTGTCAATTCGCAATTTTAGGGTACAAATCTCTCCTTTCAAAGAGAAAATTAAAGCTTCGGCTTCGCTTACCTCGGCTGCGCTCGGCTTCAACATCGAGCGAAGTCGAGATGTTAAAACAATTTATTCCCGATCTCAAGCCCCTGCCTTATGGAAGTTAAAAAAATAATTGGGTAATTCTTGTGGGATAGCCCTCTGGGCTGTCCCACAAAATGGTGGGCTTTCCTGCCCGCCCCATAATTACCGGATTTAATTCTTAACCTTCATTAGGCAGGGGGTCGATCGTGGATTGGTATATATTGCGATCGCTGCCTATCGGAGTAGGAAAATGCCCGACATAGCAGCATCAAAAATATGAAACGAGATTCAGTACGAGAATCATTAGTCAGCTTAATTCTTCCCCTGACGCTGATTTTAGGATTAGTTGCACTGTTAAGTTTAAATGCAGGAGAAGATCCAGGAGAACGACAAGCTCTTACACCGTTAGAGGAATGGCTGAGAATTATCGTCGGCTATTTAGCGGCGGGGGCAGAAATTGCCGCTGCTATTGTGATTAGCGGCGCAGTCGTTCGAGGGATTGCCCTTTATCTGCCATTGTTATTTAACCGCTCCAGGCTGCACTTTGATGCTACAGAAGGAATTCGCCTGCAATTAGGACGAGTGCTGGCGTTAGGACTAGAATTTACCGTTGCTAGCGACATCCTCCGCACCGCTGTCGCACCGACTCGGCAAGACATTTTGAATTTGGGCGAGATCGTCCTGTTGCGAACCCTGTTGAACTATTTCTTAGAACGGGAGATCCAACAAGGCGAACAACGTCGGATGCCTCAACCAGAAAGCGATCGCAGCTAACCTGCTAGCAGAAGATCGCAAACCATCGTTCTAGTTTACGGCCGCTTCAAATCCATCGCCCCAACTGTTGTCAGGGTGATGGTATTGGCTTTGGTGGAATCGCTGTTAATATTAGAGCCAGGAGCAATTCGGCGAGTGTTTCAGGAAAGATTGATATGAGTCGATCGCGTTTGCGGATTGACTAGATTTGGACTTGAAGTATTCTTATTCAGGCTGACGCATTTTGCGATCGGATGCCTTACCTCTTAGATCTTAAAATCGGTTTATCTCTCTAGCTATTTTTAATTACAGATATTAAATGCGTTTGCTTCGATCTTTATATGCTTTATTGTCTCAATCCAGCTTGCTATTATCCTAAAAACCCTGTCGATCGCACTGTATGCCACGGATGCGGAGAAGACTTATCAAAATCGTCTAAAAGTTATTTATTTCGAGTTCATTATCGGCTGACTAAATGCTTAGGAGAAGGTGCCTTTGGCAGAACCTATTTAGCCGAAGACACTGACTTGATGGGCGAACCCAGAACTATTAAAAAATTAATTGCTGGTACGTCAGGCTCAATGCAAGGCAAGATTCGGGAATTATTCGTTCGGGAAGCTCAACAACTATATAACTTAAATCATCCTCAGATTCCTAAATTATATGCTTATTTCGAGCAAGATAACGCCCTGTATTTAGTTCAAGAGTTTATTGATGGCGATAATTTATCTCAAGAATTCTCTCAAACTGGAGTATTTAGCGAACTAAAAATCAAATCTATTTTGCAAGATTTATTACCAGTTTTAGATTATCTCCACACTCACAAGATTATCCATCGAGATATTAAGCCTCAAAACATTATGCGTCGCCAGCAAACCGGGCAATTAGTTTTAATAGACTTTGGTGGAGCCAAACAAACCAGTACCAACATTCAATCTCAACCTGGAACGGCAATTTATACTCCTGGATATGCCCCAATCGAGCAAATGATGGGACACTCTTACCCTGCCAGCGATATTTACAGTTTAGCGGCGACATCTGTGCGATTGTTGACCGGATGTTTGCCGACTACCGATCGATTTGGCAATTTTCAAGATGAGATTTACGATCGCCATAATTTACGGTGGCTCTGGCGAGAATATTTACAGAAACAAGGTAAAACGATTAATGATGAACTAGGAAATATTTTAGATAAAATGCTAGCAATTATGGTAGTCGATCGCTACCAATCTGCTAAAGAAGTTTTAGATATTCTTCATGCCAAAATTTCTGTCAACTTGCAACTCGAACCAGCATTTTTAGAACGCTGTCAGCGGGAACTCGCCCGTTATATTGGCCCCATGTCCAGTTTTATTTTGCAGGATACTCTAGCTAAAAATCCTCGCATACTACCTCAGCAATTAGTTGATGTATTATCTACAGAAATTCCCAATCCCCAAAATGTAAAACAGTTTAAAGAAGCTCTCTTGTAATTTATAAAGATTCACTCATTTTTCTGAGTAAGCCTTTTCATAGCAATTACTAAACTTGTTTTTAAGCGCGTAAAAGCTTCAGCTAAACGACCGACTTCATCATTAGATTTTTTCTCGAAATCAGCTTCCATATCGCCCAAGCTCACGGCTTCTGCCACTTGAGTTATACGATTAAGAGGTCGAACGACGTATTGTTTTAACCACAAATTAACTAAGAATATAGCTGCGGCAAAAATCGCGATAAAAATTCCTAATACGAGGATAAAACTTTGCCTAGTGCTTTGGTAGACTTTATCGGCAGGGACGTAGACGATCTTAGTACCGATGACTTTGTTTAATTCCCAACCAAAACCTGCATTAGCTTGATATTTACCTTGTTGATATAAAACCTTTAAGGCTGGAGGAGCTTTTTCTAGGGTGCTATGGCATTGCAAGCAACTAGCTTGAGTAATGATAATCGGACGAGCGGTATAGAAGTGATTTTGTCCATCGATCGTGAGAAATCCTTCATCTATTTTTGCTCCTTTTACTTGATGTTGCTGGCTTAATTTATCTATAACTTTTATTTCATCTTTGGTAGCTAGATCTCTAAGATTAGTTGGATTGAACATCGCATCTTTATAAAGATAGTCACCATATTTATCTTTATAGACATCAGCGAGAACGTGAAATACGCTAGTGCTAGCAAAAGCAGGGATAGATTCTAATAAGAGTTTCTCCTCCGATTGCTCCTGTAGCAACGGGGTAACTCTATCGTTAGTGTACTTTCGCACCGAATCCAATGTTGAGATTAGGAGATTAGCTTGTGTATTTAGTTCGTTCTTGGCATACCCAAACAGAACGTTATAGTAAACGAAACTACTGGCAATAATTCCTGTTAAAAAAATTACCGACATGAGGATAGTTAGTTTTTTACTTAAGCTAAAATCTTTTGGTATTAGGGTAAATATTTTCATAGTTTTAAACTGGGGTGCGATCGCAACTAAATTTCCATTATCTCTGTTTACTAGCCGAATAGCAAAGTTTGATTGTCAGGTAGTCTTTATTTTATACTAACCCTGGTTATAGTAAGGTACTTTTCCTTGGCGGTTGAAACCGCACCTATACAAACGAAGTCCGCCTGCGCGGACTAAAGATAAACGGGATTTTAAAGTCAGATTCCGGATCGCTCTAAATAGGGGATGCGATTGCACGTTACCAGCAAAAATATATACATCTCCTGTCTGGCGATCGCTCTATTTAACTTTAATTTCAATCAGAAAGCCTAGTGCCTTTATTAGTTCTACGAAGCGATAAATTTCCGCGCTACCACTTTTGGTTAGTATTTGGACGATTTTTTCAGAGTGCTGTTTAGCTGATTCTGATAAGCGATCGACTTTAGTATAAGCTTCAACCACTTTCATCAAAGCATTTGCTAATAATTCAGGTTCGGGATTTTCTTCTTCTAAAATCGCTTCAATAAAGCCAGCAGCGTGTTCTGGTTCTTGCAGGCGATCGATGAGAAACTCATGATAACTCTTACTGGTTGGTATGTTCGCGGTCTTCATAATCTGCCCAATATTCCTTAGCTTTGTTAATGTCCTGTTCTTGAGTGCTTTTATCTCCACCACACAGAAGCAATACAATCGTCGTTCCTATTTGTCCAAAATAGATGCGATAACCAGGCCCATATTTAATTCTTAGCTCGCAAACTCCTTCTCCCACAGACCGATAATCTCCCAGATTACCTATGCTAACTCGCTCCAGCCTAGCATCAATCTTGTATTGTGTTTTGCGATCTCGAAGCGAACAATACCATTCATCGAAAGGAATTCTGCCGTCTGCGGTAACATAACGCCGAATCTCTTTGGGTTGTATTTCCATAAATCGATCGAAGACATTTATAGCAGAGACACCAATTTTATTTTTTTGTCGTTTCTTCTTTAGCTTGTAAGTCTTCTTTCGCCTTCTTCTTCTGCTCCTGCTTACCAATCCACCAAACGGTCGCGCCAGCTAGCGACCCAGAACCAATTATTAAACTTAAAACTTCTTTCCAGTTCTTAGAGACAAACTCGCTAATAGAGTATGTCCAATTAACTTCGACTTCCCTTGTATCGCTAAAAACTTCAACTGTAATTGGGCGTGACACGTTAAGTTGAGGTACTTTCAAATCGACAGTAGCCTGCACTACAATTAGGCTTTTTCCTGGCTTAAGGGGAGTTACTTCCCAAATCCACTCGCCAGGAATTTTTGCAGTGACGAACTGTTTACCACCCTTTACCTTAAAGACTTTGAACTCATCAGGATTGACTAGCAACTGCATATCTACCCCTTGAGGATCGAACTTAACACCTCGCTTAACTGTAGGTTCTCCAGGAATTTCTCTTCTGAGGTCTGGTGTAATTTTTGGGGCAATTCCAGCTTGAATTATCTGCTTGTCGCCAACTCGCATATCTTCGGGAACGTTGTGATATGCCTCACCCACAGGCAATTTGCACAATTCTCGGTCAATAGGAGGTAGCTGGCTGCACAATTGCTCTTCTAATGGAGCAGTTACAGGTAATACAGGAGAATAATCTGGTTTGGGCATAATACTGTACATATACAGGCCAACAGAACCAATCAGACCGCACAGAAAAAGTATCAATAACCAACGGAATTTCATCAAAGTCTAACTAAACACTATATAAATAGTCTAATAGTAGCAAATATTCTCAATTAACACTAAATTAGCTAAATAATATTTACAAATAACTAACTTATTGGGGTAACCTAACTAATTAGCCCATATTCCTCGATCGCTAGTTCCAAGGTTTGAAAAAGAGTAACAAGATGCAAGCGATCGCGATTTGTCAGGAAATTTTGGATAAAGTTATCCGCGAACCAAACGATCGCTTCCCAAACCCCTTAAAATGATCTGGACTTCTCCAGATGAGCTACCCCTATGCCTCGCCGCCAAGACTTGCAAAAAATTCTGCTTCTAGGTTCCGGTCCGATCGTCATCGGACAAGCCTGCGAATTTGACTATTCTGGAACGCAAGCCTGTAAAGCCCTACGGGAAGAAGGATATGAAGTGGTGCTGGTAAACTCGAACCCAGCCACGATCATGACCGATCCAGAAACGGCCGATCGCACTTATATCGAACCCCTGACCCCAGAATTGGTAGAAAAGGTAATCGCCAAAGAACGACCGGATGCTTTACTACCGACCATGGGAGGACAGACGGCGTTGAATCTGGCTGTCGCCTTAGCTAAAAATGGAGTTTTAGAGAAATACGGGGTCGAATTAATCGGTGCCAAGCTAGAGGCGATCGAAAAAGCCGAAGACAGATTGCTGTTTAAAGAGGCCATGCAACGAATTGGCGTGGCGGTATGCCCTTCAGGAATTGCCAACACCCTGGCTGAAGCCAAAGCGATCGGCAGCGAAATTGGCTCGTATCCTTTAATTATTCGCCCTGCTTTTACTCTCGGCGGCACGGGTGGCGGTATTGCTTACAACCAAGAAGAATTTGAAGAAATCGCCCAAAGCGGGATTGATGCCTCGCCCGTATCTCAAATTTTGATCGAAAAATCCTTGCTGGGGTGGAAAGAGTACGAACTCGAAGTGATGCGAGATCTGGCAGATAATGTCGTGATTATCTGCTCGATCGAAAACATCGATCCGATGGGGATTCATACAGGAGATTCGATTACAGTTGCTCCCGCCCAAACCTTAACCGATAAGGAGTACCAACAACTGCGCGATGCCTCGATTAAAATCATCCGCGAGATTGGGGTAGAAACGGGCGGCTCGAACATTCAATTCGCCGTCAATCCGGTTGCTGGGGACGTAATCGTGATTGAAATGAACCCCCGCGTCAGCCGCAGTTCGGCTTTAGCCTCCAAAGCTACAGGTTTCCCCATTGCCAAGTTTGCCGCTAAGTTAGCTGTCGGCTACACCCTAGATGAAATTCCCAACGACATCACCAAAAAGACCCCAGCCTCATTCGAGCCGACTATAGACTACGTAGTAACCAAAATTCCTCGGTTTGCGTTTGAAAAGTTTCCCGGAAGCGAGCCGCTGCTGACCACCCAGATGAAATCTGTGGGAGAAGCCATGGCCATTGGGCGCACCTTTTGCGAATCGTTCCAAAAAGCCTTGAGATCCCTAGAAACCGGACGGGCGGGATGGGGATGCGATCGCTATGAAAAAATTCCTTCCTTAGATCAAATTCGCCCAGCTTTACGAACACCAAATCCCGAACGGATCTTTACGGTGCGTCATGCCTTCCAGATGGGAACGAGCGCCGCCGAAATCTACGAGTTAACCGGGATCGATCCTTGGTTCCTCGACAAGATGCAGGAAATCTTGGAAATGGAAAAATTTCTCAAGCGCACGCCCCTAAGCGAGATCTCTAAAGAGCGGATGTGGGAAGTGAAACGATATGGGTTTAGCGATCGCCAAATTGCCTTTGCCACCAAAACCACTGAAGATGAAGTGCGGCAATATCGCCAACAATTAGGTGTAGTTCCTGCCTACAAGGTAGTAGATACTTGTGCCGCTGAATTTGAATCGTTTACGCCCTATTACTATTCCACTTATGAGGAAGAATCAGAAGTTATTCCCTCCGATCGCCGCAAAGTGATGATTCTAGGTGGCGGTCCCAACCGCATCGGACAAGGGATCGAATTCGACTACTGCTGCTGCCATGCTTCCTACGCTTTGGAAGCAGAAGGGTTTGAGACGATCATGGTCAACTCTAACCCAGAGACAGTTTCCACCGATTACGATACCAGCGATCGCCTGTACTTCGAGCCTCTCACCAAAGAAGACGTTCTCAACATCATCGAAGCCGAAAACCCCGAAGGCATCATCGTCCAATTTGGCGGTCAAACTCCCTTGAAGTTGGCAGTACCGTTGCAGGAGTATTTGGAAAACTCAAAAGTCAATTCCGAACTCCGAACTCCTCAAATCTGGGGTACTTCGCCAAAATCGATCGACATGGCCGAAAATCGAGAGGAATTCGCCAAAATTTTGCGGAAGTTAGAAATCGAGCAACCGCCTAACGGGATTGCTTGGAGTTATGAAGATGCCGCGATCGCCGCCCGTCAAATCGGCTATCCGGTGTTGGTGCGTCCTTCTTACGTGTTGGGAGGGCGAGCGATGGAAATCGTTTATTCGGATGAGGAATTAAATCGGTATATGCAATATGCCGTTCAGATCGAACCAGACCATCCGATTTTAATCGATAAGTTTTTGGAAAATGCGATCGAAGTCGATGTCGATGCCCTATGCGATCGCACTAGTAAAGTCGTCATTGGCGGCATTATGGAACACATCGAACAAGCTGGAATTCACTCAGGCGACTCGGCTTGTTCTTTACCAGTTGCTTCTCTCGACGCGGCCACTTTAGATAAAATCCGCACTTGGACGGTGAAGTTAGCGCAAGCGTTGAACGTCATCGGCCTGATTAACATTCAGTTTGCCGTAGTCGGACAAAATGGCGATCGCCAAGTTTACATCTTAGAAGCCAATCCCCGCGCTTCGCGTACCGTGCCTTTCGTGGCCAAAGCCAGCGGCGTACCTTTAGCTAAACTAGCGGCCCGAATTATGTCCGGTCAAACTTTGGAATCTTTGAACTTGACTCAAGAGCCGCAGTTCTCCCACATGGCGGTGAAGGAAGCGGTACTGCCATTTGAGAAATTCCCTGGCACCGACACGATCTTAGGGCCAGAAATGCGTTCCACTGGCGAGGTGATGGGAATCGATACCGATTTCGGTAAAGCGTTTGCCAAAGCCCAATTAGGAGCAGGTCAGCGTTTGCCCCTTTCCGGTACGGTATTCGTTTCTCTCAAAGGTCGCGACAAAGCGATCGCTGTCCCGCTGGTGAAGGAGTTAATCGATCTAGGCTTTAAGATTGTTTCCACCATTGGCACCAAGGAAGTGCTAGAAGCCCACGGTCTAGAGGTCGAGCTAGTATTGAAGTTGCATGAAGGTCGTCCTCACGTCATCGATGCGATTAAAAACGAGCGCATTCAGCTAATTATCATCACCCCTTCTGGTGAGGAATCCCAAGCCGACGGTCGCCTGATCCGCCGCACTGCCTTAGCCTACAAAATTCCAATGGTGACGACCCTGGCTGGTGCTAGGGCTACTGCCTCTGCGATTCGCTCTTTACAATCTGTGCCGTTGGAGGTCAAAGCGATTCAAGAGTATCTGAATGGGGCATAGGGTATGGGGCATAGAACATACGGCTACCGCCCCGTTCAATGCCAAATCACCCGCACCAGAGATTGAGGATATACCATCCTGCTACGCTATTCTTAATTAACAGCTTAGCCTTTTATATGAATTCGCTAAATGTTTGCTACAGATAGTGCGTCACGAATAAATTGCCATCCCGTCAAAGAAGCGATCGCTTCTGAAGTCAAATCATTCAAAATTTTAGCTAAACTAGTTCTCAAATGCTC
>JAESGS010000411.1_pt1 | contig 34809 bp, 30 predicted proteins | sample 9269761 | NCBI WGS metagenome assembly JAESGS01 (sample SAMN15741799, study PRJNA653493) | algae metagenome | isolation source: Cyanosarcina radialis HA8281-LM2 and co-occurring heterotrophs from damp... | place: USA: Makauwahi cave, Hawaii | collected 2011-01-06 | reverse complement strand
ACGATCGAGACGTTGAGGCGGACGAGCGGGCGGATGTCGGTCGCGAGGAACCCGTCGGCGCGGACGATCTCGACCACCGACCAGCTGCCCGCGAGCGCGACCGATACCTGGACGATGCGCGGATCGCGCGCGCGCGCCGCAGCGTCGATTTCCTGGCAAAGCGCGACCTTCTTCGCGAAGGGGATGAGGTCGAGCGGGTTCGCCTCGTCATAAAGGTGGCGGTTGGTGCGCGGCGGCGGCGCGGCATGCGCCTGATTCGACGGATCGAGCAGTGCGAGCGTCTCGGCAGCGCGGCGGATCGCGCCGGCGCTGATATCGCTGGCGTGCGCAAAGCCGGTCATCTCGCCCGACACGGCGCGGAGGCCGAAACCGGCGTCGGTCGAATAATCGGCGGTCTTGAGGCGCCCGTCGTCGAAGCCGAAGCTCTCGGTCGCCCGATATTGCAGGTAAAGCTCGCCGTCGTCGGCCTTGGCGAGCGCTTCGCGCGCGAGCGCCTGCGCCAGATCGGGGTCGAGCGCGTCGGCGCGATAGAGGAAGCGGCGGGGGTCGAGACTGGTCATGGAGCCGATATAGGCACGCGCCTCCCCCGACGCCAGCGGTCAGAGATAATTGACCGTGAGCGTGAAGGTGCCGCTGTAGTCGCCCTCGGGCTGGTTGGCGGGGACGGTAAGCGTGCCGCCGATATAATAGGTCTGCACGCCGCTTGGCAGCAAGGTTCCGCCGAGCAGTGCGATGCCGCCGCCGCTGGTGCTCGCGGCGCGGACAAGGCTGGCGGTCATCGGCGCGGCACCGCCGCCCGCGCGGGTGAGCGTGACCGAGGTGCTGCCCGACACGGTGATGAGCAGAATGCCGCCGGTGCCCTGAAACACCGCGCGCTGTGTCGCCGAGCCGACCGGAGTCACGCCGCCGCTGGTCGTGCGCGCGTTGGTGACGGGATTGATGGTGACGGTGCCGCCCGTCGCGCCGCTGATGAGCGTGCCGAAATCGAGATCGTCGGTCTTGATCAGCGTGTTCGGCCGGACGACCGCCGCATTGACGGTGCCGTTCATGTCCGCGGCATAGGCCGGCGCGCATAGCGCCGCGCTTGCCGATGCCACGGCGATGGTCAGGGTGCGAGCAGCCCCCCGACAGTGTCTGGTCCCTTGAATCCCCACAGATTCTGCTCCTGTCTGGCACATCTTATGCCCGACGGACCTTCATCACTCATGCATAGGGTTGGTAAAGCGGCCGTTTACTTCCGGCGGCCGGCTTATGCGTGGTCGGCAACGCCGCCGATCAGGATGAAGCGCCGGTCGCAATAGCCGCAGTCGGCGAAGCCTTCGTCGGTGTCGATTTCGAGCCACACGCGCGGGTGGCCGAGCGCCGCGTTGGCGAGGCCGTCGCCAGTGCCGTCGCAGGCGATGCGGGTCTTGGGCGTGCGGATGGTTTCGGGTGCGGGCTGGGTCATCGACCGCGCCCATAGCAAGCGCGGCGGGCGCCCGCAATCATGTCTGCGCGTTCCGATTGGGGGCTTTGACGGCACCGGCGCAGGCACCCCTTCGGGGTGCAAGTGGTCCCCCGGTGCCGTCCTTCCCCCACAGAAGGCCTAAAGATAATTGAGCGTGATCGTGAATGTGCCGCTGTAATCGCCCGGCGCCTGGTTCGCCCCGACCTCGAGCGTCCCGCCAACGGGAAAGTTGTAATTGCCGAGCGCGCTGGCGATGCTGAAGCGCGTCGGCGTCGTCGACAGGATCGCGGTCGGCGTGCTGCCGATCTCGAAATCGCGCACGCGCATCCGCACCCCCGGCCCGGTGATCCAGATGGTGTTCGATCCGAGCGAGATATTGACCTGGCGATTCGGCGTTCCGAGCCCGGCAAAGCGCGCGGGCTCGCCGCCATTGCCCGCAAGCGTCACCCCGCCGGTGCGGGTGCGCGTGCCGTCGGGGGCAAGGCGCACCGTGCCCGCGGTTCCCGACGCGATGATGCTGCCGAAATCGAGGTCGTTGACCTTGAAGAAGGAAAGCGGGCGAAGCACGATGGCTTCGGCTTCGCTCTGCGCGCCATTCTGCGCCAGCGCCGGGGCGGCGGGCAGAAGCAAAAGCGCAAAGGCGGCTAGACCGCACTGCTTGCGCAGCGGGTAAATGATGTGGCTGGTCCTCACATCCGCCGTCCTAGCGGCGAGTTTCCAATTTAGCGTTAACGCCGTGATGACGGAAAATTAGCGGGCTTTCGCATGGCAAGGCGCGCGGCTATGGAGGCGGCCATGAGTGAAGCCGCCATCCGCATCGACGCCGTCTCCAAACTCTATGCCGGCGGCAAGCAGGCGCTCGACAATGTCAGTTTCGACGTGCCGCGCGGCCAGATCTTCGGGCTGCTCGGACCGAACGGCGCGGGCAAGTCGACGCTGATCAATATCCTCGCGGGGCTGGTCAACAAGACGAGCGGGCATGCGAGCATCTGGGGCTTCGACATCGACGCCGATCCGCGCAACGCCAAATATTCGATCGGCATCGTGCCGCAGGAGATCGTCTTCGATCCCTTTTTCACGCCGTTCGAGACACTGGAGAATCAGGCGGGGTTGTACGGGGTGCCGAAGGCGCAGCGCATCTCGGACGAACTGCTCGCCGCAGTGCATCTGTCGGACAAGCGCGACGCCTATGCCCGCACGCTGTCGGGGGGCATGAAGCGCCGCCTGCTCGTCGCCAAGGCGATGGTCCATTCGCCGCCGATCATCGTGCTCGACGAGCCGACCGCGGGGGTCGACATCGAACTGCGCCAGCAGCTCTGGGAATATGTGCAGTCGCTCAACGATCGCGGCGTGACGGTGGTGCTGACAACGCACTATCTGGAGGAGGCCGAGGAGCTCTGCGACCGGATCGCGATCATCAACCACGGCAAGCTGATCGCGAACAAGCCGACACGCGAGCTGGTCGACATGGCGCGCGAGAAGATCGTCGTCGTGACGCTCGACGCCGATGTGACGACGCTGCCGACGCACCCGGCGTTCGAGAAGGTCGAGCGCGAGGGGGAGCGCGGGCTGGCGATCAGTTACAACAAGGACCGCATGAACGCGGGCGAAGTGCTCGCAGCGGTCAATGCGATGGGCCATGGCATCGTCGACGTGTCGACGCGCGAGGCCGACCTCGAAGATGTCTTCCTTAACCTGACGCGCGCGGCGAATGGCTGAGGCGCCCGCCCACGACGTCATCATCGTCGGCTCGGGCGCTGCCGGGCTGACCGCCGCGATCGCGCTTGCCGATCATTGCCGCGTGCTCGTGCTCGCCAAGGGCGAGCTGACCGGCGGGTCGACCGCATGGGCGCAGGGCGGGATCGCTGCGGTGCTCGACGCGGGCGACACGTTCGAAAATCATATCGAGGATACGATGATCGCGGGCGGCGGCCTCAACCGGCGCGAGACGGTCGAGTTCGTCGTCGAGAACGCCCCGCACGCGATCGAACGGCTCGTCGAGATGGGCGTGCCCTTCAACAAGGATGCCGAGGCGCTGCACCTGACGCGCGAAGGCGGGCATTCGCACCGCCGCATCGTCCATGTCGACGACGCGACCGGCTGGGCAGTGCAGGCGGCGCTGCTAAAGACCGCCGAGGCGCACCCGAACATCACCCTTCTGCCGGGGCAGGCGTGCATCGACCTGATCACCGGGCGCCACGAAGAGCGCTATTCGGGATCGGGCCGCGTCTGGGGCGTCTATGCGCTCGACGAGAAGAGCGGCAAGGTCCACGCGCATGTCGGCCGCGCGACGATCCTCGCGAGCGGCGGGGCGGGGCGCGTGTACCAGTTTTCGACCGCCCCGCGCGGCGCGACCGGCGACGGCATCGCGATGGCTTGGCGCGCGGGCTGCCGCGTCTCGAACATGGAGATGATGCAGTTCCACCCGACCTGCCTCTACAATCTCGACGTCAAGAATTTCCTGATCACCGAGGCGGTGCGCGGCGAAGGCGGCCTGTTGAAGCACCCCGTCACCGGGCATCGCTATATGCCCGATTATGACGCGCGCGCCGAGCTGGCGCCGCGCGACGTCGTGGCGCGCGCGAACGACGACCAGATCAAGCGGTCGGGGCTCGACTATGTCCATCTCGACATCAGTCATCTCGATCCCGATTTCGTCGCGGGGCATTTCCCGAACATCTATGAAAAGCTGCTGACGCTCGGCATCGACATGACGAAGCAGCCGATCCCCGTCGTGCCCGCGCAGCATTATACGTGCGGCGGCGTGCTGATCGATCTCGACGGGCGCACCGACCTCCCCGGTTTATACGCTGCGGGCGAGTGCACCGAGAGCGGGCTCCACGGCGCCAATCGCCTCGCGTCGAACTCGCTGCTCGAATGCTTCGTTTTCGGCGAAGCGGCCGCAAAGCATATCATCCACTGCTGGGACCAGCTCGACGTGCCGCCCGCGATCCGCCCGTGGGACGCCAGCCGCGTGACCGATTCGGACGAAGAGGTCGTGATCAAGCAGAACTGGACCGAGATCCGCCGCTTCATGTGGAATTATGTCGGCATCGTGCGCACGACGAAGCGGCTGGAACGCGCGCAGCACCGGATCAAGATGATGACGGGCGAGGTCGAGGATTATTACGGCCACTTCCGCGTCACGACCGATCTGATCGAACTGCGCAATCTGCTGCAATGCGCCGAGCTGATCGTACGCAGCGCGCTCCACCGCAAGGAAAGCCGTGGGCTGCACTATACGCTCGATTATCCCGACATGCTGCCGCAGGCGGTCGATACGGTGCTGGTACCCTAACCGCCGACGCCGAGCAGCCGTCCGACAAAGATCAGCACGATCGCGCCGATCACCGAGGCGAGGCAGCCCGCGCGGCTGAAGTCGCCGCGGCCGCGCGACGTGGCGAGACCGGCGAGCAGCGAGCCGCCGATGCCGAGCAGGATCGTCGCGATCCACCCCATGTGGACGGCACCGGGATAGAAGAAGCGCGCGAGCGCGCCGATGATCAGGCCCGAGACGATCGCGCCGATGATGTTGATCATGCGTTGAATCCTTCGTTGAGGAAGCGTTCGGCGAGCGCCGCGTGCAGCGCGGCGCCGCGCGCCATCACGCTCTCGTCGAGCACCATATGGTTCGAGTGGAGGCCGCAGCATTGGCGCCAGTCGCTGCCCGCTTCGCTCGCGCCGAGCCAGAACATCGCGCCGGGGACCTTTTCGAGGACGTAGGAGAAATCCTCGGCGCCCATCACGGGATTGTCCATCGTCAGCCAGGCTTCTTCGCCGAAGGTCTCTTCGACGACCGACTGGCCGAACGTCACGGCGCGCGCGTCGCAGACGGTGACGGGGAAGCCCTCGACAACCTCGACCTCGGCTGTGCAGCCATGCGCTTCGGCGATCGCGGGGGCGAGGCGCTTCAGCTCGCGCGCGACCATCGCGCGGCGTTCGGGCGACAGGGTGCGGATCGTGCCCTGCATCTCCGCGGTTTCGGGAATGATATTGTTCGTCGTTCCCGCGGCGATTTTTGCGATGGTGACGACGGCGGGGTCGAAGACCGAAATGCGCCGCGTGACCATCGTCTGGATCGCGGTGACGATCGAACAGGCGACCGGGATCGGGTCGATCGCGTCCTGCGGCATGGACGCGTGTCCTCCGGCACCCTTGACGGTGATCGACAGCACATCGGACGAGGCGAGAAGCGGCCCGGCGCGCCCGGCGAAGATCCCGTGCGGCGCATTGGGCATGATGTGGAGCGCGAAGGCCGCGTCGGGCAGCGGGTCGATGATCCCGTCATCGAGCATGAAGCGCGCGCCATGATGGCCTTCCTCGCCCGGCTGGAACATGAACATCACCGTGCCGGGCAGGCGGTCGCGCGCGGCGCACAGCAGCTTCGCCGCGCCGACAAGCATCGCGACATGCGTATCGTGCCCGCACGCGTGCATTGCGCCGCTGATCTCGGACGAGAAATCGAGTCCGGTCTCTTCGAGCAAAGGCAGCGCGTCCATGTCGCCGCGCAGCAACACGGTGCGCCCGTTCGCGGGGCCGCGCAGGATGGCGATGAGGCCAGTCGTCGAAGGCCCCTCGCGAAATTCGAGCGGCAGCCCGGCGAGTGCGTCCTTGATCTTCGCGAGCGTCCTCGGATTCTGAAGCCCGAGTTCGGGCTCGCGGTGGATGGCGCGGCGAAGGTCGACAAGGTCGGCGAGGAGGGTTTCGGCCTCGTTGGGCCAGCTTCGGTTTCCGTCAAGCATGTGCCTTCTTCCTTCCTAAATCCCATATTTGATGAAGCTCGCCGGACCATAGGATGTCGATGGACGCAAATTTGGTAGATGCCGCCGAGGTGGCATCCTGAAATACGTCCACGATCTGTTGGTGGTGAAAGCCATAGTCCGACCAGTTAAGGTATATCACCAAGCCACAGTCTGCTTCATAGTCTTTCAAAAGCTTTCTGCGGCATGCATCACCTATAGCGGAACGAGCAAGCTCCGGCGTAAGCCAGTGCTCTTCGGGGTCCTGCGTTACTGTGGATTCCCCTGCAGCCTTGAGCTTAATAATCCGATCAAATTCCAACCCACGTCGACGGCTCGGTCGGTCAACTTCGGTTGCTTCGTACCGATATGTTATCCCGCGAAGAACAATCTCGAAGTCGGGCCGCTCTTCGGGGCAGAGTCGGCACATCGTCGCGTCGCGAAATTTTGCGTAACTTGCGCAAATTTTCCCATCTCGCCAAAAGCCGAGAGGGGCGCTGCCTAGCGATCGGAGTGGAGCAAACTCGCCGAATACCTCCTCGACAGAATGCAGCTCACGCTCGAATTGATCTATTGGAAGCCATTGCTCAAGCCGCGCCCTAATTTCTTTGGCAGCCTTGCGCTGAAGCACTTCAACGCCCCCCAAACAACTGCCGTCCGGCGAGGTCGAGCATGATTTCCTCGCTGCCTCCCCCAATGGCATTGACGCGGACCTCGCGGTAGATGCGTTCGACCTTGCTGCCGGTGATATAGCTCGCGCCGCCCAGTATCTGCGCTGCCTCGCGCGCGACGGCTTCGAGCATCCGCGTTGCCTGCACCTTGAGCATCGCGAAGTCGGCGGGGCGGTCCTTGCCGTTTTTGACCTGCCACGCGCAGAGGTCGACCCATGCCTGCGTGGCCTCGATCTGGCGTTCCATGTCGGCGAGCTTGATGCGGATCGACTGGTGCCCGACGAGCGGCCTGCCGAAGGTTTCGCGTTGCTGCGCCCACTCGGCCGCCTCGGCCATCGCGACGCGGGCATAGGCGCAGCACCCCATCGCCATGCCGAGCCGCTCGCTGTTGAAATTGCGCATAATGCCGATGAAACCGCCATTCTCGGCCCCGATCAGATTTTCGGCGGGGACGCGGACGTCGCCGAAATGGATCGCAGCGGTGTCGCTGCAGCGCCAGCCCATCTTGTCGAGCCTTGTCCGTTCGACCCCGGGGCTCGCCATGTCGATCAGGAGGAGCGAGATGCCCGCCGCCCCCGGCCCGCCCGTGCGCACGGCGCAGGTCAGCCAGTCGGCGCGCATGCCGCTGGTGATAAACATCTTGCCGCCGTTGACGATATAAGAGTCGCCGTCCTTCACGGCGGTGGTTTTGAGGTTCGCGACGTCGCTGCCGCCTCCGGCTTCGGTGATGCCGAGCGCGATGATCTTGTCGCCCGCGAGTACGGGCGGCGCGACGCGTTGTTTTAGCTCGTCGGACCCCAGCGCGAGAATCGGGGGGAGACCGATGCCGTGCGTCATCAGCGACGCGCCAAGGCCGCCCGCGCCGACCGCGGCCAGCTCTTCGGTCAGGACGAGGCCGTGAAAATTGTCGAAGCCCTCGCTGTGCCCGCCATATTGTTCGGGATAGCGGAGGCCAAGGATGCCCGCTTCGGCGGCTTTCTTGTGCAGCTCGCGCGGGAGTTCGCCTTCGGCCTCCCAGCGGTCGATGTGGGGGGCGATCTCGCGGCTTACGAATCGGCGAACGCTCTGCGCCAGCGCTTCGTGCGTTTCGTCATAATAGGGCGATCGGGCGCGCCAGTCGTCGAAGGCTGTCATGGCGCGATGCTGCGCGGCGTTGACGGGAACGTCAAGTGAGGCTTGCGCTGCGGCAACAAGCACTTAAGGTCGCGCGCCATGAACAAGCCCACCCTGCTCGCCGGCCTCGCCGCTCTCGCCCTCCTTTCGACCCCCGCCGCTGCACAAAAGTCGCCCGAGGCGGTCGCCGAAGCCGCGCTCAAAAAGGCGCCGGTATTCGACGGGCATAACGACGTGCCGTGGGAACTGCGCGGGCAGGTCGGCAATATGATCAACGACTTCGATTTTCGCGACACCACCAGGCCCAAGCCCGACGGAACGGTGATGCACACCGACATCCAGCGCCTGCGCAAGGGGCATGTCGGCGCGCAATTCTGGTCGGTCTATGTGCCGTCGAACACGAACGAGCAGCAGGCGGTGCAGCAGACGATCGAGCAGATCGACGTCGCGAAGCGGCTGATCGCGCGCTATCCGAACGACCTTGGCTTCGCGTCGACGTCGGCCGAGCTCGAGAGCCAGATGAAGGCGGGCAAGGTCGCCGGCATGCTCGGCATGGAGGGCGGCCAGTCGATCGGATCGTCGCTTGCCGTGCTGCGCCAGCTTTATGGCATGGGCGCGCGTTACATGACGCTGACCCACGGCAAGACTACGCCCTGGGCCGACAGCGCGACCGACGCGCCGCAGCACGACGGGCTTACCGATTTCGGCAAACAGGTCGTTCGCGAAATGAACCGCATCGGCATGATCGTCGACTTGAGCCACGTCAGCGAAGCGACGATGAAGGATGCGCTCGAAGTGTCGCACGCGCCGGTGATGTTCAGCCATTCGGGCGTGCGCGGTGTCAACGACCATCCGCGCAACGTGCCCGACAGCGTGCTGCCCGCGGTGAAGGCCAATGGCGGCGTCGTGATGGTGGTGCTCTATGCCGCCTTCCTCGACCCTAAGTTGCGCGCGCATGGGCTGTCGCGGACGGCGGAAAAGGCGCGGCTCGATGCGCTGTACGTCGGCAATCCCGATGCTGTCGCCCCGGCGCTGAAAGCATGGGACGCGGCGAACCCGGCGCCGCAGGTGCCGATCGGGATCGCGGCGGACCATATCGACCATATCAAGAAGACGATCGGCGTCGACCATATCGGGATCGGCGGCGATTATGACGGGATGGACGCGACCCCGGTCGGACTCGAGGATGTCACCGGCTATCCGCGGCTTTTCGCCGAACTCGCGCGGCGCGGCTATACACAGGCCGAGCTCGAGAAGATTTCGAGCGGCAATATGCTGCGCGTGCTGAAGGCGGTCGAGGCCTATGCGGCGAGCCAGAAGGGCCAGCCGCCGATCGAGACGCCGGTCGCGAAATAGGAGCTAGGGGCGGCGGCGAAACGGCCAGTCGGTCGCGCCGCTCGCCCATAGCGCCCACCAGATGATCAGCGGTTGCGCGGCGAGGCGTGGACCGTGGTACCACCAGCTCAAGGTTTCGCCGCCGATCGCGATGTTGGCGAGCGCATGGTGGAAGTTGGCGGGCCAAACGCAGAGGGCATAGAGCGCGAGGCCCCAGCCGGCGGCCTTGCGCGTCGCCGGGATCATCAATCCGACCGCGCCCGCCAGTTCGGCGACGCCGGTCGCGGCGACGACGAAGTGGGGATGTGGTACCCACGCGGGGGTGATCGCCAGGAAAGGCGCGGGGGTCGCGAGGTGGCGATAACCCGCATAGGCATAAGCAAAGATGAGCAGCCAGCGCAGCGCTGTCCGAATGCCTACCCGGTTCGGGCTCACCGCCCGATCGCGGCGAGCATCGCCTCGATGCTGGTGAATTTCTCGCGCGGGCTGCCGTCGAGCGCGGCGGCGATCTCGGCCTCCTCGATCTTGCGCCAGTCGCGGAAGGTGACGGGAGTCACGCCGCGGCTGGCGAGCAGCGCGTCGAGCGCAGGGCGCCCCGCCTTGCCCGCGCCGCGGCCGATATCCTCAAGCACCATCTCGGCGATGCGCGCGCCGTCGGGCTTGTTGGTGCCGATCGTTCCCGACGGCCCACGCCGTGCCCAGCCGACCGCATAAAGTCCGGGCAGAATCCGGCCGTCGTCGTTGGCGAAGCGGCCGCGGCCATGTTCGTACGGCACACCGGGGATCGGCGGGGTCTGATAGCCGATGCAGCTGATGACGAGGCCCGCGTCGATCGCGTAGGTTTCGCCGGTGCCGTGGCTGGTCAGGTCGGCATCGAGCCTCGTGCGTTCGACGATCACGCGCTGGACGCGGCCGTCTTCGCCTTCGAGCGCGACGGGCATCGCGAAGAAATCGAAATCGATCGTCACCGGCTTGGCGACGGGGTTCGCGGCAAAGCTGCGCAGGTGCGTGACCGACTTGCGCATCCCGGGCTCGAGCATCGCATCGTCGCCCTCGGGCGGCAGGTCGGCGGGGTCGACGCGCGGGCTGGCGCGTTCGAGATGGCCGAGTTCGCCGAGCTCCTTCGGCGTCATCGCGATCTGGTGCGGCCCGCGGCGGCCGAGGATCTGGATATGGCGCACCGCGCTCGCCTCCAGCGCGTCGCGCGCGTGCGCGACGATATCGCTGCCGGCGAATTCCTGACGCGTCTTGGCGAGGATGCGCGCGACGTCGAGCGCGACATTACCATTGCCGATCACCGCGACCCCGGGCGCATCGAGCGGCGGGTTCAGCCCGGCGAAATCGGGATGGCCATTGTACCAGCCGACGAAGGCAGCACTGCCGATCACCCCCGACAGGTCGGCGCCGGGAATGTCGAGCGGCCGGTCGTTGGGCGCCCCTGTCGCGAGGATGACCGCGTCGTAAAGGGTGAGCAGTTCGTCGATCGTCACGTCGGTGCCGACCGAAACATGTCCGACGAAGCGGACATTGTCGGTGAGCGCGGTGCCCTCGTAGCGGCGCGACACCGCCTTGATCGACTGGTGATCGGGCGCGACCCCGGTGCGGATGAGGCCGTAAGGGACAGGAAGGCGGTCGATGACGTCGACCGCGATATCGTCCGCTTTCTGCAGTGTTTCGGCAGTATAATAACCCGCGGGGCCCGACCCGACGATCGCGACATGACGCATCAACCCACTCCTTCGGGTGTCCGCGCGGGCGCGCGGCCCCCTTCTTGTTATGCGGCGATGCTAGCGGCGAAATGCGTCAGGGCAAGCGGACTTGTGCGGGTCGTCGCTGCGGCCTTGACAGCGCGGCCGCGCAATCATATTGGGCCCGCCTCTGCTGCCCTGTCGTCTAATGGTAAGACTGCGGTTTCTGATACCGCCTATCGAGGTTCGAATCCTCGCGGGGCATCCAGAGCGTCACGCTGCGAGCTATGCGCAGCGCTGCAATTTCAACGATCCACCAAAAACGCCGTGCCCTCTCGATCGGGGATCAAGGATTTGTTTCAGCTACTCCCCGCCTGGCGCGCCTCGCCTAGCGTAGGTGCTTCTTTTGACCCGATGGCGCGCTAATCGGCGTCGATAGTCCTGCGCAACGACGATCTGATCTCATAGCCCTTGACCAGCCAGAAGGACGAAAAGACGATAATGCCGCAGATTTCGATGATGAGCGTCGCATAGCCGCTCCGGTCAAACGAAATCGCGGCTGCGGCGGGGGTCAAAAACATCAGCGACCCGAGGACCAGATATATGCGTTCGAATATCCTGCGGCGCGCTGCATCGCACGTCAGGCAAAGCGTGTCGCGTGCCCGGAAAATGCAGACATAGGCGATCATGACGAAAAAGTCCGTGGCGGACACCCAGTGGATCGTCCCCACGATGCTCGTCGATGACGTCGCCACGGGCGGCCAGTCCATCGGCATGAAGGCGACGAGAACGACCGAAATGCCCGCGGCATTCAGCGCCAGATCCTCCTGAAGCGAGTGGCCGCGATAAAAGAAGAGAAACGAGCCGATCGCGCAGAGCATGCCGACGAAGGCATCGCGCATTGTTCCCGCGCCATATTGCGTCGGTGCGGCCGGGGAGAAATGATAATAAGCGCTGAGCGAGCTCTGGATATCGCCGAACCCGCCGCCGACCAGCATCACGATCGGAAAGGCCAGCGCGAGCACGCCGATTCCGTTGCGTAGAATTTCATAGCTCAGCGCCACGCTCAATGGGTCGGCGGGCCGGCCGAATATCTGTTTGGTGGCGGGCCGCAGGAGATGGACGATGCGCGCGGAAAGAAATCGTCGGCCGGCCCAGCTCCCGCCCGTTGCTTCGCCGCGAGATCCCTCCGGATTATGTCTCTCGGCGACCTGATCGACGGGCCGCGGCGAAGCGCTGCCTCGCATGTCCGATTCGCGTTCTGTCCGGCGTGCCAACTGCGGCATGGTTGTGGCCTCGATGATGTCTGGAGAGCGTGCCTCCGGCGCGCTTTGCGTACAATCATGCCGAATGTCAGGGGAGCCGGCCGTTGGTATCGCGAAGCCTAGCCCAAGGTGTGGGTGCGCGACGCGGCTCCGCGCTTCGACATAATGGCCGAAGCGCCGGGCGGCCGATGGCGCGCCCGGCATCGGGGGGCTCAAACAGCGGTCAGCGGATCGCTGATGCCATGCGCGCCGCGCTCGATACGGCCGGCAAGGCGGATTTCGATGCCCGACAGCGCGACGGTGACGTCGTACCAGTCGTGATCCTTGGGCGTCGGCCATGCCTCGACCGCCTTGCCGCGGCTCGCGATCGTCACGGCTTTGCCGGCCGACGGGGAATAGGCGTCGCGAAGGATTTTCGCTTCCTGTGCATTGCTGCCATCGTTGACTAAAGCGAGTGAGAGTGCGCGCTGCCTGACATTGTAACGCGCGATCATCGTTGGTGCGTGCGCGGCGTCGGTGAGCGTGCCGCGGAAGGCACGGTGGAAGCCATTGGGGCCGAGGACCCACAGGTCGAATTCGCCATCGGGGCCGACGGCCCAGCGATCGTCGATCCTTTTGCCCGCCTCGACCGTATAGCGGCGCGGGATGCGGGCGAGATCGCTTTTGTCATAGACATGGAAGACCGCGCCAGCCGTACCCTCGTTGATGAAATCGAGCACGACCGCCTGGCTGCTCGCGTCGATTCGCGCGTCGACGTGGAGCACATAGGGCAGCGCGCGCGAGCGGCGGATGCCCTTTTCCTGGAACAGTTCCTGCGGCGCGCGCGGCGGCAGCGCTTTCGGGCGTTGAAGGTGGGTGTCGAGGATTTTCGTCGAGCCGCTGACGTCGGGCAGCGCGGGGACGGCTGCGTCGGCACCCTTGGAGAAATCGAAGCACGAGGTCATGTCGCCGCACACCGCGCGATGCCACGGGCTGATCGCGGGGATGGTGACGCCGAAACGCTTTTCGAGGAACTGGCCGACCGACGTGTGATCGAAGACCTCGCTGCTGACCCAGCCGCCCTTGCTCCACGGCGAGACGACATACATTGGCACGCGCGGGCCGAGGCCGAACGGGCGCGTCGTTCCCGAGATGCTGTCGTCGCGCGAGAGATATTTATCCTCATGGTCGTCGAAATAATGGCCGGGCAGCGCGAGCGTCGCCTTGCCTGCGAGCGTGCCGTCGGCGTTGTACGAGGGTGGTGCGGCGGGCGGGAAATGATCGAACAGCCCGTCATTCTCGTCGAAGGTCTGGAAAAAGACGGTGCCCGCCCAGGTGTCGGGATTGGCGGTCAACGCATCGAGCACCGATGCCGTGAATTCGGCGCCCTCGATCGGTGTCGAGGCCGAGGGATGTTCGGACCATTGTTTGGGCGGCAGCACCCACGACACGGCGGGCAGTGTGCCGTTCTTCGCATCCTCGGCGAGTTTTTCGAGCGAATGGTGCGACATGCCGCGTTCGTAGATCGGCGAGCCGGGTTTCGCGTCGCGAAAGCCCTTGAAGGCGAGGCCGCCGTGCATCGCGCCGGTCCAATTGTCGTTGGGGTCCTGATAAATGCGCCAGTCGATGCCGGCTGCTTCGAGCACCTCCGGAATCGTCGCCCATTCGAGCGCATTGCCGGCATAGGTATAGCCGGGTTCGGGCAGCGCGCCCTTGATCCAGCAGCGAAGGTTATTGGGTTCGGACTTGTCGTCGCGGCAGTTGGCGCCCGTCGCGGCGACCTCGGGATCGAAATTGGACCCCGACCAGAAGACGATGCGATTGGGATCGGTGCCGGTGGTGATCGAGCAATGATAGGCGTCGCAGATGGTGAAGGCCTCGGCGAGCGCGAACTGGAACGGGATGTCCTCGCGCTTGTAATAGCCCATCGAATAGTCGGTCTTGAACTTGGGCCAGAGGCCGAACTTGCCCTGGTTCCACGCCGCCTGCGCGTCGGCGAAGCTGTGCGGGGTTCCGGGGACCTTCATTCCGTTGGTGCGCGCGGTGTCGAGGTGGAAGGGCGGCAGGTCGCGCGCACCATTGCTCTGGAACCAGACATTCTTGTCGCCGGCGAGCGGGATCGGGTGGCGGTCGCCAAACCCGCGCACGCCCTTCATCGTCCCGAAATAATGGTCGAACGAACGGTTTTCCTGCATCAGGATGACGATGTGGCGGACGTCCTTGATCGTGCCCGTCGTGCGCTTCGCCGGGATGGCGAGCGCGCGGCCGATGTTGGCGTGAAAGGCGGCCGCCGAGCCGGCTACGCCCGCGGCTTTCAGGAAATCACGTCTCGAATTGGACATCCAAACTACTCCGGATTGAAAGGAAATGGGGACGTCATCGCCACGCCTGCCGTGCGCGCGAGGCGACGAGGTCGAGCGTCAGGATGACGAGAAAGATGGCGATCAGGATCGTGCCGACATGGCCATATTCGTACATGTCGAAGCGGCCTTTGAGCTCCTGCCCGATGCCGCCCGCGCCGACGAGGCCGATCACGGCCCCCATGCGGACGTTGCGGTCGAAGGTGTAGAGCGTGCAGGCGATATGCTGCGGCAGCACCTGCGGCAGGATTGTGCTGCCCCAGATCGTCAGGCGTCCGGCGCCCATTGCGGCGAGCGCCTGTTGCGGGCGCGGATCGGCGTCTTCGATATCGTCGGCATAGAATTTGCCGAGGAAGCCCGCCGAATGGAGGCCGAGTGCGAGGACGCCCGCGATCGGGCCGAAGCCGAAGGCGATGACGAGGAACAGCGCGGCGATCAGTTCGGGGATGGCACGCAGGAACGCCGAGACGGCGCGGGCGCCAGTGCGCAAGGCGGGGTGCGGCGTGACGTTGCGCGCGCCGAGCAGCGCGAGCGGCAGCCCGATGAGCACGGCGATCACGCTGCCCCACAGTGCGATCTCCAGCGTCTCGAGCATCTTTGCCGCGACGTGGAAGACATAGCCGAACGGTTCGACCAACCACGCGGTTCGCACCATCCGTTCCTCGCGGCGCAATGTTTCGGGGTTGAGTTCGGAGACGCGTGTCTCGGCGGTTTCGATATGCGCGAAGGGCGGCAGGTGTTCGGGATCGAACGCGGCGATGCGGCTGACCTCGCGCCGCGACTCCAGCTGGATCGGCACGAGCTCCGCCAGCGTCGAGCCGAGGCCGTCGGCGACCTGCGACCGGTCGGCGATCCCCGCCTGGGCCAGCACCGCCTGGCCGCTGAGCGCGAGCATCCGGCCGATTTCGACGCGCTGGCCGGTGTACCAGAGCAGCAGCAATGCGGCGGCGAGCAGTGCGACGGCGCGCGCGTTAAGCAGCGTCGGGAAACGCCAAGGCAGCGTCGCGTTCATTGCGCCACGGCCCGGATGCGTGGCGGGATCCGGTTGCCGCTTTGTGTCGCGGGCGAGCCGTCGGATACCACGCGCCCGCGATCAAGCTGGATGATGCGATCGGCGAAGCGGTGCGCGAGCTCGGGCTGGTGCAGGCTGCACAGCAAGGTCGCGCCGAGGCGGCGCGCCTCGTCGCGGAGCAGCGTCAGTGCGGCCTCGCCGGTCGCCGGGTCGAGGCTGGCGATCGGTTCATCGGCGAGGATGAGTGCGGGACGATGAAGCAGCCCTCGCGCGATCGCGACGCGCTGTTGCTGCCCGCCTGACAGGCTGTCGGCGCGGCGCGCGAGCTCTGCCTCCTCGAGTCCGAGCCCCGCGAGAAGGTGCGCGGCGCGCGCACGGTCGGCCGGAGGATAGAGGCCGGCGAAGGACCGCACGATGCCGATATCGGCGACCGCCATGACATTGCGCGCGACGCTGGCGCGGCCGCTCAGCGCAAAGTCCTGCGGGATCAACCCGACCCGGCGGCGCTGCGTCCGGCTGACGGGGGCGCCGTCGTACAGGATCCGTCCTTCGCTCGGCGTTACCAGCCCGGCGACCGCGCGCAGCAGTGTCGATTTGCCCGCGCCCGATGCCCCCAGCACCGCGCAGATCTGTCCTGCCGGGATATAGAGCGTGACGTCCGCGAGCGCTTGGGCGTCGCTGGCGTGACGGACGCAAAGGTCGGCGATTCCGATATCCATTACCGGACCTGCCTTTCGGCCGATTTGCGTAGTATTTCGTCTTTCAGCGCCGGGGTGACCTGCGCCATCTTGCGCGTCGCGGGGTCGAAATGATCGGCGGGAACATGGCCGACATAGCTGTCGACACGGGCGCCGCCGTAGCCGCGGATCATCTCGGGCGTGACGCCTGCGGTGTGATCAACCTTCTCGAAAGCAGTGCGCAGCCGCTCGCGTAAGGCTGGTTTGAGGCGCGTGTTTGCGATCAGCGGTGGATAGGGGATCGGTTCGCTGCGCGCGATTACGCGAAGGTCGCGCGCGCCGGGGACGTTGGCGCGCACCGCCTTGTCATAACTGTCGAACGAGAGCGCGGCGGCGTCGACCTCGCCGTTGATCAGCGCGGCGAGGCTGTTCGCGTGGGTGCCGGTCATGCGCACCGCCGACAGGTCGCGGACCGGATCGATCCCGGCGTCGAGGAACATCGCGACCGGGAAGATGAAGGCCGAGGTCGAGTTGACGTCGCCGAACGCGACGCGCCTACCTCTGAGGTCGCCGATCGATTGGACGGGCGAGTCGGCGCGGACGAACAGCCCCGAATAATAGACCGAGCGGCCGCCCTTCACCGCGACCGCAAGCAATTCGGCGCAGCCGCGCTTTTGCGCCTGAAGATAGGTGACCGAACCGACAAAGGCGATATCGGCGGCATCGTTGCACATCGCCTCAACGACCCCGCCATAGGATTGCGCGACCTTGAGGTCGAAGCGGAGGCCGGTGCTGCGCGCGACCGCGTCGAAGATCGGCCGATAGTCGGCGAGCGTGCCGCTTTCGGTCCCGCCGTCGGCGGGGATCAGCAGCACGCGGAGCGGCGGGGGCTGCGTCGCGCGCGGGGATTTCATCAGCCAAGCGGTGCCGGCGACGCATAGCGCCGCCAGCACGCCCGCAATGATCCACTGCCGCATACACACTCTCCGTCGACCCGAAAAACGGGGGGCGATTACGACGGGGCTGTGACAGCGGCATGAACCGGGCTCTCCGAACCGGCCCGATCAGAATTGCGTCGAGAAGGAGACATAGACCGCGCGCGGCTTGCCCTCGAACTCGTAGCCATAGAAATATTCGGGGCTGTTGAGCGCGATCTCGCCGCGAATGAACGCCGAGCTGTAGCGCATGTTGCCGTAGCCGTAGCGTTCGGCATATTTCTTGTCGAAGATGTTGACGACGCGCAACTGGATCTGGTGCTGGCGCTCGTCGCCCAGACGATATCCGATCGACCCGTTGAGCAGGAAATAATTGCCGAAATTGTTGCGCAGCGAGTTGTTCACGCCGCCCGTCGCATATTCAGGGCCCTGGTAGCGCGGGAAGAGCGTGACCGAGAAACGGTCGTCGGGGCTGGTCCAGCGGACGTTGCCGCCGATCATATATTCGGGGGTCTCGTTGATCTGCAGCTTGCTGCCGTCGAGGCGCGCCTTCTGCTTGGTGTAGTTGACGTTGAACGCGAAGCCCTTGCCGACGCGCACGTCGAGCTCAGCGGTCAGCCCGCGGATCTTGGTGATGCGGTCGTTGTTGAAATAGGTGTTGGGGGTCAGGCCCGAGGTCGTCTGGATGCGGTTGGTGACGTCGGTGTGGAACGCGCCGACCTCGGCATTCACCTGCACATTGCCGAAGCCCTGCGAGAAGCCGATGCCGCCATTATAGGTCTCGGTTTCCTCGGTCTTGAGGTTCGGGTTGCCGATCAGCGTCGGGCTTTCGGCGTAGAGTTCGTTGGTGCGCGGCAGGCTGTACGACGTGCCGCCGTTGCCGCGGATATAGAAGGCCCCGATCGGCTGGCGGAAACCGAATTTCCAGATCGTGCGCGATCCGAAGCTGTCGGCGAAGTCGGTGCGCAGCGCGAGCGACAGCTTGGTGTCGGGGCTGAAGGGGATCACCGGGCGGAAATCGGCATAAACGCCGGTGATCGTGTTCGATTTGTTCGAGATCGGGAACACGGGATCGGAGTCATTCTTGTACGACACGACCTGCACGCCCGCGACGACCTCGCCGATGTTCGGGAGCGAGAGCGTGTTGCGGAAATTGAGCCCCAGTTCGCGGAAGCCGCCGACCTTCGAATCCTTGCCGAAGCCCTTGTTGGGGAAGGGGACCGACTTGCCCGTCGCATCGCCGAAGGGCGTGGTCTTGCCGGTGGTCGGATCGATGCAGCCCGCCGGGGTCTTGCAGATTTCGGCGAAGGTCTCGGTGTTGTTGAGGCGCGGATTGCTCCAATAGCCCGCGAGCTCGGTATAGAAATTGTCCGACCAGCGGCGGTCGAGCGAGAAGTCGACAATCGGATAGCGGACGCGGTTCGGCGAATAGGTCTCGGCGTCGGGGAAGGGATCGTGGAATTCGATCTGCGTATATTGGCCGTTCACGCGGAATTCGGTCTTGTCGTCGACCTTCCACAAATATTTGACGCCGATATTGCTGCGGTTGAGCGGATAATCCTGGATGCCGCCGGCCTTCGCGACATTGTCGACATAGGATTCGGGTGCGAAGATGCGCGGGCCGTCGGTCTGGATCGTGCCACCATAGACCATCAGGCTGTGGCGCCCCTCGGGATCGATCGGGAAGCTGGCGTTGCCCCAGATTTCGCGCGTGTTGAACGCGCCGTACTGCGCGCCGAGTTCGAACTTGCTGCTGCCGTCGGGACGCTTGGTGACGAGGCTGATCACGCCGATGCCGCCGTTGCTGCCAAAGAAGAGGCTGTTGCCGCCGCGGAATACCTCGGCGCGCTCGATCATGTGCGGGTCGATCGTCGTCGAGCCCCAGATGTCTTCGAGCGCGGGGCCGCGGTCATAGAGCGGCACGCCGTCGAGCACGACGAGCGTGTCGCGGTCGCTGCCGCCGTCGAGGCGGATCGTATATTCGCCCTCGTCGGGCGAATAGCCGATGTTCGCACCCTTGATCAGGAACTGCGCGATTTCAGCGAAGTTGGTGGCGCCGGTCGCGGCGATCTCTTCGGAGGTGACGATCTGGACGGCGTTGCCATATTCGACCGCCGCGGCGGCGAGCGGGGTCGCTTCGACGGTCGCGGTGCCGTTGACGATGATCTCGTCGCCCGCGCCCGAACCGGCGTCGGCGCTGTCCGCTTCGCTGGCGGCCGCAAAGGCGACCGACGGCAGCGCACTGGCGGAGAGCAACAGGCCAACCATGGCCGCACGCGTTTTGGAAGAGATGTGCACAATCATGCCCCTTTTTGAAGAATCCCGGTCACATTGGCGGGGCAGGGGCGGCCGTGTTCACGACTCGATGCTGCACCGCATCAATGTGCGAGGCATCCGCTAGGGGCGGCGTGTGACAGTTGAATGAAATTGGCTCAATTTGTAATTTGCATAGAAATGAGCATATTTTACTTTTGTAGTGCGCTGATCTCGGCTAGCATTCCCCGTTCCGCGGGGGCGGAAGTCGATTCTTGCGGAGAATTGCGTAAAATGAGTGACAAGGGTGGGGTGACCAAAGCGGCGGGAGACGATCGGGTTCCAATCGAAAATGCGCTCGAGCGAATGAGAATGGCTCATGGCAATATGGCCAAGGGGGCACAGCGCATCGCCGACTATATCCTTTCGCAACCCGACGAGATCGTCGGACTGTCGATCACCGAGCTCGCCGAAGCCGTCGGCGTCAGCGAGGGCAGCGTCGTCAATTTCTGCCGCGGCATCGGCCTGTCGGGATTCCAGCATCTGAAGCTCAGCCTCGCGCGCGAGACGGTGCAGTCGGTGCAGTTCATCCACGAGGATGTCGCGCGCGACGACGATATGGACACGATCTGCCGCAAGGTCTTCCATTCGGGCATCCAGGCGCTGCGCGACTCGCTCTCGGTGCTCGACCCGCAGGCGCTGACGCGCGCGGTGGGTGCGATCCAGACGGCGAAGCGCGTCGAAATCTATGGCATCGGCTCATCGGCGCCGATCGCCGAGGACACGCATTACCGCATGCTGCGCATCGGGCTCGACGCGCGCGTGGTCACCGACAGTCATATCCAGGCGATCAGCGCGTCGCGCTGCGATCCCGACGTCGCGGTACTGACGATTTCGCACAGCGGCGCGACGCACGAGACGGTGGCGGCGACGCGGCTTGCGAAGGAGGCGGGCGCGCGGACGATCGTCGTCACCAATTTCGCGCGCTCGCCGATCCAAGCCTATGCCGATATCGTGCTCTTCACCATGGCGCGCGAAACGCGGTTTCGTACCGAGGCGATGACGAGCCGGATCGCGCAGCTCTGCGTCGTCGACGCGCTGATCGCGGCGCTCGCGCTCGGTGATTACGACCGCTCGACCGAGACGCTGCGTCAGACCTTCGAGGTGCTTTCGATCAAACGCTTCTGATCATCCGCGCTCCGCGATCGGCGGATGGTACAGGCGCTTCATCGCGGCTCGGTGCTCCAATCAAATGTGGCGCGTCCCTATGGTTCGCGGACTATCCGAACCCGAGGAGACCGAAAATGAAGACCATGATCGCCACCTGCGCTCTGTCCGCGCTCCTGGCCGGCTCGTTTCTGGCCGGTACGCTTTTGGCCACGGCGCCCGCCGCTGCGCAAACCGATGCCGCCGCACACGCCGGCCATGCCGCGCCCGCCGCACCCAAGCCCGCGAAGGTCACCCTGGTGTATCAGCACGAACTCCCGCAAGTCCCGGGCAAGAGCGTCAAGGGCGTGCTCGTCGAATATGGACCCGGCGCCGCGAACGCGTCGCACGTCCACGCACCCTCGGCACTGATCTATGCGACGGTGCTCGACGGCGCGGTGCTCAACCAGATCAACGGCGGTCCCATCCGCACTTTCCGCAAGGGCGAGAATTTCACCGAGCTTCCGGGCGACTTCCACAATATCAGCGCCAATGCTAGCCAGACCGAACCCGCGACTTTGCTCGCGGTGTTTGTCGTCGATACGAACGACAAGATCCTGACGACGCCCGCCGACGCGCCGCGCTGAACGCTCGTTTTTCATTGCCTTATCATCGGCGGATAAGCCTCGGCTTGTCCGCCGAAAGATTTTCTTCGTCGCAAAAAGCGGCCCCCGCCGTTGACGAATCTAAAATCAATCGATTAAGTTGACATTGTCATTCGGCACTGGTCGAGACGAATGACGGGCTCTCCCCTCGACCCGCGGCTTTTGACCGGGAAGCAGCTTGCTCCGCGTTACCAACGGCTAAAGCGCGTGATGCTCGGGCGACAGCGCCAGGCATTGCGTTCCCCCAAGAAGGGGTATTGCGATGCGGATGTGTAGTAGCATCAACTAGATCATCGCCGCGCCATGCGCGGGGTAGCGGACCGACCGCGCCCCTCGCGCCAAGCGGCCTCCCATAATCTCCAGCCGCGACTCCTCACGCGAGACGTTTGCGGCCTGACGTCCGGCACCCGAGCGCCGGCGCGGGGAAATATCATGCCTTTGCTGACCCAATCCGACCTGTCGGATCTGGCTCGCTATCCTGCGTCCCTGCGCAGCGCCGCCCGCGCGCTGTGGGGGGCGGAGCTGGCGGCTGCCCGATCCGGCGCGGCGCACCGCGCCACCATCCATCACATCAAAAAGGGGGTGGGATCACCGCCCGGGGACCAAATATGATGAACCGTTTCTCTCCCGATCATCGTTTGAAGTTTCTGCTCGGTGCGGCGCTGTTGCTGCCGGCCATACCCGCCTTTGCCGCCGAAACCGGAGCGGCTTCCGCCGACGGCGCCGAAGGTGAAGAAGAAGCCGCCGGCGCTGCCGTGGTGGCATCCGCCGCCGCTTCCTATGACGGCGCCGAAATCATCGTGTCGGCGCGCCGCCGCGACGAAAGCGCGCAGGACGTGCCAATCGCGCTGTCGGTCGTCGGCGCGTCGCAGCTCGAGGCGACGGGCAATTATTCGCTGACGCAGATCCAGCAGATCGTGCCGAGCCTGCAGGTTTTCAGCTTCAACCCGCGCAACACCAACATCAATATTCGCGGGCTCGGCAGCAATGTCGCGCTGACCAACGACGGGCTCGAGAATGGCGTCGGCTTCTATGTCGACAATGTCTATTACGGACGCCCCGGCCAGTCGCAATTCGACCTGGTCGACTTGCAGCAGATCGAGGTGCTGCGCGGACCGCAGGGCACGTTGTTCGGCAAGAACACGACATCGGGCGCGATCAACATCACGTCGCGCAAGCCGAGCTTCGATCCCGAATTTTCGGGCGAGGCCAGCGTCGGCGACTATGGCTATTACCAGCTGCGCGCCTCGGCATCGGGCGCGATCATCGACGACCTGCTCGCCGTTCGCATCAGCGGTTCGTCGACCGAGCGCCGCGGCTTCCTCTATAATGCGACGCAGAAGGAGCGCGCGCAGGACTATTCGAACTGGAGCGTGCGCGGGCAGTTGCTGTTCACGCCGACGCCCAATCTCGAGGCGCGCATCATCGGCGATTTTTCGCGCCAGAAGCAGAATCATGTGCTCAATGTCTTCGCCGATTATTTCGGCACCTATGACAATGGCGCGGCGATCGCGAACAGCTTTGCCGAGCGCGCGGCGCGCTTCCCCGGCTACAGCTTCCCGACGATCGATCCGTTCGCGCGGCGCGGCGAGGCCGACAGCCATTATCAGTCGAACATGGACGGTTATGGCGTGTCGGGGCAGGTCGACTGGGACGTCGGCGCAGTCAAGCTGACCTCGATCACCGCCTATCGCTGGTGGGACTGGAACCCCGCAAACGATGGCGATTCGACCTCGCTTCCGGTGATCGTCAAGGCGCAGCAGGCGAACCGCCAGCGCCAGTTCAGCCAGGAAATCAGGTTGGCGTCGGACAGTGACGGGCCGATCGATTATGTCGTCGGCGCCTATTATTTCTGGCAGGTCATCCGCGGCAAGGGCGCGAGCGCTTATGGCCCCGCCGCCGCGCTCTGGAACCGTCCCGCGACCTCGCCGATCCCGCTCGCCGCGTGGGAGGCGGGGCTCAACGGTTTCGAAGCCAATTCGACCTCCGACCCGCGCACCAAAAGCTATGCGCTGTTCGGTCAGCTCGACTGGAAATTCACCGACCGGCTGACGCTGACTGCGGGGCTGCGCTATACGCATGAGAAGAAGAGCGGCTCGTTCACGCAGATCCATGTCGCGGGAACCGATCTGTCGACACTGCCGGCCGGATTGGCTGCACAGGCTGCGGCGCTTCGGGCGCAATTCAACCCGGTCACCAGCTATTCGACGGGCTTCACCGACAACAGCGTGTCGGGTCTCGCGACGCTGTCGTGGCAGTTCAGCGACGACGCGCTCGCCTATGCGACCTATTCACGCGGCAACAAGTCGGGCGGGCTCAACCTCACCAACCTGCCCGCCGGGATCGATCCCGACGTCGCGCCCGAAAAGGTCGACAGCTACGAACTCGGCATCAAGTCGCAATGGTTCGACAAGGCGGTGACACTCAACATCGCGGGCTATTGGACCGAGATCAGCGATTACCAGACCGCGATCACCGAGCAGGTGCCGAACACGGTCAACGTCCGCCAATATATTGCGAATATCCCGGGCGTGCGCTCGCGCGGGGTCGAGGGTGACCTGAGCTATGCGCCGAGCGATCGCGTGAGCTTCTATGCGTCGGTGGCTTATGCCGACACGACCTACAGCGATTACCGCACCGCCCCACAGGCACCCGAACGACTCAACCAGGGGGCAATCCAGGACCTGACCGGTGCGCAGTTGCCGGGCGTACCGAAATTTACCTACACGCTCGGCGGCGACGTGTCGGCGCCGCTCGGCAATCTGGGCGGGCGCGACCTGTCACTCTATGCCCATGCCGATTATTCGCACCGCTCGTCGTTCAACACCTCGTCGAGCGATAGCGTCTACGCCGATGTTCCTGCCTATGGCATCGCGAACGCACGCATCGGTTTCAAGACCGACGACGGACTGTTCGATCTGTCGCTCTGGGCGCGCAACCTGTTCGACAAGGATTATTTCCAGACTTTGTCGCCGGCGGTCACGGGCATCGTGACCTCGCTGATCGGCGAACCGCGCACGATCGGCGCGACGCTGAGGACGAAGATCTGATGCTCCCGCCCTTCATAGAAATTCGCCGCGACGACAGCCGGAACCGGCCGGACGCGCCTGCGCCGAATACCCGCGTCCAACCCCCAAAAGGAGACTGACATGACGGACCTTCACAACAGCTATGCCAATGCGCGCGACAAGAATATCCCTCTCGAGATCACGCCGGTGACCGGTACGATCGGTGCCATCGTCCATGGTGTCGAACTGTCGGGCGATCTGCCGGCGCCAGTGGTGCAGGCGATTCAGGCAGCGCTGGTGCGGCACAAAGTGCTCTTCTTTCGCGACCAGCAGCATCTGACCGATCAGGAGCATGAAGATTTCGCAGCATTGCTCGGCGATCCGGTCGCGCATCCGACGGTGCCTGTCGCCGAAGGCTCGCGCTACCTGCTCGAGCTCGACAGCAAGGAAGGCTATGCGGCGTCGAGCTGGCACACCGACGTGACCTTCGTCGACGCCTATCCCAAGGCGTCGATCCTGCGCGCGCTGACGATCCCCGAAGCCGGCGGCGACACGCAATGGGCGAACGGTGAAACGGCGTATGAGGGGCTGCCCGAGGTGCTGCGCCAGCTCGTCAACAATCTGTGGGCGACGCACACCAACCTCTATGATTATGCGTCGATCCTGCAATCGGCGCCCGACGGCGAGAGCGCGGCGAAGCGGATCAACGAGCATCGCAATGTCTTTGCCTCGACGGTCTATGAGACCGAGCATCCGGTGGTGCGCGTCCATCCGGTCAGCGGGCAGCGCAGCCTGCTGCTCGGCCATTTCGTCAAGCAGTTCGTCGGGCTGAACGCGGCCGACAGCGCGCGGCTGTTCCAGACGCTGCAGGATCATATCACCAAGCCCGAGAATGTCGTGCGCTGGCGCTGGCGCGAGGGCGACGTGGCGATCTGGGACAATCAGTCGACACAGCACCGTGCGACCGCCGACTTCGGCCTGCAGCGCCGCACACTCCGCCGCGCGACGATTTCGGGCGAGGTGCCGGTCGGGATCGACGGGCGGCAGAGCCGCACCGTCCGCAAGGAAAAGGCGGTTCAATACGAATCCGCCTGACGAAATCGGCCGGCGCTTTTGGTTCTCCCTTTCCTTCCTGTGACTGCGCCGGCCCTGTCTGCGGCGCGCCCCGGTTCCATTCGCCCGGGGCGCGCCGACCTTTTGTTTTTGAAAGACCATCCAATGACTCCAGGTTCGCGTTTTACCCGCATCCTCTTTGCCGTGCTGATCGGCGCTGCCGCGACCATCGGCCCGGCGCAGGCGAAGGAGCGGCGGCCGAACTTGCTCGTTATCGTCGCCGACGACCTTGGCTATTCGGACCTTGGCGCCTTCGGAGGCGAGATCCGTACCCCGAACCTCGACAAGCTTGCGCTGAACGGCATCCGCCTTGCGGGTTTTCACACCGCGCCAACCTGCTCGCCGACGCGCTCGATGCTGCTGTCGGGCACCGACAATCATCGCGCCGGGCTCGGCACGATGGCCGAGATGATCCGGCCGAACCAGCAGGGTAAACCAGGCTATGAGGGCTATTTGCGCAGCGATGTCGCGACGCTGGCCGAACGGCTCGGCGCGAGCGGTTATCGCACCCTGCTGTCGGGCAAATGGCACCTTGGCCTGACCCCCGAGCAGGACCCGCATGCGCGCGGGTTCGAGCGCAGCTTTGCCCTATTGCAGGGTGGGCACAATCATTATGGCACCGACATCAAACCCGAAGTCAGCCCCGGTACGCGCGGGATCGCGACCTATCGCGAGGATGGCAAGGTCGTCGCGCGCCTGCCCCAGGATTTCTATTCGAGCGATTATTTCGCGACACGCCTGATCGACTTCCTTGGCGAGCGGCCGGCGAAAGGGAAAGGCCAACGGCCCTTCTTTGGCTATCTGGCCTTCACCGCGCCGCATTGGCCGCTGCAAGCTCCGGCGGAGGACATTGCGCGCTACAAGGGGCGCTACGACGAAGGCTTCGACGTGCTGCGCGAGCGCCGCATTGCACGACAGCGCGAACTCGGCATCCTCGCGCCCGACGTGACGGCGCACACCCCGCGCAATCGCGACGGCAGCTGGGATAGCTTGACCGCCGACCAGCAGCGCCTCGCGGCGCGCAATATGGAAATCTATGCCGCGATGGTCGACCGGCTCGACCAGAATGTCGGCCGCGTGATCGAAGCGCTGCGCGTGTCGGGCGAACTCGATAGCACCGTGATCGTCTTCCTCGCCGACAATGGTGCCGAGGCGCTCGATGTCGAAACCACTGGGGCGCAGATGCTCGCGGGGTCGCTCAAGGGCGCCGACAACAGCTTCGCCAATCGCGGTACGGCGTCCTCCTATCTGACCTATGGCGCCGGCTGGGCGCAGGCGGCGACAGCGCCGTCGTGGCTGACCAAAGGCTATCAGAGCGAGGGCGGGACGCGCGCGGTCGCATTCATCAGCGGGGCAGGCATTGCGGCGCGCAAGGGCGCCGAGACGCAATATCTGTCGGTCACCGATATCGCGCCGACCCTGCTCGATCTTGCGGGTGCCGATGCAAAGGCGACCGAGGTCGCGGGGCGCAAAGTCGTGCCGATCACCGGCCGGTCGTGGGCGGCTTGGCTCAAGAACGCCGACGCTCGGGTCTATGGCGCCGACGATGGCGTGGGGGCCGAGCTGTTCGGATCGCGCGCCTATCGCCGCGGCGACTGGAAGCTCACCGATATCGGTGACGGTATTTGGCGATTGTTCGACATCGCGCGCGACCCGGGCGAGACGCGCGACCTGTCGCTCGCTCATCCCGATCGCAAGGCCGAGCTGACGGCAGCTTGGGATCGCTATGCACAGGACGTGGGCGTGGTCCTTCCCGACGCGGTCCCCTATCGGCCATAGGTCGTGCATATCATGCGTTTCGGCGCGTCAGGGCTTGTCAATCATATCAGTTGAGTTAATTTCAGCGTTCCGGGACGTATTTCCGAATCGAACGACCGAAAGGACTGCTTATGGCCACGCAGCTCAACACCCCCGATCTGTTTGAAACTGCGCGATCGCTCGGCGTGTCGATATCGCCCTCGACCCCGACGATCGGCGCCGAGATCGGCGGGCTCGATCTCAACCGCCCGCTTTTGTCTGAAGAAGGCGATCTGCTCCGCGCCGCCTGGCTGCGCTTCAAGGTCGTCTTCTTCCGCGATCAGGACATCAGTCACGAGAGCCATGTCCGGCTCGGCCGCCTCTTCGGCGAACTCGAAGGCCATCCGGTGATCCCGTCGGTCGAGGGCTATCCCGAAATCCTCAGGATCGAAGGCGTCGAGGGCGTTCAGCTCACCGCCGAGACGGTCGCGCCGTTCCAGGCGTATAACAAATGGCACACCGACGTGACCTTCCGCGAGCGGCCGTCGATCACGTCGATCCTGCGGGCGCGGCATCTGCCGCCGCTCGGTGGCGACACGATGTGGGCCGACACCGTCGCCGCCTATGCCGGACTGCCGCAAGCGGTGAAGGACCGGATCGAGGGACTCGAAGCCGAGCACGATATCGTCCGCAGCTTCGGTGGCCGCGTCAGCGAGGAAAAGCGCGCGCAGCTTGCGCGTGACTTCCCGCCGGTGCGCCATCCCGTGGTGCGCTCGCATCCCGAAACGGGCGAGAAGATCCTGTACGTCAACTATACCTTCACCAGCCGCATCGTCGGCGTGAGCGAGGAGGAGAGCGACAGCCTGCTTCGCCTGCTGTTCGACCGGATCAAGGTGCCCGAATATCAGGTTCGTTTTCGCTGGACCCCGAATGCAATCGGCATCTGGGATAACCGATCGACGCAGCATTATGCCGTCGGCGATTACTGGCCCGAATATCGCGCACTCGAACGTGTGACGGTTTCCGGCGATGTGGTGACGCGTTGATCGAGGCGCAGCTTCACTCGCCGCGCCCGCGTTTCCGCACGGCAACGCGCGTCGCGATCGTCGGCGCGGGCTTTTCGGGAACGTTGCTCGCGATCAACCTACTCGAGCAGCCCGATGTCGAGGTATTGCTGATCGAGCGCGACCGGCACAGGATGGGCGCGGGGGTCGCTTATAGCAGCACCGAAACGTCGCACCTGCTCAATGTGCGCGCCGGCAATATGAGCGCCTTTGCGGACCGACCTGACCATTTCTGCGACTGGCTCGCCGCGCGCGGACTTGGTTGCGAGGCGGCGTTCGTGACGCGCGCGACCTATGGCCGCTACCTGCGCGAGACATTGCGCGCAGCTATGGAGAAATATGGCCGGCGGCTGAAGCTCGTCGACGACGAGGTGCTCGATATCGAGGAGAGGGGCGGGCAGGTGACGCTCGGGCTCGTCAACGGCGGGCTGGTCGAGGCGGACCGTGCGGTGCTCGCAATCGGCAATCTGCCGCCGCACGATCCGCCCGCGATCGAGGGCGCGCATCTGCCGTCGCATCGCTACATCGGTGACCCTTGGGCGAGCGCCTTCGAGGAGGGGCTGGGCAAACAGGCGCCGGTGCTCGTCGTCGGTACCGGGCTGACTGCAGTCGATGTGATCCTGCGGCTTGTCGCGCATGGCCACGATGGCCCGATCATCGCGCTGTCCCGCCGCGGGTTGCGTCCGCATCGCCATATCGACGGATTGCCGCGTCCCAAGCCTGTGCTTGCCAAGCCCGCGCCCGATCTTTCCGAATTGGTGCGATGGGCGCGCGAGGAGGCGACGGACCGCGACTGGCGGCTCGTCGTCGATTCGATCCGTCCGATCACGCAAATGATGTGGTCAGCCGCCGATGCCGAAAAGCGGGCGCGCTTCCTGCGTCACCTGCGCCCGTTCTGGGATGTCCATCGCCATCGGCTCGCGCCCGAGGTCGCCGACCGGATCGATGCACTCATCGCGTCGGGGCAACTCCATTTCCGTGCCGGCAAGATCGCGCAGATCATGGCGGAGCCCGACGGGCTGGCGGTGTCTTGGCTGCCTCGCGGCGAGGCTGAACTGGTGACGACGCGCGCGGCGCGGATGATCAATTGCACCGGCCCGCAGGGCGACTTGCTTCGTTCGTCTGATCCGCTGGTGAAACGCCTGCTCGGTGAGCGGCGCATTCGTCCCGACGCGCTGCGCCTCGGGCTGGACATCGATCGCGACGGCCATGTCGTCGACGCCGCGGGCAAATCGTCGGAGCATATCCTCGCGATCGGCCCGATGACTCGCGGCGATCTGTGGGAGGTCGTCGCCGTGCCCGACATCCGAAACCAGGTCAGCGCGCTGGCACGCCGTCTTGTCAACGCGCACTGGACCGGCGGCGAAGGGCTTTAGGCTCTTTCAAAAAAATCTCTCCTCGCTGCATCCATTGACGTACGTGGTGCCGTCCAGTCGATGACCGGACGCAGCGCCGGTCCGGGCGGCGGCTTCGCGCGGCGGTTAATTGTGCTCCCCGGTGCAGTTCATCCCCGCCTTGCCGGAAGCCGCCGCCTGTGGTTTCACCATGCCTGAGCGGCATGAAGGAGAGAGATTTCGATGGACCTGATGATCACGACGGCTGCCGCCGCCACCGCCGCGACCACCGCGGCGCCGCCCGCCGCGACGGTGACCGTACCCGTTGGGGCCGCACAGTCGATAAGTCCGGCCGATGTTGCCTCCTATATCGACCCGCGTGACATCGCTTCGTTCATGCCTGCCCCGCCGCCGACTACCGAACTGGTCGCGATCAGTGACAGCTTTTTCGGGTGGCTCGAAAACATCACGATGGTCGCGCTGTTCATCGTCGGCTTTTTTCTGCTCGCGCGATTACTCCATGCGTGGATGCTGCACCGCTCGATCCGCCGCGCGCTCGAGGCGAAATCCGAGGCGGTCGGCCCGCTGATCGACAAACTCAATAAGCCCTATGAACATCTCGGCTGGCAGGGCGGGAAGGAAACCGTCGGCGCCGGAGACGACCGCAACGCACTCGTACTTCTCGCGATTGGCCTCGCGATGGCGGGTTTCGGCCTGATCCAGGGACATGAGCAGCTGATCCGCACTTCGGCGGGCGCCGCACTGTTCCCGATATTCGTCGGCATCGCGCTGCTCGTCCGCCGTCGACTTGCGCGCGCCGCGGCTGCCGAGGAGCGCGCCGCTGCGTGATGAGGGATGCGCCGATGAAGATTGGGCCCTCAACCAGCGTGTCGCCGGGGGAGATCGTGCAGCTTTCCAGCTCCTCGTGCTGCGGCATGAGGGGCGATTGCGCGCCTTTCTCTCTCGCGCTGCCGGCTGTGACGCCGACGATCTGGCGCAGGAAGTCTTCGTCCGCGCGTGGCAGCGTGCGGGCGAATATCGGGGGCAGGGGAGTTACGCCGCGTGGATCATGGGGATCGGCTGGCGCCTGTTCCTCGACCAGCGGCGCACCGCGCGGCGGCGCGAGGGGCTCCTGGGAGGAGAATATGCCACAAGCTCGACCGATCCGCGCCCGGCGAGCGACGCCGCGATCGACGCCGACCGGCTGCTCGGCGCCCTGTCGCCGCAGGAACGTGCCGCGCTTACCCTATGCTTCGGTCATGGCTGGTCGCATGGCGAGGCCGCCGCGATCATGGGCTTGCCATTGGGCACGCTCAAATCGCTGGTCTTGCGCGGGCGGGCAAAGGCGCAGAAGATGATCGGCGAAGGAGCAGACGCATGACGGCGCCGGTCGATCCGAATATCGACGCGATGCTCGCCGCGATGCTGGCGCCGCCCGAACGACCGGGCGACCGCAGCTTCGCGGCGGGCGTCGAGCGTGCGATCGATGCCCGAGTGGCCTATGCCCGCGCGCGGTCGCGTTTCTGGCGCAGCTTCGCGTTCGAGGCACTGGCGATCGGCGCGCTGCTGGCAGCGCTGTGGCTGTTGTCGTCGGCGCCCTTGCTCGCGCCACTGGCGGGCGCGACGCATTGGGGGCTCGCGCCGCCGCTATTGCTCATTCTGCTCTTGTGGTTCGGGACGCAGCGCTGGCGGCAGGCCTAGCTGGCACCGGCGCTGCGTCCGATCAGGCGTCTTCCTCGCCCTCTTCGGTTTCCGCGACGACCGCGTTCGAACGCGGCTTGCGCCCGCGCGGGGGCGCGGGAATTGCGGACGACGCGGCGGGTTCGATCGCGGCTGCGCCCTTGACGAGAGCGTCGAGCGATCCGCCGTCGAAGCCGAGTTCCTTCATCAGGCTATCGATCACCGGCGCCTGTGCACGATAGGCGAGCGCCGCCGACACGGCATGGCTGGCGAGATTGCCGCCGTTTCCATTTGCGTCACCATTTGCGCCGGTGTTCGAAACACCCCCGCCCGTCTGGTTGATCCCGTCGACCTGGATGATCTTGATCGAATCGATCGCTTCCATCGGCTTCGCGGCTTCGCGCACGACCTCGGGCAGCACCTTGAGCAGCGCCATCTTGGTCTGGAGCGAAATCTGGTTCGACGACAGCAGGTTTGCGGCCTCGTTGATCGCGCGCTGGCCCGCAGCCTCGACCTCGAAACGGATACGCGCTGCTTCGGCGCGCAGCTTTTCGGCTTCGGCCTGACCCTCAGCTTCGAGCCGTAGCGCGGCGGCACGGTTCGCCGCGGCTTCCTTTTCGGCCTCGGCCTCGACCTTGACCGAAATTGCCTGCCGCTCGGCTTCCTTGGCGGCCTCGATCAGTTCGATGCGCTTCGAACGCTCGGCAACCTCGGTCTCACGCGCGGTGGCCACCTGTTCCTCGGCGGCGACGGCGAGTGCGCGCGCGGCGTCGGCTTCGCCGCGTGCCTGGCTTTCCTCGCGGCTCTTGTTCTGGATCAGGATCTGCTGTTCCTGCCGGGCGAGCTCGATCGCCTGCTCCTGCGCGATGCGCGCTTCCTCGATCGCGCGGTCGGCTTCGATCTGTTTGGCGTCGACCAGCTGCTTTGCCTGAATGCGCGCACTGTCCGCTTCCTGATTGCGCTGCGCCTGCTCGCGCGCGATTTCGGCGGATTGTTCGGCGCGGCGGATCTCGATCTCGCGCTCCTGGCTCAGTTTCGCGAACTCATTGTCGCGCGAAATCTCGAAGCTGCGCTTGTCTGCTTCGAGGTTCTTCGTCTCGATCTGGACGCGCGTGTCCTGCTCGATGTCGTTGCGCGCTTTCTTGCGCAGTTCGATCTGTTCGGTCAGCTTGGTCAGGCCTTCGGCGTCGAAGGCGTTGTTGGCGTTGAAATGTTCGATCGAGGTTTGATCGAGCCCGGTCAGCGACACCGATTCGAGCTCGAGCCCGTTCATCGACAGGTCGTTCGAGCTGACCTGCTGCACCTTCTGGACGAAATCGGCGCGTTGCTCGTGAAGCTGGTTCATCGTCATGCCCGCGGCGACCGAGCGCAGTGCGTCGACGAACTTGCCCTCGACCAGATCCTTCAGCGCCTCGGGATTCATCGTACGCAGGCCGAGCGTCTGCGCGGCCATCGCGATCGATCCTGCGTCGGGACGGACGCGCACGTAGAATTCGGCCTTCACGTCGATGCGCAGGCGGTCGAGCGTGATCAGCGCGTCGACATTCTTGCGTTCGACCGCGAGCCGGACGGTGTTCATGTTCACCGGCATCGTTTCGTGGAGCACCGGCAGAACCAGCGCGCCGCCGTTCATGATCACGCGTTCGCCGCGAAATCCCGTACGGACAAAGGCAATTTCCTTGGTCGCGCGATGATAAAGCCGCGTGACAATCAATCCCAATATCAGGAGCGCGGCAAGCCCGATGCCGGCGTAAATAGCAATTTCAATCATGAACCCACCCGTTGCTGTCGATTCGTGCCTCCGCGATTGGAAGCCCCCGCACGGATATTAGGGTCAGTCGAGCCGGGGTAAATAGAAATCGCCGCGGGTAAAGCCTTTAAATATATCGCCTTCGCGTTTTACGAGCAGCACACTCTCACCGGTCTGGAAAACCTGGTCGGCGCTGTCGGGCTCGACCATGATCTGGTGCGGCTGGCCATGCGGATCTGTGACGCGCGCGCGCGCGGGATCGCCGACACGAGCGGTTCCGATGCTGATCTCGGCATAAAGCCCGACCAGTTCGTCGCGTTCGATCGCGGTGGTTTCGAGGCCGGGAAGAATGCGCGCGACGACGCGCGCCGCGCCGCCCGCCACCGGGAGCGTCGCGACCGCTGTCAGCGGAACCATCAGCAGGTTCGTGCCCGGACCCCCGGTCAGTGCGGTCATAAGCTGTTGCAGCCCGAGGCCCAGCGCGCCGAACAGCGCGAGAAAGATCACCAGCCACATCAGGAACGGCACGCGCCCGATACCGGCCCATGCGAGCAAGCTATCGGCAAAGCCGATGTCGCCGTCGGCATCGCCGTGCGCGTCCGCATCGATATCGCCCGCGAGCCCGATGGCCTGTACGGCGCCGATCAGCAGCATCAACAGGAGCGCCGAACTGAAGATGACATTTTCGGGCGCGAGAAACTGGTCGAACATCAATGTCTATGTGACCGCGCGCGCGCCTCTTGGCAAGCGGTGCAGCGGATGGGATTACGCCGGGTCTTCGCCCTCAAGCCCCTGATATTTGAGCTGGAGATAGCGTTCGCGCGTCGCGAGCTTGTCGAGTTCGCCCGCCGCGAGGCTGCGCGCGGCGTGGCCGATTTCGCTTTCGAGCGTCTTCAGTCCCCCGACAAGCGTCTCGTCGGGGGTGCGGCCGGCATGCGCTTCGCCGCGCAGGCCCGCCGGGATGCGCTGATAACCCGCGACGAGCTCGGGCAGGTCCTCGCCCACGAGCTTGCGGATATTTGCGGCGGCGGGGCTTGTCGCGTCGAGCGTCTGGAGCTGCGGCGCGAGCAGGTCGAGCTGGACGCCGATGCCGTCGACCAGCTGGCGTGCCGGCGCGGGCAGCGCGGGGCGCTGCGCCTCGAGCCAGATTTCGGTGCGGCCGGCGAGCTGCTTGAGGTCGGCCTTGGGCAAATCGGCCTGGCGCGGTTCGGGGAAGGGCGCGCGGCCGAACAGCACCGCAACCCCGATCAGGAGGATGAACAAGGCGAGTAGCCCGGTGAAACCGAGCGGCTGGATCAGCGCGCCGAACACCGCGGCGCCGAGCAGCACGACGCCGCCCGCGATCAACACGCGGCCAAGCTTTTTATAAAGATGCTGGCGGCGCAGCGCGACGCTCTTCGTGCCGATCGGGCGTCGGCGCTCGCGCGACCGTTCGATCGCGGAGGCGGCAGAAACCCGGATCTTGTCGACTTCGCTCATGCTCATGATGTGCCTTAGCCTTCGAGCGATGCGAGCGGGCTGTCGGCGCCGCCGACACTGGCCTGCGCCTGGCTCGCACCCTCGGCGCGCGCGATATAGCCCTTCGATTTCGCGACCTCGCCCTCGAGCGTGTTGACGGTCGTCTTCATGCTATCGAGCGCCTTCAGCTTGAAGGTATCGATCGCATCCATCGTGTCATAGATATTCTGGAACGCGCGCTGGAGCGTTTCCATCGGGATCGTGCTCGACGCCGCCTGTTCGTGGATGCGCGCGGTATTGTCCTTCAGCATCTTCGACGTGCCGTCGATGATGTTCGCGGTGGTGGTGTTGAGCGCGGTAATCTGTTCGAGCACCAGCTT
>JAESGS010000409.1_pt1 | contig 34961 bp, 35 predicted proteins | sample 9269761 | NCBI WGS metagenome assembly JAESGS01 (sample SAMN15741799, study PRJNA653493) | algae metagenome | isolation source: Cyanosarcina radialis HA8281-LM2 and co-occurring heterotrophs from damp... | place: USA: Makauwahi cave, Hawaii | collected 2011-01-06 | reverse complement strand
GCCACTCGCAGATGATCCGCCCGTTCCGCGCCGAGACCGAGCGCTACGGCCACTACTCCGTCGCTGGCGAAAGCGTCTGGGATCACCCCTTCCTGTGGGGCTCCAAGCGTACCGGCCCGGACCTGGCCCGCGTCGGCGGCCGCTACTCGGACGAGTGGCACCGCGCCCACCTGTACAACCCGCGCAACGTCGTGCCCGAGTCGAAGATGCCCGCCTACCCCTGGCTGGTGGAGAACAAGCTCGACGGCCGCGACACCGCGAAGAAGATGGAAGTCATGCGTGGCTTCGGCATCCCCTACAGCGACGAGGACATCGCCGGCGCCAAGGATGCGGTGAAAGGCAAGACCGAAATGGACGCGCTGGTCGCGTACCTGCAGGTTCTCGGCACTTCCATCAAGAACAAACGGTAAAACGCTATGGACATCGGGATGATTCGCGGCATCGGCACGGCGGTGGTGTTCATCGCCTTCATCGGCGTGGTGCTCTGGGCCTACAGCAGCAAGCGCAAGTCCAGCTTCGACGAGGCTGCCAACCTGCCCTTCGCCGACGAGCCCGAGTCCAAGCGCGACCAAGACTCTTCCAGGAGCAATAACCAATGACCACGTTCTGGAGTTGGTACGTAACCATTCTGTCTCTGGGCACCATCTTCGCCCTGACCTGGCTGATCTTCGGCACCCGCAAGGGCCAGCGCCAGGAGACCACCGAGGAAACCGTAGGCCATGCCTTCGACGGCATCGAGGAGTATGACAACCCGCTGCCCAAGTGGTGGTTCATGCTGTTCGTCGCCACCATCGTCTTCGCCCTGGGCTACCTGGCCCTGTATCCGGGCCTGGGCAACTGGAAAGGCGTGCTGCCGGGCTACGACTACGTCGACAGCGACAAGCAGACCCCCTTCGCCGCTGGCGTACAGATCGCCGACGGCTCCATGCGTCACACTGGCTGGACCGGCGTGCACCAGTGGGAAAAGGAAATGGCGCGTGCCGACGAGCAATACGGCCCGCTGTTCGCCAAATATGCCGCCATGCCGATCGAGGAAGTGGCCAAGGACGAACAAGCCCTGAAAATGGGCGGTCGCCTGTTCGCCTCCAACTGCTCGGTCTGCCACGGCTCCGACGCCAAGGGCAGCTACGGTTTCCCCAACCTGACCGACAGCGAATGGCGCTGGGGCGGCGAGCCGGAAACCATCAAGACCACCATCCTCGCTGGCCGCCAGGGCGCCATGCCGGCCCAGGGCCCGGCCATCGGCGAAGACGGCGTGCGCAACGTTGCCGCCTACGTCCTCACCGAGCTGGCTGGTCGTGAACTGCCGGAAGGCGTGGAAGCCGATATCGCAGCGGGCCAGAAGGTCTTCGCCGGTACCTGCTTCGCCTGCCACGGCGCCGACGGCAAGGGCACCGCGGCCATGGGCGCACCGAACCTGACCAACCCGGCAGCCTTCATCTACGGCAGCAGCTACGCGCAACTGCAGCAGAGCATCCGCTACGGTCGTCACGGCAACATGCCGGCCCAGGAAGAATTCCTCGGCAACGACAAGGTGCACCTGCTGGCCGCTTACGTGTACAGCCTGTCGCACAAGGCCGAAGAGCAGTAAGCGCAGAACGACTCTGTTGACAAGGGTCAATGAACGCCCGGGACGCGACCGCTGGTCGCACCCGGGCGTTGTCTTTCGGGCGTACCATGTAGCTACCGTGAATTGACCCTGACCGGCACGTATCGGCCCGGGCTGCCAACCAACCGCTTTGGTATGCATTGATGAGCGAACAGATCCCCGTCCAGGACGTCACCCCTCCTTCTGCCAAGAATGCCAGCGTCGACCTCTACGCCAGTCGCGAGAAGATCTACACCCGCGCATTCACCGGTCTGTTTCGCAACCTTCGACTCGCTGGTGGCGCCCTCCTCTTCCTGCTGTTCTTCGGTACCGTGTGGCTGAACTGGGATGGTCGCCAGGCCGTCTGGTGGAACCTGCCGGAACGCAAATTCCATATCTTCGGCGCCACCTACTGGCCGCAGGATTTCATGCTGCTGTCCTGGCTGCTGATCATCTGCGCCTTCGGCCTGTTCTTCATCACCGTGTTCGCCGGCCGCGTCTGGTGCGGCTACACCTGCCCGCAGAGCGTGTGGACCTGGGTGTTCATGTGGGCGGAGAAGGTCACCGAGGGCGACCGCAACCAGCGCATGAAGCTGGACAAACAACCCATGGGCGGCGCCAAGCTGGCGCGCAAGGCCGCCAAGCACGGCATCTGGCTCGGCGTCTCGCTGCTCACCGCGCTGACCTTCGTCGGCTACTTCGCGCCGATCCGCGAACTGATCCCCGAACTGCTGACCTTCCAGGCCAACGGCTGGGCGGTGTTCTGGGTCGGCTTCTTTACCCTGGCCACCTACGGCAACGCCGGCTGGCTGCGCGAGCAGGTGTGCATCTACATGTGCCCCTACGCACGCTTCCAGAGCGTGATGTTCGACCAGGACACCCTGATCGTTTCCTACGACCCGCGCCGCGGCGAGAGCCGCGGCCCGCGCAAGAAGGACGCCGACTACAAGGCCCTGGGCCTGGGCGACTGCATCGACTGCAAGATGTGCGTGCAGGTCTGCCCCACCGGCATCGACATCCGCGACGGCCTGCAGATCGAGTGCATCGGCTGCGCCGCCTGCATCGACGCCTGCGACAGCATCATGGAGAAGATGAACTACCCCAAGGGGCTGATCAGCTACACAACCGAACACAATCTTTCCGGGCACAAGACCCACCTGCTGCGCCCGCGCCTGATAGGCTACGCCGTCGCGCTGGTGGCGATGATCGGCCTGTTCGCCTGGGCCGTGGCCACCCGCCCGCTGGTGGAGCTGGACGTGATCAAGGACCGCGTGCTGTTCCGCGAGAACGAGCGCGGCCACATCGAGAACGTCTACACCCTGAAGATCATGAACAAGGCGCAGCGCGACATGACCTACCTGGTCGAGGCCGAAGGCCTCGACGGCCTGGTCTACGAGGGCAAGCGCGAGGTGCGGGCCCTGGCCGGCGAGGTGTATGCCTTCCCGGTAGAGCTGTCGATCGCCCCGGAGAAACTGCCCTCCAGCGCCAACGAAATCGTCTTCCGCGTGCGCGCGCTGGACGACCCCAGTATCGAGAACGACGCCGACAGCCGCTTTATCGGCCCGAGCGTCCGCTGACAACGGAAAGAGCATGTCCGAGCAAACCCCTTCGCCCGTCAAACCCTGGTACAAGCAGTTCTGGCCCTGGTTCATCCTGTTCTTGCTGGGCTATTCGGTGGTGCAGGGTCTGACCCTGCTCACCATCGCCACCAAGAATCCGCCGGGTCTGATCTCCGACGACTACTACGACGTCGGCAAGGGCATCAACCAGTCGCTGGAGCGCGAGAAACTGGCCGAGCGCCTGCAGCTGCACGGCGAGCTGGTGCTCGACGACAGCACCGGCACCGCGACCCTGAGCCTGCAAGGCAACAGCCGGCCGCAGCAGATCGTCCTCAACCTGATCTCGCCGACCCAGCCGGAGCGCGATCGCCGCGTCATCCTGCAACCCGGCGCCGATGGCCAGTACCGTGGACAGATGGTCGACCAGGTCAGCGGCCGCCGCTTCGTCGAACTGCTCGGCCAGGAAGGCAGCCAGAGCTGGCGCCTGTTCGAGGAAGAGAACATCGCCGATGGCCAGACCATCATGATCGGTGACAACCCCTCCTACTGACCCTGCCGATGCCCGCCCCTACTCCCTGCTACCACTGCGGCCTGCCGGTTCCCGCCGGCAGCCGTTATCGTGCCGAGGTGCTCGGCCAGAGCCGTGAAATGTGCTGCCCCGGCTGCCAGGCGGTGGCCGAGGCCATAGTCGCCGGCGGCCTGGAGCACTACTACAAGCACCGCAGCGAGAACGCCGCCAATCCGCAGGCGCTGCCCCAGGCCCTGCCGGACGAACTGGCGCTGTACGACCGCAGCGAGGTGCAGCAGCCCTTCGTTCAGCAGGACGGCGAGCTGAGCGAGACCCAGCTGCTGATCGAAGGCATCAGCTGCGCCGCCTGCGGCTGGCTGATCGAGAAACACCTGCGCGGCGTGCCCGGGGTCGCCGAGGCGCACCTGAACCTGTCCAACCACCGCCTGCAGGTGCGCTGGAGCGACAGCCAGCTGCCGCTCAGCCAGCTGCTCGCCGAGCTGCGCCGCATCGGCTATGCCGGCCACCCCTGGCAGGCCGACCAGGCCGCCGCGCGCCTGGCCGCGGAGAACCGCCGCAGCATGCGCGAGCTGGGCGTGGCCGGGCTGCTGTGGATGCAGGTGATGATGGCGACCATGGCCACCTGGCCGGAATTCAACGTCGACCTGTCGCCAGAGCTGGACAAGATCCTGCGCTGGACCAGCCTGTTCCTCACCACCCCCATCGTCTTCTACTGCTGCGGCCAGTTCTTCCGCGGCGCCCTGCGCGACCTGCGCACCCGCCACCTGACCATGGACGTTTCGGTGTCGCTGGCCATCGGCGGCGCCTACGTCGCCGGCATCTGGTCCACCGTCACCGGCCAGGGCGAGCTGTACTTCGATGCGGTGGGCATGTTCGCCCTGTTCCTGCTGGCCGGCCGTTATCTGGAGCGGCGCGCCCGCGAACGCACGGCGGCGGCCACCGCGCAGCTGGTCAAGCTGCTGCCGGCCTCCTGCCTGCGCCTGGACCAAGGCGGCCAGAGCCAGCGCGTGCTGCTCAGCGAACTGCAGACCGGCGAACGCGTGCTGGTCCAGCCCGGCGCGCTGATTCCCGCCGACGGCCGCGTGCTGGCCGGCCAGTCCAGCGTCGACGAGTCGCTGCTCACCGGCGAATACCTGCCACAGCCGCGCAGCGTCGGCGACAGCGTCACCGCCGGCACGCTCAACGTCGAAGGGCCGCTGACCGTCGAGGTGCAGGCCCTGGGCGACGCCACCCGCCTGTCGGCCATCGTCCGCCTGCTGGAGCGGGCGCAGAGCGAGAAGCCGCGCCTGGCGGAGATCGCCGACCGGGTGGCGCAGTGGTTCCTGCTGTTTATCCTGATCGCCGCGGCGCTGGTCGGCCTGGCCTGGTGGCAGATCGATGCCGAGCGCGCCTTCTGGGTGGTGCTCTCGCTGCTGGTGGCCACCTGCCCCTGCGCGCTGGCGCTGGCCACCCCCACCGCCTTGACCACCGCCACCGGCAGCCTGCACAAGCTGGGCATGCTGCTGACCCGCGGCCATGTGCTCGAAGGGCTCAACCAGATCGACACCCTGGTGCTGGACAAGACCGGCACCCTGACCGAGGGCCGTCTGACGCTCAGGGCCATCCAGCCGCTGCGCGAGCTGGACCAGGACGCCTGCCTGGCGCTGGCCGCGGCCCTGGAGAACCGCTCCGAGCACCCCATCGCCCGCGCCTTCGGCCAGGCACCGCGCGCCGCCGAGTCGGTCGACAGCCATCCCGGCCAGGGCCTGCAGGGCCGCGTCGACGGCCGTCTGCTGCGCATCGGCGAGGCCAGCTTCGTCTGCGCCCTGAGCGGCCAGGCCGTGCCGTCGATTGCCGGCGAGCACGGCCAATGGCTGCTGCTGGGCGATGAACGAGGGCCGCTGGCCTGGTTCGTGCTCGACGACCGCCTGCGCGAGGATGCGCCCGAGCTGATCGCCGCCGCCCGCGCCCGTGGCTGGCAGATCCACCTGCTGTCCGGCGACAGCTCGCCGATGGTTGACGAAGTCGCCCGCCAGCTGGGCATCGAGGATGCCCGCGGCGGCCTGACCCCGGATGCCAAGCTGGCGGTGCTCAAGCAGCTGCACGGCGCCGGCCGCCGCGTGCTGATGCTCGGCGACGGGGTCAACGACGTGCCGGTGCTGGCCGCCGCCGACATCAGCGTGGCCATGGGCTCGGCCTCCGACCTGGCCAAGACCAGCGCCGACGCGGTGCTGCTGTCCAACCGCCTGGGCAGCCTGGTGCAGGGCCTGACCCTGGCCAAGCGCACGCGGCGCATCATCGTCGAGAACCTGACCTGGGCCACCCTGTACAATGGCCTGGTGCTGCCCTTCGCCGCCCTCGGCTGGATCACGCCGATCTGGGCCGCGGTGGGCATGTCGCTCAGCTCGCTGCTGGTGGTGCTCAATGCGCTGCGCCTGAGCCGCACCCCGAACACCTAGGCGCGAGCGCTGCTCGCGAAGAAGCGGTTCGCGAGCAGCGCTCGCTCCTACTCAGATGCCACCATGGAGACCGCATGTCCGCCCTCTATATCCTGATCCCCGTGGCCATCGCCCTGGTCGGTTTCGCCATCTGGCTGTTCTTCTGGGCGGTGGACAGCGGCCAGTACGACGACCTCGACGGCCCGGCACACAGCATCCTGTTCGACGACGAAGACCCGCTGCACAAGGCCGGCGTCGAGCAGGCCGAAAGCCAGAACAAGCAGGACAAGCCCGATGCTTGAGCTGGCGCCGCTGCTGGTGTCGGCGCTGATTCTCGGCCTGCTCGGTGGCGGTCACTGCCTGGGCATGTGCGGCGGCCTGATGGGCGCGCTGACCCTGGCCATCCCGGCCGAGCAGCGCGGCCGCCGCCTGCGCCTGCTGCTGGCCTACAACCTCGGCCGCATCCTCAGCTATGCCGCCGCCGGCCTGCTCCTCGGTCTGGCCGGCTGGGCCATTGCCGGCAGCGCCGGCGAAGTGGTGATGCGCACCCTGGCGGCCTTGCTGCTGATCGCCATGGGCCTGTACCTGGCCGGCTGGTGGAGCGGCCTGACCCGTATCGAGGCGCTCGGCCGCGGCCTGTGGCGCCACATTCAACCGCTGACCCGGCGCTTTATGCCGGTTACCAGCCTGCCGCGCGCCCTGGTGCTGGGCGGGCTGTGGGGCTGGCTGCCCTGCGGGCTGGTCTACAGCACCCTGCTGTGGGCCTCCAGCCAGGGCAACGCGGTCGACAGTGCCGTGCTGATGCTGGCCTTCGGCCTGGGCACCTGGCCGGTGCTGCTGGCCACTGGCCTCGCCGCCGAACGTGTCACCGCCTTGCTGCGCCAGCGCGGCATTCGCATGGCCGGCGGCCTGCTGGTCATCCTGTTCGGCCTCTGGACCCTGCCCGGCCCGCACCAGCACTGGCTGATGGGGCACTGAGACGCCATATCCAACGCCGCCGCCCGCTGTCCTCCGTTGGGCTTCGCTGCGCTCAGCGCCAACCTACAGCCGCGCCGGCACATGTGACGCGCGCGCCAGGCGAACACACGGCGACCTGACTCAGATCAACAGCCGCCGCCGCCGCACTCCCTAGACTGGCCCCACTGCCTTTCCAGGATTTTTTCCATGCTCGACGCCATCCAGTGGGACGCCGACCTGATCCGCCGCTACGATCTGGCCGGCCCGCGCTACACCTCCTATCCGACCGCCGTGCAATTCCACGACGACATCGGCCCCTTCGACCTGTTGCACGCCCTGCGCGACAGCCGCAAGGGCAAGCGCCCGCTGTCGCTGTACCTGCATATCCCGTTCTGCGCGCACATCTGCTACTACTGCGCCTGCAACAAGGTGATCACCAAGGACCGCGGCCGCGCCCTGCCCTATCTGGAGAAGCTCGAACGCGAGATCGAGATCATCAGCCGCTACCTGGACCGGGGCCAGGTGATCGAGCAGCTGCACTTCGGCGGCGGCACCCCGACCTTCCTCAATCACGACGAACTGCGCCGGCTGATGCAGCACCTGCGCCAGCACTTCCACCTGCTGGACGACGACTCCGGCGACTACAGCATCGAGATCGACCCGCGCGAGGCCGACTGGTCGACCATGGGTCTGCTGCGCGAGCTGGGCTTCAACCGCGTCAGCCTCGGCGTGCAGGACCTCGACCCCGAGGTGCAGCGCGCGGTCAACCGCCTGCAGACCCTGGAGGAGACCCGCGCCATAGTCGAGGCGGCGCGCACCCTGCAGTTCCGCTCGGTGAACATCGACCTGATCTACGGCCTGCCCAAGCAGACCCCCGAGCGCTTCGCCCGCAGCGTCGCCGAGGTAATCGCCCTGCAGCCGGATCGCCTGTCGCTGTTCAACTACGCCCATCTACCCGAGCGCTTCATGCCGCAGCGGCGCATCAGCGCCGACGACCTGCCCAGCCCGGCGCAGAAACTGGAGATGCTGCAGGCCAGCATCGAGCAGCTGACCCGCGCCGGCTACCGCTACATCGGCATGGACCACTTCGCCCTGCCCGACGACGAGCTGGCCGTGGCCCAGGAGGAAGGCACCCTGCAGCGCAACTTCCAGGGCTACACCACCCACGGTCATTGCGACCTGATCGGTCTGGGGGTGTCGGCCATCAGCCAGATCGGCGACCTCTACAGCCAGAACGACAGCGACATCGCCAGCTACCAGCAAAGCCTCGGCAACGGCCAACTGGCCACCCGCCGCGGCCTGCACTGCAACGCCGACGACCGCGTGCGCCGCGCGGTGATCCAGCAGCTGATCTGTCATTTCCAGCTGGATTTCGCCGCCATCGAGCAGGCCCACGGCCTGGTCTTTCGCGACTACTTCGCCGCGCTCTGGCCGGAGCTGCAGCAACTGGCCCGCGACGGCCTGATCCGACTCGACGCCGAGCGCCTCGAAGTGTTGCCCGCCGGCCGCCTGCTGGTACGTTCGCTGTGCATGCTGTTCGACCGCTACCTCAACGACCAGGTGCGCCAGCGCTTCTCGCGGGTGATCTGACGGCCGCCGCGCCGGTAGCAGCCGGCTTGCCGGCGATCAGGGCTAGGCCATCGCCAGGCTGGCGGCGGTCATCATCTGCTCGTCGCTGAGGCCGTTGTCGCGCATCAGCTTGATCAGGTTGGCATTGGCCGCAGTCAAGGCGCTGTTGAGCGACGCCAGCTCGGTCTGCAGCCCTTCAAGCTGCTGGCGCTTGGTTTCCGCATCGAGACTCTGATCGCTCATCATCGCCTCGATCTGCGCCTGCTTCTCGGCGATCTGCGCCTTCAGCTCGCGGATCATCTTCAGCAGCTGCTTGATGCTGTCGGGTAGCCCGCTGTCGTCGATGTCCTGGTTCTTGCCGGCCTTGGCCGACAGGCTCCTGCCCAGCTCGGAGAGACTGATGCGCAGGCCCTCGCGCACCTCCTCGGGACTGCGCTCGCCTGCGCTATTTTGTCGCTGCACGCCGCGGACCAGATTGGCCAGCGGAGCGCCGGATTCGATGCGCATCGCGCTGCTCCCTGCGTTGAACTAAGGTTCCACTGTCTGGGTCGGCCGCCTGGCGACGAACTTGAGCGGATGGTCAGACCTTGCTACGACTGGCCGGCATCCGCCCCCTGCTGTACCCTTACGAACATTGCGTGTTTACCCAGGAAGCCCAACGATGTCCGAGAGCATCAAGCTGCGTGCGCAGCATCAAGCCCATTGCAAGGATTGCAGCCTGGCCAGCCTGTGCCTGCCGATCTCGCTGAACCTGGAAGACATGGACGCGCTGGACGAGATCGTCAAGCGCGGCCGCCCGCTGAAGAAGGGCGAATTCCTGTTCCGCCAGGGCGACGCCTTCGGCTCGGTATTCGCCGTGCGCTCCGGCGCGCTGAAGACCTTCAGCCTGAGCGACGCTGGCGAGGAGCAGATCACCGGCTTCCACCTGCCCAGCGAGCTGGTCGGCCTGTCCGGCGTCGACGGCGAGCGCTACCCGGTCTCGGCCCAGGCGCTGGAGACCACCTCGGTGTGCGAGATCCCCTTCGAGCGCCTCGACGACCTGGCCCTGCAGCTGCCGCAGCTGCGCCGCCAGCTGATGCGCGTCATGAGCCGGGAGATCCGCGACGATCAGCAGATGATGCTGTTGCTGTCGAAGAAGACCGCCGACGAACGCATCGCCACCTTCCTGGTCAACCTCTCCGCGCGTTTCCGTGCCCGCGGCTTCTCCGCCAACCAGTTCCGCCTGGCCATGTCGCGCAACGAAATTGGTAACTATTTGGGCCTTGCGGTGGAGACGGTGTCTCGCGTATTTACCCGCTTCCAACAGAACAAGCTGCTCGAAGCCGAAGGCAAGGAAGTGCACATTCTCGACCCCATCGAGCTGTGCGCCCTGGCCGGCGGCAACCTCGACGTCTGAGCTCGCCCGCGAGTCGTGGGCGCAGCGCCTTTCAGGAACCCGCGATGATTTTCGACGAATTCAGCATCAAGACCCTGATCCGCCCGGTGCCGGACTTTCCCAAGCCGGGGGTGATCTTCCGCGACATCACCCCGCTGTTCCAGTCGCCGCGCGCCCTGCGCATGGTCGCCGACAGTTTCATCCAGCGTTACGTGGAGGTCGAGTTCAGCCATATCGGCGCCATGGACGCGCGCGGCTTCCTGATCGGCTCGATCATCGCCTACGAACTGAACAAGCCGCTGGTGCTGTTCCGCAAGCAGGGCAAGCTGCCGGCCGACGTGCTCAGCGAGGGCTACCAGACCGAATACGGCGAAGCCTTCCTCGAGGTGCATGCCGACAGCCTCTGCGAGGGCGACTCGGTGCTGATCTTCGATGACCTGATCGCCACCGGCGGCACCCTGCTGGCCGCCGCCAAGCTGGTGCGACGCATGGGCGCCAGCATCCATGAAGCCGCGGCGATCATCGATCTGCCGGAACTGGGCGGCTCGCAGAAGCTGCAGGACATCGGCATCCCCACCTTCTGCCTGACCGCCTTCGCCCTCGACGATCGTTGAGCAGCTGCCGCGTAGCCCGGATGCCATCCGGGACAGGCGTGCGCCCCATCCCGGACGGCATCCGGGCCACCGATATCCACTGAAGTAATCATGAACGAACTCGAACTGAAGCAATCCCCCGCCGACTGGCGCCAGCGCCTGGGCCAGCTGATGGACGGCCTGGCCGTGCAGCGCCTGGTCACCCTGCTGATCGTGATCAACGCCGCCATTCTCGGCCTGCAGACCTCGCCGGCGATCATGGCCGACTGGGGCCGGCCGCTGCTGACCCTGGACGCCATCATCCTCGCCTGCTTCGTCATCGAGCTGGCGCTGCGCTTCGCCGCCCGCGGCCCCGGCCTGCTGCGCGACCCCTGGGCGGTGTTCGACTGCCTGGTGGTGGGCATCGCCCTGGTACCGGCCAGCGGCCCCTTCGCCGTGCTGCGCGCCCTGCGCGTGTTGCGTGTGCTGCGCCTGATCTCGATCAACCCGAGCATGCGCAAGGTGGTGCAGGCGCTGCTCGCCTCGCTGCCGGGCATGGGCAGCATCGTCATGCTGATGGGACTGATCTTCTACGTCGCCGCGGTAATGGCCACCCAGCTGTTCGGCCAGAGCTTCCCCGAGTGGTTCGGTAACATCGGCGCCAGCCTCTACACCCTGTTCCAGGTGATGACCCTGGAGAGCTGGTCGATGGGCATCGTGCGTCCGGTGATGGAGGCCTATCCGCTGGCCTGGCTGTTCTTCGTGCCCTACATCCTCGTCGCCACTTTCATGATGCTCAACCTGTTCATCGCGGTGATCGTCAACGCCATGCAGAGCACCCACGAGCCCAGCGCCGAGGAACAGGCCGCGGAGGCCCGCGAGCAGGCCATTCTCGACGAGCTCAGGGCGCTACGCGGCGAAATCGCCGAGCTGCGCCGCCAGAGCCGCTAACCCGCGCTCGCCTCGACCAGGGCGGATTGCCCGCCCTGGCCCCTTCACCCCCTCGCGCTTGTCCGACACGACCCGCCTTAAGTTGGCGGCGTCCGGCGCGCCTGCGCCCGATAGTTACATCGTTTAATGACACGATTGCTCGTGTCGCCCAGAGCCGCACAACAACCGGGAGCATTGGCTCCCCAGAAGAGGACTCGAACGATGAGCGCCAGCGCCACCCTGCCCCAGCCGAAATCCAGCTTCCCGGTTCGCCGCATGGACTTCAGCTTCTCCGAGACGCCCAAGTACTGGTTCTACGACGATCCCTTCATGAGCCAGTTCATGAACAACCTGTCGTCGCTGTTCCCCTACGGCGAGAAGTTCTTCGTCGACAGCGTGCGGGCGGTGCGCGACCAGGTCAGCGAACCGCAGTTGAAGAAGGACATCAGCGCCTTCATCGGCCAGGAGGCCATGCACTCCAAGGAGCACGCGGCCTACAACGACTACGCCAATGAGCACGATATCGACCTGGAGCGCCTGGAGCTGCGCATCAAGGTGCTGCTGGAGTGGGTCACCAAGGTCAGCACCAAGAAGCAGCGTCTGGCCGCCACCTGCGCGCTGGAGCACTTCACCGCGACCATGGCCGAGCAGCTGCTCAAGCGCGAAGACCTCACCACCCAGATGAACGACCCCAAGCTGTACCAGCTGTGGATGTGGCACGCCATCGAGGAGAACGAGCACAAGGCGGTCTGCTACGACGTGTACCAGAAGGTCTACGGCGGCTATTTCACCCGCACCCTGGTGATGATGCTGACCACCCTGATCTTCCTCGGCGTGATCGGCTGGTTCCAGGTGCACCTGCTGCGCAAGGACGGCCAGCTGTTCAATTGGCGCAGCTGGGGTTTCGGCCTGAAGACGCTGTTCGGCCCGCGCAACGGCTTCTTCACCAAGCTGATCGGCCCCTACCTGGACTACTACCGCCCCGGCTTCCACCCCAAGGATCACGACACCGCGCAACTGGAAAGCCGCTGGCGCCAGCGCCTCGGCTTCGCCAACTGATGTCCCTTCGGGCGGCCCTGGCCGCCCTTTTTCATTCGCCTGTGCGCCCCGGAGCAGGCACTGTGGGAGCGGCTTGAGCCGAGAAATTCGCGAATAAATCCGCTCCTGGCCAAGCGCCTCGGACGACCCTCAGCCCAGACGCAGCTGCCCCAGGCTCTGCAGCACGCTGGCGCCGGTGAACAGCATGACGATCTGCTCCTCGGCCAGCGCGCGGATCGCCTCACGCCGCTGCGGCTGGCCGATATAGTCCAGCGACTGCTCGAACAGGCTGCGGCTGATCAGCCCTGAAACCTGGCGCACCGCTGCCGCGCTGACGATACCCGGCAGCAGCTTGAACTCGAGGATGTCCTCGGCCATGTCGTCGGCGAAATCGTCCATCACCTGGCGCAGTGCCTCGCGCAGCACTGGCGAAGCGCCGTGCAGTTCGCGCACGCCGATGATGAAGGCCTCGGGGTGCTCGGCGACGAAGTCGAAGAACAGCTGCACCGTCTCGTGACAGACGCGCCGACCGCGGCCGAGGTCGATGCCCAGCAGCTTGGGCAGCACCGGTCCCTCGTCCTTGACCGCGCGCTGCGCGGCCTCGCGGCGCAGGTCGCGCAATGGCTGACGCAGCAGCTGGGTGATCTCGCCGATCACGCTCAGGCCGAGATCGTCGACGTCGCGAAAATGCCGGTAGAAGGTGTTGGGGTTGAGCCCGGCCTCGCGCGCCAGCTCGCGCAGGCCCAGGCTGCTGAGGCTGCGGCTGGTTGAGGTGAGACGTAACGCCGCCTCCATCAGCAGGCGCTTGCCGGGGGCTTCGCCGACCTTGTCGCGTAACTGCGTTTCGTCGCTGTGCATCCTCACCCCTACCGAAAGTTGGCTTGTTGGTCCGCTGGCGCGCCGCGAGTATACATCTGTCTACTCAGGTATACAGCTGTAGACCTCAACAAGAACGACAAGCAGGAGTTCGGCCATGAATGCGCCCGTGTCACCCCCTACCGCTGCCCGCCAGTGCAAGATCGCCATCCTCGGCAGCGGCTTCTCCGGCCTCGGCATGGCGATACGCCTCAAGCAACAGGGCGAGCAGGATTTCCTCCTGTTCGAGAAAGAGGCGGGCGTCGGCGGCACCTGGCGGGTCAACAACTACCCGGGCTGCGGCTGCGACGTGCAATCGCACCTGTATTCCTTCTCCTTCGAGCCCAATCCGAACTGGACGCGGATGTTCGCCAAGCAGCCGGAGATCAAGCAATACCTGGAAGGCTGCTGGGAGAAGTACCGCCTGCAGGACAAGACCCTGCTCGGCACCGAGGTGGTGCAGATCCGCTGGGACGAACAGGCCGAGCTGTGGCACCTGCAGGACCGCGCCGGCAACCGTTACAGCGCGCAGTTCGTGGTCTCCGGCATGGGCGCGCTGTCGACGCCGTCGATTCCCAAGCTCAAGGGCCTGGAGCACTTCACCGGCGAAGTCTTTCACTCGCAGCAGTGGAACCACCACTACGACCTCACCGGCAAACGCGTGGCGGTGATCGGCACCGGCGCCTCGGCCATCCAGTTCGTGCCGCAGATCCAGAAGCAGGTCGAGCGCCTCGACCTCTATCAGCGCACCGCGCCCTGGATCATGCCCAAGCCCGACCGCGCCATTCGCGACGGCGAGCGCGCCCGCTTCCGGCGTTTCCCGCTGGCGCAGAAGCTCTGGCGCGGCGCCCTGTACGGCATCCTCGAAAGCCGGGTGATCGCCTTCGCCTTCGCCCCGCGCCTGCTGCGCCTGGCCCAGGGCATCGCCAAGCTGTACATCAACAGGCAGATCAAGGACCCGGTGCTGCGCGCCAAGGTCACCCCGGACTACACCATGGGCTGCAAGCGCGTGCTGATCTCCAACGACTACTACCCGGCGCTGGTGCAGCCGAACGTCGCGGTGATCACCGACGGCATCGCCGAAATCCTGCCGCACGGCGTGCGCACCGCCGATGGCCAGGAGCGCGAGGTCGACGCCATCATCTTCGGCACCGGCTTCACCCCCAGCGACCCGCTGCCGCGCGGCACGGTGTTCGGCCGCGGCGGCGTCGACCTGCTCGACACCTGGCCGATGGGCCCGGAAGCCTACAAGGGCACCATGACCGCCGGTTTCCCCAACCTGTTCTTCCTCATGGGGCCGAACACCGGGCTGGGCCACAACTCCATGGTCTATATGATCGAGTCGCAGATCGCCTACGTGCTCGGCGCCCTCAGGCAGGTCGAGGACGGCCGCCTGCAGAGCCTGGAACCCAAGCGCGAGGCGCAGGACGCCTTCAACCGGAGGATCCAGGGCACCCTCGGCGGCACGGTGTGGAACGCCGGCGGCTGCATGAGCTGGTACCTGCACCCGGTCAGCGGGCGCAACTGCACGGTATGGCCAGGTTTCACCTGGCGCTTTCGCATGCTGACGCGCCACTTCGACTCGGCGGCCTACCACTTCAGCCGCAAGGACGCCGTGCACCCGGCGCAGAGCAACGCCCTCATCCTCGACGTGCAGGAGGCCACCGCATGAAATCCTTCGAAAACAAAGTAGCCGCCATCACCGGCGCCGGCTCCGGCATCGGCCGCGCCCTCGCCTACCACCTGGCCCGCCAGGGCTGCCACCTGGCGCTGTCCGACGTCAATCTCGAGGGCCTCACGGAAACCGCCGAACAGGCGCGCAAGCTTGGCGTCACCGTCAGCCAGCAGCGGGTCGACGTTGCCGACCGCGCCGCCATGCAGGCCTGGGCCGAGCAGGTGGTGGCCGAGTTCGGCCGGGTCAATGCCATCTTCAACAACGCCGGCGTGGCGCAGGGCGGCACCGTGGAAGGCAACGATTACGCCGACTACGAGTGGATCATGAACATCAACTTCTGGGGCGTGGTCAACGGCACCAAGGCCTTCCTGCCCTACCTCAAGGCGAGCGGCGCCGGCCATGTGGTCAACGTCTCCAGCGTCTTCGGCCTGTTCTCCCAACCCGGCATGAGCGCCTACAACGCCAGCAAGTTCGCCGTGCGCGGCTTCACCGAATCCCTGCGCCAGGAGCTGGACATGGCCGCTTGCGGCGTGTCCGCCAGCTGCGTGCACCCCGGCGGCATTCGCACCAATATCGCCAAGACCGCGCGGATGAACGACAGCCTGGCCAAGGTCACAGGGCAAGCCGCCGAGCAGGCGCGTCAGCAGTTCAACGATCAGTTGCTGCGCACCACGCCGGAGCAGGCGGCCAAGGTCATAGTGGGCGGCGTGCTGGCCAACAAACGGCGCATCCTGATCGGCGCCGACGCTCATGTGCTGGACTGGATGCAGCGCAGCATGCCGGCGCTGTACCAGCGCCTGGTGACCGTCTCGATGCGCCTGGCCGCGCGCTTCGCGCCCAAGCCCAAGGGGGCAGCCAAGGTGCGCGAGGCGACCGAGTAAAAAGCGCCACCGCGGGGCCGGCCCATGCCGGCCCCGTGCGTTTTGTCGGGTAACGCCCGGCTCTGCGCCATCTGGGCTATGGTGGGGAAACCGACGCAACACTCATCCACGCGGCGCCGATTCCGGCCCCCGGCTGGAACCCTCGGGCCAGCGTCGACGCCCGGGGCGGCGCCTCGCCATGAGGATAAGCCCATGAGCACCATGACCTGCACCCACCGCGACCACATCATTCGCGCCACGGTGATGGAACACCCAGGCCTGCCCACGCCCTGGGCCGGCGGCTGCCAGATCACCGACCCCGACGGCCACACCAGCAAGCGCCAGACCCTGCCGGTGGACTATGCCTTCATGGACGACCTGAATAAGGCGCAGCGCGCCTCCATCGCCCACGGCAAATGGCTGGTGGACCAGAAGCTCGACCACGGCCGCAGCTGGCATTGACCCTGGGTGCACCGCAGCCCGTAGCCCGGATGAAATCCATCGCAGAGCGCAAGGCTTTCCCCGGTGGCATCCGGGCTATGCATCCCGCCGCAGCGGATCGAGCAGCGGCTTGAGGCCGTTGTGGTCGATCTCCTGCATCAGCGCCAGCAGCTGGCCCAGTTCGCCCTTGGGAAAACCGGCGCGGGCGAACCAGTTGAGGTAGTGCCCGGGCAGGTCGGCGATCAGCCGATCCTTGTACTTGCCGTAGGGCATGCGGCGGGTCACCAGGAGTTTCAGCGCTTCGGGGTTCATCGGGGTCTCGCACAATGATCGGCGGTAACGCCGCCATTGTGCCAGAGCCTCAGCGCGCGAGCGCCTCGCGCACGAAATCCAGGCGATCCTGGCCGAAGAACATCTCGCCGCCGACGAAGCAGGTCGGCGCGCCGAACACGCCGCGCTTGACCGCCTCCTCGGTGGTCGCCTTGAGCGCGTCCTTCACCTCTTGTTCGGCGATCTGCGCCTGCAGCGCCTCGGCGTCGAAGCCGGCCGCGGTCAGTACTTCGGCCACCTTCGCCGGATCGCCGAGGTTCGCGCCATCCACCCAGATGGCCTGGAACAGCGCCTGCAGGCCCGCCGCCAAGCGCTCGGGCTGATACAGCTGGATGGCGACGACCAGGCGCATCAGGCTCAGGGTATTGAGCGGGAAATGCGGGTTGAAGCGCATCGCCACGCCGTAGCGCTCGGCGAAGCGCGCCAGGTCGCGCAGCATGTAGCGGCCCTTGGCCGGGATCAGCGCCGGCGAGGCGTTGCCGGTGGCCTGGAACACGCCGCCCAGCAGCATCGGCCGGTAGACCAGCGCGGCGCCGCTGTCGCGGCAGATGGCGGGCAGTTGGGTATGGGCCAGGTAGGAGGCCGGGCTACCCAGGTCGAAGAAGAATTCCACGCTCTTGCTCATGGCGGTCACTCGCTTGTGGTTATGGGGCAATTACCAGCGCTCGATCCAGGGCCGCAGGTCCAGCTCGAAGGTCCAGGCGTCGCGCGGCTGGCTGTGCAGGTACCAGTAGCTGTCGGCGATATGCTCGGGATCGAGGATGCCGTCCTGGTCCTTCTTGGCATAGAGCTCGGGGAAGCTGTCGCGGATAAAGGCGGTGTCGATCGCGCCGTCCACCACCACATGGGCGACATGCACGTTCAGCGGCCCCAGCTCGCGCGCCATGCTCTGCGCCAGGGCGCGGATGCCGTGCTTGGCGCCGGCGAAGGCGGCGAACCCGGCGGCGCCGCGCAGACCGGCGGTGGCGCCGGTGAACAGGATGGTGCCGCGGCCGCGGGCGACCATGCGCTTGGCCACCGCCTGGCTGGTGAGGAACCCGGCGAAGCAGGCCATTTCCCAGATCTTGAAGTACTTGCGCGCGGTCTCCTCGAGGATGCTGCAGGGCACGTTGGCGCCGATGTTGAAGACCATCGCCTCGATCGGGCCGATCTCCCGTTCGATGTGCTCGACCAGTTCGGCCACCTGCTCTTCCTGGCGCGCATCGGAGGCGAAACCATGGGCCTCGCCGCCCTCGGCGCGAATCTGCTCGAGCAGCGGCTGCAACTTGTCCAGGCTGCGCCGGGTGACGCAGGCGACATAGCCTTCGCGGGCGAAACGCCGGGCGATGGCGCCGCCGGTGGCATCGCCGGCGCCGATAACCAGTGCGACTTTCTTGTTGTGTACGTCACTCATGGCCTACCTCGCTAACTAAACGGTCGTTAGGTGAACGGACGTTATGCTAGGCTTCGCGCCAGGTCAAGCGACATCCTTCCGGAGAGAACCATGCGCTACTCCGCCGAACACAAGGCCGAAACCCGCGAGAAACTGCTCGCCAGCAGCGGCGCCATCGCCAAGCAGGGCGGCTTCGCCACCACCGGCGTGGACGCCCTGATGAAGGCCATCGGCCTCAGCGGCGCGGCCTTCTACAGCCATTTCGACTCCAAGGACGCGCTGTTCGCCGCGCTGCTCGAACGCGAGCTGAGCAACAGCCTGGCCCGCCTCGGCGCCGGCGATGGCGGGCGCGACAAACTCAAGCGCTGCCTGGCCGCCTACCTCAGCCTGGCCCACGTCGAGCAGCCGCAGCAGGGCTGCGCCCTGCCCGCCCTCGGCGCCGAGATCGCCCGCGCCGACCTGGCCGTACGCCAACGCGTCGAGGACTGGATAGTGCAACTGCAGCAGGCCTGGGCCGAGATCTTGGACGACCCGCAACTGGCCTGGGCCATCCTCGCCCAATGCCTCGGCGCCGTGCTGCTGGCGCGCATGCTGGCCGGCGGCGAAGCCCGCCAGCAGGTGCTGGACGCCAGCCTGAATCTGCTGCAAGGCACACTGGAGCCTGTCGGCTGAGGGCGGATACCGCTAGGCTAGAGGCTATTTCCCCGCGGCAGGATCCCCCCATGTCCCATACCCCCTCCCCCCTGGTCGGCGACAGCCCGTTGCACGCCATCGAAGTGCGCCTGCTCGGCTGCCTGATCGAAAAGCAGCTGACCACCCCGGAAAGCTATCCGCTGACCCTCAATGCCCTGCAACTGGCCTGCAACCAGAAGACCAGCCGCGAGCCGCTGATGAACCTGGAGACCGGCGAAGTCGGCCGTTACCTGCGCAGCCTGGAGGGCCGCGAGCTGGTGCGCCTGGTCATGGGCAGCCGCGCCGACCGCTGGGAGCAGCGCTGCGACAAGCAGCTGGAGCTGGTCAAGCCGCAGACCGTGCTGCTCGGCCTGCTCCTGCTGCGCGGCCCGCAGACCCTGAGCGAACTGCTGACACGCAGCAACCGCATGCACGACTTCGACGACGTCGCCGAAGTCCAGCACCAGCTGGAGCGCCTGATCGGCCGCGGCCTGGTGGTGCTGCTGCCGCGCCAGAGCGGCCAGCGCGAGGATCGCTATATGCACCTGCTGGGCGAGCCGGCCGACCTGGAAAGCCTGCTGGCCAGCCGCCCCAGTTCGCGTAGCGAGACCTCGGCACCTAACGACGAACGCCTGGTCGAACTGGAAGCGCGCATCGCCGCCCTCGAAGAACGTCTGGCGCGCCTCGAAGGCGCGCAATAATCCCTATGGAAAAGGAGCCCACAGCGTTGACTCTCAAGACCCGTTTCAGCCTGATTCTCGCCACCGCCCTGCTCGCCGCCGGCTGCAGCACCGCCGACAAACCGCCGGCCAAGCCCGCCGACCCCAGCCAGGGCTGCACCTCCTCGGCGGTGGAACACCTGCAGGGCCAGGTGGCCACCCCCGAACTGCTCGAACAGGCCCGCCAGCAGGCCGGCGCCAGCACCGCTCGCGTGCTCACCCCCGGCAGCGTGGTGACCCTGGAATACAACGGCCAGCGCCTCAATCTCAACGTCGACGACCAGCGCGTCATCACCCGCGTATCCTGCGGCTAGCCTGGTCGAGGTGCGGGTGACGCCCGCACCTTCCTCTGGCGCAAAGATCATTGGCGCGCTAGCTTTAAGCACACTTCCCCCTCACAGGCCACCGCCATGACCACCCAAGTGCAGCCCTGCGCCGAGCTGCTGCTGGACAACCAGCTGTGCTTCGCCCTCTATTCCACCTCGCTGCTGATGACCAAGACCTACAAGCCGCTGCTGCAGGCACTGGGACTGACCTACCCGCAATACCTGGCCATGCTGGTGCTGTGGGAGAACGACGGCATCACCGTCGGCGAGATCAGCGCACGCATGCTCACCGACCCCGGCTCGCTCACCCCCCTGCTCAAGCGCCTGGAAAGCGAGGGCCTGCTGCAGCGGGTACGCAGCAGCCAGGACGAACGCGTGGTGCAGCTCTACCTCACCGACCAGGGCCGCGCCCTGCACGAGCAGGCCAAGGCGCTGCCGGCCTGCATCCTCAAGGCCTCCGGCCTGAGCCTGGAGAAGCTCGCCTCGCTCAAAGCGGATCTGGTGGAACTGCGCAGCCACCTGCAGCAATCGCTCTAAACCAGGCGCTCATGCCGCCCATCGCACCGGCAGCGATTGAGCGGCCGCCACCTCAAGGTCCATCCGAGGTCCGCACGCCCCCGCCCGAGCCCTTCCATCGGCTCTATCCCCCGTCACGCCTGCTTATGCTCTGAAGTTCCAGGGTTATAGCGAAATACTCAAAAAATTATCTTGCGCGCAAAATGTATGCGGACTACAGTTCGCTCCATGGAAATAACTTGCGCACAAAACATTAGCGCGAAACATTCCACGGAGACTTCGCAGTCGTCTCCACCCGCTACCCACCGAAGCCCTGGAGAAACCGATGAAAACCCTGATCGCACTGACCGCCACGCTGATTCTTTCCGCCCCGGTGCTGGCCGACAATGGTCAAGCCAGCCAGAACGGCAAGGGCCTGTACCCCGAATGGCTGGTCAGCCACGAAGGCTGATCGACGAATACCTACGCACCCCAATCGCATCTCAAGAGGAATACCGCCATGACCATCGAAAACGTTCTCTACCGTGCTACCGCTGAAGCCTTCGGCGGCCGTGAAGGCCGCGCCGTCTCCTCCGACGGCGTACTGGACATCGCCCTGACCACGCCGAAGGAACTCGGCGGCGCCGGCGGCAACGGCACCAACCCGGAACAACTGTTCGCCGCCGGCTATTCGGCCTGCTTCCTCGGCGCCCTGAAGTTCGTCGCCGCCCGCGACAAGCTGAGTATCCCGGCCGACTCCTTTATCGAAGGCACCGTGGGCATCGGCCCGATCCCCACCGGCTTCGGCATCGAGGTGGAGCTGCGCATCAGCCTGCCGGGCCTGGACCGCGAAGCGGCGCAGACCCTGGTGGACCGCGCGCACATCGTCTGCCCCTACTCCAATGCCACCCGCGGCAACATCGACGTCACCTTGACCATCGTCTGACACACTGGGGCGAACGCTGACGGCCTGGCCGTCAGCGGGCCCAAGAGGAAACACCGCAGCCACCCCGTATCGCTGCGGCTTGCCACTGAATATCGCCATGCCGATTGCCATCGGCGTACCCGCCAGCCCTGGTGCGAACTGGTCACCGCGAAGATGACCGCTCGCAGCGGCACCGGCCCACGAGCAGCTGTCCAGCGCCTGCTGCAACCAGAACCGCCCTTGTGGATCCGTCCGCCATCCCGGTGGACACCAAGGTAATCCAGGTGAACGCTCGACGACCCACCGAGGCGGCCCAAGCGGCATTGCCCATACCAAAGCGCGTCCGGAAGAACGCCGCCATCCTCACCCCGTCAGACTGAAAGGCAAGCCAGCGGACGGCCGGGCAGATATTCATCGGCCCGGGCAAGGCGGCCGGCAGCCCGGGATCCCTACTCTTCCCTACGAGTCAATCGCGCACAGCGATAAACGCGAGAAGTAGTGATGAACCTATATCAGCCTGACCCCGTTACCCAGCACAGCGGCCATATCGGCGCTCGTCAGACCCGTGTCGAGGATGCTGCATTGCTGCGTGGCCTGGGCTGCTATGCCGACGATGCTGCCACCGCGCCCGGTACCCTGCACGCGGCCATCGTCCGTTCCCCCCATCCCCACGCACGCATCACTGCCGTGGACTTCTCCAAAGCGCTGCTGATGAAAGGCGTGCACGGCGTACTCATCGGTGAGGACGTCAAGCGGTGGGCCCTGCCATTCCCGGTCGGCGTGCGTCAGCCGATGGAGCACTGGTGCATCGCCGTGGACAAGGTGCGCTACGTCGGCGAGCCAGTGGCGGTCGTGATCGCCGAGAGCCGTTACCTGGCCGAAGACGCCCTGGAAGGCGTACGTGTCGACTATGAGCCGCTGCCGCCGATCATCGACCCGGAAGCCGCCACCACCGAACAGGCGCCGGTGCTGCATGAGGCAGTCGGCAGCAACGTGGTCAACGAGCGGCATTTCCGTTACGGCGAACCGGAACAGGCCTTCGCGCAGGCGCCGCACCGAGTATCGTTGAAGGTGCGCTTTCCGCGCAGCTCCTGCACCCCCATCGAATGCTACGTGGTGCTTGCCCAGTACGAACGCGCCACCGGCATCTACGATGTGCTGGCCAACTTCCAGGGCCCCTATGCGCTGCACACGGTGATGGCCCGCGCGCTCAACGTGCCGAGCAACCGCCTGCGTCTGCGCACGCCGAAAGACTCCGGCGGCAGCTTCGGGATCAAACAGGGCGTGTTCCCCTACGTGGTGATGATGGGGCTGGCGGCACGCAAGGTCGGAGCCCCGGTGAAATGGGTCGAAGACCGCCTCGAGCATCTGCAGGGCGCGTCCTCCGCGACCAATCGGGTCACCGAGATCGAGGCGGCGGTGCAGGCCGACGGTCGCATCACCGCCCTGCGTTATGACCAGATCGACGACTGCGGCGCCTACCTGCGCGCACCGGAACCGGCCACCTTTTATCGCATGCACGGCAACCTCACGGGCGCCTATGCGATTCGCAACCTGCTGGTGCGCAACCGCGTGGTGCTGACCAACAAGACCCCCACCGGCCTCAACCGGGGCTTCGGCGGCCCGCAGGTGTACTTCGCCCTGGAGCGTCTGCTGCAGCATATCGCCGTGCAGCTGGATCTCGATCCGCTGGAGGTGATCCGCCGCAACCTGGTACCGGCCGACGCCTTCCCCTACCGGGCCGCGGCCGGCGCCCTGCTGGATTCCGGCAATTACCAGGCCGGCATCGATTTGGCGGTCAGGGACGGCGGTCTCGACGAACTGTTGCGCCGCCGCGAGCAGGCGCGCGGCGAAGGTCGGCTGTACGGCATCGGCTATGCCGCGGTGATCGAGCCGTCGATCTCCAACATGGGCTACATCACCGCCGCGATGACGCCCGAGGAACGGCGCAAGGCCGGGCCGAAGAACGGTGCGGTGAGCACGGCGACCATCAACATCGGCCCGCTCGGTGACGTCAGCGTGCACGTCTCCTCGACGCCCCAGGGCCAGGGGCACCAGACCGCGGTGGCGCAGATAGTCGCCGATGTGCTCGGTGTGGCGCTGGAATCGATAGTAGTCAACGTCGAACTGGACACTCAGAAGGATGCCTGGTCGATCGCCTCGGGCAACTATTCCAGTCGCTTCGCCGGCGCGGTGGCCGGGGTGGTCTACCAGGCCGCGCTGAAGGTGCGCGATCGCCTCGCCGCGATCGCCGCCGCGCAACTGCAAGCCAAGGCGGAAGACATCCGCTTCGGAGGCGGCAAGATCTTCGTCGCCGACGGCGGTCCTTCCGCCCCCTTTCACCGCATCGCCGGCGCCACCCACTGGACCCCGGGCCTGCTCCCGCAAGGCGAGCCGGGCGGCCTGCGCGAGACCGTATTCTGGAGCCCGCCGCAGCTCATGGCGCCGGACGACGACGATCTCATCAACAGCTCGCTGTGCTACGGCTTCGTCTTCGACATCTGTGGCCTGGAGATCGACCGCGTCACCGGCGCGATTCATATCGACCGCTACGTGACCTGCCACGATGCCGGCCGCCTGCTCAATCCCGCGCTGGTCGACGGGCAGATCCGCGGCGGCTTTACCCAGGGGCTTGGCGCGGCGCTGATGGAGGAGTTCGCCTATGGCGAGGACGGCAGCTTCCTCTCCGGAACCTTCGCCGACTACCTGGTGCCCACTGCCCCGGAAGTGCTCGAGCCGGTGATCCTGCATCTGGAAACACCCTCTCCGTTCACCCCCCTGGGGGCCAAGGGCGTCGGCGAGGGCAACAACATGAGCACACCGGTATGCATCGCCAACGCCGTGGCCGATGCCCTCGGCCGCGCCGACATCCGCCTGCCGCTGACTCCCTCGAAGGTGCGCACGCTGATCGGCATCGACGAGCCGCCGCGGCCGGCCGGCATGCAACAGGACGACGGTTTCGCCGCAGAGCCGGCCGCTGGTTCGGCCCTGCGCGCCAACGATGCGGTGGTGATCCCGGCGCCGCCACAGCAGGTGTTCGACACCCTGCTCGACCCGGCCACCCTGGCGGCGATCATCCCCGGCTGCCATGCCCTCGAACTGCAGGGCGAGAATCGCTACCGCGCGGACGTCACCGTCGGCGTCGGCATGATCCGCGCGCGCTTCGAGGCCAAGGTCGCCCTGAGCGAGCTGGACCCACCGCATTCGTTGCGCCTGTCCGGCTCCGGCACCAGCTCCATGGGCTCGGCCGAGGGCCACGCCAGGGTGCGTTTCGTCGCCTTGGAGAACGGCCACACGCGCCTGGAATACCAATACCAGGTCGCCGTCAGCGGCAAGGTCGCCGCAGTCGGCAGCCGCATGATGCAAGGGGCCTCGAAAGTGATCATCGGACAGATTTTCACCCGCCTGTCGCAGCGGGTCAGTGGCCAGGCGATCGCCGCGGGCTGGTGGCCCCGCCTGCGTGCGCTGTTGGCCCGGCTGCTCGGCAAGGGAGGTGTGCAATGAAACCGGCTGCCTTCGATTACGTCCGCGCCGAGAGCCGCCGCCAGGTGCTCGAGCTGCTCGCCGAGTATGGCGCGGATGCGCGCATCATTGCCGGCGGGCAGTCGCTGATGGCGGTGCTGAACATGCGCCTGGCCCAGCCCAAGCTGCTGATCGACATCAACCAGGTCGCCGACCTGGACTACATCGAGCTGCGCAAGGACTGCCTGGCGGTTGGCGCGGCGGTGCGCCAGGCGCAACTGCTGGCGCGGCCGACGCTGGTCGACGAGGTGCCGCTGCTGGCCCTGGCGATGCCCTGGATCGGCCATTTCCAGACCCGCAACCGCGGCACCGTGTGCGGTTCGGTGGCCCACGCCGACCCCAGCGCCGAGCTGCCGCTGTGCCTGGTGACCTTGGGCGGCGAGATCGTCCTGGAGTCGAAGAAAGGCAGGCGCGTGGTCAAGGCCGCCGAGTTCTTCCAGGGCATTCTCACCACCGACAAACGCGCCGACGAACTGCTCGTCGAGGTGCGCTTCCCGCTCAAACGCGAGGGCATCGACTACCGCTTCCGGGAAATCGCCATGCGCCACGGCGACTTCGCCATCGTCTCGCTGGCCGCCTGTGTCGGCACCGGCGAAGTGCGCCTGGGCGTCGGCGGGGTCGCCGATCGCCCGGTGATGCGCAGCCTGCCGCGCGGCGCGGCGCTGGCCGACGCGCTCAACGAAACCGCCTGGTCGCTCGACGCCCAGGACGATGTGCACGCCAGCGCGGCCTACCGCCGGCAACTGATTCGCGAGCTGGGTCACCGGCTCATCGAAGGAGTCTGAATATGCGCGCAACCGCCGAACAACGTTTTCCCGTCCGTCTCGAGCTCAATGGCCGCTCGCGCGAAGGCCTGGCCGAGCCGCGTACCCAGCTGTGCGATTTCCTGCGCCACGACCTCGGTGCCACCGGCGTTCATGTCGGCTGCGAACACGGCGTCTGCGGCGCCTGCACGGTGCTGGTGGACGGCGTCGCCGTGCGCTCCTGCCTGATGCTCGCCGTGCAGGCCCACGAGCGGCGTATCGAGACAGTCGAAGCGCTGGCCGACGACGACACACTGAGCGACCTGCAACAGGCGTTCCGCCGTCATCACGCCCTGCAGTGCGGTTTCTGCACTGCGGGCATCCTCATGTCCTGCGTGGATTTCCTCGAGCGGCAGCCCGACCCGAGCGAGGCCGAAGTGCGCGACATGCTTTCCGGGCACCTGTGCCGCTGCACTGGTTACACCGGCATCGTCCAGGCGGTGCTGGAAGTGGCTGCCCAACGCCAAACGAACGAAGAGGTAAAACAATAATGTTCGATCTCGGACGCAGCTTCCTCGCTGCCGTGGAACGCCGCCCGCTGGCCACTGCGGTCAGCGACGGCACAGTGAAAAAAACCTACGAACAGTGGTTAGCCGATATCCAGTGTGCCGCCCACGGCCTCGCATCACTCGGACTGGGCAGGGGTGATCGCCTGCTGGTGGCCATGCAGAACCGCTGGCAGATGGCGACCCTGCACTGGGCCTGCCAGTTCGCCGGCATCGTCATGACCCCGCTGAACTGGCGCTCGACTGCCGAGGAGTTGGCCTACTGCATCGAGGATGCGCAGGTCCGCGCATTGGCCTACGACGACGCCACCGTGGCTGCGGTCGCTGCCTGCGCGGCGGCGAACGGTCTGCCGCGGATCGCCGCGGGTGAGCGCGCCGCGGACGCCGACCTGAGCTTCGCCGAACTCTGCGCAGAGGCGCCAACGACGACCATCCTGCGCGCCGCACCCGAGGATTTCTCCCTGCTGCTCTATACCTCCGGCACCACCAGCAAGCCCAAGGGCGTACCGCGCCGGCACAGTGCGGAACGCGCCGCGGCGGTCGCCCATGTGGCGCAGAACCTCTATCGCCACGGTGAATGCACCCTCGGCGTGATGCCGCTGTACCACACCATGGGGGTGCGCTCGCTGCTGGCCATGGCGCTGATCGACGGGCATTTCGTCTGCGTGCCGAAGTTCGACGTCGAGGCCACCCTGGAGGCCATCGAGCGGGAACGGGTCAGCAACCTGTACCTGGTGCCGACCCTCTATCACATGCTCATCGAGCACCCGGCCTTCGCCCGCGAACGGGTCGCCAGCGTGGAGAAAATCGGCTTCGCCGGCGCGCCCATGAGCGACGGGCTGATGCGCCGCGTCGAGCAGGCGTTCCAGCCGCAGTTGTTCGTCAACCACTACGGCAGCTCGGAGATCTATACCTTCACCATCGACCAGCAGGCCAGCCGCAAGCCTGGCTCCTCGGGGCGCAGCGCGCTGAACCAGCGGGTGCGGGTGGTGCCGATCGACGCCGAATCGGCACAGGTGCAAAGCAAGCCCATGGAAGAAGGCCAGATCGTCGCCGACCTGGCCAGCGACGAGGCGTTCGAAGGCTACCTGAACCGCCCCGAAGCCACGGCCAAGGCGCTGCGCGACGGCTGGTACTTCACCGGCGACACCGGCTATTTCGATGAGGACGGCGACCTGTTCGTCACCGGGCGGGTGGACGACCTGATCATCACCGGCGGCGAGAACGTCAGCCCGGTGGAGATCGAGAACGTGCTCTCACTGCACCCCGCCGTCGAGGAAGTGGTGGTGGTCGGTCTGCCGGACGAGCAGTGGGGCAAGATCATCGCCGCCTTCATCAAGCGGCGTGCCGAGGTCAGCGAAAGCGAACTGGATGCCCACTGCATCAGTTCCGGCCTGGCCAAGTTCAAGCGGCCGCGGCGTTACCAGTTCATCGACGAAATTCCCAAATCCCCCGTTGGCAAGGTGCTGCGCCGCGTCTTGCTGGCCCAGCACCAGGAACAGGCCCAAAAAGGCTGACTGCTCACTATCCCGAGGACATCCATCATGCAACTGCAAGCGACCCAGCAATTTCTCGAAACCCCGTTCGACGGCTTCCAGGTCGAGGTCGATGCGGCCCGTGAGCGCGCCGACATCATCCTCAACCGCCCGCCGCTGAACGTCATTTCCATGGCCCAGCGCGACCAGTTGCGCCAGGTCTTCGAAGCGCTTGACGCGCATCCGCAGGTGCGCGTCATCGTGCTGCGCGCGGTGGGCGAGCACTTCTCCAGCGGCGGCGACATCAAGGGCTTCCTCGAGGCCTCGCCGGAGCACGTCTCCAAGCTGGCCTGGAACGTCGCCGCGCCGGTGCGCTGCGAGAAACCGGTGATCGCCGCCAACCGTGGCTACACCTTCGGCGTCGGTTTCGAGCTGTCGCTGGCCTGCGATTTCCGCATCGCCTCGGAGACCACTCGCTACGCATTGCCCGAGCAGAATCTCGGGCAGATCCCCGGCTCCGGCGGTTCGGCGCGCCTGCAGAAGATCATCGGCGTGGCCCGCACCAAGCACATGGTCATGCGCGCCAAGCGCATCAGCGGCGAACAGGCCTATGACTGGGGCATCGCCACCGAGTGCGTCGCGGACGCCGAGCTGGACAGCACGGTAGACGCGCTGGTCGATGAACTGCGGCGCTTCTCGCCGCTGGCCCAGCGCACGGCCAAGCGCCTGATCAACGACAACGAGGACGCGCCGCTGAGCGTGGCCATCGAGATGGAAGGCCATTGCTACAGCCGCCTGCGCAGCTCGCATGACTTCAAGGAAGGCGTCGAGGCGTTCCACAGCAAGCGCCCGGCGGTATTCCGCGGCGAGTGATCTTCCCGTCGGGGCTTGCCTGCGGCAGGCCCCGGCAGACAACGGCCATACCGCAGTACAACAACAATCGCGGAGAACGGGTCATGCCTGGCAATAAAGCGAACACGGTTTTTGCATCACCCTCCGAAGTCTCAGCAGGCTATTCACTGCGAGAGGCATTCACCCTCAAGTCGGTCAGCGCCGGGGTCGTAGCCGCGCTGTTCGGCTGTTCCGGGCCGGCGCTGATCGTCATCAGCGCCGCCGAAGCCGGCCATTTGAGCAATGGCCAGACGGTTGCCTGGCTATTCGCCATCTACGTGCTCGGCGGACTGATCAGCATCGGCATGGCGCTGCGCTACCGCCAGCCGATCTGCGGCGCTTACTCGATTCCTGGCGCGGCGATCATGATCGCGGCACTCGGCGGTCTGGATTTTCGCCAGGCGGTCGGCGCCTTCATCATGAGCGGTGCGCTGGTCCTGCTGCTCGGCTTGAGCGGGCTGATCGGCAAGTTGATGCGCTGGCTGCCGATGCCCATCGTCATGGCGATGATCGCCGGCGCGATGATCCGCTTCGGCGTCGGCGCGGTAGAGGCGGTCGGCAGCGTACCGCTGATGGCCGGTCTGGCGGCGCTGACCTTCTTCCTGGTCATGCGCTTCGTCAAGGCGGTGCCGCCGGTGCTGGCTGCCGGGGTGGTGGGTTTCGCCGCGGCCTTGGCCCTGGGCCTGCTGAAACCGGCGGATGTGGATATCGCCTTCGTCATGCCGACGTTCACCACGCCCATGTTCACCCTGGCGACCTTCTTCGCCATATCGGTGCCGCTGGCGGCGCTGGTGATCGGTGCCGAGAATGCCCAGGCCACCGGCGTGCTGATGGTCGAGGGCTACAAGCCGCCGGTCAATGAGATGACCGTGGTGAGCGGCGTGGGCGGCATGCTGGCCGGGCTGTTGGGCGGGCACAACGCCAATATCGCCGGGCCGATGACGGCGATCTGCAGTTCCGAGCAGGCCGGCGACGATCCGCGTCAACGCTACGGGGCGACCCTGGTCAATGGCGTGCTGTTCGCCCTGTTTGGCGTATTCGCCGGTGTCGCCGTGCCCTTCATCCTCGCCTTGCCGCGTGAGTTGATCCTGGTGGTCGCCGGCCTGGCGATGATCGGCGTGTTGCTCAGCTCGTTGCAGCAGGCCTTCCACAAAGAAACCGGCTGCCAGATCGGTGCATTCGTCGCCCTGGTGGTGGCCATGAGCAAGTTCAGCCTGTTCGGTATCAGCGCGCCGTTCTGGGCGCTGGTGATCGGCGTGGCGGTGTCCTGGGTGCTCGGCGAGTTGCGCCGTGAGCGGACCGCCTAGAGTGGCCTGGCCCTCGCCCAGTAACGACACAGCGCGCACGTCTTAAACGCTGTACCCCTCAAGAGTTCCCACTGCCACACATGGACCGGCACGAGGCCCGTGGGAGCTCTTTTGCCTAAAAATCGAATAAGAAAGAGAGCGTATAACTATGACCTTTACCTTAACTCGCCTATGCAAAGCCACCCGTTGCCTGGTCTACACCGGTTTTCTGCTGGGGTTGCCGTTCCAGGCTTTGGCGGCCGACAGCGATTTTTTCAAGGACGCCACGGCAACCCTGCAAGCACGCAATTACTACTTCAGCCGCGACTTCTCCGACATAGTCGGGCCGAACCAGCAGTCCAAGGCCGAGGAGTGGGCGCAGGGTTTCATCCTCAACGTGAAATCCGGCTACACCCCGGGCACCGTCGGTTTCGGCGTGGATGCCATCGGCCTGCTCGGTCTCAAGCTCGACAGCAGCCCGGATCGGGTCAATACCGGCCTGTTGCCGACCCGCGAGAGCGGCAAGGCGGCCGATGATTACAGCCGCCTGGGCGCCGCCTTGAAGGTCAAGCTGTCGGCGACCGAGCTGAAGGTCGGCGAGCTGCAGCCCAACCTGCCGGTGCTGGCCTTCAGCGACATACGCCTGCTGCCGCCGAGCTACCAAGGTGTCAGCGTCGTCTCCAACGAGCTGGCCGGGCTGACCCTGCAGGCCGGCCACCTCAACTCCACCAGCCTGCGCAACGAGGCCGGCGACGACCAGATGCTGGCCACCCTCGGCCACCTGCCGCAGCGTGCCGCCCGCAGCGACGCCTTCAACTATGCCGGCGCTGACTACGCCTTCAACGCCAGCCGCACCACCGCCAGCGCCTGGTACGGCGAGTTGGAGGACATCTACAACCAGCGCTTCATCGGCCTCAAGCACAGCGAGCCGCTGGGCGACTGGACCCTGGGCGCCAACCTCGGTTTCTACGACGCCAGTGAGGACGGCGACCGCTTGCTCGGCGACATCGACAACCAGGCGCTGTTCTCCCTGCTGTCGGCCAAGCACGGCGGCCACACCTTCTATCTCGGCTACCAGGCGATGTTCGGCGACGACGCCTTTCCGCGGGTATTCGCCAACATCGCGCCGCTGGGCAACGAGGTGCCGACCTTCGAGTTCGCCTCGGCCGACGAGCGTTCCTGGCAGCTGCGTTACGACTACGACTTCGCCGCCATGGGCGTGCCCGGGTTGGTGGCCGGGGTGCGCTATATCCGCGGCGACAACGTCGATGCCCAGGCCACCAACCGTGGCGGTGCGCGTTACGAGGGCAAGGACTGGGAGCGCGACCTGGACATCGGCTACGTGGTGCAGAACGGTGCGCTCAAGGGTTTTGGCGTACGCATGCGCAACGTCACCGCGCGTTCCAACTACCGCACCGACGTCGACGAGAACCGGCTGATCCTCAGCTACAGCCTGACTTTGTTTTGAGCCCTTCCCGGTATCCCGGGTGATGGCTTGGCCCGCTCTCGCGGGCCTTTTTTATTCGCCCATCAGCCCTTATTTAGACGAAAAGGCAAATCGGCAGACGTAAAGACCAATATTCCATCGGGTTGGCAAGGCGTGCGCCATTGCGTGCCGTAACCTGACCATCCGGCGGGCGGCTGATAAAACGCTGCAACGACAAAACGCAGGCATCACCGGGGATTTCCCGCACCCGTGCATGTCTGGACAGGGGCGAAACGGGCAACTTCGCGTCTGCTGCCCCCCCTGTGAAGACACGGGTGATAGCGGCTCTACGAGGTACTGGAAGCATGCGCCATCTCGATCTACAGGTTGTCAGCCAGGCGCTCGACTGGGCCCATGCCGGTCGTGCGTTGTGGTTCTGTACGGTTCTCTCGACCTATGGCTCGGCGCCGCGTGCGCCGGGGGCGATGCTGGTGGCCAGCGCTGCCGGCGAGCATGTCGGTTCACTCTCCGGCGGCTGTGTCGAGGAGGAATTCCTCGCCAGCCTGGCGCGTGGCGAGCTGCGCGAGCCGGCGCAGATTGTCCGCTACGGCGACAGCGCCGAGGAGAGCCGGCGCCTGCGCTTGCCCTGCGGTGGGGTGCTGGTGGTGCTGGTGGAACACCGCGCGCCCAGCGGCGAGTGGATCGAGCACCTGCAAGCCCTGCAGGCGGCGTTGCTCGGTCAGCATCGCCTGGTGCGTCATGTCGACCTTGGCAGTGGTGCGCTGCGCCTGGATCCGGACGCCGGTCAGGGTAGCGAACGGGTGCACATCGTCGATGAAACGGTGCGCATTCATGTCGGTCCGGTGCTGCGCCTGATTCTCGCCGGGCTCTCCCCGGTGGCCGAAGCCTGCGCCGCTTTTGCCCGCGCCATCGGCTGCGAGGTGATCGCCTGCGACCCCCGCGAGGAGGTCGAGCACATCGTGCTCGACGGCGTGCAGATGCAGCGCGTGCTGCCCTCGCTGTTTATCGGCGCCGGAGGCTGCCACGCCGCCACCGCAGTGGTGGCGTTGACCCACGACCCGCGTATCGACGACCTGGCGCTGATGGAAGCGGTGCGCACCCCGGCGTTCTATATTGGCGCCATGGGCTCGCAGGCCACCTCGGCCAAGCGCGCCGAGCGGCTCAAGCGCGTTGGCGGCCTGTCCGACGAGCAGATCGCGCGCCTGCACATGCCCGTCGGTCTGGATCTGGGTAGCAAGGCGCCGGCGGAAATAGCCCTGGCGGTCATGGCGGATGTCCTGCGCGTGTACCATGGCAAGGCGCGTCATGCCTTGTGAGCAGGTCGCGGCCCTGGCGCTGGCGGTATTGCGCGGCGATATGCCTCGGATCGGCTCTACGACTCATGGATACTTGTGCGCCAAGGCAAATCGATCAAATATTGCGCAGCCCCGCTATCGAGGCTACTCAGCACATCCGCTGTGGTTTGGCCAAGATTTCTGGCCAGCGCTGCCGGGACTCGATGGTGATAGCGGTGCCCCTGAACTCCTCCGTGAGCACGCGGCGCCCGCCGTGGAGGGTCCAGGTATCCACCTGGATATCGATACGCCTGCCGACCTTCGGCTAACCGCCCCGAGGGAAATCTTCCAAGACGGCGCAGAGAGAACCAAGCGCTGCGGACAACGCTCATCCAGCGGATGAGGGAGAACAGCTTATGTCGGACGCTCAACGCGTATTTCATGGCAATTTCGGCCGCGTTGCCTTGTTGAACATGAACAAACCCTTGGTCATGCATACCCATTCGGAATGCCATGTGCTGGTGAAAGTGGCGGGAGACGACACCTTCTTCAACGTCCGTGGCCGTCAGGTGCCGCTGACCGACCGCAATGCGGTCCTGGTCAACGCCTGGGAACCGCATTATTTCGATTATCAGGCAGGTGCCGGCAATACCTTGATTCTGGCTCTGTACATCGAGCCGGCCTGGCTGGCCACCGCGCAACAGTCGCTCGCCTTGAGCAGTCGGCCAGACTTTTTTGCGCAATCCTCCATGGAACTGAGCACGCAAAACCGCAATCTGGCGGATCGCTTGATTGCTGAAATGCACAGCCCTGGCCTGGTTCCACAGGAGCGTATCGAGTTTTACCTGTTCGACTTCCTCATCCAGCTGATCGAAGACTCCTCGCAGTGGCGGCACCTCTGTCGGATGGGCGTTCGTACCGTCAATGACTACCGCGACGCGCGGGTGCGCAAAGGTACCGACTATTTGCTCAATCACCTGGATGACCCGGCGCCAATCGACAATGCGGCCAAAAGCTGTGGTCTGTCGCGCGCGCACTTCTATTCCCTGTTTCGCAAGGACACCGGCATGACCCCCAACCTGCTGCTCAACGCGGCGAGGATGCGGCGTGCCTTTTCCTGGCTCGACAGCGAGCGCAGTGGCACCTTGGGCTTGCTTTCCGAATCCTTGGGGTTCTCCGAGCAGGGGCATTTCACGCGCTTCTTCAAGCACCATATCGGCGCCTCGCCGAGCCAGTACCAGCGGGTGGTGGACAGTTACCCGCATTCCTGAGCCATGGATCCTTGGCGGTTGCCGGAGCCCAGTGCACAGGGTTCTTGCATTGAAGCGAGTAGCTGCTGCCGGTCGTGGCCGGCCAGCGTTGACCCGGGGTTACGGCGGTGCACACCGCGCTGGATCGGGTCGCCCGAGCGCCGAAGAGCAGCCTCGAGCCAGCGGCTGAAAAAACTAACCCCGCCACCGTTACCGGTGGCGGGGTTTGGTTTTGCTCATCGTTCTTCGCGGCTGCTCACACAGAGCTACGAACCTGTTCCCAGGTCAGATCCAGGCACTTGCGTGCTTTTTCCACCAGCTCGTCGATCTCCGCACGGCTGATCACCAGCGGCGGCGCGATGATCATGGTGTCGCCCACGGCGCGCATGATCAGACCATTGTCGAAGCAGTGTCCGCGGCAGACCATGCCCGCCGCCACCGCATCCGGGTAGCGCGTGCGCGTCGCCTTGTCCCGCACCAGCTCGATGGCGCCGAGCATGCCGACACCGCGCACCTCGCCCACCAGCGGATGCTCGGCCAGCTCGCGCAGACGTTGCTGCAAATAGGGTGCCGTTTCCGTCCTGACCCGCTCGACTATGCCTTCTTCCTTGAGCAGGCGCAGGTTGGCCAGGCCCACCGCCGCCGCCACCGGGTGGCCGGAGTAGGTGAAGCCGTGGTTGAAGTCGCCGTGCGCCTCGATCGCCGCGAACACCTGGTCGCTGACGATCAGCCCGCCCATGGGCACGTAGCCCGAGGTCAGGCCCTTGGCGATGGTCATCAGATCGGGCTTGAGGCCGTAGTAGTCGCTGCCGAACCACTGGCCGGTACGGCCGAAGCCGCAGATCACCTCGTCGGCGACGAACAAAATGTCGTACTTGGCCAGGATTTCCTTGATCCGCGGCCAGTAGCTCTCGGGCGGGATGATCACGCCGCCGGCACCCTGGATCGGCTCGGCGATAAAGGCCGCGACATTCTCCACGCCCAGCTCGAGAATCTTCGCCTCCAGCTGGTCGGCGGCCCACAGGCCGAACTCGTTCGGGCTCTTGTCGCCACCCTCGCCGAACCAGTAAGGCTGCGGGATATGGGCGATGCCGGGGATCGGCAGGTCGCCCTGCTCGTGCATGCCCTTCATCCCGCCGAGGCTGGCGCCGGCCACGGTGGAGCCGTGGTAGCCGTTCTCGCGGGCGATGATGATCTTCTTGGCAGGCTTGCCCTGACACGCCCAGTAGTGGCGCACCAGGCGCAGCATGGTGTCGTTGCCTTCCGAGCCGGAACCGGTGAAGAACACGTGGTTCATGCCTTC
>JAESGS010000408.1_pt1 | contig 35039 bp, 33 predicted proteins | sample 9269761 | NCBI WGS metagenome assembly JAESGS01 (sample SAMN15741799, study PRJNA653493) | algae metagenome | isolation source: Cyanosarcina radialis HA8281-LM2 and co-occurring heterotrophs from damp... | place: USA: Makauwahi cave, Hawaii | collected 2011-01-06 | reverse complement strand
GCGCGCCGCTCTTGCCAAGGGGCTGAACGTCGACGAGTTCGCCGGGCGTCTCTCCTTCTTCTTCGCGATCGGCATGAACTTCTTCATGGAGGCGGCGAAGCTTCGCGCTGCGCGCCTGCTCTGGACCCGGATCATGAAGGAGTTCGAGCCGAAAAAGCCTTCATCGCTGATGCTGCGCACCCATTGCCAGACCTCGGGCGTCTCGCTGCAGGAGCAGGATCCCTATAACAACATCATCCGCACCGCATTCGAGGCGATGTCGGCAGCCCTTGGCGGAACGCAATCGCTGCACACCAACTCCTTCGACGAGGCGATCGCGCTGCCGACGGAGTTTTCGGCGCGCATCGCCCGCAACACGCAGTTGATCCTGCAGCACGAGACCGGCGTCACCAAGGTCGTCGATCCGCTCGCCGGTTCCTACTATGTCGAAAGCCTGACCAACGAACTCGCGGAAAACGCCTGGGCACTGATCGAGGAAGTCGAGGCGATGGGCGGCATGACCCGTGCCGTCAATGCCGGCCTGCCGAAGCGACTGATCGAAGAGGCCGCGACCCGGCGGCAAGCGGCGGTCGACAAGGGCGAGGAGATCATCGTCGGCGTCAACAAATACCGGCTCGACAACGAGGAGCCGATCGACATCCTCGAGATCGACAACAGCGCCGTGCGCGCCGCGCAGATCCGTCGCATCGAGGAAACGAAACGCCGGCGCGACAGCGCGAAGGTGAAAGAAACCCTGGCCGCTGTTTCAAAGGTCGCATCGACAGGCGAAGGCAACCTCTTGGCCGCCGCCGTCGAAGCGGCGCGGGCGCGGGCGACGGTCGGCGAAATCTCCGACGCGATGCGTGGCGCCTTTGGTGACCATGCCGCAACGCCGAAGGTCGTCAGCAAGATCTACGGCAAGGCCTATGAGGGCGAGCCGGAACTCGAGGTGCTCTCCGGTCGCCTCGATGAGGTGTCTTCAAAACTCGGGCGCAAACCGAAGATCATGGTCGCCAAGCTCGGCCAGGACGGCCACGACCGCGGCGCCAAGGTGATCGCGTCGGCCTTTGGCGACATCGGCTTCGACGTGCTTGCCGGCCCGCTCTTCCAGACACCGGAGGAAGCGGCCGACATGGCGCTTGCGAGCAAGGTCAATGTCATCGGCGTCTCTTCGCTCGCAGCCGGCCACAAGACGCTGATGCCGCAATTGGCCGAAGCCCTGAAAAAGCGCGGCGGTGAAGATATCATCGTCATCTGCGGCGGTGTCATCCCGCGCCAGGACTATGACTACCTGATGGAGAACGGCGTGTCGGCGGTCTTCGGCCCCGGCACCAACGTGCTCGACGCAGCACGCGCGGTGCTCGATCTGATCGAGGGCAAGCGGCGCAACATCTGACGCCGGGCGACGCGGAGGACATTGCCTCTCCGTGCGCCTCGAGCGGTTGTCGTTACCGACCGACGCAACTATGGTGTCGGCATGACGTTGATCGCCGAAGTGTTCGGACCCTTTGCCCTGATGGCGCGCCTTATTGCCCGCTTCTGGCCGCAGCTCCTACTGATTGGCGCCTGCGGCGCCATCGCGTACGATCTCCTGATGCGGGCAGCCGTCTGGATCGGGATGCAGCATCCGCTCGGCGGCATGGTCACGCTCTCCCTCGTCGTGCTGGCGAAGCTCGTCGTCATCGTGGTGATGTTCATGGTCCTTCGCCCGGGCTTGCCAGCGCTCGAAGCGCTCCGCCAGCAACCGGCAGCCTCGCCTGTCGAGACCAAGGTGCCGAAGGCCGAGCGCAGGCTGCTCGCCGTCACCGCCGCCGCCCTGCTGCCGTTCTTTGCTTATTACGCCGCCTGGGGGTTTCTCGGCGATACCGTGCGCGAGTATTCGCGGTCAGCACTTGCTGCCGTCGCTTTCGGCGAAAAAGCCAACTTCTTCGATATTTTGGGATCGGGCGGCGTTCTCTTGTCGATCGCGCTCTGCTGGCTCGTACGGTGGGGCGCAAAACGCATGAGCAAGCGAAGCGAAGCGCCCTTCTGGCGACTGCTGATCGTGGCAGCCGATGCGAGTTGGATCTTCATCGGTCTCTACGGCCTGTCGGTCTGGAAGGACCAGATGATCACCTGGCTTGGCGCCGGCAAGCTTCTGAGCATGAACGGCTTCGCCTTCGCCGGCATCGCGCATGCCGCCGAGACCTTCGTGCCGATTGAACTGAGGAAACCTGACTGGGATAGCCAGGCGACAGGCCTGTTCTTCTATTCACTCCTTCCGATCATCTGGCTGGTCATGGCGGCCATCATCAACGGCTACGAGCTCTCGAGCGCAACACCGCACACCCGGTCTGCGTCACCAAAGCCGCGCCGCGCCCGCACGCTGCGCAAATGGGTCGCCGATTTTCTCGACCACTTCGTCAGCGATTATCGCTCCCGCTACGCGCCGATCTGGACCTGCCTGAAGCTGACGCTCGGCTCGGGGCTGGCGGCATTACTCGCCTTTATCATTGCCTACAATGCCATTGCCTGGCTCGGGGCCTGGACCTGGTACGCTGCAACACGGACGCTGGACGTGGCTGATCTTGCGAACTGGCGGCTCGTTTTCGATGCCGTGAGCCTTTTCATCGGCAGTCCCAGCGATCTCAACGGCGGCATCGTGCTCGATGCCCTGCGCATCACCCTGCTGGCGGCGATGCTCGAACATGCCGTTTCCCGCCAGGCCGAGAAAGTCGAGATCAACTACGCGTCCACTTGAACACCAGCGTCTCGTCGCTGGCACCGGGAAATTCGATCCGGAGCGAAAGGTCCCGCGCCTCCGCCGGAACGATGAAGCTCTCGGTCATGCGGACGGCAGTGCCGGCCTTGGCATCCGTAAAGGCCAGGAAACTGCAGCGCGGACGCTCGGCCACCTCCGGATACATCTCTCGCACGATCGGCTCGGTCAGGGTGACCGGTTCGAAGCGGCGCCCTTTGTCGTCGATTAGTCGAACGCGGCAGGCGCCCTTCGACAAAGCGGCGAGATCGGTCGGCGATGCCTCGAATTCGGTAAGAATGACGCGTGCGTCGTCGGTGCGCGGCAGGCGCCGCATATCCATAAGCTTCCATTGCCCGCCGGCAAAGGCCTGCGCCGCTCCATCCGCAACGACGATTTCCGCGCTACCGGCGGCGAGCCATCGGCCCTCACGAAGGCTTTCCCATGCGCGGGCGACGAAGGCGAGCGGCAGCGCGACAGTCAACGCCAGCAGGCAGGTCCAGAAGGTGCGTTTCTCGCTCATGACTGCCTCCCTCAGCGCGCGACCAGCGTCCAGGGCGCGCCGCTGCCGCTGCGCGCAATGGTGACAGACGGCTTGATCTCGGCCGGCTTCTTGTCGCCGAGCGCAATCGACAGTTCCTCCGCGAGCGGCGACACACGACTGCGTGCAACGAGCAGCGTGCCATGGTCGACGGCCGCCTCGGGAAGCTCGAAGGCAAGAAGCACCGGCCTTGGCAGGCCGGGTTCGAGCCGTTCCGTCGGCAGATAGCCCGGAACAGTCGAGAACCGCTGGCTCAGCGCATAGCGCAGACCATTGCCCGCCAGCCATTCCGCAGACATCAACGTCATCGTTTCCGTCTTGGCAACGGCCGCGCCCTCGATGACCAGCCAGATTCCGGATGTGGAGAAGTCCTTGACCCGCCCAAAACTTTCGACCTTGAGCTGTCGCGCCAGATGCACATTGGCGGCGCCGAAGGCGAAGTCGCGCGTCTCCACCCGCTCGCCGACGGCGCCGTGAATGGCGATCGGCGCGGTGATGTCGCCGTAACCGGGTGTGCTGTTTCGCATCGCGTAGAGCGCGGCGATTGCAAGGCCGCAAAGCAGCAGCGTACGGAAAGCCGACATCATTGCTCCGTCGTCTCCGCAGATTGCGCGACCGGCAATTCGACGACCGCGGCCTCGCCGTCATCGAACCAATTCGGCGCGCCGTAGAGATTGTCGCGTGGCTTGTAGATCTGTTTGCCGATCGCCAGCGAAAGCGTTTGCGGTTCCGGGCGGTCCGTCGGCCACTCCCAGGCAGCGACCAGCTTTTCCGGCATGTTCGGATTGATCGCACTGGCGATCCACTTGTCCCTCGCCAGATAATAGGTGGGCTTGGGCTGCAGCGGAGCGGCGTCATCCTTGATCGCGATCAGGTTCATGAAGGCGTTGCTGGTGACAATCGAGCGGTTGTCGAGTTCGAGATCCACAAGGAGAAACCTCTTCGGCTCGAACGGTTTGGTGCCGGTCGGCGGCAGAGACGACATATGGGCGCCATTGATGGTCACCCGCCAACGGCCCGTGTCGACGACCTGGTCTTTACCTATGAGCGGAACAGGAACCGGATTGGCTGCATCATAAACCGCCGAAGCAAAGGAAATCGCAGCCGCCGCCATGCCGCCGATACCGGTGACAAGCATGATCAGCAGGCGCTGCCTGATCCTCGACCGCCGCATGACCGGCATGTGTCCTCCATCCACCCTGCGGATACTGCAACCGGAAGATAGGAAAGTTTGCCGGGGAAATCAAAACACGCGTGTCGGAAATGGTTTCTGCGGCAGACACGACCTCAGAACGAAAGCTCGAATGTGGAATATTGGAGCGTCGGAGTGAACCCATGTGCCGCGTGAACGGCGCGGGCAGCCGTTGCCGCCAGCGGCCAGCTCGCTCTGCGCATTGGGTCAGATGCGGTGCATCTCCATTGCCGGCTCCTCGGAAGCCGGAAGCCTCTTCTCAAAGGTCGCGCGGATGGACATGGGCGTCCCGTCCCCTCGCGACACCACCATGAACATCTGCAATTGTCCGCCACGCCGAACGAACTGAATGCCGAAGCTTCTGCCGCCATAGGCGCCGGAAACGGTTGGCTTCCACTCACCCTTGCCTGCGGCAAGCGGCAGATCGGCAAAGCGCTCGACGTTCGTGACGGCCTGCCAACCGTTGTTGCTGCTGACGGTCAAAAGGTCGCCGTGCCTGACGATGCCGATATAGCAGGTGTCGCAACGCCCTGCCGTGGAAGTGAGTTGGCGCCACTGTCCGACAAACGCATCACCGTCGGCCCTGACGGCGGCGGCAGACGAAAGAAGCAACAGACCGGCGACGCCGGCCCTGCACAGGATCTTCATGCTTCCCCTCCTCGTCGCGGACCGGCATACACAACACTTCACATTCCTTGATTGTGTCACGCAAGAAAAACAACCAAATTGGAGGTGGTCAAGATCAGGTGGGCTCAAAGCTGTGCATTGTCCAGCCACAACAGGTTTGCCGGCCACCGATCCACCCGTGATTGGCGCTTGCCTTCTGCCCGCGACGGACGACAATTGCATGCGGTGGAAAGCGGGGCCAGAAGCCATTCGGCCCACATTCTCCGCCGAACCGGGAGGCCGGCTATGCGCAAACTGCAATCGCAAGGCGTTCACCACATCACGCTTGTCGGGGCGGACCGTCAGACGTCTATCGACTTCTGGGAAGGGCTGCTCGGCATGCCCTTCATTTTCGAGCAACCGAACCTCGACCGGGCGAGCGAGAGCCACCTCTATTTCGATCCGGGCGACGGCCGCCTGATCACCGTCTTCACCGACGAGAACCGCACGCCGGATCCCGAGCGCACTCCGACCGACATGGGCTGTGTGCACCACATCGCCTTTGCCGTTTCGCGCGCGACATTCAACCAGGCCGTGGAGCGCCTCGACGAGCGAAAGATCCGACACAGCGGCGTCAAGGATCGGGGCTTCATGGATTCGATCTACTTCGAAGATCCGCTTGGGCTGCTGGTTGAACTTGCCTCTTATCGCTTCGAGCCGCCGGCCGGTCACAGCCATGCCGAAGTCCTGATGGAAGCGCATAGGATCAGGACTGAACGTGGCGACTATAACATCGCCGAGGTCCATCTCGCCGATGCGATCGAAGCCCTGAGCGAACGCTCTCGGCCGACGCTGTCGCTCGATCGCCAACCGAAGAACCCATACGGACCGCGATAGGGTGGCGCTTGGCGAGATCTGCAGCCAAGTGGCGGTGTCTGCCGCGTGCGAGCCGGCACCAGCCCAACGACGATCAACCGGGAGGAAAGCCATGTCCGCAATCCAGCTCAACGTGATCAAACCCAGCGTCAACAACATGACTGCGCGTGTGTTTCTGAGAGCGGCCAAGCTCGATTTCAGTGAAAACGATGTCTATGGCCAGACGCGCTCACCCGAATATCTGGCGCGAGCGCCATCGCATCTGACACCGATGATCGAGACGGCGGAGCTGCCCAAAGGCGCGCTTTGGGAAAGCTGCGCAATCATGCAGTACCTCTGCAACAAACACGGGCTTGATGACTTCTACCCGAGGGAACCCGAAGCACGCGCGATGATCGACAGCGCCATGTTCTACCTGATCGGTACGTTCTATCCCTATCTCGCCCGCGCAACCTATCCGGCGCTGAACTTTCCGCTCTACGCGGGCGAAGTCGGCTGCAGCGATGCCGATGCGGCGACGAAGGAAATCGCCCGCCAGGCAGCGGTTGCAGCCCTTGCCGAACCGCTCGACGTTTTCCGCACTTTCTACATTGGCGACAAGCCGTTCATCGGTGGCGCCAAGCCCTCGATCGCCGATATCCGGCTCGCAGCAACGCTCGAATTCCTGGCCGCGATCGACTATGACCTGCCGGACTGGGCAAAGACCTACATGGCAAACATCGAAAGAACGCTCGGGGCCGCCTATACGGAGCCCGCCGCCGATGTCCGCGGCTATATCACTTATGTAAAATCGCAGCGGCAATAGGTCGGCGGCTGCGATAGAGGTCATTGAAGGAGGAGTGCGACGCCGGTCGCTCCGAGCGCGAGCGTCCAGAGGCGATCGAAGTTGATCCAGGCGGAACGCAGAACCGCGAGATCGAACCAGGCGAAGACGGCAAGCGAGAGCGCCGCTGTGACAGCGAGCATCGCAAGGCTGTGGACTGCGACGGCGGCGAGCGAGATCGGCAGCGAACTGGCCATCGCCAGCGCATCCGCCTGATCCGCGAGGCAGAGGCTAAGGACCGCCGGCACCAGCATCAGGCCGGCCCCGTGGCTCGTCGCCATCAGGAAGGACCAGAGTACCAGGCCCGCCATGCCGGTTCGCATCCCGATCCGCACGCGGTGGCGGTGGCCATAGAAAGCAGTGTAGCCGGCGGCCCCCAGAATGAGCACAGCCGCGGCCATCCTGAAGCTGTCCGGATCCAGCGTCGAGCCAAACGCCGCGACCACCGCGAGCACGATGGCGACGGAAATCGCGTGGCCAAGCGCGATCGGCCCAAGGGACAGCCAGACAACCCGGCTGCTCTGGCGATGAAGTCCGAGCGCCACGGCAAACAGCCAGCCCATCGCCGGATTGAGACCATGAAAGGCGCCGAGGCCGGCAAGCGAGAGCCATGGCCAGACCGTCGTCATTCGCCGTGACCGGGCTGCTGCACTGCGCCCTCCTCCTCACGGATAACAATAGGAATCGGACGAGCAGTCGCCACCTTCGAGGCGAACCTGATGCGGACGATGGCCCTTCGGCCAGTCGACAAAGAACTTTTCATCGAAGGCTATTCCGCCACTATCGGCGACATCGAGCTTGACCATCCAACCGTCGATGCCTTCGGGATAGAACTGCGGATCGATGGCGCCATAGAGCGAGTTGGTGAAGTAGACCCGCTTGCCGTCGCGGCTGATCTCCACCATCTGCGGCCCGCCATTCAGCGCGCCGTTTTTCGCCTTCGGATGGCTCGCGCGCGAAACGATGCCGCCGATCCGCACCCGGCCCGTCTCCTTCGGCGCGAAGGGGTCGGAGACGTCGTACTGTATCATGTCGCCGGTCCCCCAGCAGGAGACGTAGAGGAAGCGGTCGTCCATCGACAGGTCAATGTCGGTGACGAGCGGCGCAACCGCGCTGAAGCCTTTCAGCACCGGCGGCAGCAGGTCCGGATCGGCCGGCTCGGCCGGGATCTCGATCACCTTCTTTACGGCCCATCGGTCGCCGTCGCGATACCAGGTCCAGATCGACGCCGAGAGGTCCTTGAGGCTGATGACGCAGCCGACGAAACCATAGGCCTTGGTCGGGTCGTGCGCCGGGCGCAGTTCGAAGACGAGCTGGTGTTCCTCGCCGAAATCGATCTCCTGCACGTGTTTGCGTTTGTGCAGATCCCAGAAGTGCAAGCGGCGGCCATATTTCGAACCGAGCAGCACCTCGGGCACCAGCCCGTTCTCGAATGTATCGGGTGTGCCCCATTCGCTGGTGATCATCGTGTCGTGGCCGAGGTGCCACCAGAAATCATAGGCGAGCTTCTGCGGTCCACGGTCCATTTCCCATTGGCCAAGCACGTCGAAACTTTGATGATCGAGAAGAAAGATGCCGCCTGGGGCCTTGCCATCGCGATCCGCAAGCGCGTTGACGTAGATGCCTTCGGGTCCGCAATGGGTTGTGTGCAACCGCGAATAATTCGCCTTTTCGGCGATTTCCGCGGGCTCGATCACGCGAACGATCTTCGGATTGCGCGGGTCAGGCTTGGTGTCGATTATGTGGAGACGGGAGGAGCGCAGGCCCGGCACCACCAGATAGCGGCGCTCGACATGCGGGTGCGGCGCGTTGGGGCACAGGCACGAGGAGCAGGCGTTCCAGCCGAAATGGTGCAGCTCGTCCCCGATATTCGGCATATCGATCTGCCCGACAATCTGCGAATAGCTCGAGGACGCCGGATCCACATCGACGACGGCGATCGCGTCCGGCCGTCTTCGGTCCGGATCGAAAGCCGCCACGTAGGCGAGCGTCTCCTTTGGAGCCTTGGCCGCCATGCGCGGCGATGGATAGAAGGAAGGATCGGGTCGCCACGTCGCCATTGCCATTCTCCCCCTTAGAGAAGTCCCGAATGCGCGGTTCCTGATGCAGCTCCGGTCATGCGGCAAAAACGCGTCGGAAATGCGGCCTTTGCCTTATTTCCTGACAGGGATCGAAACGCTTCTGGTTGGGCGAGACGTCATCGCGACCGTCGGACGCCGGCGTGATGGCCTCAGGTCTCGATCCGCAGCTTCATCCGGTCAGCGGCAAAGCGGCTACGGGAATACTCAATAGGCTTGCCGTCGAGATCGGCGTTGATCGACTGGGCTTCGAGCACGATTGCGCCCGGCGAGAGCTTCAGCATCGTAAGCTCCTCGGCGTCGGCGTGCCGGGCAACGATCTCCGTCGAGGCGCGCACATAATCGTCCAGGCCGTGAGAAGCGAAAGCCTTGGTGACAGAGTGCAGCCTTTCGAATTCCTCGGCCATGCGCGGAAAGCGATCCGCGGGATAGTAGCTCGAGGATACCGAGAGCGGTCGACCATCGCCGCTGCTGACGGTTCTGAGTTCGAGCACCGGATCGCCGGGACTGATGGCAAGCGCGCTCGCGACTTCGCCCCTTGCCGGCAATTCCGTGTGGCCGAGCAGCCGAGAGCCAATTTCCTTGACCTGATGGCCGAGACCCTGTGAGAATCGCGTGCGCTTCGAGATCGGATAACTCACCCTTTCCTTGCGCTCGATCATCGTGCCGCGCCCCTGAACGGCACGCACCAGCCCCTCTTCGGCGAGCGCCGCCAGCGCGCTTCTGACCGTGTGCCGGTTGACGCCGAACTCGCCCGCAAGCACCGTTTCCGGCGGCACCATGCCGGTCGCGTCATAGTCGCCATTGCTGATTGCCAGGCGGATCCGGTCGGCGATCTGCCGCCACAGGGCGACCCCCGTCTGACGCTCCACCACTTTTCGCACTGCCGTGTCTTTTCGCATTGGCATGTCACAGGCCTGTCATTTGCGGACGTTATGGAAAAGTATAATATGTACAGTTGTCTAGATCAATAGACATTTGAGGTGAAAAATGATGGATGCGAAGCTGAAACAGGAAAGCCCGCCGGATCCGGCGCGCAAGAAGGCCATGGGGCTACTCGCCCGCGCGACCCTCGACGAGCTCAGCGCCGCCTGGGAAGCGCTTGCCGACAAGCCGGAAATTCATCCGGTCCGCGGCCCTGAAACCGGGCTCGTCATGGTGCGAGGCCGCATCGGCGGCGGCGGCGATCCGTTCAATCTCGGCGAAGCGACCGTTTCGCGCGCCACCATCCGCCTTTCGACCGGCGAGATCGGCCACGGGCAGTTGCTCGGCACAGACCGGCAGCGCGCGCGCCTCGCGGCAATCTTCGACGCCCTTGCCCAGCGTGACGGCGACAGGGCTGAGGTCGAAGCCCTGCTTGGCCGCGTGGCCGACCGGCTTGCCCAGGAAGAACGCCGCAAGGCGGAAGAAACCGCGGCAACACGCGTCGACTTTTTCACCATGGTTCGGGGAGACGACTGATGGCCAGCCAATCGCAGATTTACGCCAGCGCCTTTGCCGATCCGGTCTTTGCCCCTCAGTCCGTCTTCCGCGACCTGATGGACGGCTTTGCCCGTCCGGGTACGATCAAGCGCCTCGAAGCGACGAGCACCCCCCCGGCTCCGCTCGCTGCGGCCGCGGGCGCCGTAGCGCTGACTTTGTGCGACCACGACACGCCCGTCTGGCTGACGCCGGCACTTTCCAAATCGGCCGTTCCGCAGTGGATCGCCTTCCACACAGGTGCTCCGCTCACCACCAGCAAGACCGACGCGCGTTTTGCCTTCATCGAAAAGGCCACCGCCTTCCCCGGCTTCGACCAGTTCTCGCTCGGCACGCAGGAATATCCGGATCGCTCGACGACACTCGTCATCGAAGTCGAAGCGCTGAGCGGCGGCCCTGCGCTGAGCGCCAAGGGCCCCGGCATCAAGGACGTGACGGAGATTGCGGTGAAGGGTCTGCCCGATGTCTTCCTCGAATTCTGGACCGCCAATCGCGCGATCTTCCCGCGCGGCGTCGATCTCGTGCTGACGGCCGGCGACAAGCTCGTCTGCCTGCCGCGCACCACCCGTCTTTCGCAGAAGGAGGCGTGAGCCATGTATGTAGCCGTCAAGGGCGGGGAAGCCGCCATTGCCAATGCCCACCGCCTTCTCGCCGATCGCCGCCGAGGCGACCGCAGTCTCCCCTCCATCACCATCGACCAGGTGGTCGAGCAGCTGGGTCTTGCCGTCGATCGGGTAATGGCGGAAGCCTCGCTCTATGACCGCGCGCTCGCAGCCCTTGCCGTCCGCCAGGCGCGCGGCGACATGATCGAAGCGATCTTCATCCTGCGTGCCTATCGCACGACACTGCCGCGCTTCGGCTATTCCGAGCCGGTCGACACCGCCAAGATGAAGGTCGAGCGCCGCGTTTCAGCAACCTACAAGGATCTGCCGGGCGGCCAGCTCCTCGGCCCGACCTTCGACTACACCCACCGCCTGCTCGACCCTTCGCTGATCGCTGACGAGACTGTCGAAGAACCGGCGATCAAGGAACCCGGCGAACACGTGATGCGCGTTTCCGACATTCTCGACGGCGAAGGCCTGATCGAGGGTGACGGCCAGATGCCCGAAGGTCACGTCATGGGCGACCTCACCCGCGAGCCGATGGAGTTTCCGATGGCGCGTGACCTGCGCCTGCAGGCACTCGCTCGCGGCGATGAAGGCTTCCTGCTGGCGCTCGCCTATTCCACCCAGCGCGGCTATGGCCGCACCCATCCCTTCGTCGGCGAAGTGCGCATCGGCGAAGTGGAGGTCGAACTGGATCTGCCGGAACTCGGCTTTGCCGTCTCGCTCGGTTCGATCCGCGTGACCGAATGCCAGATGGTCAACCAGTTCATGGGCTCGGCCAAACAGCCGCCGCAGTTCACCCGCGGTTATGGCCTTGTCTTTGGCCAGAGCGAACGCAAGGCGATGTCGATGTCGCTGGTCGACCGGGCACTCAGAACCGACGAGTTCAGCGAGGATATCGTCGCCCCCGCCCAGGATCAGGAATTCGTCATCTCGCATGCCGACAACGTCCAGGCGACCGGCTTCGTCGAGCATCTGAAGCTGCCGCACTATGTCGACTTCCAGGCGGAACTCGATCTCGTGCGGCGCATGCGTCGGGACTACGAGGCAGCGAACTCTGGCGAGACACCGAAGGAACAGCGGGAGGCCGCCGAATGATCGGGCAAGCCGCCGACTTGGCCGACGACCTTTCAGTCGCCGCCACCGTCCCCACCGCCGCAATCGCCGCCGTCACCGGCATAAACACCACCGGCATGCCCCCCGCCGTCGTTCTTACGCGCCCTGTTCTCCCGTTCGCCCCTCGGCCGACGACCAATACCAAACAGTCCGGCGACCGCGGAACACACCAGGAAGACCCAAACAACCCACACGAAAAACTCGCTCAAATCCTGGCCCCATCAACGGTCGACACTCTCAAGGGTAATCAGCGATGAACGACCTTGCTACTTATAATTTCGCCTATCTGGACGAACAGACGAAGCGCATGATCCGCCGCGCGATCCTGAAGGCGATCGCCATTCCCGGCTATCAGGTGCCGTTTGCCTCGCGTGAAATGCCGATGCCCTATGGCTGGGGCACCGGCGGCGTCCAGGTCACTGCCTCGATCCTCGGGCCGCAGGACGTCTTGAAGGTCATCGACCAGGGCGCCGACGACACAACCAACGCGGTTTCCATCCGCGCCTTTTTCCAGAAGGTCGCAGACGTTGCCGTCACAACCCGGACGAAGGACGCGACGATCATCCAGACGCGCCACCGCATTCCGGAAGAAAAACTCTCCGAGGGCCAGACGCTCGTCTACCAGGTACCGATCCCGGAACCCTTGCGCTTCCTCGAGCCGCGCGAGACCGAGACGCGCAAGATGCACGCGCTCGAGGAATACGGGCTGATGCATGTGAAGCTCTACGAAGACATCGCCCGCAACGGCCATATCGCCACGACATACGCCTATCCGGTCAAGGTCGAGGGGCGTTACGTCATGGACCCGTCGCCGACGCCGAAGTTCGACAATCCGAAGATGCACATGTCGGAAGCGCTGCAGCTCTTCGGCGCCGGTCGCGAAAAGCGGATCTACGCCGTGCCGCCCTATACCGAAGTCGTCAGCCTCGATTTCGACGACCATCCCTTCGAGATCCAGAGCTTCGACAAGCCCTGCGCACTCTGCGGAGCGGAGGACGTCTATCTCGACGAGGTCATTCTCGACGACAAGGGCGGGCGCATGTTCGTCTGCTCCGACACCGATCATTGCGAAGACCGCCGCGCCTGCGGCCATGCAGGTCACATGCTTGCCCGAAAGGAAGCTGCAGAATGAGTACGCTCCCGCTTCTGAAAGTGAACGACGTCTCGAAGTTCTACGGAAGCCGCATCGGCTGCCGCAACGTTTCCTTCGAGCTCTATGCGGGCGAAGTGCTCGCCATCGTCGGCGAATCCGGTTCGGGCAAGACGACACTGCTGTCGTGCCTCTCGACCCGCCTGATGTCGACGTCGGGCATCGTCGAGTACCACATGCGCGACGGTCAGTACCGTGATCTCGCCCGCATGGGCGAAGCCGAGCGCCGCTTCCTGATGCGCACCGACTGGGGCTTCGTGCACCAGAACCCGGCCGATGGCCTGCGCATGACGGTTTCGGCCGGCGCCAATGTCGGCGAACGGCTGATGGCGGTCGGCGATCGCCACTACGGCAACATCCGCGCCACCGCCAGCGACTGGCTGGAGCGGGTGGAAATCGGCATCGACCGCATCGACGACCAGCCGCGCGCGTTTTCCGGCGGCATGCGCCAGCGCCTGCAGATTGCCCGCAACCTCGTCACCTCCCCCCGTCTCGTCTTCATGGACGAGCCAACCGGCGGCCTCGACGTCTCGGTTCAGGCGCGCCTGCTCGATCTGGTGCGTGGTCTCGTGCATGACCTCGGGCTTGCCGCCATCATTGTCACCCACGATCTCGCCGTCGCTCGTCTTCTTTCGCACCGCATGATGGTGATGAAGGACGGCGCCGTCATCGAACAGGGGCTGACCGACCGCGTGCTCGACGATCCGCGCGAACCCTATACCCAGCTCCTCGTTTCATCCATCCTGCAGGTGTAAACCATGGCTACGCCCCTCGTTGTTTCCGAAGTCGCAAAAAGCTTCACCATGCATCTGCGTGACGGTATCCGCCGGCCGGTCGTCGCCAACGTCTCCTTCTCGGTGAAGGCCGGCGAATGCGTCGTTCTCGGCGGCCCCTCCGGCGTCGGCAAGAGCTCGATCCTGAAAATGCTCTACGGCAATTACGGTGTCGACGAAGGCCAGATCCTGATGGATCACGACGGCAAGCTGGTCAATCTGGCAACGGCCGAGCCGCGCACGGTGCTCGAAGTCCGGCGCACGACGCTCGGCTATGTCAGTCAGTTCCTGCGGGTCGTGCCGCGCGTCTCCTCCCTCGACATTGTCGCCGAGCCGCTGCAGGCCCGCGGCATGCCGCTCGAAGAGGCCCGAACCCATGCGGCCGAACTGTTGAACAAGCTGAACCTGCCGCGCGAACTCTGGAGCCTGCCACCGGCGACCTTCTCCGGCGGCGAGCAACAGCGCGTCAACATCGCCCGCGGTTTCATCACCGACCACAAGATCCTTCTGCTCGACGAGCCGACCGCTTCGCTCGATGCGAAGAACCGGGCGGTCGTGGTCGAACTGATCGCCGAGAAGAAGGCCAAGGGCACCGCGCTGATCGGCATTTTCCACGACGAGGAAGTGCGTGATGCCGTTGCCGATCGCATTCTCGACGTTTCGGCCTTCTCGCCTAGAAAGGCCGCCGCATGAGCCAGAAGCTCGGGCTCGAGCCCTTCATTCACCCGACGGCGAGCGTCAACAATTCGACGCTCGGCCGCTACACCGAAGTGCAGGAGCGCTCGCGGCTCGACGAGGTCGAGTTCGGCGACTACTCCTACATCATGCAGGACGGCTCGATCTGGTGCGCGACGGTCGGCAAGTTCGTCAACATTGCCGCCGCCGTGCGCATCAACGCCACCAACCACCCGACCTGGCGGGCGACGCTGCATCACTTCACCTATCGCGCGCCGAACTATTGGGACGACACCGAACTCGACCACGACCTCTTCGCCTGGCGTCGCTCGAACCGGGTGACGATCGGCCATGATGTGTGGATCGGCCACGGCGCGACCATTCTGCCGGGCGTGACTGTCGGCAACGGTGCTGTCATCGGCGCCGGTGCGGTCGTCTCGAAGGATGTCTCGCCCTACACCATCGTCGGCGGCGTGCCGGCCAAGCTTATCCGCGACCGCTTCAACGAAGGCGTCGGCGAGCGGATGGACGCGCTCTCCTGGTGGGACTGGGACCACCAGCGCCTGCGCCGCGCGCTCGACGATTTCCGCGAGCTGACGGCGGAGGAGTTTTTGGTGCGTTATGCGTGAGTAATACGGCGCCGGGCATCGGTTCGGCGCCTTTTCGAGCTGAGAACGAGGCGGTTACGGCCCGTTCACCAACTTCAGGATCAACTGGTGAATATTGCCGCCATCGGTCAGCTCGACCTGATCGAAGTCGCGGCTGCGCTGGCGCTGCGTCTGCGAGAGCGCGCCGAGGCGCTCGGTCATGACTGTCCTGATCTTGCGGCACTTCGGATCATCGGGAACAGTGAGGCCCAGCGTCGCCTGCTCGATCGCGCGCACCATCTCCTTGATGAAATCGCCGTGCACGAGCTCGTGCTTGCGCACGCCATCGATGAAGATGTCCCAGTTTTCGCGCGTGCCTGAAGGCAGCGGCTTTGCCGGTTTCGGCAGGGTGTAGGTGATGATCAGCTTCGGCTTTGCCACCGCCAGCACGCAGGCACCGCCTTGCTCTTCATATTTTCGCGTCCAGGTCAGCTTGAAATTGGTATGAGCGATCGCCCTACCGATTCCCGCCTTGGGGCCGCGCTCGCCGATCGAGGCGTAGAGCTCGGCACCCGTCTGCCCGGTGATAGTGTAGAGCGCTTCCTTTTCGATCGCCTGCCATTCGGCCGAGGCGAACCGCGGCCCAGACGCAAGGCAAAGGGCAACGACGCCCAGGCAAAGGCTTTTTTTCAATCCGAACCCTCGAAGTTCGCCCCATCGGCGCACGATTCCTGGCCGCATTCCTTAAACGCGAATCGGCCAATGGCAACAGGCCAAAAAACTAAGGCACCGCACGCCGTCTCCAGCGTGCGGTGCCTTTGCGTCTTACCCGGTCTTTTGACGTGCCGTTGTGGGAGGTGCAACGGGCCGCCCAATCGACGTTAGTTGACGGCCGTCAGTGTCATCGACGTGCCGGTTGCGGCCAGGTTGAGGCCGATCTGGCCGGTCACGCTGATCGTCTGCAGGTGGATCGAACCGGAGGTGCCGCCGACGAGGATGTTGGCACCGATACCAGCGCCGACGGTCGCTTCCGCCGTTGCACCCTGATAGAGGCCGCCGAGCGAACCGCGGTGGTAGCCGGCCGTCGGTGCGAACACGGCCCAGATCAGGCGGCTCTGCGTCGTGAAGCCGACATCGACACCCATTTTGCGGATGGCGCCGGAATAATGGTCGGATGCTTCAGCACCCATGGTCGAGCGGAAGACGCAGTCGACTTCCTTGGCCGAGCCAAGCACATAGCCGACACCGCCAGCGATGTTGCAATCGAGGTAACCAATCTTGACGCCGTTGCTGGTGTCGGGCTCGGGCTGCGGTTGAACTGTCGCGAGATCGGCTGCGTTTGCGGCGATCGCGCCAGCGAGAACCAGAGACGCTGCGGACACCTTTACGGCAAAACTCTTTTTCATTCTTGTCTCCTTCTCGGAACGTCAGAAATGATTGTCATTTGACCGGCGGCACACGAACTCAAGCACATAGCGCACGCTGCAGGAAACCAAAGCCATAGCCCGCGATCGGGCAATTCCGTGGCAAGCTTTTAGCAGATGATTAAATTGGTCGGGTTTCCCCAACAATGACTGCAGATTGTGTTGAAAAAGCCACGGAAAGGCCGGGCCCGGGCAGTCTGCGACGCTCATTAGCGCGGCAGCGTGTGACGGCGGCGCCGATTGGCGCGCGGCAATGCAGCAGTTACATGGGGAGGTTTCCGATCGGGCGACGGCGCCGCCCGATCGCAGGAGATGGCGATTCTTAGGCCTTTGCGGCCTGCGCCAGGGCACCGGCGGTAACGCGCGCCGTCAGCGCCAACGAAACGGCGCCGGCGTCCGGATGGCCGATGCTCTTTTCTGCAAGCGGCCGTGCGCGGCCGAGCTTCGGCGTCAGGCTCGAAGTGGCTTCGGCCGCTTCGGTCGCAGCCTTCGCCGCCGCTTGCCATGCCTCGATCAACGGCTTTCCGGCGGCAAACTCGCGCTCCAAGGTCTCAACGAAAGGCACCAGCGCATCGACAAGGGTCTTGTCGCCGACACGGGCGCGGCCGAGGCGGGTCACGCCATCGAGCGCACGGCGGGCACCGTCGACGATGGCAGCATCGGTCGGGGCTGCATCGTCGTTGAAGGCATTACTCCAGGCGCGCAACAGCAGGCCCCAAATCGCGCCCGACGTGCCACCGGCCCGGTCGGCCCAGGCATCGCCCGCCACCGCCAGCACGCTGGCGGCGCCCGCGCCCGCTGCAACCGCCGCCTTCGCGGCATCGTTGGCCGCGGCCGAACCGCGGCGCATGCCCTGTCCGTGGTCGCCGTCGCCGGCAAAGGCGTCGATGCGGCCGAGCTCGTCTTCCGCCTGCTTCAGCGCCTCGGCCATTTCGCCGATCAGCCGCGCAATGCACGCGCCGCTCTGGCGGGAGGTCTCGGAAGCCGGTGCGAAGGAAATCGCGTCTTCGTCATCCTTGAGCGTGTCCGTCGCGGGCTCGGTAGCGATGATCGCTCCCTTGCGCAGGGCCGGCGCATCGCAGGCCGCGCGCCAGTAGGTCTCGAGCTCGTCGTTCAGCCACATCAGCGTCAGCGAGCAGCCCTGCATGTCGAGGCTGGTGACGAATTCGCCGCATTCCGGATCGACGATCTCCAGGCCAGCCGCCTTCAGCTCCTTTTCGATCGCAACCCAAAGCACAAAGAGTTCTTCATACTTGGTCGAGCCGAGGCCGTTCAGAAGCGGTGCGACCTTGCGCACGTCCGCCGGCCGCTCGGCGAGCAACTTGCCGACGAGTAGCTTGGCGAACTCGGTTGCCGAAACCATCTTTTCTTCGCGGATACCCGGCTCGCCGTGGATGCCGAGACCAAGGGCCATCTCCCCCTTCGGAACGGTGAAGAGCGGACCCTTGGCGCCCGGAAGCGTGCAGCCGCCGAAAGCGACGCCGAAGGAGACGGTGCGGTCGTTGGCAAGACGGGTGACGCGCTCGACTTCGTCGAGATCGAGGCCCGCTTCCGCCGCCGCTCCAGCAACCTTGAAAACCACAAGGTCGCCGGCGATGCCGCGGCGCTTGGCCGGGGTTTCGGCAGAGGCGCTCGCCACGTCGTCGGTCACCGGCACGATGCGCACGTCGATGCCTTCGGCGCGCAGCCGCTCGGCGGCAACGCCGAAGTTCAGGACGTCGCCGGCATAGTTGCCGAAGCCGAGCAGCACGCCGCCGCCCTGATCAGCCACCCGGCAGACGCGGGCGACGGCCGCAGTCGAAGGTGAAGCGAAGACGTCACCGGCGACGGCTGCATCCGCCATGCCCGGGCCAACATAGCCGGCAAAGGCCGGGTAGTGGCCGGAGCCGCCGCCGACGACGACGGCGACCTTGCCCTTGGGCACTTTGGTCGAGCGCACGACGCCGCCCTTCACGAGACGGACGTTGCGCGCGTAGATCGAGCTGAATCCGGCAAGCGCGGTCGTCGCAAATTCTTCCGGTGCGTCAAAGATTGTGGTCATCGCGTCTCTTCCCTTAGTCGCGAGGCAGAATGCGCCTCAGATAGTCCCGGTTGGCGGCACTGACGGAGAGCCCGTCGCCACCGTAATGCTCGCAGAGGAACGGGCTGTCGAAGCCATGCGCCAAGGCCATGCGGATCGCCGCCCGATAGTTGATGACGCCGAATTCCAGCGGCGCCGGATGGGTGACCACCAGACCCGAGGTCTCATCCTCGGTGCGGTAGTAATTCTTGACGTGCCAGTATTTGGCGAAGGGTGCAACCTTGGCCATCATCGGCTGCCAGTGCTCGACCGGGCGGTGAAGACGCACAAGATTGCCGAGATCGGCATTGATGCCGACGTTCGGCAGGCCGACATCGGTAACGAAGCGCACGGCGCTGTCGGCCGAGCCGATATAGGTGTCCTCGTACATTTCAAGCGCCAGCTCGATGCCGAGTTCCTCGGCATGGCGACCGAGTTCGCGGATACGCTGAACCGCTTGTCTCCAGACCGCCGGATCTTCCGGGTTCTTGACGCCGTCGACGGTCCAGAACCAGAGCGCCTTCTTCTGCGCGTCGGTCAAAGGCCCGAAGAAGCCGAAGGAAACGGAGCCGGCGCCGATGGCCGCAGCCGTGTCGATGACCCGATGTCCGTAGGCGAGATATTCGTCGCCATGCTCCGGATCGATGACACTGCGCCGCGAAGTCGAGATCGCCGGCATGGAAAGGCCGAGGTCACGCGTCAGCTTGACGAAGTCATCGCGTCGCGCGGCCGGGAGGTCGGCGAGCCGGATCCAGCTGTCGGTCGGGTCGAGCTCGGTGAAGCCGGCGTCGACGACATCGGCGAGTGTCTCGGCCCATTGCTCGACCGACTGATCCTGCACGGAGCTGCCGTCTGCTAGCACGTTCGGATACTGGATCATCGCGGCCGCGATCGGCCAGGTCTCACGGTTCCATTTGCGCGGTACGTTCGCCATGGTTCTCCTCACTCCTTTTGCGACGCAGTCCATAAGCAGACCGCGCCGCGCTTTTCCGGTGCGCTTGTTTTGAGGTGCGGCGGCTCCGTCAAGCCGCCGCGCTGCCGTCGCCATGCGGCGTGGCCGCATCTTGCTTGCGCTTGCGGACCAGGCCGACCAGCCCGAAGACAAGCGGCGACAGCAGAAGGGCAAGAGCAAGCGCCATCAGAGAGGAAACCAGCGGGTTTGACCAGAAGATGTTCAAGGTTCCGCCGGAAAGAAGCATCGACTGGCGGAAGGCGTCCTCAGCCTTGTCGCCGAGCACCATGGCCAGAACCAGCGGCGCAAGCGGGTAGTCGAGCTTCTTGAAGACGTAGCCGAGCACGCCAAAGCCGATGACCATGAAGATGTCGGAGACCGAATTTGCCACCTGATAGGCGCCGGAGAAGATGACGGCGACGATGATCGGGCCAATGATCGCAAAAGGCACGCGCAGGATCGATGCATAGAGCGGCACGGTGGCGATCACCAGGAAGACGGCGACGACGTTGCCGAGATACATGGATGCGATCAAGCCCCAGACGAAATCCGGCCGCTCGGTAAAGAGCATCGGGCCGGGGGTCAGGCCCCAGATCATCAGGCCGCCCATCATGACGGCCGCCGTTGCCGAGCCGGGAACGCCGAGCGCCAGCATCGGCAGCAGCGCCGAGGTACCGGCCGAGTGGTCGGCGGTCTCGGGTGCGACGACGCCGCGCGGGTCGCCCTTGCCGAACTTCGACTTGTCGCGAGCCGAGCGACGGGCAACGCCGTAGCTCATGAAGGAGGCCGCGGTCGGGCCGGCGGGCGTGATGCCCATCCAGATGCCGATGATCGTCGAGCGCAGGATCGTGAACCAGTAGCGCGGGATCTCGACCAGCGTGCGACCGATCTCAACGAGCTTGACGCGCGCCTTGATGCCTTCGAAGCGCAGGCCCTCTTCCGTCGTTAGCAGCAACTCGCCGATGCCGAAGAGACCCATGACCGCAATCAGGAAGCTGACGCCCTTGATCAATGTCGGAATATCGAAGGTCAGGCGCAGGTCGCCGGAGATCGTGTCCATGCCGACGGAAGCAAGCGCGAAGCCGAGCATCATCGAGACGAGCGTCTTGAAGGGCGATTGCGCGCCCATCGAGATGAAGCTTGCAAAGGCAAGGAAGTAGACCGCGAAATATTCCGGCGACGAAAAACGCAGTGCGAAGTTCGCGACCCAGCCGGAAAGCAGCGTGATCATCACGACGCCAGCGAGCGCGCCGATGCCGGCGGATACGAAGGCGAGCGTCAGCGCCCGGCTCGCCTGCCCGGCTTTCGCCATCGGATAGCCGTCGAACGTCGTCGCCACCGACGAGGGTTCGCCGGGAATGTTGAACAGGATGGATGTGGTCGATCCGCCGAAGAGCGCCCCCCAGTACATGCAGGAGAGCAGGATGATGGCGGAGATCGGGTCCATCGAGAAAGTCAGCGGCAAGAGCAGCGAAACGCCGTTCGGCGCGCCGAGGCCGGGCAGCACGCCGACCAGAATGCCGAGCGTGACGCCGATCATCATCAGCAGGATATGGTTCCAGCTGAGGATGTGGCCGAAGCCATCGATCAGAAGACCGATATTTTCCATGTCATTCCTCCCGGGGCTTAAAGCACGTCACGATCCTTGAGGTCCGCTCCCTGCGCTTTAAGTCTTTGATTTTTTGCTTGTCGTTAGCACAAGACCGCTGTGCGCTCTTGCGCGACATGCCCTTGGGCGGTTGGGATCAATAAATCCCGAACCAGGCCTCAATCGGTCCCTTGAGCAGGGGAACCTTGAAACCGAACTCGAATACAATGAAGAAAAACAGCGAAACGGCGATGCCCGACGGCAGCGAGATCCACCATTTGTAGCGCCCCTGGAAGAGCATGGTTCCGGCGATATAGAGCGCCGTCCCGACATAAAGGCCGAGCCAGGCGGATACGCCGGCAAAGCCGACCAGCGGCAGAAGGAACGATGCCACCACCTTGGCGCGGTGGCCGTCGATGAAGATTTCACCGGACCCGCGATGTTTCACGAAGGCGTGGATCGCATTGGCGACGCTTCCGAGAAGGATCAAAAGCCCGACGTAGAAGGGAAAATATCCGGCTTCTGGACCGAATTCCGTCCAGCCCGCGCCGATATCGAGAGATCCGTAGCAGACCGCAGCACCGAAGGCGCCGGTCAGTGCGGCAACACCAAGCTCAACCGCGAAGCGGGAGACCCCATTCGCACCGTTCTCGCTCATGATCGTGACCTTTCAAAGCGAATGACGGGTGCCGGATGGCACCCGTCCCGATCGTCGCCTGTTAGTTGGCGAGCCAACCTTCGCGCTTCAGCACTTCGCCGACAGCAGCGCCATCCATTTCGATGGCGGCCTTGAAGTCGTCGCCAGCGATATAAGCGGGCGACTGCGACGTGTCGGCCAGATACTTCGCCCATTCCGGCGTTTCCGAAACTTTGCGCATCAGGTCGGCATAGAACTTGACCACATCCTGGTCAACGCCAGCCGGCAGCCAGACGGTGCGCGGCATGGAGTAGTTGTCGATGGCGATGCCCGTATCCTTGCAGGTCGGGATGTCGCTCCAGGCCTTGTCGCCGGCAACCTTGGTTTCGTTCGAAAGCTTGACACTCTTGAAGACGCAAAGCGGCTTGACCATGCCGGCCTGCCACTGGCCGAGGTTTTCGCTCGGGTTGTTGACGTTAGCATCGAGATGCTCGCCGGCGAGCTGTACGGCTGCTTCGCCGCCGCTCTTGAACGGGATGTAGTTGATCGTCGAGCCGGTCGTCTCGTTGATCATCGAGGTCAGGATCTGGTCGACGTCCTTCGACTGGCTGCCGCCGATCTTCAGGCCGCCTTCCTTCGCCTTGGCGGCAAAGTCGGCAGCGGTGTTGTAGGAGGCCTTGCCGTTGACCCAGAGAACGAACTCGTCGGAAGCAAGCGCCGCAACCGGCGTCAGGTCTTCAGCCTTGTAGGGAACCTTGGCGCGAACCGGCAGCAGGTAGGCGTTGTTGGTGCCGAATGCCAGCTTGTAGGCGTCGCCCTTGTTGGTCGCCGTGTAGACGAAGCCTTCGGCGCCACCGGCGCTGCCCTTGTTGGTGACGACAACCGGAGCCTTCATCAGCTCGTACTTGCCGATGATCGCCTGGATCGTGCGGGCGAAGATGTCGGTGCCGCCGCCGGGGCCGGCGGTGACGACGAATTCAACCGGACGATCGGGCTCGAAAGCGGCGGCCGGAGCGGCAACGCCGAAAACGGCTGCCATGATGCATGCGATGGAGACGGTATTCTTCATGCGGGTCCTCCCGTTTTGTGGTTCTGCGGCGCAAGACCTCCTCCTGCGCCGTTATTGCTTGAAAGCGTGCGAAATCAGGCAGCAGCCTTGAGAGCCGCCTTTTTCTTCGCCATGCGCACCGCCAGAAGCAGCGCTTCGCGGCTGGCGCCGACATCGGCAATCCCCTTGCCGGCGATGTCGTAGGCCGTGCCGTGGGCCGGTGTGCAGAGCGGGAACGGCAGGCCGCCCATCATGGTCACGCCCTTGTCGAAGCCGATCAGCTTCATCGCGATCTGGCCCTGGTCGTGGTACATGGTCATGACGGCGTTGTAGCCTTCCTTCAGCGCGCGGCCGAAGACCGTGTCAGCCGGGAACGGGCCGTCGACGTTGAAGCCGAGCGCCCTGGCCTTCTCGACGGCCGGCTCGATAATGTCGATCTCTTCCATGCCGAAGCTGCCGCCGTCGCCGGCGTGCGGGTTGAGACCGGCGACCGCAATCTTCGCCTCGCTGTAACCGGCTTCCTTGAGGCAGCTCTGGGTCAGATCGAGCTCGGCAAGGATCGCCTCGACCGACAGGTTGTCAGCCACTTCCTTGATCGGAATGTGCGAGGTGACGCGAGCGTTCCAGACCTTCTCGAGAACGTTGAATTCCCGGACCTTGCCCGTGAAGTTGAGAACGTCGGAAACGAAACGGATCTCGTCGTCGTAGCCCGGATAGGCAAAACGCATCGCCTTCTTGTTGAAGGGCGTGAAGCAGACCGCTTCCGCCTTACCGGCATGCGCCAGCTCGAGCGCTACGCGGAAGTTGCGGGTCGCAAAGGTGCCGCCCGCAAGCGTCGCCTCGCCGCGAACGACGTCGGCCGGATCGAGATGGCCAAGGTCGACGAACACATGGCGCTCGGTCCCGACGGCGTCGAGGCCTTCCAGGGTCGAGGATGCAAGATCGAGCGTGACGCCGGCGATGCGGGCGCCTTCATCGAGGATGCGACGATCGCCGATCGTGATGATGTGGGCAGCCTCGCGAATATCGGAAAGCGCCAGCAGCTTTGCCGTGAGCTCCGGGCTGATGCCGGCCGGATCGCCCATAGCGAGCGCGATGACAGTACGCGCGCCGGTAGCGGCTACACCGTTGGTCGTCATGAGAGATGTCCTCCACTTCATTCTTTCGAAAGCCGTCATACGTTATTCAAAATTCTGCATCAAGTCTTTTGTATTCTGTATGCAGCATTTTCTGTTGACGATATCGGGGCCCGTCTCCATGCTTTAATGAGACAGCGCTGATTCAATTGGCGCGAACGGGAACAGACGGCCGACACTTAAGTCGCCAGATGCAGAAGCGAAACGATGAACGAAATTACCTCTCTGGAGAAACGCCCCGAGGGCGGCCCCGGCCCGATCCGACGCACTGCGCTGCACGACACGCTGGTCACGCATCTGCGCGACATGATCATCGAGGGTGATCTCTCGCCCGGCACGCGGCTGCATGAAGGTCAACTCGGCGAGCAGCTCGGCGTCTCGCGCACGCCGCTGCGCGAAGCCATCAAGTATCTGGCGAGCGAAGGACTGGTGGAGCTCGTTCCGAGCCGCGGCGCCGTCGTCAAGCGTTTCAGCGCCAAGGACGTGCATGACATGCTGACGGTGTTGCAGACGCTGGAAGAGCTTGCCGGCAGGCTCGCCTGTGAGGCCGCAAGCGACGCCGGCATCGCCGAAGTGCGCGCGCTCCACGACGAAATGGTCTCGCGTTACAAGGCCGGTGACCGGCTGCAGTACTACAAGCTCAACCAGCAGATCCATTCGGCCATCGCCCAACTGGCGGCAAACGCCGCCTTGGCGGATATGCATGCGATCTTGCAGACGCGACTGAAGCGCATTCGCTTCATCGGCCACGAGGGGCCTGAAAAATGGGCAGCGGCCGTCGCCGAGCATGAGGAAATGATCGTCGCGCTCGAAGCCCGCGACAAGGCAAAACTCTCCGAAGTTCTCGGTCGCCACCTCATGAATGCCTGGGAGCGGGTGCGCGCCGCGGTGTAGGCGACGCTCCAGCTTCCGCGCAAGTGAGCCCCGGCGCGCGCGCCTTCTGTCAGAACTTCGAACAGGGGTTCATAAGGGCCTCGGCATCTCCCGCGGCCGCCTGCTTTTTCCCCGCGCGAATTGCGTCGCGCGGCACCGGGGCTTGCGGTCAGCGCCTTTCCCGAGAAATCCAGGCTCGAGAGCTTGGAGAGCAAGCCCTGCGTCCTCAGCAGATGCGCCAACTCTCGAGGGAAGCCGACGGCAGTTCGACGGCGGGTCAGGGACGACACACTCGCGTGCAACAATGAAGAATCCGTCCGCCACCAAGCAACGGCAGGCGATGGCCGCTTTTCTGTCCGCCGTGGCGTTACAGATTTGCCTCGCGAACTCGCCATATCACTTGGAACGTAATTAAGAATATTCGAATTCTATTGACTTTATCCTGATCGAAATTCACTGAATCCACGGTGGGGCGGAGACGGGAACGAAGATGGGGCGGCATCAGCTTCGGGGACTGCTTGCGACAGTGGCAATCCTCTGTCCAGGCGCAGGCTTGGCAGAGCCGGTTCAACGAACACCGCCCGTCGCCGGATCGGTGATTGCCCGCAAGTCCGGTGAGGAAGTGCGCTTCGTCGACGTTTCGAGCTGGCGCTTCGTCGATCTCGCACAGGACCTTTTGTCCGGCGATATCCTGCGCACCAATGCGACCGGGGCGCTGGCGGTGCTTTTCTCCGACCACACCCAGATCCGGCTCGGCCGCAACACGGCGTTGCGCGTCAAACGCATGGGCACAGGCAGCGATACCAATCTCGAACTGCAGTCGGGCACGATCTGGGCACGGGCGGAGCGTGGCGGCCATGGCCTGACGATCGACACGCCGGCGGCAACCGCTGCCATTCGCGGCACCGATTGGACCCTGACGGTCGCCGGTGACACGACCTCGCTGACCGTGCTTGAAGGCGTGGTCGAGCTCAGCAACGAACTTGGCAGCGTCACCGTGAAACAGGGCGAAGGCGCCGTTGCCGCGATCGGGAAAGCGCCGACCAAGATCGTGATCGTGACGCCGAAGGACCGCGAACAGATGCTCTTCCATCTGTCTTTACGCGACGCCTTCGCGCTAATGCCGTCAACCCCGCTCAAGGTGCGCGACATGCGCAATGCGCGCGAACGGATCGAAGCCCGGCCCGAAGCGTCGCGCTCGGCCGAAGACTGGCTGACGCTCGCCGAAATCCAACTGCGGTTCGACGGGCGTGCCCAGGCCACAGCCGCCCTTCAACAGGCCCGACGCCGCGGCCTCGATCGATCTCAAGCCGCGCGCGCCTATCTCGTCGAAGCGCTGATTGCCGGTTCCGAAAACCGCTACGGCGATGCGGCACAGCTATTCGAAAAGGCAGCCCCCGGGCTCGACGCCGACCGCCGCTCCGTCGCGGCCTTTGGCGGCTATTTCGCACGCGCTCTCGCCGACCCAGACCGGATCGAGCAGCCGCCGTCTCAGGCAACGGGTGCCTATGGCGCCTTCGCTGCAGCCTGGACCGCGGGCTTTCGCACCGATATCCGCGCAGCGATCGAAACGATCAAGAAGGCGGAAAGGCGATATCCGGACGATCCGTTCCTCCCAGCGGCCCGCGCGCAATTTGCAATGCTGCTCGACGATCGAGACGAAACGCGCGCCGGTATCGAAAAGGCGCTTGCAAACGATCCCGACGACCCGACCGCACTGGAATCGCGCGCCAAGTACCGCTTGCTGATTGAAAACGATCGGATAGGCGCGCTGGCGGATCTCGAGCGAGCCTTGGAAATCACGCCGGGCGACCCGTCGCTGTGGAACTGGGTGGGCCTGGCAAAAAGCGAGCGGGGCGACAATCGCGGCGCCGAGCAAGCATTCCAGAAGGCCGTGGAACTCGATCCGGCCGATCCGCTCTACCACGCCAACCTGGCCTATCAGTACCTCGACGAAATGCGGCTTGCGGAAGCAAAGCGCGAGATCGATACGGCACTCGCGATCGATCCTTCCTTCGACCTCGTGCTCGTCGCCCGCGGTCGGTACCATTTGCAGAACGGCGACCTGGACAAGGCGATCGACGACCTCTTGGCCGGTTCGACGGCCAACCCGGCCTATTCCAACGCGCAATTGCTGCTCTCGGCGGCGCACTATGAAAAGGGAGACCGCCTTCCGGCGGCACAGGCCCTCGACAATGCCGACCGGCTCGACCCGAACGACCCCGTCGTCGCGACCGTGCGAACCGCGATTGCGATCGACGAATACGATTCCGATGCGGCGATCCGCTACGCGCAGGAGCTCATGCGACGAACGCGGGCGCGCGGCGGCGAAAGCGCTCCGCTCGGCGCCAATCAGGATGCCGGATCGACGCTCAACGACGCATTCCGCCTGCAAGGCCTGAACGCCTGGGGGCAATATTACGGCGATGTGGTCTTCGATCCGTTCACGGGCTCGAGCTATGTCGACCAGGCCATCCGCGGCAGCGTCAATCCGCTCTTCAACACCTATGATTTCGATGGCAGCCCGGTCGTCAACACCGCCAACCCGCAGAGCTTCTCCGCCTTCTTCCAAGGGCTGTTGATCGAGCCGCACATGCTCGCAAGCCGCGAGCGCACGGCCAATCTCGTCCAGCGGCCGTTCTTCGAAGCCGCAGTCGCAGGCGGCATCATCGCCGACAGCGACCATGAAGGCGGGATCGGCGAAGCGGAACTACGTGGACTGACGTTCTCGCCCTTCCCGATCAGTGTTTACGGCAATCTGCATTGGGAGAAGCCGCGCGATACGATCGACATCGGCAATGGCCTGGCGATCGAGCGTGAAGCGCGCCTGCTTGGCGGCAATGGCTATGTGACGGCCTCCCCGACGCCAGATGACAGGGTCGTGGCCTATGCCAACTACGGCGACCTTGATGATAAACGCAGCATTTTCGACATCCCGGATCCCCGCGCCGCTCCTCTCAAGCTCGACGGGCTGAGCGACGACGATTCCTCGCGGCTGCTCTCGGGCGTGGCCTGGAGCCATACCTTCGGCTACCGCAACATCGCCAATGCCGCGTTCTTCTTCTCCGATCAGAGTACCACTGAAAACGAGCTAATCCGGCTCACGGACCCGCGCTTTCCCGACCTTGCCACGAGCCGAAGCGAGGACAAGCAGAGAACCTATATCGCCGCCATCAATCACCTTTATGGCGACGGCGATTTCACCTGGCGCTACGGCATCGAAGGCGGCGTGGTAAAGGCATCGAGCGCGTTCGACATTTTCGACCCGCTGGGCGTCAGCACCGGGAGCAGTAATGTGCCCGTCATCGCGTCCGGTTCGACGTCCGCCACACAGACCGTCGCCAAGGCTTACATCGACACGATCTACGAAATCACGCCGGACCTGAAGACGGAAGGCGCCCTCTTTGCCCGCTATATCGAAGGCGTCAACGACGGCGATGTCAGGCTCGAGCCGAAAATCGGCATCGCCTGGGCGCCGGCCGAAGGGCACTGGCTGCGGGCGGCAGCCATGCGCGATGGCCTCAACTTCGACGTCGCCACCCTTGCGCCGATCGGCATCGTCGGCCTGCAGCCGAACCAGTTGCGCTTCGGCGCCGAAGGCTATGCCGATACGCTGGCACTGCGTTGGGACGCGGAGTGGAACAGCTGGTTCTTCACCGCGCTCGACTACCAGCACCAGGAGGTGCGGCAACTCGCGCTCGACATTCCGCTTTCCACCACCAGTCTTGCCTATGCCAAGGTCGGGCTTGACCGGGTTGCGGCAACGGCGAACTTTGCCATCGGCCATGGTTTCGGCCTGTCCCTCACCGCGGCCCACACGGAAGCCGACGTCAAGGAACACACCGGCAGCCAGCCCGGCGAACTGCTGTTCGTGCCAGAAAACACCGGCCAGGCGGCGCTGACATGGGTCAGCACGGCGAACGTCAAGACGACCGTTGCCGCCAACTATGTCGGCTCGCGACCCGGCGGGTTAAAGACGCTCGACGACTTCTGGACGCTCGACGCCGCCTTGCAGTGGGAACCGTTCGACAAGCAGATCGAGGTGGATCTGGCAGCCTTCAATCTGCTCGACGAGGACTTTGAACTGGGCAATGGCCTGCCGGGTTGGGGACGAACGTTCAAGGGCACGATCAAAGTGCGGTTCTGATGGAGGAGCGCGTCGCCGTGCAGGCATCGAGCGGTCGGTCCGGACAATGGGACAGCCCCCGTTTCCTGCAACGGCGGCTAAAACTTCTCGCGCTTGCGGTTTTCGTCGCCATCGCGCTGTCACTGGCTACCTTGACCAATGCCTGGCGGCTGAACGAGTTGCGCAGCTTCGACTACCTGTCGACCATCGACGGCCCGCCGCTGCCCGAGAACAGCCCGATCATCGTCGCGATCGACGAGCCGTCGATGGCCGAAATCGGGCGCCAATGGCCCTGGCCGCGCGCCCTGCATGCACGCCTCATCGAAGCGCTGCGCAAGGCCGGCGCACGCGCCATCGGCATCGACGTGATTTTCGCTGAGCCTTCGGCCGATCCAGCCAACGACGAGGCGCTGGAAAAGGCGCTCGGGGCGGACGTCGTTCTTGCCGGCGATCAGACGCTGGTGGAAGCGCCCCAGGCCGACCAGTTCGTGCGCACCGAGCCGCTCGCCCGCTTCATCGCAAAGGGCGCCTGGACCGGGATCGCCTCCGTCAGCCTCAGCGGCGACGGAACGCTGCGCGCCGTTCCCGACTATCCGGACGGCTTTGCTGCCGTGCTCGCGGCAATCGCCGGCGCAAAATCGCACGCACCGCCAAAGGACGCACTGATCCAGGTCTTCGGACCGGCGCGGACCTATCCCACCGTCTCCTATTACCAGGCGCTCGATCCCGACAATTTCCTGCCCGAAGGCATGTTCGAGGACCGTGTCGTGCTCGTCGGCCTCAGCCTGCAAAATGCTCCGTCGATTGCCGATGGCGGCGCCGATGCCTTCACCACATCGGATACCGTACATTCGAACAAGCTCGTTTCCGGCGTCGAGATGCAGGCGACCATCTACGACAATCTGGCCCATGAGCTTTTCATTCAGCGCGCTGCAAGACCTTATGTGGTTGCAGCCATAGCGCTGGCCGCGATGCTTGCGGCCTTTTCGGTGCTGCGGACGACCGGCTGGCGCACGCTTGCCTATGGCGCCGTCGCCATCGGCCTGATCATCATCGCCAGCTATGCCGCGATGCGTCTTGGCCACGTCTTTCTGTCGCCGCTTGGGCCTGGACTTGCGTTCCTTGCCGTGACTGCCGGCCAGGCCGGGCTCGATTATGCGGAGGAACGCAAGAAACGCCGCGAAATCACCCGCGCCTTCCAGCAGTACCTCTCCCCTGCCCTTGTCGAGCGCTTGGCAAAGGACCCGTCACACCTGAGGCTTGGCGGTGAGCGGCGCACGCTGTCGATCCTCTTTTGCGACATCCGGGGCTTCACCACCATCGCCGAGGAAATGAAGGAGGATCCGGAGCGATTGACCGCACTGGTCAACCGACTGCTGACGCCGCTTTCGGAAGCCGTGCTCGAACAGGGCGGCACCATCGACAAATATATCGGCGACTGCCTGATGGCCTTCTGGAACGCGCCGCTCGACGATCCCGACCATGCCGTGCATGCAGTCGGGGCGGCGCTCGACATGCTTGCGCGGCTTGAACGGGTGAACCGCGAACTCGAAAGCGAGGCGAAACGGGAACGCCGACCGGCCCAAACCCTGAGGATCGGCATCGGCATCAACACCGGCGAATGCGTCGTCGGCAATATGGGTTCGCACCAGCGGTTCGACTATTCGGCCCTTGGTGACGCCGTCAATCTGGCCTCGCGCCTCGAAGGCGCATCGAAGGACTACGGCATCTCCCTGCTCCTCGGCGAGGAGACCGCGCGTCTCGTCGAAAAGACCTTCCCGATCGCCGAACTCGATCGCATCACCGTCAAGGGCCGCAGCGCGGTGTCGCCGGTCTTCACCGTCGCTGTCGGCGCCAGGAAGGACGCGATCGAACGCCACCAGGCCTTCGTGCAAGCCAAGTATGACGGCACGCTTCGGGCCCATGACGTGGTGTTCGATCAGTTGAAGAACGCCCTCCCGGCGCTCGCGCGCTACTACGAAAGGGAGCGTTCGCGTCTCGATAAGTCGCGACGGGAACCGAAGTGAGCCGCCGCAACCGACCGCGGGATCAGTGAAGCCCGCCGACGCCGAGCAGCCGCTCGACCGCCTCGTGGTCCCCTGCCAGCGCTTCCGGCGTTCCTGTCCAGGCGATACGCCCCCGTTCGAGCACGATTACCCGATCGGCAAAATCGAGCGCGCTCTGGATGCGCTGTTCGACCAAGACGATCGTCATGTCGCCGGTCTTTGCCAGTTCGGCAAACGCCTTCATCAGCTCTTCGCAGATAACGGGCGCCAGACCCTCCAGCGGTTCGTCGAGCAACAGGATCGACGGACGGCCGAGGATGGAGCGTGCCGTGGACAGCATCTGCTGTTCGCCGCCCGAGAGCTGGCTGCCGAGATTGCGCCGCCGTTCGAAGAGACGCGGAAACATGTCGTAGGCTTCCTGGATCGCGCTTTTCGGGCGGCTCTTGAGGCCGACGAACAGGTTCTCCTCCACGGTCAGCGTCGGGAAGACGCAGCGCGCCTGCGGCACGAAGCCGAGACCCTGCATGGCGCGCGCAGCGCTCGGCAGCGCCGTCACGTCCGCCCCGCCCATGCGGATGCGACCGTCGTAACGCCGCGTCTGGCCGGCAAGCGTCGCAAGCAGGGTCGTCTTGCCCATGCCGTTGCGACCGAGCACGGCAAGCCGGGCGCCCGCCGGAACGGCAAAGGACACGCCTTCGAGCACCCGCGTCGGCCCATAACCGGCGGACAGGTTTTCCACCTCAAGCGGCGTGGCTGGCATTGGCATAGCTCCCCAGATAGGCTTCCCGCACGCGCGGATCCTTCGTCACGTCAGACGGCGAACCGTCGAAGATGATCGCGCCGGCGGCCAGCACGACGACGCGCTTGGCAAAGCGGAAGACGAGATCCATGTCGTGCTCAATCATCAAGACGGCGAGATCGGCTGGCAGGTCGGCCAGTGCCTGCTCGATCCGGCCGGTGTCGCTCTGCGGCACGCCGGCGGCGGGCTCGTCGAGCAGCAGCACCCGCGGCCTCAGCGCCAGCGCAACGGCGATTTCCAGCAAGCGTTGCTGACCGTAGGCGATCTCGCTCACCTTGCGGTGCATCAGTTCCCGAAGCCCGAGCTTGCCGAGAAGGTCTTCCACCTCGGCCATGACATCCGGCATCCCTAGAAAATTGCCAAACAGACGACCGGCGCGGCCGGTGCGTTGCAGGACGGCGAGCGCAACATGTTCGGAAGGCGTCATATCGGCAAAGAGCCGCGTCACCTGGAACGAGCGGACGAGCCCCCTTCGCACCCGGCCGATGGCGTCGACACCAGTCACCACTTCGCCACCGATCCGCACTTCGCCGGAATCCGGCTTGAGATTGCCGGTCACGAGATTGACGAACGTCGTCTTGCCGGCGCCGTTCGGTCCGATCAGCGCGACCCGGTCACCAGGCGCCATGCTGAGGCTGACGTCATTGGTGACCGCAAGCCCGCCGAAGGCGCGCTTCAGATTGCGGACTTCGAAGATCGACTGCATCACTGTGCCTCCTTACGGCGAGCAAAGAACGCAGCCGCGGTGCCATAGATGCCCTTCGGCGCAAAGAGCACGACGGCGATCAATAGCGCGCCGACCATCGTCAACCAGTGGAAGGGATTGGCCGCCGAGACCACGTCCTCGAAGAACATGAAGACGACGGTGCCCGTGAGCGCACCGAAGAGCGAGCCCGTACCGCCGAGCACCAGCATGACGAGGCTTTCGGCCGACATCGTAAAGGAGAGGCTGTCGAGGCCGACCACCTGGGTGGAGATCGCATTCAGCGCGCCGCCAACGCCGGCAACGGCACCGGAAATGATATACATCTTCGTCAGCGCGATCTTCGGGGAAGCGCCCATCGAGCGGATGCGGACAGGATCTTCTTTGATGCCGCGGCACAGCATGCCGAAGGGCGAGCGCACGATCAGGCGCAGCACGACGAAGACGATGGCAAGCAGCGCCACGCCGAAGATGTAGGCCGTGCGTCCCCAGAGATCGAATTCGTAGAGGCCGAGAAGTGCCGTTGGCGCTATGCCGGAAAGGCCATCGCTGCCACCGGTCCAGGACGAAGCCTTGTTTGCGAACTCGTGGAAGAGATGGATGAGCGCGATCGACAGGACCAGTTGCGGCAGGCCGTGGGCGCGCAGTATGACGACACCACAGATAAGCCCGGCCACCGCGCCGGCCAAGATGCCGAAGGCCAGCATCGCCAGCGGATCATTGATGCCGTAATGCGCCGAGGCGATGCCCGCGGCATAAGCCCCGGCGCCGAAGAGGGCCGCATGCCCGAGCGTTGCGACGCCGCAGTAACCGGTGACGAGGTCCAGCGACAACACCAGAAGCGCGGCCGCGATGATCCGGGTCAGAAGCGCCAGATTGTTGGGAAAGAGGAAGTAACCGACCACCGCGACCAGCAGGATAACGGCCAGACCTATGAGGTCTCCACCGCCAAACCGTCGGCGCACCGGAGCGGTCGCGATCAAGTCGTTCGTTGTCGTCATGGTCATCCCTTGGCCCTCCCGGCGAGCCCGCGCGGGAACACGCAGATGATCGCGATCACGGCCAGATAGAAGAAGAATTCGCCGAATTCCGGCATGAGATAACGGCCGGTCGTATCGATCGCGCCGAGCAGCAGGCAGGCAACGAGCGCGCCCGGGATGGAGCCGGCGCCGCCGACCGAGACGACCACCAGGAACGTCACCATGTAACGCAGCGCATAATAGGGTTCGACCGGAAGAAGCTCCGCGCCCACAACGCCGCCGAAGGCGGCAAGTCCGACCGCAACCGCAAAGCTCACCGCATAGACGATTTCCGTGCGCACGCCGAGGGCGGCCGCCATCGCCGCGTTGTCGACGGAGGCCCGCAGCTTGACGCCGAAGGCGGTCTTTTCGATCGCGTACCAGAGACCGGCGGCAACCGCGAGGCCGCAGACGATCGCAAAGATGCGGTGCGTGGCGATCGCCCGGAAACCGAGATCGACGGATCCCTGCAATTCGCCAGGCAGCGGCACTGTCTTCAGCGTCGGGCCGAAGACATAGTTGGCGATGCCGATGATGCAGAACGTGATACCAATGGTCATCAGCACCTGGGTCAGTTCCGGTGCGCCGTAGATCCGCCTGTAGAGCAACCGCTCGATCGGTACGGCGATGATGATGGTGCCGAAGATCGCAAGCAGCACGGCAAAACCGTAGGCAAGGCCGACATCGCGCGCCGCATAGGAGGCGATGTAACCGCCGATCATGGCAAAGGCGCCATGCGCCAGATTGACCACGCGCATCAGGCCCATGGTGACCGAAAGGCCGATGGAGATGACGAAGAGCACCATGCCATAGGCAAGGGCGTCGATCGCAATGCTGAGGACGGTTTGCATGGGGCTATCCGTTGCCCTTTCTTCCAAATTTGGCTGCGCCGGATTCGGTGCGCACTATGCGCGGAGCGGCAGTCAGGCGCCAGCATTCGCGGCGCCGCAGGCGCGCCGGTCGCTTAAAAGCAACCGGTCAACGCATCATCAGTGTCGGTGGGCGCCTCGGCGCCAGCCATATCGCCTACTTCAGCGCAGCGAGACCGGGGTCGCCCTGCTTCTCGAAGGTCTGGATTTCCTTGTTGTAGTAGGTGCCGTCGTCGGCTTTCGCGACTTCGCGCAGATAGATGTTCTGCGTGATGTGACGCGATTCCGGATCAATCGTCACCGGACCACGCGGGCTGACCCAAGAGAGGCCCTTCACGGCTTCCACGGCCTTCGCCGCATCCTGCTCGCCACCGGTCGCCTCGATCATCTTGTAGATCACATGCATGCCGTCATAGGCGCCGACCGAGGGGAATGAGAGTTCGGCAGGGTTGCCGATCGCCTTGCCGGCCGCTTCGACGAAGGCCTTGTTCTCCGGCGAGTCGTGCGAGACGGCGTAGTGGAAGGTCGTCTGAATGCCGAGCGCCGCCTCGCCGAGCGCAGGCAAATCGGATTCCTGCGTCAG
>JAESGS010000407.1_pt1 | contig 35425 bp, 39 predicted proteins | sample 9269761 | NCBI WGS metagenome assembly JAESGS01 (sample SAMN15741799, study PRJNA653493) | algae metagenome | isolation source: Cyanosarcina radialis HA8281-LM2 and co-occurring heterotrophs from damp... | place: USA: Makauwahi cave, Hawaii | collected 2011-01-06 | reverse complement strand
TGAAGGCAAACGCGCTCTACCGTGACGGTTCCAAGCTGTCGCAGCCGCTGAACGCCTCGCTGATCGAGGACGACAAGGACGAGGATGCGCTGGAGGATCTGATCCAGGCGCCCGCCGCCGCCCAGGCCGTGACCATCACCGAGAAGATCGTCGAGCGCGTCATCGAGAAGGTGATCCGCGCCCGCGAAAAGCTGCCGAACCGCCGCCAGGGCTACACCCAGAAGGCCGTCGTCGGTGGTCACAAGGTGTATCTGCGCACCGGCGAATTCGGTGATGGCCGCCTCGGCGAGATCTTCATCGACATGCACAAGGAAGGGGCCGCCTTCCGTGCGATGATGAACAACTTCGCAATCGCCATCTCGCTCGGCCTGCAATACGGCGTGCCGCTCGAAGAATATGTGGAGGCCTTCACTTTCACCAAGTTCGAACCGGCCGGAATGGTCCAGGGCAACGACGCGATCAAGAACGCGACGTCGATCCTCGACTACGTCTTCCGCGAACTGGCGGTTTCCTATCTCGGCCGTCACGACCTCGCCCATGTCGACACCTCCGACTTCGGCAACACCGCGCTCGGCAAGGGCATTCAGGAAGGCAAGACCAACCTGATCTCGACCGGCTGGACCCGCGGCTACAAGCCGACGATTGTCGGCGGCACCGGTGACCGGGCCTCCAGCGAGCCGAAGGGCTCGTCGACGGCAGCGCCCGCCCGCGCCTCCTCGGGTGCTACCGTAACGGCGATCGCCGGCAACACGGTGCGCAAGCTGGAAGCGACGACCTCGATCGCCACTTCGGAAATCGTCGCTTTCAAGCGCGACTATGAAGAGCGCGCTGCGGAACTGGCAGAAGAGATCGCCGACGAAGTCGAGCAGGAAGTAACCGCCCTCTTCTCCGACAAGGCGGCCGCCGAAGCGGCATCGGCCAAGTCGGACGCCAAGAAGGTGGAAGCGGAACGCCGCGCCCGCTCGATCATGCAGGGCTACACCGGCAACATGTGCACCGAGTGCCAAAATTTCACGATGGTGCGCAACGGTACCTGCGAGAAGTGCGACACCTGCGGTGCGACGAGCGGCTGCAGCTAAGCGGCGCGTCGTCGTTGACGACGACGACCACCATCATTGCCAACCCGAGGTTTACCTCGGGTTGGATTTCTTTAGAGAACAAAACGAGAATTTATAGAGCGAGCCACCATTCGACCGAGTTCCCATCATGCCCACCCCGATCATCGACATCATTCTCGAAGACCCGAATCGGGATGACCTGCGCGGCATCGTTGCGCCCCTTGATGCCTATAACGATGCCCATAGCGGCATGGTCGATCTGCCCGGTTTTGCCATCGTGCTTCGCGATCCGGAGACGAAAGTCGCAACGGGCGGGCTCTATGCGACGGATGGCTATGGCTGGGCCTTCATCCGTTACCTCGCCGTCCCTGACGAGTACCGCGGCCAAGGCCTTGGCCGACGGCTGATCGAGGAGGCGGAGAAGATTGCCCGCGACCGCGGCTATGTCGGCCTTTGGCTCGACACCTTCGAATTCCAGGCGCGCCCCTTCTACGAAAAGCTCGGCTTCGAAGTCTTCGGCGAGCTTGAAGGCGGTGATGGGGCGATTGCGCGCTACTTTCTAAAGAAGCGATTCTGACGCCGGAAAGTCACGATCCGAAGAAGCAACCGCGCTTTGGGGCCCCGAAAGCGAGAGTAGGCGGCTGCCCCCGCGTATACATGGCCCGACGCTATCCGGACGGACGCCCTTGTCGCCCTGTCGCGCGTATGTGGTCACCCGAATCGCCGGCTGCCGTTGACGTCCTTGCCGATGATCTCCCGGATAATGGTCAAGGTTTCCTTCGCCGCCTCCTTGGGTGCAAGTGCTGTATCGGCGACGTTGCTGACCAGCTTCGTCATATCGTGATCGATGTCCTTCTCAGCCCAACGCTTGCCCTTCGCGACGGTGATGTAGACCGAGTAGGCGTGGTGCATGGTTCCGGGCCGCTCGCCGATGATATGGAGAATTCCTCGAAACGTGTTGGGATCGGCGTCAGCAAACAGCATCTCGCCAATCCGGTAGCCGGCCCGCACTCTACCGCTGGTGACCAGGATGTTCTTGTCGCTCAGCGAGACGCCGGCATCGCCGAGCAACCTGCGCATCTCTTCCAGATATGGCGAGAGGTGACCTTCGTCCATGATCGCCTTGGCGTTCAGACCATCTGAAATGACAATCTGGCCCTTGGGCATATCGCCCTTCCAGGACGTCCTGATGGCGTCAATCGCCCTCATTGAGTCCGGGCTCAACGTTTCACCGGTCGTCGGATGCGCGATGTAGTCGTTCCGGTCCTTGGACAGTGTGCGAACCGGAACGACGCTGGGCACGGCCGCTATGAACTCCGGCGTAAGCTCGGCCCAAAGAGAGAGTTTGGCGTCGTCATAAAGACCCCTCACTTTCGTCGCGAGCGTTGGGTTGAGATCCCATATCTTCTCACCGTGGCCCGTGGCCAGGTCGACGCCTCTTGCCTCGACCTCCGTCATCATCCGCCTGCCCTCGGCGTAAACGGTGTCCTTGGGGCGCTTGTCCCCCTTGGCGAGGCGGTACTGGTAATAGACCCAAAGAGGATCGCCGTAGTTTGACGTGTAGCTGTTGTCCTTGCCGACAATTCCAAGGCGTTTGTAGAAGTCCCACATCGCATCGTTGACCTTGAAGCCGAACTTATCCCTCACGCGTACGTGGTCCTGAAATGCGGTCGTGAGATAGCTCAACATCGGGTCGTTCTTGGTGGGCAGAGCAATCAAATAGGCCGGATTGGCCGGCATGATCTGATCCTGGCACCAATCCAGATCGTCCAGGCTAACGGTCATGTGCAGGGTGGTGCAGATATCGAGACCGATGGTCAGCCCATGGAGCTTGCCCATGACCATGTCCTCGAGGCAGCACCGCACGAGCTGTTCCCTGCTCTTGAAAACTTCGGGCCCAATGAAGCCGGCGACATCGTTGACATGTAGCCATGCACCTTTCGGCTGCACTTTCGCAAGCTCCATGCCGACAGCCCGGCTGAACCCGTACTTCCGAGACTCAAGCACCATCATGTCGACGCCGTTCGCCGCGCCGTTGGTGAATTCCGAGCCCTGCCCGGTTTCGAAGTAGAGGCCATACCGCTCCCCTGCCTTCGCGCGTGCATATTTCAGGATCTTCTCATTGGTGATATCGAAGATCTTGTTGCAATCATCCGTACCGGCAAGGCTCTGGAACACGGTGGAAACTGTGCCGGGGAAGTCCTCGCTCACTTCGCCTTGGACGTCGATGTGGGCGAGCACACACCACGGAATGACGTCGACCAGCTTGAACGTATCCACGATGTCCTTGAGCGCCCGCTCCACCGTGACGACGCTGTCGACGGTGCTGTCCACCGGGTTGGTGCCGATGACGATGTCGCCGGTCGCATAGGAAAACGCGTCGAAGACTTGCCACATGATGTCGTCGGGGTGGTCGGTCGGCGAATTCGGCTGGATACGTGCGCCCATGTATCCCTTGGCCCCCAACTTGGTGCCGGGCATGACATTAAAAATCTTCTGGCTGACGGCGATCAACTCTTCATTGCTCATCAGCTTCGGCACACAGCCGATGGTATCGCTGGTCAGGCCATGCATGACGCCTTTGATCTCATCTTCCGATTTGGTCAGAAGAAATTCTTTCAGCTGGCCCATCGTCCAGTCTTTCAGCTTTTCTTGCTGAGCCCTGTCGGTGGTCTGCCAAATCAGTCGTTGCAGATCGTCCTTAAACAGCGGGTGCCGATCGAGGTCTGCGATCTTCGTTCTTGCCAGGAGGGCGCGGGCGTTCGTTCGGGACGCATCATTCTGCGCAGCCACGGCGATCGTCTGGTCTCCTTCCTTGAACGCATTCGCGCATCCCAGCACCCGCCGATAGGTCGTCTCGTCAAAGCCGCCCTTGATCCTGCTGATGTAGGCAAAGACGTCCTCATCCTGCTTCACGTCGTCGATCACGAGGTTGCTTAGGCCCGGCGCGGCACGGGCAGCATGACTGTAGGCTGTAAGCGTGGCCGCCGCAGTCCCCGCCACCAGCAGGAGATCGCGCCTGGACATTGCATGCTGGTCTGAGAACATGCCTTTGCGCATTGCCATTTCCTTTCTGCAAAAGGTCTATCGGCATCCCGCCGGAAGGTCCTCTCGTGACCGGCGATCTAAGGAAGGCGCATAAGAGTAAATGCTCGACACGTGTCCCTTAGGCATCGACACGGACCCGGCGAGCCTCGACCAGCCGGGCCTGTCTAAGTCGATTACTGCAGGCTCATCACGATGCGACCGTCGATCTTCCCAGCTTCCATGCGGCGGAAGATCTCGTTGATATTTTCGAGGCTATCCCAAGAGAAATGCGGCGCGACTTTGCCTTCAGCGGCGAACTGGAGCGACTCTTCCAGGTCCTGGCGGGTGCCGACGATCGATCCACGCACGGTAATGCGCTTAAGAACAGTTTCAAAGACCGGCACCGAGATCATTCCGGGGGGCAGGCCGACGAGCGCCATGGTGCCGCGCGAACGCAGGAAACCGAACGCCTGTTCCATCGCAGCGGGCGAGACTGCAGTCACAAGCGCTCCATGCACGCCGCCGGTGGCCTTGATCACCTGCTCGACGGCATCCTTGCCCTTGCCGTTGACTGTGATGTCGGCGCCCAATTGCTTTGCAAGTGCCAGCTTGTCGTCGAAGATGTCCGCGGCGACGACATGCATGCCCATCGCCTTTGCGTATTGCACGGCCATGTGGCCAAGCCCGCCGATGCCGGAGATGGCAACCCATTCACCGGGACGGACTTCCGTTTCCTTCAACCCCTTGTAAACGGTGACCCCGGCACAGAGCACCGGCGCGGCAGGGCCGAACTCCAGCCCATTGGGCAGACTGCCGACGAAATCAGGATCCGCCAGTCCATATTCCGCGAACGTCCCGTTGACCGAATATCCCGTGTTCGACTGGGTTGCACACAGCGTCTCCCAACCGGTGCGGCAATGCGGACAGTAGCCGCAGGCGCTGTGAAGCCAGGGAACGCCAACCCTGTCGCCCTCTTTCACTCTTTTGACACCGGCGCCGACCGCCGAGACAAAGCCGACACCCTCGTGTCCGGGAATGAACGGTGGACTGGGCTTCACCGGCCAGTCGCCGTTTGCGGCATGGAGGTCGGTATGGCAAACGCCCGTTGCTTCGTATTTCACGACGATCTGTCCCGGCTGCGGCGTGGGCACCGCCACTTCCTCGATCGTCAGGGGCGCGCCGAATTGTCGAACGACAGCTGCCTTCATCGCCTGAGCCATTTGCCAATCCTCCTCCAATCGCCGGGCCACGGAGAGGTTTCTTATGGGAACAGTGGGCCGGCAGGGGCCTATCTCACATACGAAAATCGTGTAATTGGCTCGAGCATCATGGCGCTCACAGCCAGTGCCCGGACGTCATTTCCTGCTTGGCGTAGACCGCCGACACTTCAACGAGGTTCACGTAGCGCCATCGTCAGGTTGCAGCGTAAACCCGCCGGCAGAGTTCGACAATGGGTGGAGTGCGGAAGCGGTTCAGACACCGACTGCCTCCGGCGCCCGGCCGGAACGAACAACGCATATCGTGCAACGGTGCTCGAGCGGGCGCGCGTATTGACAGGATCGGCGCCGGTCGTGTTGACTGAATGCTACGGGGCCGTAGCTCAGTTGGGAGAGCGCCGCAATCGCACTGCGGAGGTCGAGGGTTCGACTCCCTTCGGCTCCACCAGAACGACCAGAATCGTGCCCGTTTGCCGAAGCATTGGAACAGCGGCTGATTTGTAGTCAGGAGATCGCCAGTTCCGGTCTTGCTGTGGACACAACCAAGCTAAGCCACTGTCCGGCCTTCGCAAAACGCCGCTCGCTCTCTCGGCCGCCTCTTTTCAGAGGCTGAACGGATCCCGTGCCGAGCGCTTCTCGCTCGGTGCATTGAACGGCTCGGCTTTCTTCTCTTTCGACTTGCGGCCCTCGTCGGCGATGATCTCGTCGACCGCCCGCTGGCACTTCATCAGTTCGTCGGCCGCCGGGCCGGTGCCGCGCAGGCTAAGATTTGCGATGACGCGATCTTCAAACGCGATGGCCAAGGCCCGCTTGCGCACGAAGCCCGTCAGGAACTCGGCGTCGGCGACACGAACAGAAACTTTCCGCCCGCATCACCGGCGGCCGTCGCCGAAGCGCTCCAGCGATCGGTCTTGTCGAAGCGGAAGGTAAGGTCTTACTCTTTGCCGACCTCGAGCGACCTCCAGTCGTCGCTAGCGAAGCTCTGGCCGCCGCCGGCAAAGGGATCGTTGTTCGGCGCATTGCCACCGGCGTCCGCAAAGGGATCGTTCGCCGCTCCCTGACCGCCATTCGGGATCAAGGCGCTCACCGCCTCCTGGCACTTGAACATCTCGCTTACCGCCTTCATCGAATCACGCAGGCTAAGGCTCGCGACGACGCGCCCCTCGGGGCCAGCGCCAAGGTGTTCTTGCGAACGAATTCGGTAAAGAAGTCGGTGTTGGAAAAGTTTACGACAAGGGCCTTGGCGCCGGTCAGATCAACACCAAACGCAACGGCCGGCCACTGACGACCACGGTCGAGCTGCAAGGCAACATCATATTCCCGCTGCGGCTCGATCGATTTCCACTCGGCATTGCCGATCGAAAGAAACGCCAGGTTCGTCGATCCCCGCGGATAGAAGCCGATACGAAGGATAGCGCCGGCGTCATAGCTCGTCGCCGCGTAACACGAGCCTCCCAGGGAAGGATCGGACCCCACCGTCCAGGCGTTGATCCGTTTTCAGATGTTCGAACGCCCTTCTTCAGCAGACGCCGCTCCAGCCGTGAGCAACAGGCCGAGCACCACCAACGACAATCTATGCATGCAACTACCCCACTTTCCACGCAAAGTTATCGTTTTTTAGCGGCCTGTCGAGACGGTGAAGCCCCTTCCCCGCAGGGATTTTTGCGCACCCTAGGACCGGTGCGAAAGCTGGCAGCTCCGATGCATTCTCCGCGCCGGTCCATGAAGAACGGCCGAGACGAGGTTGAGATGGAGCGGCTGGCGCAAATCAGCCACAGCATGCGGGCAAAGAGCTGTTGAACATGGCAGAGTGATCGCCATGCTTGCTGGACTTCGGAACGAAAGCGCGGTTCACATCGTTTACCACCCCGTAGTCCCACCCCCTTCATCAAGTGGACGTTCACCGTGCTTGCCGCCCTGCTTCTCGCTTCGATAGTCGCATCGCCCAATATGCCTGACGTCAAGCTCAGTGCCGCGACGGTGGACGAACTCCAGACGGATTTCGAACGGGCCGTGCCGTGCCATCAGATCGATGGACGCAATGTGTGGAAGGGCGCGTTGGCGTTCTACATCCAGTCCTTCGTCTATGACGGCGATACGCCCGTTGCGGCCGACGCAGTGCTTCCGGAAGACAACAGCGCCGAGACGGTGAAGGAGTTCGAAGACGCCTGCTCGGCCTCGCAAGCGACTTAAGTCTCTCCGCAAAGAGGACCGCGATTCGTTCGAATCACTCGCGCGACCGCCCTTTCCCGGCGCTGTTTTGGGACGCAACCGTCGCCGAAACCGCCCCGCTCCCGCAAAAGTGACCAATCGCCACCCACAGAAGCAGCCAATCGCCTGAATTCACGGAATTTTAGGCACTTGCGGAACACATATGGAACAGATAGTGTCTGTTCTTGATTTGTTTCACGCCTCTGGAGCGACGTGCCATGCTGACCCGCAAGCAACAGGAATTGCTTCTGTTCATCCACGAACGCATGAAGGAGTCGGGCGTGCCGCCGTCTTTCGATGAAATGAAGGATGCGCTCGACCTGGCGTCGAAGTCCGGCATTCACCGTTTGATCACGGCGCTCGAAGAACGCGGGTTCATTCGCCGGTTGCCGAACCGGGCGCGCGCGCTCGAAGTCATAAAGCTTCCTGAAGCTTACACCGCCGGCCAGCAACAGCCGCGCAGAGGCTTCTCGCCGAGCGTGATCGAGGGAAGCCTCGGAAAGCCGCCGGCCGCCGCTCCTGCCACGCCGAAGCCGGCGCCGGTCACCGAAAGCACGTCTGTTTCCGTCCCGGTGATGGGCCGCATCGCTGCCGGCGTGCCGATCTCGGCGATCCAGAACAACACCCATGACATTACCGTTCCGCTCGACATGATCGGCAGCGGCGAGCATTACGCCCTCGAAGTGAAGGGCGATTCGATGATCGAAGCCGGCATCTTCGATGGCGACACGGTGATCATCCGCAACGGCAACTCGGCCAATCCCGGCGACATCATCGTGGCGCTCGTGGACGACGAGGAAGCGACGCTGAAGCGCTTCCGTCGCAAGGGCGCGTCAATTGCGCTCGAAGCAGCCAACCCCGCCTACGAGACGCGCATCTTCGGACCGGATCGCGTGAAGATCCAGGGCAAGCTCGTCGGGCTGATCCGCCGCTACCATTGAGTTCCAGACAGAACGCCTAATCAAAAGAGCCTCGCCACTGAAGGTGGCGAGGCTCTTTCCATTTCAGGCGACCTGAAATCCAGATCGCTTATTCGTGGATCGTGTATTCGCCGAGTTCGCAGAGATCCTGTGTGTCTTCGGTCGTATCGAGGGCCGAGCCTTCCTCGAATTCGAATCGCATGTCGTATTTGCAGACGTCCCGCCCGTCGGCAATGGTGATCTCCATGCTCTCGCCGGGGTTCAGGACCTGACGACCGAAAACATCGTCTTCCCATTCATTGACGCCGACCGGCGACGTATAGAAATTCGTCAGTACCGCGCCGGTGTTGTTCTTCAGCTGGAAAACCAGGTCGTCCGCGCGCGCCTCAATAGCGGTCGCCGCAAAACACGCCAACGCCGTCAGGATCAGTTTCTTTTTCATTGATGCCATTGCCTCCGTTCTTAATGTTGACGGACGCTACCGATGCGGTTGATCTCAGCGGAGTCATCGTTCCCCCTCTACCGAATTCACCGAAGCGATAAGATCCGACGGAGGCATAGGTGACGTGGCTTGCGCGGACGTGGGGTCGCGAATATCACCCGCGCTGCCCTAAGGCAGAACGTCAAACCAAATTTAACGAGGTGAGATTTTTGGAGGCCTCGCCCGGAATTGAACCGGGGTACAAGGATTTGCAGTCCTCTGCGTCACCACTCCGCCACGAGGCCTCACAGCTCGGATAACCAAGCGTTGGCGCGGATTTAGAATGATTGCAGAAAAACCGCAAGAGGCATTTTCTGAAAAACGCGCCGTCGATTTGCAGGACGGATACTTTCCACAGAACGATCACCGATGTCCGCCGATCGTCTCCCAGCTGATCTCAGCACCAGGGCGTCGGGCGCCCTTCCCACGGCCGCACGAGCCCCTCGGAAACGAGTACACGTCCAAGAGATTGATCACCGCGGGTGACCAGGCGCAGTTTTTCGCCAGCCTTGGCATCTGATCGCCCTCCCGCCGAAACCAGCCGGAAGTCGCCTGCATTCAGCAATTCGCGCAGGCGCTGCTTGGCGTAGAAGCCGCGCGAACGCTCCTTGTCGCAGCTTGCCTGGCGGATTCGCGGTGCATCGACGTCGGCGACACGGATCGTCTCGCCATGGAAGACGAAGGTCGCGCCATCGATCACGCAGTTGTCGTTGCGAATGCCGCAGAAGTAGAACTGGTCGGTACGGATGGATGCCGTCTTCACCTCTTCATTCGGCCGCACGACAGGGGTTGGCGGCTTGACGCCGACATTCACCGACGGCACCGGGGCGGCCAGAGCAACCTTCGTCGCCGGGTTGGGCTTGGGATTCGGTTTGTGCCTATCCGCCTGCTGCGCAACGCGCTCCTGCGCTTCAGGAACCGCGCGCTGAGGCTTCGGCTTCGTTTCCGATCGCGATGCAAAGGCCATGACATCGGAAACCACCGGCCAGTGCCGCAACTCGGCGCGATGGTCGTAGGCCAATACGCCGCCAAGGGTGAGCGCTGCGGCCAGATACCACGGCGCCATGCCGCCCTGTTTGCTGCTGCTTCGGCCCGAACTGCGGCGTCGACGTTTCGTAGTGGCTTTGGCCATCGGTCCCCATCCTGATTCGAGACCGCATTATGCGTTTGATGGGTTGCCGAAAAGTTTTCGAGGGCACCCCAACAGAGGGGAAGACCAAGAGGAACCGGTCATTCGCCTGCGGGGCCACGGCCATTGTTGCGAGATTCGGAATTGATGCGGGGCGGCCGCGAGCAATCGAAACTGCCGACCGCGCTGCCCTCGACAACAAGATCGATAAATCGGCGTCCGGCTCAGGAGCCGTTCGAGGAGTTGGCCTTCCCGCGCCAGCGCGCCCACCAGACGGCCAGTCGACGACGACGGCGGCGAACCGAGGGAATGTCGTGGGAAAGCACGATCAGGCCCAACGGTATCATCCAGAAGCCCAGCACGGGCAAGAAACCGAGAAAACCACAAAACACCAGCAGCGAACCGAGCAGGATGCGCAGCAGCGGCGAGTCGGGCAGCGCGATACGCCATTTGCCCAGCACGATCTGTCGTGTTTGCGGATCAATGCCGAAATGCGTCTGCTTCCTGTTTTTACTCATCATTCCCTATCCGGCGTGTTTTCCCACAATTGGGGACTTCTCCACAGCCTCGCAACGGAACTTGTCATTTTTTTTGAAAAAAGCGCTTGGCAAATCAGAAAAGCATGCGTATTAGCAGCCTCACTTCTGAAGCGCACAGCACAACAGCGGCGCGGATGATCCCTGGTAGCTCAGCGGTAGAGCATTCGACTGTTAATCGACAGGTCGCCGGTTCGAATCCGGCCCGGGGAGCCACTTTCTAAAAGAGCCATTTGCAGCGATGCGAATGGCTCTTTTTCATTTTGCACCTATGTTCCTTAGGTGATCAATCCCCAACCTCCCGATGGTTCTTCATGACAAAGGCCGCGGCGCCGCCCATCATCGTCTGGTTCCGCAAGGATCTCCGCCTGGCCGACAATCGCGCGCTCTCGGCTGCCGTCGGCGAGGCAGCCGTCATTCCCCTCTATATTCGCGAACCCGTCGACAGCGGCAACGGTCCGCTTGGGGCGGCGCAGGCGTGGTGGCTGCACCATTCGCTCGAAGCCTTGGGCGCAAGTCTCGCGCAGCACGCTTCAAGCCTCGTTCTTCGTTCCGGCGCGCCGCTGGACGTGATTGTCGACATTGCGCGCGCAAGCGGTGCGGAGCGCATCTACTGGAACCGGCGCTACGACCCGAGCGGCATCGCCACGGATACCGCACTAAAGAATGCGCTGGCCGAGCGGGGGATCACCGCCGAGAGCTTCGCAGGACAACTGCTGCATGAACCCATGCGACTGCTGACGACGACGGGCGGCCCCTACCGCGTCTTCACGCCGTTCTGGCGGGCGCTCGAACTGAAAAACTCGCCTGCCCCGCCGATAGACCGGCCGCAGCATATTGCAGCCCCGGACAGCTGGCCGCAATCGGAACGCCCTGACGACTGGTCGCTGCTGCCGACGAAACCGGACTGGGCGGCGACATTCAGCGAGGTCTGGACGCCGGGCGAAGACGGTGCAGCCGCCCGTCTCGAAGAATTCGTCGATGAGAAGCTCGACGCCTACAAACGCTGCCGCGACATTCCCGACGCGGATGGCACATCCCTGCTGTCGCCTCATCTCGCCTTTGGCGAAATTTCGCCGGCGCAGGCTTGGCATGCGGCAGCTGGGCCCCAGACCGATGGCGGCGAAGGGACGGCCACCTTCCGCAAGGAACTCGCCTGGCGCGAATTCTCCTATCATCTGCTGTTTCATTATCCGGAGCTTGGCCGCCGCAATCTCGACCGCCGATTCGACCGCTTCCATTGGCTGAACGATGAGGACGATTTCACCCGCTGGACCAAGGGGCTCACCGGATACCCGATCGTCGATGCCGGCATGCGCCAGCTCTGGCGCCACGGCTACATGCACAATCGCGTTCGCATGATCGTCGCCTCCTTTCTCATCAAGGACCTGCTCGTCGACTGGCGCAAGGGAGAGGCCTGGTTCCGCGACACGCTGGTCGACGCGGATCCGGCCAACAATGCCGCAAGCTGGCAATGGGTCGCCGGATCGGGCGCGGACGCAGCACCGTTCTTCCGGATCTTCAACCCGCTCCTCCAGGGGGAGAAATTCGATCCCGACGGTCTCTATGTGAAACGCTTCGTGCCGGAACTGGAGCGCCTCCACCCGCGCTATGTCCATCGCCCCTTCGCAGCGCCCGCCACAGCCCTTGCCGAAGCCGGCATCGAACTCGGCACGACCTACCCGAAACCGATCGTCGACCATGCCCTCGCCCGCGATCGGGCACTGGCGGCATTTCGGCAAATCACAAGCGCGCCGGGAGTTTCGGAGGAGACATAGAGCCGCCGGTAGAATTCCTCAGTTGGCGTCTCGCCCGATTGCGGCTAGGCTCACCTTACGGATGCAACAGCTGAGGGGGTGGTGTATGCGTAACCTGGAAGCCGATTTTGCTGCATTTGCCGGTGCGGTGGAGCTATCTTCCGAAAATCTGGCGACAGCCGTGCGGGATTTCCCGCTCAAGGCGCGCATGGTTCTCGGCGCCCTGGTGCACCTCCAGGTGGGAACGTTGATGCTCGCCACGCCAGACGGCCGCAGGCTGGTGATTAAAGGCGCCAGGGCCGGCCCCAGCGCCATCCTCAACCTCAACAACTGGAACCTGCCGCAGCGTGCCATTTCCGGCGGTACCATCGGGGCTGCGGAAAGCTACATCGACGGCGACTGGGACAGTCCCGATGTCGGTGCCTTTCTCGAGCTCTTCCTCGTCAACGCCGAAATCGGCAACAATTTTCCGAACCGCGCGCGCGGGCTTCTGCGCCTCTTCGACAAGTTCCTGCACTGGCGCAATGCCAACACCCGCTCCGGTGCCCGCCGCAACATCCAGGCCCACTACGACCTCGGCAATGCCTTCTATAGCGAATGGCTCGATCCGAGCATGACCTATTCGTCCGCACTCTACGCCACCGGCGCCAACGATCTCCGCTCCGCCCAGAAAGCCAAGTACCGCGCGCTGGCCGAGGCGACGAACTTGCGCGCCGGCGACCACGTGCTCGAGATCGGCTGCGGCTGGGGCGGCTTTGCCGAGTTTGCGGCAGCGGAAATCGGCTGCAAGGTCACCGGGCTGACGATCAGCCGCGAGCAACTGGCCTTCGCACGCGAGCGCATGCAGCGTGCCGGCCTTGCCGACCGGGTCGAATTGAAGTTCCAGGACTATCGTGAAGAAAAGGGTACCTATGACCGCATCGTGTCGATCGAGATGTTCGAGGCCGTCGGCGAAAAATTCTGGGCAACCTATTTCTCGCAGCTGAAGCGGTGCTTGAAACCCGGGGGCAAGGCCGGACTTCAGATCATCACGATCAAGCCCGAATCCTACGAGGAGTATCGTTCTAATCCGGATTTCATCCAGAAATACGTCTTCCCGGGCGGTATGCTGCCAACGCGCGAGCATCTGGTCGAGCTTGGCCGCAATGTCGGCCTTCGGATGATCAACGACTTCGGCTTTGGCGTCGACTATGCCCGCACGCTCGGCGAATGGCGGGAGCGGTTCTGGGCGGTCTGGAACAGGATCGAGCCGCTCGGCTTCGACCTGCGCTTCAAGCGGCTGTGGGAGTTTTACTTCTACTATTGCGAGGCCGGGTTCCGTGCCCACAACATCGACGTCCGGCAGATCGTCTTCGAGTGAAGCGCACGGCGCGTCTTTACCGCGTCACCCGTAGCGCTTAAGAGGCGGTCGATCCAAGTTTCTGTTCAAAGGTACAGCATGCGTCTTGCATGGTTTTTCCTCGCGCTCGCCATCGCGACCGAAGTGGTGGGCCTGACGGTGATGAAGGCCGCTTCCGAAAGCGGCTCCTATCTCGGCCACATCGTCATGTATGTCTCGATCGCGCTCTCCTACGTCTTCCTGGCAAAGGCGGTGAAGACGATATCGGTCGGCGTCGCCTACGCAATCTGGGAAGGTTCGGGCGTCGCCATCATCACGCTGGTTTCGGTTTTCGTCTTCGGCCATGTGCTGACCGGACGCGAAATGCTCGGGCTTTCGATGGCGATCGTCGGCATCCTGCTCGTCAATGCCGGCGAGTATCACGACGAGGACGAGTTAGCGAGCGAAGGAGCCGCCGATGAGCGCGCCTAGCATCTACTTCGTTCTCGCGGTCGTGGCCGGCATCCTCGATATTGCGGCCAACCTCGCCTCGACCAAATCGGAAGGGTTCGCCCGCCGCGGCTGGGGCATCCTCTCGATCCTGCTGGTGCTCGCCGCCTTTGCCTTCCTGGCGGAAGCTATCAAGGGCATGGAGCTCGCCATTGCCTATGCGGTGCTTGGCGCAACCGGGATCTTCGGGACGGCCATCTGCGGCCGTTTCCTGTTCGGCCAGAAGCTGAAGCCGATCGGCTGGGTCGGACTGGCGCTCATCTTCGGCGCGGTGCTGGTGCTTCACACCGCCTGACGCGGACGGCCGCCGGGTCCGGCATGCTTTTTGCCTTCCATAGCCTCCGCCTTCCCGCGGGTCAGCCAGTTCAGCAGGCGGAAATAGAGGCTGTAGGGCAAAAGGCCCATGAGCTTCACCGCGTAGGCAAACCGGCGTGGGAAGGCAATTTCGAACCGTCGCGACTTCAGACCGGCAACGATACGCCTTGCTGCCTCGTCGCTGGTCACCGGCGCCGGTCGCAGAAAGCGGATACGCGCGGTCCCGGGCGTATCGACGAAGCCGGGACTGATGATCTGCAGCCGGACGCCGAGCCGGTCGAGATCGAACTTCAAGCTTTCCGCCATATTGATCAGCGCGGCCTTGGTCGCCCCATAGGCGGCGCTCGTCGGCAACCCGCCATAGCCGGCAACGGACGAGACGATGGCAATGTGTCCATGCCCCTGCGCCTTCATGTGCTCGACCGCGGGCAAGAGACAGTTGACGACGCCATTCAGGTTGACGGCAAAGCTCTTCTCGAAGGCCTCGCGGTGAAGTTCGTCTCCGCGCACCGGCAGCGCGACCCCGGCGTTCAGCACCACGAGCGAAAGGTGCCCGTGATCATATTCGATCGCCGCCATCACCCGCTCCATGTCGGCAGGGTCGGTGACATCACCGTCGAGCACGGTGATCCGCCCGTCGCTTGCTGCTTCATGCTGCAGGTCCACGAGCCTGTCGTGGTTTCTCGCGGTCACGACGACGGAGTAGCCTTCGCGCACCAGCGCGAGCGCCAGTGCCCGCCCGGTTCCCGAGCTTGCGCCCGTCACCCAAGCCAGTTTCTGTTCCGATTTCGTAGATTGAATACTCATCACTCACTCCTCGGCACGCGCCGGGAAACACGTACGCATCTCCTTCTGTGGGCGAAAAATGACTTGCCCGGCCCTTCTTCGCGGCAGCGCTCCTTGCCAGCGCCTCTCGCAGTCCCTGGAGACGATTTTTGTTCGGGACAGAGCGACGGCGAAACGCTATTTCTTGCCTGAAGTGCAGGCTGAGCCGAAAACACGCCAACATTTCGGCGGTCCCGGAACGTTGTCGATATTCGCTGGCCGCCGTTCGCTTTTACCTGGTACGTGCCGCCTTACCGCGGTGCCTGTCCTCAAACACGAGGTTCTGAAAATGGCCATTCTCCCGTCCGTGCTCGAAGCAATCGGAAACACGCCTCTGATCCGGCTGAAATCCGTATCCGACGCGACAGGCTGCACGATCCTCGGCAAGGCCGAGTTTCTGAACCCCGGACAATCGGTAAAGGACCGGGCGGCGCTCTGGATCATTCGCCATGCGGAGCGCACCGGGCAGTTGCGGCCGGGCGGCGTCATCGTCGAAGGCACGGCTGGCAACACCGGCATCGGGCTGGCGCTCGTCGGCCAGGCGCTCGGCTACCGCACCGTCATCGTCATTCCGGAAACCCAGAGCCAGGAAAAGAAGGACGCCCTGCGGCTGCTCGGTGCCGAGCTGGTCGAAGTGCCGGCCGTTCCCTACAAGAACCCCAACAACTACGTGAAGATTTCCGGCCGCCTTGCGGAGCAGCTTGCCAAGACAGAGCCGAACGGCGCAATCTGGGCCAACCAGTTCGACAACGTCGCCAACCGTGACGCCCATGTGGAGACCACGGCGCCCGAGATCTGGCGCGACACGGACGGCAAGGTCGACGGCTTCATCTGCGCCGTCGGCTCCGGCGGCACGCTGGCCGGCGTCGCCCAGGGCCTCAGAGCCAAGAACCCTGCGGTGAAGATCGGCCTGGCGGATCCGCAAGGGGCGGCCCTCTACAATTTCTACGCCAATGGCGAACTGAAATCCGAGGGAAGCTCGATCACCGAGGGCATCGGCCAGGGCCGAATCACCGCCAATCTGGAAGGCTTCACACCCGACTTCTCCTACCAGATTCCCGATTCGGAAGCGGTGCCTTACGTCTTCGATCTGATCGAGCGGGAAGGCATCTGCGTCGGCGGTTCGACGGGCATCAACATCGCCGGTGCGGTGCGGCTCGCCAAGGACCTCGGACCGGGACATACGATCGTGACGATCCTGTGCGACTATGGTAACCGCTATCAGTCGAAGCTGTTCAACCCGGACTTCCTCGCCTCCAAGGGGCTGCCGGTGCCGACGTGGTTGAAGACGGCTTCCAACATTGCAGTGCCATACGAATCAGTTGGATAGGAATGCGATGACCAGGACCGTGACTGCCCTCTTCCGTGACGACTTCTACCTCTCGACCTGTGAGGCCAGCGTCACCGGAATCCTCGAAGATGGCGGGATCGAGCTTGATCAGACCTGCTTCTATGCCACCTCCGGCGGCCAGCCCGGCGACACGGGCTTTCTGGAGCGCGCCGATGGCAGCCGCATCGACATCGCGGTCGCCCGCCATGGGGAGACCAAGGATATCATCATCCATGTGCCGGCCGAGGGCCAGCCGACGCCCGAGATTGGCGAGAAGGTGGTTTTGCACATCGACTGGCCGCGCCGCTACCGGCTGATGCGCATGCACACGGCCTGCCATCTGCTTTCGGTCGTCTGCCCCTTTCCGATCACCGGCGCCTCGGTCGGCGAGGACGAGAGCCGTGTCGATTTCGACATGAGCGAGACGATCGACCGGGACGAGGTCACAACGGCGCTAATGAAGCTCGTCGACGAAAATCACCCGGTTTACGTCCAGTGGATCACCGACGACGAACTCGCCGCCAACCCCGGCATCGTCAAGTCGAAGAATGTTCGCCCGCCGATCGGCCTTGGGCGCGTCAGCCTGGTGTGCATCGGCGAGAATTCGGCGATCGACAGCCAGCCCTGCGGCGGCACGCATGTGTCAGAGACGCAGGAGGTCGGCGCCATCCACATTGCCAAGATCGAGAAGAAGGGTAAGGAGAACCGTAGGTTCCGTATCCGCTTCGGCACCCCCGAAGACCGCGCATCAGTTTGAGTAAGGAGCTGCGACCGTGACCAACAACAAGAGCGCCTTTGTCGTTTCCGCCGATTGGCTGCAGGAGCGCCTCGGCGATTCCTCGATCCGGATCCTCGACGCGTCGTGGTACCTCCCGGCACAGAAGCGCAACCCGAAGACGGAATACGACGCCGGCCACATTCCCGGTGCTGTCTTCTTCGACCAGGACGCTATTGCCGACCATACGAGCGGCCTGCCGCATACGCTGCCTTCGCCGGAAGCCTTTGCTGAAGCCGTCGGCGCGCTCGGCGTCAGCGAGACGGATACGATCGTCGTCTATGATGGCCCAGGCATCATGACGGCGCCGCGCGTCTGGTGGGAATTGCGCATCATGGGCGCCAAGAATGTCTATGTGCTCGATGGCGGCATGGACGGCTGGAACCGGGAAAGCCGGCCCGTCAGCACGGATGTGCCCTCGCCCAAGCCGGCCACGTTCAAGCCGAGCTTTACGCCGGCCGCGGTCACGTCCCTGGCGGGGATGAAGCGGATCGTCGCCGACGGCGCGATCCAGATCGCCGATGCCCGTGGCGCCCCGCGTTTTTATGGCGAGGAAGCCGAGCCGCGTGCCGGCCTTCGTTCCGGTCACATGCCCGGCGCCCACAGCCTTCCTTCCGGCGTCTTTTCGGAAAACGGGAAGCTCAAGGATCTTGAGAGCCTCCGCCGGACCTTCGCGGCGGCCGGCGTCGATCTTTCGAAGCCCGTGGTCACGACCTGCGGATCGGGCGTAACTGCCGCCATCATCACCTTGGCGCTGCAGTCTCTCGGCCACACCGACAACACGCTCTATGACGGATCCTGGTCGGAATGGGGTGGACGAGCCGACACCGCTGTCGTCACGGGTCGCGAGTGACGCCATGCGCCCTCCGAAGCTCGCCTCACTGACGGCGCACGTCACCGAACTCGAAATGACCGCTCCGCCGAAGCAGAGCCTGCCGATGCCGGTCAATATCCAGACCGCGATCCTGCGCGTCTCCGACATTCCGCTCGGCTACTATCGGTTTCTCTATCTGCGCGTCGGACGTCGCTGGCACTGGACCGAACGGCTACGGATGAGCGACGAGGATCTGGCAGCACTGCTTGGCGACAAGCGGAGGAGCGTGACGGTTCTTTACGTCAACGGCGCGCCGGCCGGCTTCTTCGAACTGCATCAGGGCGACGACGACGTGGTCGAGCTTGTGCATTTCGGGCTGATGGAACACGCACTCGGCCTCGGGCTCGGCAAATGGTTCCTGCTGCAGACGCTGTTTGCCGCCTGGGCGCTGAACCCGAGCAAGCTAAAGGTGACCACCAACAATCTCGATCATCCCCGCGCGCTGCAGCTCTATCAGCAATTCGGCTTCTCGCCGGTCGCAACCCGCGAAGCCACGGTCGAACCTTTGACCGATGCCGAGCTTCTGAACCTGGTGAAAAACCTCTGACGAACACCATCCGGCAAGTTCCGGGTGTCTTGATGGCTGCGGCCGGTGCACTCTCCTGATCGAACGATACGAGCCGATCAAGGAGATGCACTATGTCGCTACGCTATATTCCGATGTCTGACGCGGAAGCCCGCCGGATGAGAGAAGGCGGGCTGGACGCCTATGGCAAGGCGCCGGAGCGACAAATCTCCGATGGCGGCGGCGTACCGTGCCGTCATTGCCTGGATTATGTCGAAGCTGGTGCGCCCTATTTGGTTTTCGCGCTTCGACCGTTTTCCAGCCTGCAGCCCTATGCGGAAACCGGCCCGGTGTTCATGCACGCCGAGGCGTGCCCGGCGTATGATGGGGAAACCTTGCCGCCGATCCTGAGCTCGCGTGACAGCTATCTCCTGCGCGGCTACGGCCCCGACGAACGGATCGTCTACGGGACCGGTGACGTCATCGCCAGGGAGCAGCTTGAAACTCGAGCGAATGAACTGCTGGCACGATCCGACATTTCAGCCGTCCATGTGCGCTCGACCAAGTACAACTGCTACCAGTGCCGGATCGTCACCGCCTGACGCAATCGTGGCAAGCGGCCCGGCATCGCTGCCGGGCCGCTGGATCATTCCGTCAGGCGACGTTCAGCACCGCCTCCGGCGCATAGGCATCATAACCGAGCGCTTCGGCGACAGGCGCGTTGGTGACGCGACCGCGGTGCACGTTGAGACCGGCGCGCAGATGCCGGTCTTCGGCAATCGCTTTCAGGCCCTTGTCCGCGAGCTGCAGACCATAATGCAGCGTCGCGTTGTTGAGCGCATGCGCCGAGGTCACCGGCACGGCACCCGGCATGTTCGCAACGCAGTAATGCACGATGCCATCGACTTCATAGGTCGGATCGGAATGGGTCGTGGCATGCGAGGTCTCGAAGCAGCCGCCCTGGTCGATGGCGACGTCGACGATGACAGCCCCCTTCTTCATGCCGGTCAGCATTTCGCGGGTCACAAGCTTTGGTGCCGCTGCCCCCGGGATCAGCACGGCGCCGATGACGAGGTCGGCGGAGAAGACTTCCTCTTCCAGCGCGTCGATGGTCGAATAGCGTGTGTGCACGCGGCCGGCAAAGAGATCGTCGAGCTGGCGCAGACGCGGGATCGAGCGATCGATGATGCTGACGTCAGCGCCAAGACCCGCCGCCATGCGGGCGGCATGCAGGCCGACGACGCCGCCGCCGATGACGGCCACCTTGGCCGGCAGCACGCCGGGAACGCCGCCGAGCAGGATGCCGCGGCCGCCATTGGCCTTTTGCAGCGAGGTTGCACCGGCCTGGATCGCCAGGCGCCCTGCAACTTCCGACATCGGCGCAAGCAGCGGAAGGCCGCCGCGATCGTCGGTGACGGTTTCGTAGGCGATCGCCGTGACGCCGGAATTCAACAGGCCCTTGGTCTGTTCCGGATCGGGCGCAAGATGCAGATAGGTATAGAGAATTTGGCCTTCGCGCAGCTGCGCCCATTCGGAGGGCTGCGGCTCCTTGACCTTGACGATCATGTCCGACTTTTCGAACACGTCCTTTGCCGTCGCGACGATTTTCGCGCCAGCGGCACGGTACGCATCGTCGTCCGCGCCGATCCCTGCCCCGGCCTTGGTTTCCACGATTACCTCGTGGCCATGGGCAACATATTCACGCACCGAGCCGGGCGTCAGGCCGACACGATATTCATGGTTTTTGATTTCCTTCGGGCAACCGACACGCATCCTTGCGTTCCTCTCCTGTAATGGGCTTTGCGCCGCTTTTGACAAGGTAATCAGCAAAACACGCTGACAATCGAATGTCCTTGCAAAGACGAGAGCCGTTGCGCAATGATTTCGAAGAATATTGCAAAGACTGGCGCAGGATTGAGGGAAATCACGAATGAGCGAACTTGATGCCATCGATCATGCGATTCTGCGCATTCTTCAGCAGAACGGCCGGATCTCGAATGCCGATCTTGCGGCGAAGGTCGGGCTCTCGCCGTCCGCCTGTTCTCGGCGGGTCGACATCCTGGAAAAGTCAGGGACGATCGCCGGCTACCATGCGCGGATCGCGCACAAGGCGCTCGACTACCAGATCATGGTGATCGTGCATATTTCGCTCTCGGGGCAATTCGCCAAGACGCTCGCCGAATTCGAGGCGGCGGTAAAGCTCTGTCCCAACGTGCTCGTCTGCTACCTGATGTCCGGGGAATACGACTATATCCTGCGGGTGGCAGCCAAGGATCTGCAGGACTACGAGCGCATTCACCGCGACTGGCTTTCGGCCCTGCCCCATGTGGTGAAGATCAATTCGAGCTTTTCGCTGCGCGAAATCATCGATCGGCCGAATGTCGGCATCTGAAGGCGGCCGAAAAACCTATCGGCCGACGACGCAATTGCGGCCGCGTCCCTTGGCGGCGTAGAGCCTCAGATCGGCCTGCGCCAAGAGAACCTCGACCGAGCCACCATCGGCCGGCGTCGAAGAAAGCCCGATGCTCGCCGTAACCGAGCGGGCGTCCGGCGTCGCGATCTGATCTGATATCGCAATCCGGATCTCCTCGGCGCGGCGCAGCGCATCGGCATGCATCATTGCCGGACACAGGATCACGAATTCTTCGCCGCCATAGCGAAACAGCCGGTCGACCGGGCGCAATTTCGACTTCACCGTTTCCACCAGTCGCTGCAGCACACGGTCCCCTTCAAGATGGCCAAATCGATCGTTCACACCCTTGAAGTGGTCGACGTCGATGATCATCAGCGTCACGGCTGCGTTTTCGGCGCTCGCGGCGCGCAGCATTGCCGGTGCCTCGACCTCGAACCGGCTGCGGTCGAGCGAGCCCGTCAGCGTGTCCTGCCCGGAGCGCGACAAGAGGTCCTCGTAGCGCTCACGGAAGGTCAGCGTGTTGAAGATATCGCCGAGGGGCCGGTCCGACATGGCGAGCGACGGGTGGCGCGAGAGGTTGAGATAAAGGCCGACGGCAATGGCATAAAACGGTGCCGCAAGCATTTTCGCCATCCAGCCGCCCCAGAAGACCTCGGCCGGCGCGCCGTTCCACCAGCGCAGCGCCGCGTAGAAGGCGGCCTGATCGAAGGTGAGCACCACGAAACCGCAGATGAGGAAACGGACGGTCACGAAGTGTCGCAACCACCGCCCGAGGCGCTCGTAGAGCAGGATGATCATCAGCGAATCGAAGTAGAGGATCGTCGTTCCCCAAACCATCAGCCACCCCATCTCGTCGATGAAGGCGAGGTCGGCGGAGCGCTCCGCCACGATCGACACCGTATCGTGCTGCCGAAGCAGAAGACTGAGCGCCACCGTCAGGAAATTGCCGGCGAGCAGGCCATAGATCGGCTGGCGCACCGTTGCTGCGTCCTCCTTCACATAGAGGAGGAGGATCATCATCAGCTTGCCGGAAAACAGGACGGCCGATCCCGGCGAAATCACGCCGAACGGCAGTTGCACATAGAAGACCGCAGCAAGATAGGTTTCGATGAAGTGCATGACGCCAAGGGCGGCGACAAATACCCCGAGACCCAATCGGGCACGAAGGTGCAGCAGCCCGATCATCGCCGTGACGTAGACCAGCGCCTCGCCGACGAAGAGAAGAAGGTTGGCGTTTGGCATGTGCTTGAGAAAGTTCCGTTTCCTCAAGCACCGTTAACCAGGAAACTTGAAGAAAACTTTACCAGGTGTCCGCTGTCGCTCGACCTTTCAGTGCGAAAATCTGCCGCTTTCGGAAACGTCAGCTTTTCGGCATAGTCGGCGCCAACCCACCGTCGTTCGCCCACCAGCGAACAAAACTCCCGATTGTATTCCTTTTCCATGAAGACCCGCATTCTTGATAAATGGAGGACCGCATGACATCGATGACTTCCCCGCTTCACCTCACGCGCCGCTCGCTTCTTGCAGGGGCCGCGGCCTCCTCGGCACTCGTCATGCTGCATCCATTCTCGGTTCGCGCCGCCGCCAACCAGGCTCACCTCAGGATCATGGAATCGACGGACTTGCACGTCCACGTGTTTCCCTACGACTACTACGGCGACAAGCCCAACGACACGGTGGGACTTGCGCGCACCGCCTCGATCATCGACGCCATCCGCGCGGAAGCGACCAACTCCATCCTCGTGGATAACGGCGACTTCCTGCAGGGCAATCCGATGGGCGACTACATCGCCTATCAGCGCGGCATGAAGGACGGCGACATCCACCCGATCGTCGCGGCCATGAACGTGCTCGGCTATGACTGCGGCACGCTCGGCAACCATGAATTCAACTATGGCCTGGACTTCATGTTCAAGGTGCTGAACGGGGCGAATTTCCCCGTGGTCTGCGCCAACCTGACGAAGGGAGCGCTGGCCGCCAATGCGCGCCAGGACGAGCTTTTCCTGAAGCCCTATGTCATTCTCGACCGCAAGGTGAAGGACGGTTCCGGCCAGGAGCATTCAATCCGCGTCGGCCTCATCGGTTTCGTACCGCCGCAGATCATGACCTGGGACGCCAAGCACCTGGAAGGCAAGGCCAATACCCGCGACATCGTCAAGGCGGCCGAGGCCTGGGTGCCGCAGATGCGCGAAGAAGGCGCCGACATCGTCGTGGCGCTCTCGCACTCCGGTATCGGCCAGCAAGCCTATGCGGAGAACCTCGAGAACGCCTCCGTGCCGCTGGCTGCAATCGAAGGCATCGATGCGATCGTCACCGGCCACAGCCATCTGGATTTCCCCGGGCCTAAATTCAAGGGGATTGCCGGCGTCGACAACGAGAAGGGGCTGATCTCCGGCAAACCGGGCGTCATGGGCGGCTTCTGGGGCTCGCATCTCGGCCTGATCGACCTCTTGATCGAGCGCGAGGGCGGCGCCTGGCGCGTCGTCAATTCGACGAGCGAGGCACGCCCGATCTACCGCCGCGAGGACAAGAAGGTCATCGCCGAGGTCGCCGACAAGCCGGAGGTTCTGGCTGCCGCGCAGAAGGACCACGAGGCGACGCTTGCCTATGTTCGCACGCCCGTCGGCAAGAGCAGCGCGCCGCTCTATTCCTACTTTGCCCTGGTGGCCGACGATCCATCGGTGCAGATCGTCAGCCAGGCGCAGACCTGGTACATCAAGGACATGCTGAAGGACACCGAGCACCGCGACCTGCCGGTGCTTTCGGCGGCGGCCCCCTTCAAGGCCGGCGGCCGCGGCGGCGCCGATTACTACACCGACGTTCCGGCCGGCGACATCGCGATCAAGAACGTCGCCGATCTCTACCTTTATCCGAACACGGTGCAGGCCGTGGTCATAACAGGCGAACAGGTGCGCAACTGGCTGGAAATGTCGGCCGGCATCTTCAACGAGGTCAAGCCGGGGGCTTCCGACGCGCCGCTGATCAACGGCAGCTTCCCGTCCTACAATTTCGACGTCATCGACGGGGTCACCTATCAGATCGACCTTTCCGTACCGCCGAAGTTCGACAAGGACGGCAACACGATCAACGCCGCCTCGAACCGCATCAAGAACTTGCAGTTCAATGGACAAGCGATTGATCAGGCGCAGAAATTCGTCGTGGCCACCAACAACTACCGCGCCGGCGGCGGCGGCAACTTCCCCGACATCACCGCCGACAAGGTGATCTTCGTGGCTCCCGACACCAACCGCGACGTGGTGGTGCGCTACATCATCGACCAGGGCACGATCAATCCGTCGGCCGACGCCAACTGGACTTTCGTGCCGCTCGCCGGCACCAGCGTGACGTTCGACAGTGGGCCGAAGGCACGGCAGTTCCTGGCGCAGGTGAAGGGCGTGACGATCGAGGACGCCGGCGACGCTGCCGAGGGTTTTGCGCGCTTCCGCATCAAGCTCTGAGCCTCAACCGATCGGTGTGGGCTGTCGCTTGCGGCCGCCCACACACTGGCGCGCAGTAGATCAGCCGGCTAAACCGCCGACACCAGCCCACAGCATTCCTGCCGCAAAACATGAGCTGCAAGAGACAAGCTTCTGTTTACATTAGATTATATTGAAGAGACTGGCCGGCTCAGACCTGGCGCGACGGGGCGTCGTCGGAAAACAGCGACGGGCCGGTCTGGTCGATGATCTGGCGCCCCTTACGCAGCGCCGCGTCGATCGCGTCCTGCTCGGACGTGAAGAGATCGGCACGGATGAAGCTGCGAACCTTGGCGCCGCCTTCGGCCGAGGCCTTCTCAATGTTACCCGCCAGACGGAACTGCGAGCCCTCGCGCATCGGCGTCGCACGGATGGTGCAATCCGCATAGGCCTCGGATTTCCCCGGCGCTGCCTGCGCCTGGTCTTCGGATTTGCCGGAACGGCCGAAAAATTTCGAGAAAAACGATGCCATGCCCAAGACTTAGACGCCGTGGCCGATACTGTCAAAGCCTAAGTGCCGATAATCGACCGCGACGTCCTCATCCTTATCCTTATCAGATGATCAGGTTGGAGAGGATCTCGTTCTCGGTGATGTCCTGGTAGCGAAGCCCTGCGGCGTCGAAGCGGGCCTTCAGCACCGGGAAGTTCTCCGCATGTTTCGTCTCGATGCCGATCAGGATGGAGCCGAAGTTGCGGGCCGACTTCTTCAGATATTCGAAGCGCGAGATGTCGTCCTCGTCACCGAGCAGATTGAGGAAGTCACGAAGCGCACCCGGTCGCTGGGCCATACGCAGGATAAAGTATTTCTTGAGACCGGCATGACGCATCGCCCGTTCCTTGACGTCGGGCAGGCGCTCGAAATCGAAATTGCCGCCGGAAACGACCGCGACCACCGTCTTGCCCGCAAGCGTCTCAGGTCCCAGCGCTTCCAGCGCCGAGATAGATAGAGCGCCAGCCGGCTCGAGCACGACGCCTTCGACATTCAGCATGTCGATGATTGTCTGGCAGATCGCGTTCTCCGACAGCAACATGACCTGGTCGGGCGAGAAGCGCCGAAGGGCTGCAAAATTGAGGTCGCCGATGCGCCCAACCGCGGCGCCATCGACGAAGTTGTCGACCTGGTCGAGGGTCACGACGCTGCCGGTTTCCAGGCTTTCCCGCAGGCTCGGAGCGCCTGAGGGCTCGCAGAAGATGAAGTGATCGGCCGCGACCTTGTCCTTGAGGTACCCGGTGACGCCGGCGGCAAGGCCGCCACCGCCGACCGGCAGCACGGCGAGATCAGGGACCACGCCTTCCGGCAGTTGCCAGGCAATTTCCGCCGCGACGCTTGCCTGCCCCTCGATGATGTCGACGTGGTCGAAAGGCGGCACCATGACGCCGCCGATCGCCTCCACGTGGTCGCGGGCAGCCTTGTAGCACTGGTCGAAGATATCGCCGACCAGCTTGATGGTGATGAACTCGCCGCCGAACATCCTGGTCTTGTCGATCTTCTGCTGCGGCGTCGTCACCGGCATGAAGACGACACCCGGCACGCCGAAATGGCGGCAGACGAAGGCAAATCCCTGGGCGTGATTGCCGGCCGAGGCGCAGACGAAGGTTTTTCCCGACGCGCCGGCGCCGATCGCCTTGCGGAAGAAGTTGAAGGCGCCCCTGATCTTGTAGGAGCGAACCGGCGAAAGATCCTCGCGCTTCAGGTAGATGTTGGCGCCGTAGCGTGCGCTCAAGTGCTCGTTGAGCTGCAGCGGCGTCGGCGGGAAGATCTCCCGCAAGGCTTCGGTTGCGGTTTCGACATCCTGCTTCATCACGTGCGGTCTTCCATTGAGTTGGTCGCTGGCCGTCGCTATTGCACATCGCAACGCCCGAAGCCATGGCTTTGACTCGAATCGGGCCGACGTTGAAAATGACGCACTGACCGTTCCACCGGCACGGCCACACTGTTTTTCCGGGAAATGAACGCTTGAACGCAACCCTGATCCGGCATGCCGTGCACATTTCGGCGATCCTCGGCATATATCTTGCTTGCGCCATGTTGGTGCCGTCGATGGTCGATCTCTATTACGGCCATTCGGATTGGCAGATCTTTGCCGCTTCGGCGTTCATGGTCGGCGGCCTTTCGCTTGCGACCTTCATGGCGACGCGCATGGGCCCGCCGCCCTTCTCCAAGAAGTTCGGCTTTGTTCTCGTCAATATGCTGTGGGCCGTGTTCTCGGTTGTCGGCGCGATCCCGCTCTGGCTGTCATCGATGAAGCTCGATTTTGCCCAGGCACTGTTCGAATCCGTCTCGGCCATCACGACGACCGGTGCGACCGTGATCGTCGGTCTGGACGATTCGCCGCCGGGGCTCCTCCTCTGGCGGTCGCTTTTGTGCTGGCTTGGCGGCATCGGCATCGTCGTGCTCGGCCTGTTCATCATCCCCTATCTCAGGGTCGGCGGCATGTCGTTCTTCAAGATGGAGTCCTCCGACACCAGCGACAAACCCTTTGCCCGGCTCGCGAGCTTTAGCCGCGCCTTCCTGGCGATCTATGTCGTCATCACGCTTCTCTGCACCATCGGCTATTTCCTGACGGGCATGAACCGCTTCGATGCGATCAACCACGCGATGTCGACGGTGGCGACAGGTGGCTTTTCCACCCATGATGCATCCTTCGCCTATTTCGGCAGCATTCCGCTGCTCTGGACCGCCACCTTCTTCATGGCGCTCTGCAGCCTGCCCTTCTCGATCCTGATCGTGCTGGTCGCTCGTGGCAGGCTCGACGCGCTGCGCGACCCGCAGATCATCGTGTTCCTCGGCTATCTCTCGGCCTTCTCGATTGCCGTTGCCGTCTATCATCGGCTCGCCAATGGCGTGGAATTCCATCTGGCGCTGGCACATTCCTTCTTCAACATCACCTCTATTCTCTCGACCAGCGGCTATGCCAGCCAAGACTACACGCTCTGGGGACCCTTCGTCGTCATCGCCGCCTTCATCGCCACCTTCATGGGCGGTTGTTCCGGATCGACCGCCGGCGGCATCAAGGCCTACCGCTTCATCGTGCTCTTCAATGCGATCCGGTCGGGTTTAAACAAGATCGTCTACCCCAATGCGATCTATGCGGTGCGCTATGGCGGCAACACCGTCGACGCGGATACGCAACGCTCCATCTTCTTGTTCTTCATCACCTATATCCTGCTCTGGGTGCTCGGCAGTCTCGCCATGGGCGCGCTCGGCTACGATCTGGTCACCGCGACTTCGGCGGTCATTACCTGCCTCTCCAATGTCGGCCCGGGCCTCGGGCCGATCATCGGTCCGGCCGGAAACTTCTCGACGCTCGGCGATCCCGAACTCTACCTCCTGTCGATGATGATGCTGCTCGGTCGTCTCGAAGTGCTGACCGTGCTGGTAATCCTGACGCCGGTCTTCTGGAAGCATTGACCATTCGCCTGGCGGCCCTATCGTCTTGACTCGGTGCAGCAGATGCCGAAAGTCGGCCGAAACCGGCGATGGGGGAACGTCATGGTGAAACATATACGTCGTCTGGCGATGCTGACCGCCGCCGTGACGCTTTCGGCTGGTCTCGTCGCCCATGCCGGCCCGCTTGCAGACGCCGCGGTGGAGGCCGAGAAGCTCGCGGCTTCCGGCGACACGGCGAAAGCCCATGACCTGCTCCGCCAGGCGATGAGCGACTTTTCGCAAACGTTGCCGCTGGCGATCGGCAAGGCGGTTTTCGTGACCAAGGCGCCGACCGGCTACGCCATGTACGACCCGCGCGAAGGCGCGGTCTTCAAGGAGGGAGAGTCGCTGATCTCCTATATCGAGCCGATCGGCCTCACCTGGAAGGATTCGGCAACAAAGGGCCAGCTCGAAAGCCACTTCACCGTCGATTTCGATATTCTCAACCCCAAGGGCGACGTGCTCGCGGGCCAGAAGGCGTTCGGTGATTTCACCTTCACCGGCCACCTCAGAAACCAGGAGATCTATTCGACGCTGACCATCGACGTTTCCGGCGCGCCTGCCGGCGATTATGTACTGCGTTTCCACTTCAATGACGTCAACAGCGGCAAAAGCGCCAGCGTCGACCAACCGTTCAAGATTGCCGGACCGTAATATCATGCCCCATACTGTAACGACCGTCGGCTTCGATGCCGACGACACACTCTGGCAGAACGAGCAGTTCTTCCGGCTGACGGAAGCGCGCTTCGCCGAGCTTCTGAGCGCCCACACGGACACCGAACACCTGTCGGAGCGGCTGCTTGCCGCCGAGAAGCGCAACCTCGGGCTCTACGGCTTCGGCATCAAGGGCTTCGTGCTCTCCATGGTCGAAACCGCCGTCGACGTCACCGATGGCAAGGTGCCCTCCTCGGTCATCGCAGAAATCCTTGCGGCCGGACGCGACATGCTTGTCCATCCGGTCGAACCGCTACCGCATGTGCAGGAAACCCTCGAGGCGCTTCACGGCTATTTTCGCCTTGTCATGATCACCAAGGGCGATCTCTTCGACCAGGAACGCAAGCTCGCCGCCTCCGGCCTCGGCGACTATTTCGACGCCGTCGAGATCGTCAGCGACAAGAACACCGCCACCTACGACCGCATCTTCCGGCGCCACGGCGACGGCGCGTCGAAAAGCCTGATGGTCGGCAATTCGCTGAAATCCGACATCGTTCCCGCGCTCGATGCCGGCAGCTGGGGCGTTTATGTTCCGCACGCCCTCACCTGGTCGTTCGAGCATCATGACAAGCCGGAAAACCATCCGCGCTTCCGCGAGATCGACAATCTCGGCGGATTGCCGCCGATCCTCGAACGATCGCTCTAAGTACGGGACGATTTTCGAACGGTCACGCCATCCGCGCCGGGAACGCAGGCAGCCGCGCGCAGCCGAGGTGGAATTGCATACACCAACAGTTGTCTCCTCAATTCACCGCACCCGAATCAGAGCGATACTGACAGCGCGAGTTCGCCAGGAGAGAAAGGGAGAGGCTGGCTCAAGTATTCGGTGCGACAATTCTCATTGTGCCGATCGGCATCCTGTTCGGCTGGTTGCTGCCCAAGATGTCCGCTCTCAGCGTGTTCTCATCCCGGTTGGCGGGCGTGGTCATTATGGCGTTCGTGGCTCCGGCGATCTACTCCGTCAACTCCGGCCTGCCTTATGCCGCAGCGCTTATCCCCTATGGCATTGCAGCCCTCATCGCCGCCGTCTTCTTCTATTTTCTGAAGTCGAGACAACAGGCCGCCTAAGCGTCAATCCACCTTTCACCTGTCTGGTGCACTTGACTGTTGGTCTTCTGTGATTGATCAAGGGGCCATGCGGGCGTGGCGAAACTGGTAGACGCAAGAGACTTAAAATCTCTCGGCCTTGGCTGTGCGGGTTCGATCCCCGCCGCCCGCACCAGACAAACGGATTCAGGATCAATAGGCGGCGGACGTCAAACTGTCACTCTGCAATGGCAGCTTTACGCCGGAAAAAGCGGCCGCTTAGTTGTTGTAGTAATAACAATCGCATTCCGCCTGGTAGGCGTCGTCGTGCCAGACGCGAACGGCGAGTTTCGTTGCGCATCCCTGGTTCTCCAGCCTGAGGCCGAGAAGCGAGACCGCTGCCGCCTTGGAATTGGGGGCGTCCACCTCGATTGCCGATCCGACCTGGTGGACACCCTGCCGCGGGGTCCAGGTGAAGATCTGAACGCTGTAGTGCATCGAATATCCTCCGTGGAGAGATGGTGTGCACGCAATACTAAACGCTATGTGTTCGCAATGAGCCGGTCGCCTTGACCGTTTCAGCCGTCTTCGACAGTCGCTTCGGGCCGATCGCCGCCATCCGTGTGTTCGAAGTGCCAGTGGCCTTCTTCGTCCTGGAAGCTGATCTCCTCGTCGTCGCCGCCGACTTGCTGTTCGGCGGCGGCGGCCTTGGCGGCGGCAAGCGCCGTTTCGCGGTTGGGAAAGGGTTCCGAAAAGGCGTCGGCGGCCTTATAGGCCCATCCGCCGTCATGAGGAACGATGGTGTACGTAATTCGCGCCATACTTCCCTCCCAATAATCCGAAAGACGGTTCCGTCTTCGGCGGGCCGTTGCCGCACAGCCCTGCATTCCTCCTCGTCAAAGGCATACTCAATGCCGAACGCGGCGGATATTAGCACAAGTGTGGTACGAATTGCCACATTCGCGAATCACCCGGAAAGGCTAGCCGCAAAACAAAAAGGCGGCCCCTTGCGGCGCCGCCTAAGCTCTTGAAACGATTGCGTCGAAATGATCAGGCCGAAAGCTTCGCGGCGATCTTGGCGACGTGTGCGCCCTGGAAGCGGGCAGCCTGGAGTTCGACCTCGGACGGCTGGCGCGAGCCGTCGGCATCGGTGATCGTCGAGGCGCCATAGGGCGAGCCGCCCTTGATTTCGTCGAGGCCCATCTGGCCCTGGAAGGCATAGGGAAGACCAGCGACGACCATGCCGTGATGCATCAGCGTCGGAATGAAGCCGAGGATCGTGGATTCCTGACCGCCGTGCTGGGTGGCCGAGGACGTAAAGACCGAGCCGACCTTGCCGACCAGCTTGCCAGACGCCCACAGGCTGCCGGTCTGGTCGATGAAGTTGCGCATCTGCGAGGCAACGGTGCCGAAGCGCGTGCCGGCGCCGAAGATGATCGCGTCGTATTGGGCAAGCTCCTCGACATGGGCGATCGGCGCGGCCTGGTCGAGCTTGAAATGAGAGGCCTTGGCGATCTCGTCCGGCACCAGTTCCGGAACGCGCTTGACGTCGACTTCGGCGCCGGCAGACTTGGCGCCTTCGGCCACGGCGTAAGCCATGGTTTCGACGTGTCCGTATGCCGAATAATAGAGAACGAGAACCTTGGCCATAATTGCTCCTTTGGATACAAGCGATCCCACTTGATCACTGCTGCGCGGAAGATTTATCAAAATGCAGCCGCATGCCAGGAGCCGTCCGGGAAACAGACTGTTCTCGCAATGTGAACAATAATAATTCACTGTTAAATGACTGACTAAACAAACAGGATCACCCGATGAGCAGCATAAAAGTCGTCACTGCCGCCATGGTCGCCATCGGCGACGAACTTCTGTCGGGGCGAACCAAGGACAAGAATATCGGTCACCTCGCCGACATGATGACCATGGTCGGCATCGACCTGAAGGAAGTGCGCATCGTCGCTGACGACGAGGCGGCGATCGTCGAGGCGATCAACACGGTGCGCAGCCGCTACGATTACGTCTTTACGTCCGGCGGCATCGGCCCGACCCATGACGACATTACCGCTGATGCCGTATCGCGCGCCTTCGGCGTCGAGTGCATTTACGAGCCGGAGGCGATGGCGCTGCTCGGCGCCATGTACGAACGCCGCAACATGGAGTTTACCGACGCGCGCAAGCGCATGGCGCGGATGCCACTCGGTGCACGCCATATTCCGAACCCGGTATCGACGGCGCCGGGCTTCGCCATCGGCAACGTGCATGTCATGGCCGGCGTGCCGCAGGTCTTCCAGGCCATGCTCGACGCTCTGCTGCCTGGCCTGAACGTCGGCTCGCCCCTCCTCTCCCGCACCGTGCGCTCGCCCTTCGGCGAAGGCGATATCGGCAGCCCGCTGACCGAAGTGCAGAAGAACCATCCGGAGACGAGCATCGGCTCCTACCCGAAATTCGACGGCAAGACCTTCTCGACAGATATCGTGGTGCGGGCCCGCGATCCGGAAGCGCTTGCTGCAGCGGAGGCCGATGTCCAGGCGATGATCCAGGCAATCGCCGACGCGCGGGCAAAGGGATAGCGCGAAGCCCTTGCACTCAAGGCCTCAATGCCGTTATTGCATGTCGGCAAATCAGGATGACGCGTTCCCGCCTGCCCGATCTGCCGGACGCTTCGCCTTACCCTCGTTCAGACAAGCCGGAGCCCACCCATGTCGCTGCCCGATAAAGCCTTTCCCGTTTCCTGGGACCAGTTCCACCGCGATGCCCGGGCGCTTGCCTGGCGGCTGGCCGACAACGGCCAGGAATGGCGTGCCATGGTCTGCATCACCCGTGGCGGCCTGGTTCCGGCCGCGATCATTTCCCGCGAACTCAACATCCGGATGATCGAAACCGTCTGTGTCGCCTCCTACCATGACTACGACACGCAGGGTCAAATGAAGGTGCTGAAGGGCATTACGCCTGAAATCACCAAGGATGGCGGCGAAGGCGTGCTGATCGTCGACGACCTGACGGACACCGGCAAGACCGCGGCCGAAGTACGGGCAATGCTGCCGAAGGCGCATTTCGCTGCCGTCTACGCCAAGCCGAAGGGCCGGCCGCTCGTCGATACCTTCGTCACCGAAGTCAGCCAGGACACCTGGATCTATTTCCCCTGGGACTTGGGCTTCACCTACCAGGAGCCGATCGCCAAGGGCACGCGCGGCTAACTGCCCATACGTTCCGGACACGGCGTACGTCGCCTTTTCAAGCGGGTGACCTCCGCGCGTTTCGATCAGCTGATCGGCGGTATCGCGCCGATCAGCGTTTCAGCGGTCAAGCCTGGCCCTGCCTTGGCGCCGGCTGCGCCATGGCGCCAGACCGCGGCGGCCGCCGCCTCGAAGGCCGGCATTCCTTTCGCCAGATGTGCGCCGACGATGCCGGCAAGAACGTCCCCCGATCCGGCGGTTGCCAGCCACGGCGGCGCATTGTTGTTGACGACGGCCCGTCCGTCCGGCGCGGCAACGACGGTGTCGGCGCCCTTATAGATGATGACGGCATGGCTCACCCGCGCCGCGGTCTGCGCCTTCTCGATCTTCGAAAGCCCATCGTCACCGGCGATCTCCGGAAAGAGGCGAGCGAACTCGCCATCGTGCGGCGTCATCACCATTTGCCCGCCGCCCTTCGCCAGCGCCGCGAACAGTTCGCCGGGGTTCGTCTGGAACGAGGTGATGCCATCGGCGTCGAGCACGAGAGAGCGATGGCAGAGCGCAAGCGCAAAGTCCCTCGCCTTCTTCCCGATGCCGAAACCCGGCCCAAGCACGAAGCTTCCCAGGCGCTGGTCCTGCAGCCATTTGGTAAGCTCCCGCCTTCCGTCTATCTCCTTCACCATCACCGCCGTCAGATGAGACGCATTGATGCCGAGCGCGGCCTTGCCGGTGGCGACGGTAACCAGGCCAGCGCCGGCCGCAAGGCCCGCTGCCGCCGATAGCCGCGCCGCGCCCGTTGCCTGGTGGTCGCCTGAGAAAACGACCAGATGCCCGCGCTTGAACTTGTGCGTCGAGGCCGCCAGGTCGCCTCCCCAGCCCGCCCAGAGGAACGGCGCATTGAGGCGCAGCGAACCTGAACCGGCGCGCACGATGCGCGCGGGTATGCCGATGTCGAATACCTCGAGTGTGCCGCAGAGGGATCGTCCGGGCAGAAGCCAATGACCGGGCTTTGGCGCCATGAACGTGACGGTGTGGCGGGCGACAAAGGCGGCGCCCCGGATCTCGCCCGTCCGGCCGTCGATGCCGCTCGGCAAATCGATGGCAACGACCGGAACGCCGCTGGCATTGAGCCGTTCTATAAGGTGAACGACGTCGTCCGGGAGGTCGCGTGACAAGCCCGCGCCAAAGAGCGCATCGATGACGACGTCGCCAGCCTGTGGTTCGAATGCAGAGATTGGCGCGGCAGGACCACTCCAGTCGGACCAGGCCCGCGCTGCATCGCCTTGAAGCCTGGCGAGATCGCCGAGGACGAACACCGCGACATCCGCCCCGCTTTCGGCAAGACCGCGGGCTGCGACGTACCCGTCGCCGCCATTGTTGCCCGGACCGCAGAGCACGACGAAACGGCGGGCATCCGGAAAATGTCGCAGGGCCGCCGCCGTCACCGCCAGTCCGGCGTTGCGCGTCAGCGTGAAGCTATCGATGCCGGATTGGGCCGCTGCCCGGTCGATTGCCGTCATCTCGGCGGGCGTGATCAACAGGTGCTGAAGGTCGGAGCGCATGCGCCCGACTTTATCCATGCCCACGCGCGTGAAGCAAGGCCTCAGCTCCGCCACCACGATTGCCTTAAAATAATGCATTTGCACATAATTGTTGCTCAAATAACAAGCTTTGCGTCTGCAATGACGTGGGGACGCCGCAAGAAGCGGGCATCTTTCGATCGGAAATCATAAAAAATAGGCAGATCGCACCCGCCGAAGGTATGGAAATCCCGCAATCGGCGCGCCGACAGCAGATTTTTTGTCGTTCTGACAGATTTTCGCAGAAAAACTGGCATGCAACGTGCATATTCAGGGCGAGCGGGCATGATCCTGCTTTCAAGGGAGAAGCGGAGAGACATTTTCTCATGAAAAAGATCGAAGCGATCATTAAGCCCTTCAAGCTCGACGAAGTGAAGGAAGCCCTTCAGGAAGTCGGTCTGCAGGGTATCACCGTCACGGAAGCCAAGGGCTTCGGGCGGCAGAAGGGTCACACGGAGCTGTATCGCGGCGCCGAATACGTGGTGGACTTCCTGCCGAAGGTAAAGGTCGAAGTCGTGCTGGCGGACGAAAACGCGGAGGCCGTCATCGAGGCGATCCGCAACGCCGCGCAAACCGGCCGCATTGGTGACGGAAAGATTTTCGTTTCCAATGTGGAAGAAGTCATCCGTATTCGCACGGGCGAAACCGGCCTCGACGCCATCTGACATCACGGGCCGTTCGGCCCGGTTCTTTTCAAATCCTCGTCATCTCACACAGGGAATAACGGCAAATGACGACTGCAAGCGATATTCTGAAGCAAATCAAGGACAACGACGTCAAGTTCGTCGACCTGCGCTTTACCGATCCCAAGGGCAAGCTGCA
>JAESGS010000406.1_pt1 | contig 35522 bp, 31 predicted proteins | sample 9269761 | NCBI WGS metagenome assembly JAESGS01 (sample SAMN15741799, study PRJNA653493) | algae metagenome | isolation source: Cyanosarcina radialis HA8281-LM2 and co-occurring heterotrophs from damp... | place: USA: Makauwahi cave, Hawaii | collected 2011-01-06 | reverse complement strand
TCCTGCATCTCGATCGGGTTGCGCAGGTCCGGCTTGTCGGAGCCGTACTTGCGGATCGCCGTGTCGTAGGGGATGCGCGGGAACTTCTCGGTCACCGGCTTGCCATCGGCAAACTCGACGAAGATGTCGCGGATCACCGGCTCCATCGTCGACCACACGTCTTCCTGCTCGACGAAGCTCATTTCCAGATCGAGCTGGTAGAACTCGCCCGGCAGGCGGTCGGCGCGCGGGTCTTCGTCGCGGAAGCATGGGGCGATCTGGAAGTAGCGGTCGAAGCCGGCGACCATCAGCAGCTGCTTGTACTGCTGCGGCGCCTGCGGCAGGGCATAGAAGCTGCCGGGGTGGATACGCGAAGGCACGAGGAAGTCGCGCGCGCCTTCCGGCGAGGAGGCCGTCAGGATCGGGGTCGTGTATTCGGTGAAGCCGACGTCGCCCATGTGGCGGCGCATCGACGAGATGATCTGGGTACGCTTGACGATGTTCTTGTGCAGCGTGTCGCGACGCAGGTCGAGGAAGCGGTACTTCAGGCGCACGTCTTCCGGATAATCAGGCTCGCCGAAGACCGGCAGCGGCAGTTCCTTGGCGGCCGAGAGAACCTCGATCTCCTGCGCATAGAGCTCGATTTCGCCGGTCGGCATGCCCTTGTTGACGGTGTCGTCCATGCGCGCCTTGACGAGGCCGTCAATGCGCACGACCCATTCGCCGCGAACGGTCTCGGCCGCCTTGAAGGCGGGGCTGTCGGGATCGGCGACGACCTGGGTGATGCCGTAGTGGTCGCGCAGGTCGATGAAGAGCAGGCCGCCATGGTCGCGGACGCGGTGGACCCAGCCCGAAAGGCGAACGGTGGAGCCGACGTCCGACTTGCGGAGGGCGGCACAGGTGTGGCTGCGGTAACGGTGCATCGTCTTATCCCGGAATTGCAAAGAGCCGCGCAAGCTCGTGGGACACAGCGCGCGGCAACATGGTCAAAATCGGGCGGAAAAGCGCATGATGCGCAGCCTTTGTCAAGCTGCAGCGCCCGCTGCCGCCCCCGATGGGGGTGCGTTGTAAACGAAGGCAAGAGCCAGTCCAAGACCGCTTGTGACAGAAGGCGGCCGAAATGCCGCGAAAAGAACGGCAATCGTCACAATTCGGGACTGTCCGGCGGCAGAATGCGGGGCTACACATGAGCAAGGCCCGATAGTGATCCCACCCGAGTCGTGGCCGCCTGCCCGGATGTCGCCTGCCCCATGTCTCAGATTCGCCCGCTCATCCCCCTCCTCGTCACCGCAGGCATCCTCATCGGCGGCAACGGCCTGCAGGGCACTTTCATCTCGCTGCGTGCACTCGAAGAAGGTTTCTCGACATCGCTGATCGGCGTCATCGGGGCCGGCTACAATATCGGCTTCGCGCTTGGCTGCGTCTACGTCACCCGCATCCTGCGCTCGATCGGTCACATCCGCACCTTCTCGGCCATGGCGGCGATCGCGTCTGCAGCCGCAATTTCCATGGTGCTCGTCATCAATCCACTGATGTGGTTCCTGATGCGGCTTCTGGCCGGCATCTGTTTCGCCTGCCTGTTTGCAACCGTCGAAAGCTGGCTGAACGCCAGCGTCACCAATAAAAACCGGGCGCGCACGCTTTCCGTCTATCGCCTCGTCGATCTCGGCTCGGTCACGGCGGCGCAATATGTCATTCCTGGCATCGGCCTTGGCGGCTTCGAGCTTTTTGCCATCATCTCCATGGCGCTGACGCTGTCGCTGGTGCCGATTTCCTTTGCCGACCGGTCGAGCCCGGTGGCCCCGGAGGCGATCCGCTTCGACGTCAAGGCGCTCTGGAACATCTCGCCGCTCGCGACCGTCGGCTGCATCGTCGTCGGTCTGACCAACGCCGCCTTCCGCTCGCTCGGGCCGATCTATGCGCAGGGCATCGGCCTGTCGGTGACGGCAATCGCCACGTTCATGAGCGCCGGCATCATCGGCGGCGTCGTGCTGCAGTATCCGCTCGGCCACTATTCAGATCGGTTCGACCGCCGCCTGATCATCCTGATCGCCACCTTCGGCTCGCTGCTCGCAGGCTTGTTTCTCGCCTTCGGCGCCGGCAACGACGAGTGGCTGAACTTTGCCGGCATTTTCCTCTTCGGCGCCTTTGCCATGCCGCTCTATTCGCTCTGTTCGGCGCATGCCAACGACCACGCGGCCGAGGGTCAGCATGCGCTCGTCTCCGCCGGCATGCTGTTCTTCTGGTCGCTCGGGGCGATCATCGGGCCTTTGTTTGCCTCCTTCCTGCTTGAGATTTTCGGGCCGCAGGCGCTGTTCATCTACACCGCGGCCATCCTCTTCCTGTTCATGCTCTACACGCTGCAGCGCATGGCGGCGCGCGGGCCGGTGCCTGCCGGGGAGCGCGCCTTGCCGTTCCGCAATCTCCTGCGCACCTCGTCCTTTTTCAACAAGCTCGCCGCCGGCAACAACCACAAGCGCAAGGATCGCTGACCTGCGGCAAGATGCGCGCGATCCGGATAATTGCTGAACGCAATAATCAGGTTTAGAACCGGCACACCTCAAACAGCAGCCGAGATTGCCGAAATGCCCGTCATCAGCCGCCGCAACTTTCTCCAAGGCTCCGCTGCTCTCGGTGGCGCCTTCGCGCTCGGCGCCGGCATGGCGGCGCGCGCCGGCGCCGCACCCGACCCGCAGATCCTGATGGCGCAGCTTGCCGAAGCCCAGATCGCCAAGGATGGGCTTACACCCAAGGTCATGACCTACGGCTTGGGTGAGGCTCCAAGCAGCGGCATGCCGCCCATCCTGCGCATGCGCAAGGGCGAGCCCTATGCGGCCCGCCTCCTCAACCGGCTGGACGAGCCGACGACGGTACATTGGCACGGACTGCGCATTGCCAACGCCATGGATGGCGTGCCGGAGCTGACGCAGCCTTATGTCTATCCGGGCGACCGTTTCGACTATGTGTTCACCCCGCCGGATGCCGGCACCTTCTGGTATCATCCACATTGCAACACGCTGACCCAGATGGGCGCCGGCCTGACCGGCATGATCGTCGTCGAGAACCCTGACGATCCGACGTTCGATGCCGAGATCGTGCTCAACCTGCGCGATTGGCGGCTCGGCACCGGCGGCGCCTTCATCGACGCATTCAAGCCGCGGGATGCGGCCCGCGGCGGCACTTACGGCACGGTGCGCACCGCCAACTGGCAGCAGGAGCCTACTTATGATGCACCGGCCGGCGGCCTGGTGCGCGTGCGCATCGCCGCGACCGACGTCACCCGCATCTATACGATCGGCCTTGAGGGCGCGGAGGCGATGGTCATCGCGCTCGACGGTAATCCGGTCGACAAGCCCTTTGCACTTGACCGCTACGATTTCGGCCCCGGCCAGCGTGTCGATCTTGTCGTGCGCATGCCCGACGGCGAAGGCCAGACGGTTGCGCTCGGCAATCTGCGTGGGTCGCATCCCTGGACGATCGCGCGCTTCCGGTCAGCCGGAGCGTCGCTCAAGCGCGACCTTCGGGATGTCGGTCCCCTGCCCGCCAACCCGATCGCGGAAGCCGACCCCTCCACCGCCACCCGCGTGCCGCTCGAACTGACGGCGACGGCCGAGCACAAGGCAACGCCTTCGATCTGCGGTTCGCTTGGCTACACCTTCTGGGCGATCAACAAGGTTCCGTGGCCGGGCGACACGCCCGATCCGATCGCGCCAATCGAGGAGATGAAGCTCGGCAAGAGCTATGTGCTCGAGGTCGCCAACCGGACGCCGCATGCGCACCCTATCCATCTGCACGGCCTGAGCTTCCGGATTCTCAATTCCAACAAGCGGACTTTCCTGCCGCCGCCGACCGATACGATCCTGCTTTTGCCCGATGAACAGGCGGAAGTGGCGCTTGTGGCGGACAATCCGGGCGATTGGGTCGTCCATTGCCATATCATCGAGCACCAGAAGACCGGCATGACGGGTTATTTCAAAGTCGTCTGAGATTTCGATTGTGACAGATGCCGCGAAGAGTTACACGAAATTCCAAGCCGCATTTTCGCCACAGTGATTTAAATCTGATGATTGAAACAACAGCAGACCTTGAGGCCGCCTGCCAGCAGCTGGCCCTTTCAAATTATATTACGATTGATACCGAATTTCTTCGCGAGACGACTTTCTGGCCGGAGCTTTGCCTGATCCAGATGGCGAGCCCGGACCTGGCCGTAATCGTCGATCCGATGGCGAAGGGCATCGATCTTGCGCCCTTCTTCGCGCTGATGGCCAACCCTGAGGTCATCAAGGTGTTCCATGCTGCGCGACAGGACATCGAGATCATCTTCCATCTCGGAAACCTTATTCCGCACCCGATCTTCGATACGCAGGTCGCGGCAATGGTTTGCGGCTTTGGCGACAGCGTTTCCTACGACCAGCTGGTCAACCGCGTCACCGGCACGCAGATCGACAAGTCCTCGCGCTTTACCGACTGGAGCCGCCGTCCGCTGACCGAAAAGCAGCTCGACTATGCGCTGGCCGACGTTACGCATCTGCGCGACATCTACAAATACCTGGCGGCAGAACTTGAACGCGAGGGCCGTTCGCTCTGGCTGACCGAAGAGATGGCCATTCTCGAAGCCCGCGACACCTACGACCTACACCCCGACGACGCCTGGCAGCGGCTGAAGATGCGGGTGAAGAAGCCGATCGAGCTCGCCGTGCTGAAGACGGTCGCCGCCTGGCGCGAGCGCGAAGCGCGCGCCCGCAACGTGCCGCGCGGCCGCATTCTCAAGGATGACGCCATTTACGAGATCGCCCAGCAGCAGCCGAAGGATGCGGAAGCACTGGCGCGGCTTCGGACCATTCCCAAGGGCTGGGAACGCTCCACTGCCGGAACGGCGGTCGTCGAGGCCGTCAACGAGGCGCTGGCGATCCCGAAGACCGATCTGCCGAAGCTTCCGCGCCAAAGCCATGCGCCGGAAGGTGCAGCGGCCGCGGGCGAGATGCTGAAGGTGCTTTTGAAGCTGATCGCCGAGAAGCAGGGAGTCGCGGCGAAGATCATCGCTAACAGCGAAGATCTCGACAAAATAGCAGCCGAGGGCGAGAAGGCGGATGTCGCCGCGCTCAAGGGCTGGCGGCGCGAACTCTTCGGCGAAACGGCGCTGAAGCTGATCAACGGCGACGTCGCCCTGCGCTTCGTCGACAAGAAGATCGAAGCAGTGGAAATCGGCGCCGAGATCACGTCCGCGTCAGCTTGAAAAAGGGGTCGGGCGGAGACAAGTTTCCGCCCGAATCCAGCTCTAGCGAAGGGCCGGGCGGAACAGAATCACCATCGTATCAAACGATGTGACGTGAGCCGGCGCCTTGGGCAACGCCGACCAACACGGATGCCGCCTCTTCCGGTATCGGAGCTTTCTGCATGCGTTGGCGCTTTTCGACTTTCGAAGGACTTCTCTTGCTGCTGGTCATCGCCGGCGCCGGCGCGGTCTACGCATGGGTATTCTACGGCAAGGGCGCCCTGATCGGCGCGACCTACGCGCTCTTCATGTGCCTGCCGATCATCGCGTTTGAGAGACGCATCATTTTCAGGCGCCTGCATCGACGGATCCACGCCTTTTCCACGCCGGTCTTTTTCGTCGCGTCGCTGGTGATCTACTTCGTGCTTCTCGACGTCGGCTATGCCGCCGCGGGCCTGCTTATGCAGTCGGGCGGCGTCATGGAGGACCATTGGATGGACGCGATGATGCCGTCCAAGACGGTCCTCATCTTCGCGCTCGGCGTATCAGGTTCGCTCGTCTTCATCCTCAGGGTTCGCGAACTGCTCGGGCGCGACGTCTTTTTGAGCCTGCTCACCGGCCGCTATCGCAGACCGGTCGAGGAGGAACGCGTGTTCCTCTTCATCGATCTTGCCGGCTCGACCGCCTATGCCGAGAAACACGGCGACCTCAGGATGCAGGAATATCTCGGCAGGCTGTTTGCGACGATCGCCGACCCGGTCATGCGCTACCGCGGCTCGATCGACGATTATATCGGTGACGCCGCCGTCATTACCTGGCCTTTCGATCGCGCCACCAACAATGCGGCCTGCATTCATTGCGTCTTCGACATTCTGGAAATGATCGATGCAGATGCGCGCCGCTGGCAAAAGGAGTTCGGCGAAGTTCCTCGCCTGCGGGCAGCGCTTCATGGCGGCACCATCGTTGCCGCGGAAATCGGGCTCGATCGGCACAAGATCACCTATTTCGGCGATACCGTGAACACCACCGCCCGGCTTGAAGGCTTCTGCAAGACGCTTGGCCACCAGGTTCTGATCTCTACCGACCTCGCACGCAAGATGCGCCTGCCGCATTATGTGCGGGTCGAGGATCTCGGCGAACATGCCGTCAGAGGGCGCGGGCAGAAGCTTGGCGTTCTGTCGTTGCGCGCGGGCAGCGCGGCTCCTCAGCTGGCATCGACCGCGGCCGAGTGATTGCGGCCGGCGTCCAGGGCATCGATCGGCCGGATCGCGATCGCCGTCAGCCGTGCAGCTTGGCACCCTTGGTAATCTTGTCGACCAGCTTCTTGTCCGCATGAATGGCAATGCCGGCGACTGCAGCGTCGTCCGGCTTGGTCTCGGCGAAGACCGCCCGGTTGGCGTGATCGTGGCCGGTGGCGAACATGCCGTCGACATAGATCGAGGCTTTGACCTCTCTTTCGATCGCGCGCCGTTGAATGTTGCCGAGCGTCTTCCCATCTGCGGCAAGGACGATGATCGGCTGGATGCTCAAGGCGTTGTAGACGTTGCCGGCGCCATCGCGATAATCTTCGCCGATGATGTCGGGCTTCTGTCCGGCGATCCCGGTGGCGAGGAAGGCGGTGACGTTGAGCTTCTGCCAGGTTGCCAGGTCCTCGCGCAAGACGATTGCAAATTTGGTATCGAACATGACGGCCATCTCCATTTCAGCCCGACAGGGCGTGCCGGAAGACGCTTTATCGGACGGCGCTGCGATCGATCTTGAACGATTGTGCGGCGCGCCCGGCGACGGCATTCGGGTTGCGCCTGCCGTCGATGGCATCGAGCGCATCGAGGCGCGCCTGCATGGAAAATTCTTCGAGCCGCACCGCCACGACACCTACGCCATCGGCGTGACGCTCGGCGGCGTCCAGACGTTTCAGTATCGCGGCGAAAGCCGCTTCAGCAATCCTGGAAGCATCATCATCCTCCATCCGGACGAGATCCACGATGGCGGCGCAGGAACGGAGATCGGGCTTCGCTACCGGATGATGTACCTGCAGCCGGAACGGTTGCTCGCAGCCCTTGATGAGACCGACCGCTCGCTGCCCTTCGTCGCAGCCCCTGTCGTGGGCGACGAGGCGCTGCGGCAGGCGGTCGGCGAAGCCGTCATGGATCTCGACAATGGTATCGACGAATTGGCGCTCGACGACATTCTCGTGCGGATTGCCGAGGGGCTCTACCGTCACGCCGGCACCACGGACGCCAAGCCCGCAAAGGCCGACAAGCATGCCGTTCTACAGGCGAGCGAATTCCTCCGCGCCAATCTCGAACGGCCCGTCGGATCCCAGGAGCTGGAGGCGGTGAGCGGGCTCGATCGCTTCACGCTCGCCCGGCAATTCCGCCGGGTTCTCGGCACCAGCCCGCATCGCTATCTACTCATGCGCCGGCTGGAGCGGGCACGGCAAATGATCGCCCGGGGCGAAAGCCTTGCCGGTGCTGCGCTCGAAACCGGCTTTGCCGATCAGGCGCATTTCACCCGTCATTTCAAGCGCGCCTATGGCCTGACGCCCGGCCGCTGGGCAAACCTCGCCGTCGCCGGCTAATCCTGTCACCAAAGCTTCATCGGGTTGTAAAGCAAGCATCACCCAACCGTCATCATGGCCGCCTATCGGGTTGCGGACTGCAGCGCCGCGCATCCTAGGACGCGCAAGGGTCGCTGCAGCGCGTCGAAATTGCTGCGTGTCTTCCTCCTTGGATCTAGGGCGATCCACGGAGACATGCAGAAGGCTCCAACCCAAGGTGAACTTCATGACGAAAACGCTTCTCGCCACCGCGGCTCTTTCTCTTTTGATGACGATGGCCGCCTCGGCCGAGGAAAAGTCCTTTACCGCGACGCTGAAGGGCCACGCGATCCTGCCGGCCAACACGATCATCGCTGCCCCCTCGGACGCGCCGGAATATCTCAAGACCTCCGGCAAGTTTACCACCGCGGACCGCAAGCGCGCTGAAGCGCTCGGCACCGTGCCGGGCAAGGACGGCGTTCGCCTGACCGGCCTGTCGCTGCCCTTCGACGGCCAGCCGATGCAAGGCTTTTCCGGCATCAAGGCGATGGAAGACGGCACCTTCTGGAGCCTCTCCGACAACGGTTTCGGCAGCAAGATGAACTCCAGCGACGCCATGCTGATGCTGCACCACGTGAAGATGGACTGGGACGCCGGCAAGATCGAAGCGTTGAAGACGCTGTTCCTGACCGACCCGGACAAGAAGGCCCCCTTCCCGATCGTCATGGAAGGCTCCGACAAACGTTATCTCACCGGCGCTGACTTCGACGTCGAGTCGATCCAGCCGGTTGCGGACGGCTTCTGGGTCGGTGAAGAGTTTGGCCCGTACATCCTGAAGTTCGATCTCGACGGCAAGTTGACCGACGTGATCGCGACCACGGTCGACGGAAAGCCGGTGCTTTCGCCCGACAATCCGACATTGACGCTGCAGGGCGATCCCTCGAAGAAGACGCCCGTCTTCAATCTGAAGCGTTCCGGCGGCTACGAAGGCATGGCGCTCTCCAAGGACGGTTCCAAGCTTTACGGCTTGCTCGAAGGCCCGCTCTGGACCGACAGCGAAACGGTCGAGCAGGCCGATGGCCGCCCGGCGCTGCGCATCATCGAACTCGATGTTGCGAGCAAAGCCTGGACCGGCCGCAGCTGGCTCTATCCGCTGGCCGAAGGCGGCGAGGCGATCGGCGACTTCAACATGCTCGACGACAAGACCGCACTGGTGATCGAGCGCGACAATGGCGCCGGCACGGTGGACAAGGCCTGCGCCGATCCGAAGGACCCGAAGCCGGACTGCTTCGCAACAGGCTCCAAGGTCAAGCGCATTTACAAGATCGCCTTTGACGACAGCAACGCCGGCAAGGCCGTGCGCAAGATCGGCTATATCGATCTCTTGAAGATCGCGGATCCGGACAACAAGAAGCGGCAGGGCGGCGGCGGCGGTTTCTACGACATGCCCTTCGTCACCATCGAGAACGTCGACCGCGTCGATGAGACCCACATCATCGTCGGCAACGACAACAACCTGCCGTTCTCGGCCGGCCGCTCGCTCGACAAGGCCGACGACAACGAGTTCGTGCTGCTCGAAGTCGGCGACTTCCTCAAGGCCGAATAAACAAGAAGGGCGCGCGAACAACCGTTCGCGCGCCCTGTGCTTTTGATCCAGAATTTTCTTCGGGTCAGCTTTCGAAGTGGAAAGCAAGACGCTTGCCGGTGAGCTTTCCAAGCTGCTGCAGGCGTCCATCCAGGCGCTCGCCCTGGAATTCCGAATAGGCCGCCGGTACGACGATTTCGAGGTCCACGTCCGGCAGAGACGACTTGCGGAACGTCAGGTTCTGGGCAATGCCCGGCATCGACGCCGAGAAGAGATAGGCGACACGCAAGAGGCCGCCGAGCAGCTTTGCCAGTTCCAGCAGGCGCGGCGTGGTGATGCCGGCAAGCGCGTTCGTGGCGCCGTCGTCGTTGAGCCCTTCGAAGCGGTAGTAATTAGCAAGCGCGATATAGGCCCGGCCGGCGTGGGTAATGCCGGAGAAGGTCGAGTGGGCGATGATGTTCAGCGCCTGCAGTCCGCGATAATCCGGGTGTGCTCGCCAGCTGATGTCGGCAAGCAGGCAGGCCGCCTGGCGATAGCGGCTTTCCTCTTCCGTCTCCTCGATGCCGAAGAACGGCACCATGCGACCGGTCCAGTCGGCGAGTTCGCGGGCGTGTTCCGGCGAGCGGGCGCGCAGGATGGCGATCTCGTTCGCTGCCGTCAGCAACGGATCCTGGGCACGCTCCTCGCCCCCCAAGAGCGAGAACAGATAGCCTTCACGCACGCCGAGCGCCGAGAACGAAATCCGCTCCGGCTTCATGATCTCCAGAGCCTCCTGCATGGCGATCGCGCCGAAGGGCAGAAGGCTGCGGCGGCTCTTCGAGATCGTCGAATAGGCGGACGGCTTGATGTTCTTCGGCTCGATCACTTCCGGCAAAAGCGCCATCGCCTCGTCGAAGGAAATCTCGTAGCCCTGCATCATGTGCAGCGGATAGTCGCGGATCTCCATGTGCAGTTTGGCAATCGAGCGCCAGGTGCCGCCGACCGCATAGAAGGTGCGCCCCGTGCCGGTCTTCAGCACCGCCGAGTTCTTCATGAACTTGCGCACCCAGCTGCGTGCCTTGGTGAGCGAGCCGTTGCTGTGCTCGAACAGACGGATACCACCGAGCGGCAGGGTGATGCCCTTGCCGATCTTCGTGCCGGAGACCTCGACGAGTTCCAGCGAGCCACCGCCAAGGTCGCCGACGACACCGTCGGGATCGTGATAGCCGCTGACGATGCCCATCGCGGAATAATAGGCCTCTTCCTCGCCGGTGAGGATGCGGACCTTGTGACCGAGGATCGCCTCCGCCTTCTCGATGAAGGCGGGGCCGTTGCTCGCCTCGCGTGCTGCCGCCGTCGCCAGCACATACATCGAGGTCGCACGCGCCTGCTTGGAGAGCGCGTGAAAGCGGTGCAGCGCTTTCAGCGCACGCTCGACGCTGTCTTCATCCATGCGTCCGGTCGCATCGATGCCCTTGCCGAGACCGCACATCACCTTTTCGTTGAACAGCATGGCCGGCGAACGGCTCAGGCCTTCATAGACGACAAGGCGGATGGAGTTCGAACCGATATCGATAACGGAAACCGGGCGGATGCCGGGCAGACGCCCCTGCGCTTCAGATTCGACCATGCAATTCCAGTTTATTTGTGCCAGCCGCTCTTCCAGCCGGCTATGAGCTTCGGTGCGCTGGACTTCAGGGCCTCGCCCCGGCCGGAGAGGCTGGGATTGGTCATGAAATAGTGCTGTGCGTTGAAAGGCTCGGCGTCCTTGCCGACTTCCATCCGGCGAGAGGTGCCATCGGGAAGAATTTCGTAGCTCTGCTGGTTGTCGATGAGATTACCCAGCATGATCTGCGACAGAACCTGTTCGTGCACAGTCCGGTTGATGAGAGGCACGAGCGTCTCGACCCGCCGGTCCAGATTGCGCGGCATCATATCCGCCGAGCCGATATAGACAAGGGCATTCTCCGATGGAAGCCCGTGACCGTTGCCGAAGCAGAATATGCGGGAATGTTCGAGGAATCGGCCAACGATGGACTTGACACGGATATTGTCCGAGAGCCCCGTGACCTGCGGGCGCAGGCAGCAGATGCCGCGCACGACCAGGTCGATTTCGACACCGGCGCGGCTCGCCTTGTAGAGCGCGTCGATGATCTCCGGATCGACGAGCGAGTTCATCTTCATCCAGATCGCTGCCGGGCGGCCGGCCTTGGCGTGCTCGATCTCTTCTTCGACGTGCCTGAGAATGCGCGGGCGCAGCGTGTGCGGCGAGACCGCCAGCTTCATGCCCGCCTCCGGCTCGCCGTAGCCGGTGATGAAGTTGAAGATGTTCGCCATGTCGTGGGCGATGACCGGGTTGCAGGTGAAGAACGACAGGTCGGTGTAGATCTTCGCCGTGACCGGGTGGTAGTTGCCGGTGCCGAGATGGCAGTAGGTCCGAAGCTTGCCCTCTTCGCGCCGCACCACCATCGACATCTTGGCGTGGGTCTTCAGTTCGATGAAGCCGAACACGACCTGAACGCCAGCGCGTTCGAGGTCGCGCGCCCAGCGGATATTGGCTTCTTCGTCGAAACGGGCCTTGAGCTCGACCAGCGCCGTCACCGACTTTCCGGCTTCGGCAGCATCGATCAAGGCGCGCACGATCGGGCTGTCGTTCGAGGTGCGGTAAAGCGTCTGCTTGATGGCGACAACTTCAGGATCGCGCGCTGCCTGCAGGAGGAACTGCACGACCACGTCGAAGGACTCGTAGGGGTGATGCACCACCATATCCTTCTCGCGGATCGCCGCCAGGCAGTCGCCGGCATGCTCGCGCACGCGCTCGGGGAAACGCGGATTGTACGGCTCGAAGCGCAGATCGTCGCGTGGAGCCTTGGTAATTTCGGACAAAGTGTTGAGTGCCAGCAGTCCCGGCAGGACGGCGATGCGGTTTTCCGGGACGCCCAGTTCCTGCACGACGAACTGGCGCAACGACGCGGGCATCTCCGAATCGGTCTCGATGCGGATCACCGAACCGCGGCGACGGCGCTTCAGCGCGGTCTCGAAGAAGCGCACCAGGTCTTCGGCCTCTTCCTCCACTTCGATATCGCTGTCGCGAATGATGCGGAAGGTACCGGAGCCCTTGACCTCATAGCCTGGGAACAGCCTGTCGATGAACTGGCTGACCATATCTTCAAGCGTGATGTACCGAATGATGTTCTTGGCGTCGGGCAGCCGGATGAAGCGGTCGAGTGCCACCGGCAGACGCAGGAGCGCCGTCATCGGCTCGCGGCCGGTCTTGCTGACGAGCTGCAGCCCCATCGAAAAGCCGAGGTTCGGAATGAACGGGAACGGATGCGCCGGGTCGATGGAGAGCGGCGTCAGCACCGGGAAGATCGACTGGTCGAACTCGTTGGCAAGCCAGCTCCTGTCCTGCGCCGACAGCGAGGCCGGGCGAACGATCAGGATGTCTTCCTTGGCGAGATACTGCTGAAGCACGGCGAGCGAGGCCTGCTGCTCCATCTGCAGATTGTCGATTTCCTTCAGGATGTCTTCGAGCTGCTCGACCGGGGTCTTGCCATCGGGCGAACGCATCGAGAGGCCCTGGCGCACCTGGCCTTCGAGGCCGGCGACGCGCACCATGAAGAACTCGTCGAGGTTGGCGGCCGAGATCGACAGAAAGCGAACACGCTCCAGCAGCGGATGCGCCGTGTTCAGCGTTTCCTCGAGCACGCGGCGATTGAACTGCAGCCAGGAAAATTCGCGGTTGATGAAGCGCTGCGGGCTCGTCAGCAGGTCGACGTCCTCCGCCGATGCCTGGTTTTCGTTCACCGCAGATAGCGCGTTATCCATGCTTTTCAGATCCCATTGCTCCGGCTGCACCGGCTATCTCAGTTTGACGACGGTTCTGTGACAGTCAATCGGACCGACGCTGATTTCCCAGCTCTTCGAGAACTTCGGAAGCGAGCGCGCGCGAAAGCTTCGTGCCGCGGGCCAGCGCCAGATGGTCGATGCGTTCGACGATCGTCTGCGCTGCCTCCAGCGAGCGCTCCATGCGCTGGACGATGTAGCCCACCAGCCGCTCGTCGACGAAGAGCTGGCGATCGGCAAAGAGCTTGATCAGCACCTGCGTCAGGAGTTCGTCGTCCGGCTCGCCGATCTCGACGACGGTCGCCGCCTTCAGGCGCGAGCGCAGATCCGGCAGTGTCACCGGCCAGGACATCGGCCAGAGGCGCGTCGTCATCAACAGCCCGGTGCCGTGCTGGCGCACGTTGTTGATGACGTGGAAAAGTGTGGTGTCGTCAAAGCCGCTGCGGTCGGCGTCCTCGAACAATACGGGTCTTTCGGCGGCTATCAGCGCGGCATCGGAGCCCGCGAGCGGGTGAATCACTTCCGCTCCTGCCCGCTCCTTCCAGATGCTGGCAAGGTGCGTTTTTCCCGAACCGACCGGGCCGGCGATGATCACCACCGGCGCCGGCCAGTCCGGCCAGTGGTCGACGATGGCGATGGCCGCGCTCAGCCTGTCGGAGACGAGCAGGTCCTCACGACCCGTCGCCGGGTCGTGGCCGAAAGCCAGGGGGATTTGTTCAAATGGGCGTTTTGTCATGCTGTACTCGGGACAATCGTCGGAAATCAGGCGGCCTTGTCGCTCTTCGCCTTCTTTTCCACGGCCTTGCCGTGCCCGTGATAGAGATCGCTATCAAGGTAGCGCTGGATGCCGAAGCGGACAAGCACGCCGATGGCGGCTGCTGCCGGAACCGCCACCAGAAGACCGACGAAACCGAACAGTGCACCGAAGGCAAGCAGCGCAAACATCAGCCAGACCGGATGCAGGCCCACGCTTTTGCCTACCAGCTTCGGCTGGAGGATGTTGCCCTCCATGAACTGGCCGCTGAAGAAGACGGCAAGCACGAGGCCGATCCAGAGATAGTCCGGCCAGAACTGGACCAGGGCGACGCCAACAGCGAGCACCAGGCCGACCATGGATCCGACATAGGGAATGAAACTGATCATGCCGGCGAAGAGACCGATCAGCAGACCGAAATTGAGACCGACCAGCGACAGGCCGATCCCGTAATAAAGACCAAGGATGAGGCAGAGCGAGCCCTGCCCTCGCACGAAGCCGGCGATCGTCGCGTTCATGTCGCGGGCGATCTGGCGCACATCCGAGACGTAGTCGCGCGGAACCCAGCTATCGACCTTCTCGACCATCCGGTCCCAGTCGAGCAGGATGTAGAAGGCGACGACAGGGGTGACGACCAGCAGCGAGATGACGTCGAGCAACGCAACGCCGGAGTTCCAGATCTGCTGGAAGAGCGTGCCGAGGAAGGCAGCACCCTGTTCGAGCAGCTTGCCGGAACTCTGCTTCAGCGATGGCATCTGGCTCGCGAGCCAATCGGGGATCAGCCGCGTCTGCGCTTCGTTGACGAGCACCTGCAGCTTGGCGGCATAGCCGGGGATGTTGGCGATGAAATCGGCCGCCTGGCTGACGACGACAGGAATGATGACCATGAGGGCCAGCACGAAGACGACGACGAAGCCGACCAGGATGACGACCGTCGCCATCAACCGGCTGAGGCCGAGGCGCTCGAGGCGATCGGCGACCGGGTCGAGGAAATAGGCAAGCGCCATGCCGGCCAGGAACGGCAGCAGGATCGAGCTGAAAACCATGAGGAAGGCAATGAAGGCGGCAAGCGCCAGTAGCCAGAAGATGACCTGGCGCTGCAATCCGGAACCGCTGACCTTGATATCCATGACACTCCTCGTGAGGCGCCGCTCGCCACTGTTGCGTATCACAACCCTGTCAAGGAGATAGGGGGCGGTGCGCGTAACGGTCAAGTCCGACCGGTGCAGTCATCCAGTTTATAGCCAAGCTGACTGGCTTGCGCCGTGGGATATGGGCAAAATGGTGAAAAAACGCCGCTAAGGCCTGCTCTCGGCTTGCACTCCCTTGCCTGCCGTGCCAATCGCATCCGCAAAATACCTGTCGCACGACGAGCCTTGGAGAACGAGCATGAGCCAGTCGGGAAAGAACGGTCTCACCTATAGCGACGCGGGCGTGGATATCGACGCCGGTAACCTGATGGTCGAGAAGATCAAGCCGCATGTGCGCTCGACCCGGCGGCCCGGCGCCGACGGCGAAATCGGCGGCTTCGGCGGTCTCTTCGATCTCAAGGCCGCGGGCTTCACCGACCCGGTTCTGGTGGCCGCCAATGACGGCGTCGGCACCAAGCTGAAGATCGCCATCGACGCCAACAAGCACGACACCGTCGGCATCGACCTCGTCGCCATGTGCGTCAACGACCTCGTCGTCCAGGGCGCCGAGCCGCTCTTCTTCCTCGACTATTTTGCGACCGGCAAGCTCGACCCGGACCAGGGTGCCGCGATCGTCGCCGGCATCGCTGCGGGCTGCCGCGAATCCGGTTGCGCGCTGATCGGCGGCGAGACCGCCGAAATGCCCGGCATGTATTCGGGCGGCGACTACGATCTCGCGGGCTTTGCCGTCGGCGCTGCCGAACGCGGTCAGCTGCTGCCGGCCGGCGACATCTCCGAAGGCGACGTCATCCTCGGCCTCGCCTCCTCCGGCGTGCATTCCAACGGCTATTCGCTGGTACGCAAGATCGTCACGCTCTCGGGCCTCGCCTGGGATGCGCCTGCTCCGTTCGGCGAAGGCACGCTTGCCGATCTCCTGATGACGCCGACGCGCATCTATGTGAAGCCGCTCCTAAAGGCGATCCGCGAGACCGGTTCGATCAAGGCGCTCGCCCACATCACCGGCGGCGGTTTCCCGGAGAATATTCCACGCGTGTTGCCGAAGCATCTCGCTGCCGAGATCGACCTCGACGCGATCAAGGCACCGAAGGTGTTCTCGTGGCTCGCCCAGACCGGTGGCGTTGCCGCCAACGAAATGCTGCGCACCTTCAACTGCGGCGTCGGCATGATCGCCGTCGTTCCGGCCGACAAGGCTGCGGAGGTCACGTCTGTGCTGACCGGAGAAGGCGAAACCGTCTTTACGCTCGGCCGCATGGTCGCCCGCGACGAAGGGGCAGCCGGCACGATTTACAAGGGCAACCTCGCCCTATGACGACGGAAGTCTCGACGGGCAAGAAGCGGGTCGTCGTCTTCATCTCTGGTGGCGGCTCCAACATGCTGGCGCTCGCAAAGGCAACGGCCGAGCCGGATTTCCCGGCCGAGATCGTCGCCGTCATCGCCGACAAGGCGGATGCCGGCGGCCTCGCGAAAGCCGAGGCGCTTGGCATCCCCACCCGCGCTTTCCTGCGCAAGGACTTCGACAGCAAGGACGCCCACGAGGCGGCAATCCTTGCCGAGCTCGACCGGCTGTCGCCGGACATCATCTGCCTCGCCGGCTATATGCGTCTGCTGTCGGCGACATTCATCCAGCGCCACGAGGGACGCATCCTCAACATCCATCCGTCCTTGCTGCCGCTCTTTCCCGGCCTGCACACCCATCAGCGGGCGATCGACGCCGGCATGAAAGTCGCCGGCTGCACCGTGCACTTCGTCACCGAAGGCATGGACGAAGGCCCGATCCTGGCGCAGGCGGTGGTTCCGGTCGTGGCCGGCGACACGTCCGACAGCCTTGCTGCCCGGGTGCTGACCGTCGAGCACCGCACCTATCCGATGGCGCTTCGGCTGATGGCCGAGGGCAAGATACGCATGGAAGACGGTCGCGCCGTGAGCGAAAGCCTTGGCGAGGCGACAGCGACGCTGATTTCGCCGGCGGCCTGATCTTCCAGCGGGTTGGGTTACCCCCTATGCCCTGCCGGGCATCTCCCCCATAAGGAGGGAGATCCGCTAGAGGCGCCACCTCGCAGCTCGATGCGATCCGATCGTCGAACAAATCACCGTATGTGTGCGCATGCGATGCGCGAGATAACGTTGCTAGAGCTATACGATAGTGGCCGCCCAAGCGGTTGCCACCTGCCGATCTCCCCGCTTGTGGGCAGAGGGGGTAAAGCCCCACGCCCCCCACACACCGATCGTTCACTTCGCCGAAGCCAGGCGGCGATCGAGGGCATCAAGCACGCGCCGTGTCAGCGCCGGATAATCCTCGTCGAAGTGGTGGCCGCCGTCGATACCGATGACGTCGACGCCGGTGCCCTTCAGTTGCGGGCAGGCATCGTCCTCTTCGTCGGTGCCGTAGATGCATTGCACCAGCGCCGGGTCGATGCGCTTGATATCGTCGAGCGGATCACCACCCTTGCCGTCGCCCGACGCCCCTAGCCAACCCAGAACAGAGACCTTGTAATCGACCATGTGCGAGAGGGCCATCAAGGTCACCTGGCGAACATGGGCCTTTTCGCCTGCCGGCAGCAGGTTGAAGGTTCGCGGCAGGACGTCCGCACCGAAGGAATAGCCGATGAGGAGCACGTTTCGCACGTTCCAGTGCTTGCGGTAGTAGCTCATCACCTTGGCAAGGTCGTCCGCCGTCACCTGCGGATCGCGCTCTGACCAGAAGTAGTGCAGGGAATCGAAGCCGACGACCGGTACGCCCTGCTGCTGCAACACGTCGCCGACTTCCTTGTCGATGTCGCGCCAGCCACCGTCGCCCGAATAGATCACTGCCATCGTGTCACGGGTCGGCTTTGCTTCAAGGATGGTCAGGGGCAAGCCGAACGGATTGCCGGCGTCGCGCTCGCTGTCGATGATATCGGTGAGGTGATCGGACAGCGTCGTATAGGCGTCGTCGTCGCTGTCCTCCTGCTCGACGTCCGGATGCTTGGCGATCAATGCCGCCACATGGGCGCGTCCGTCGGCCGATGCCGCGGGTGAAAAGACGACGGAAACCGGATCCGGCAATGCGCCGTCGGTCAGGCCATAGACCATGCGGTCGCCCTTCTTCACCTTTTCGGCCGGGGTGCAGAGCTGTTTTTCAAGCGCGATCCCCTCCTCCGGGTCGACCGCCAGCGTCTGGCCGACGGTGGCCGAAGGCGTCTGGGCGGCGATTGCGAGTGCCAGCGCACCACCGGCACCGACGCCTGCGACGACGGGCAGCTGGTAGGCGTCCGTACCGACCGCGCGCTGCACCTGCTGGCTGAGCGATTCGATATCGGAAACCATGTAGATGCAATCGCCGTCGTCCTTGGCGAGCGAGGCGAGATAGTCCTTGAGGTCGATGCCGACAACGACGGTCTTGTCATCGGTGAGCGTGTCGGCGATCGCCTGTTCCTTGTCCGTCCAGCCGGCGGCGTCCGACAGCAGCACGACAAGTGCGGCCGCCTTTTCCTTCGGCATCATGATGCGCGGCGACGGGATCATCCCGGTATCGTAGCTCTTCGGTGCGTCTTCGGCGAGAGCGGGGAACATCGATGCGGAGAGCAACAGCGCCGCCGAAGTCAGGCATTTCCAGGCGTTCGCGACATGGATCATTTCTTCACCACTCCCTTGAGACCGCCGCCGATCAGGAATGTCGCATCCATCAGGGCGAGGATCGGATTGATGCCGCCACTGGCGACAAGATAGCGCGGTTGCCACTGCGGATGAAACTTCGACTTGAAGGCGCGCAAGCCCTTGAAGTTGTAGAAACGTTCGCCGTGCTCGAAGAAGGTGCGCCCGGCCCGATCCCAGACCGGCGCGATCTGGCGCGTGGACATGCCCGACAGGGGCGCCATGCCAAGGTTGAAGGTACGGTACCCCTCGGCCTTCAGATACTCCATCACCTGGGCGAAGAGAAAATCCATCGCGCCCTTCGGCGCATCCGGCGAGAAGCGCATGAGGTCAACGGTGCCCTCCTCCTTGGTCGCCGTCACCAGAATATTGGCAAATGCGACCGTACGCCCGCCACAGGTGAGGATTGCCACCGGCTGCTCGCGAAGATACTCGGGATCGAAGGCACCGAGCGAGAAGCCTTTCTCCTTGGCATTGTGATGCGCGAGCCAGGCATCGGAGACCGCGGTCAGGTCAGGCATGACGTCCGGAACGTTTTCGGGCGCTACGACACGGAATTCGAGCCCGTCGCGCTGTGCGCGGCTGACCTGCTGGCGCAGGTTCGCCCATTTTCCCCCCTTCAGCTCGAAGCGGGCGAGATCGACGCGCGCGAGTTCACCGAGCCGGAAGGCGCGCAGCCCGGCATCGGCATAGTAGGCAAGCCCCAGGGGCGAGACCTGGTAGAAAACTGCCCGGCAGCCGGCCGCGCGCGCCTTTTCGATGAAGTGCCAGATCAGCTCCGGCCAGGCATCGATCGGGCCGACGGGATCGAAAAGCGCGATCCAGGAACGAGCACGCTGGCCATACATGATGAAGGCCCGGCCGTCGGCTGAAAACAACAGGCTCTTGTCGCCCATGCGTACCAGATTGGCATCGGACATGTCCTGCGCCTCGACGATCGAAAGCGCCCGCTCCATCGCGTCGTCGGAGGCAGGCTCGGCGGCTCCGGTTGCCGGGCGCATCAGGCTCCAGATCGCAAGCATGCTCGCGCCGATCGTCACGCCGAGAAGCGCGCGCAGGCCGCGGGGGGCTTCGGCGGAGAATTCGAACTGCCACCAGAGCTCATGGCTGTATTCGACATCGCGATAGACGAAGAGCAGCACGACCAGCGCGCCCAGGCAGATGACCCCGAGCGCCGTCAGCCATGGCACGGTCAACGCTTGCCCGAACAACGAGGCAGGCCGCACAAACAGGCGTCGGCTGACGATGAGCCCCACCAGGAAAAAGGCCAGCATGCCCGCTTCCACCACGGCGATGGCCTTGATCAGCGACAGCAGCAGCGCGGCGATCGCGATCACTATCGAGGCCCACCAGGCACCGTCGAGCCTGAGCGCCAGTCCGCGCGAGACGACGACAAGGGCAAGGCCGAGCAGGCTGGCAAGGAAGTGTGCGCCCTCGACGATCGGCAGCGGCAGCAGTCCTTCGAGGAATGCCAGGTTCTCGTCGGGCGTCGGGGTCACGCTGGAAAGAACCAGCATGATCGCCAGCACGATGCCAAGCGTTGCCAAAAGCAGCGGCGTCATGCGACCGCCGATGCGCCGGACGCTGGAGGCAACCGGATGGCCGGATAGCTGGCGGAGTTCGATGCCGATGACGACGGCGATCGCGATCACCAGCGGCAGCACGTGGTAGATCACGCGATAGAGCACGAGCGCGCCCAAGATCGTGTCGACATCGGCATTGTGGCCGAGCGTCGCGATGATGATCGTCTCGAAGACGCCAAGACCGGCCGGCACATGGCTCAAGACGCCGACGCCGACGGCCAGCGAATAGACCGCAAGGAAGGCCGGCCAGCCGATCGTGCCGGCGGGTAGTAGCACATAAAGTACCGTCGCCGAGGCGGCGAGATCGAGCGCCGTCACCAGGAACTGGCGCGACACCGTGCGCGAATCCGGGAGCCGAAGCGTCAGACGCCAGATGCTGACCTCGCGCCCGTCACGGGCAAGAAAGAACACTGTGAACAGACCGCCGAGGATTACGGCCGCGACTACGCGCAATACCAGGGGATCCATCCCGGTCATCGGCGCCACATACTCGCCGACGGCAAGGAGGCTGAGGCAAGTCACCGTCAGCAGCCCGAGCCCGAAGGCGAGCGTCACGAAGGCGATGATGCGGGCAATGTTCTCAGGCTCGATGCCGAGGCGCGAATAGGAGCGGTAGCGGATGGCGCCGCCGCTGAGGGCCCCGAACCCCGCGGTATTGCCGACCGCATAGGCCGAGGCCGCCGTCAGCGCCACATCGGCATAGGGCAGCTTTCGCTTGACGTAATCAAGCGCGCTGACGTCATAGAAGGTGAGCGCGAGGAAACTCAAGGCGGTGAAGAACACCGCCGCAGCGACGGCGATCCAACTGGTATCCGCCAATGCCTGGACGACCTCCTCGTACTGGACTTCGGACGTCAGGTGAAAGATCGCAAAGCCAAAAAGTGCGATTACGAAGAGCGTACCGGCAGCCGATAGATAACGGCGATTGCGACGCAGGAAGGAGAACCAGCCTCCCTCCGCCTGATGCTCGTCGTCGGTTGCACGTTCCGGTAGGGAGGATGTCATGAAGCGCCCATGTCGATAATGAGGACATCAGCGCTTTAGCTTACCCGATACGGATCAAAAAGTGAAATATCGGTAATAAATTATACTCTTATAAAACAATCCCTTAGGCGAACAGCTGCTGCCGGTTGAGCTGCGCCCACTGCAAGAGCATGATCGTCTTGGCATCGCAGATCTCGCCGGTCGCGATCATTGCGACGGCTTCGTCGAAGGGGATCTCCAGAACTTCGATGTCCTCGCCCTCATGCGCAAGCCCACCGCCGTCGCCGCGTTTCTCGGTGGCGTCGATGTGGCCGGCAAAGAAGCTCGTGCGTTCGGTCAACGCCCCCGGGCTCATATAGACATCGAAGAGGTGGATGACGTCCTGGACGTGGTAGCCGGTCTCCTCCAGCGCCTCGCGGCAGATCGCCTCTTCCGGAGTGTCGCCGTCGAGAAGCCCGGCGGCCGCCTCGATCAGATAGGCCGGGTCGCCCTGGAGCAGGACGGGAACGCGAAGCTGTCGCACCAGGATGACGCTCTGCCGCCTGGCATCGACGAGCAAGATTGTCGCCGCATTGCCATGGTCGTGGATCTCCCGCTTCAGCGTCACGGTCGCGCCATCGGACATCTGCTGTTCGAACGTCACCTCTTCCAGGTGCGCAAAGCCCTTCCACAGCGTGCGGCGGCCGACGATCCTGACGCGAGGGTCATGGTGGGTGCTCATGCAACTTCCTTCTCCGGCGAGTGCGATCCCGCCCTTTCAGTCATCAGTGGATATGTTCCGCTGCCGCGCGATCTTCCCGCTCCATCTGCAGCGTCGTGTGGTGCAGGTCGAACGTCGCGCGCAACTGCTCCTCGATTGCGCGGCGCACCGTCTCGGCATCGGCACCGTCGGCAAGTACGGCATGTGCGGTCAGCGATGGCTGGCGCTGGGTGATCGCCCAGAGATGCAGGTCATGCACGGAGGCAACACCGGGAACGGCGGTAATCGTCGCGTGGACATCGGCGAGGCGCATGCCCGGCGGCACGCCTTCAAGCAGGATGTTGACGCACTCCTTCAGCAGGACCCAGGTGCGAGGAAAGACCATGAAGCCGATGCCGACAGCGAGCAGCGAATCCACCCATTGCCAGCCGGTCAACCAGATGACCACCGCGCCAAAGATGACGGCGAGCGAGCCCAGCATGTCCGACCAGACTTCGAGATAGGCGCCCTTGACGTTGAGGCTTTCGTCCTTGTGGCTGGTGAGCAGCCGCATCGAGGCGAGATTGACGAGAAGACCGATGACGGCAATTACCAGCATGCCACCGGACTGGATCTCCTGCGGCTCGGACAGCCGCTTCCAGGCCTCGTAGAGAATGTAGAAGGCAACACCGAGCAGGAGCAGCGCGTTGAAGGCGGCAGCCAGGATCTCGAAGCGGGCGTAGCCATAGGTGCGCAAGAGGTCTGACGGGCGACGGCCGACATGGATCGCGACGAGCGCGATCGCAAGGGCTGCCGTGTCGGTCAGCATGTGCATGGCGTCGGATATCAGCGCCAGGCTGCCGGTCAGGATGCCGCCGACGACTTCGGCCAGCATGAAGCCGCCGGTCAGGCCAAGCGAGGCCCAGAGCCTCGAAACCGGCGTGCTCGTGACATCTGCGTGGTGGTGGTCGCCGCTCATGGAAGGTTCCGTCTGCCGTTCTACAACCTGACTTAGCGCGCCAACCTTACCCAGACCCTGTTGTCGTGAAAGGCAGCGCCACCATAGGGCGCCACCGCATCGGCACCGGTGAGCACGTTGATGCCCTCCCCGTCGATGTGCGCTCGATTCGGCCACAGCCCCTCGGCGATGACCACGCCGCGGCGGGCGCCGCCACCGATCTTCGCATGCAGACGAACCTCGCCGCGGACGTTGCCGAGTTGGACGACATCGCCATCGGCAATGCCGAGCGCTGCGGCATCTTCGGCGTGAACCATCACTTCCGGGCGCACTTCCTTTTGGATCGAGGACGGTGTCTCGGCAAAGGTCGAGTTGAGGAAGGATCGAGCCGGAGAGGTCGCCAGCCGGAACGGGTGCTCGGCGTCGGCAACCTCGATGAGGTCGACATGGTCAGGAAACTCCGGCAGCGACTGGTGCGGCCCCTGAATGCCCATCGACTTCGGCGGCCGGTTCGGCGCCGGCGTTCCCGTCCAATCCGCCTTGAAGCGGAACTTGCCGTCCGGGTGGCCAAAGCCGTTGAGATAGTGCGCCTCCTCGAAGGCGGGCTGACAGTCGAGCCACTTCCGGCCCTTCATCTCCTCGTAGCCGATGCCGTAGTTGGCGAGCAGCCGATCAATGTGCTCACGCTCGGCCAGGCCAAAGCCGGCATGATCGGCAACGCCAAGGCGCTTGGCCAGTTCCTCGATGACGAACAGATTGGTGCGCACGGTCGAGGGTGGTTCTACCACCTTAGGGCCGATCAGGATGTGCTGATGGCCGCCGCCGCGATAGAGATCGTCATGCTCCAGGAACATGGTGGCCGGCAGCACGATATCGGCGACCGCGGCCGTATCGGTCATGAACTGCTCGTGCACGGCAACAAAGAGGTCGTCGCGCAGGAAGCCGCGCTTCACCAGCCGCTGCTCCGGCGCGACGTTCACGGGATTGGTGTTCTGGATCAGCATCGCCGTCACCGGCCCGCGGTGGAGCAGCGCCTCGGCGTCGCCGGTCAGCACGCGGCCGATCTGCGACTGGTCGAGCATGCGCACATCCGGATCGTGGAAGGCCGAGCCGATCAATTCGCGCTTGTCGAGCTTGAAGATATCGTTGTTAGAGTGGAAGGCACCGCCGCCTTCGTGTTTCCAGGAGCCGAGCACGGTAGCGACCGATGCCGCCGCGTGGATGGCGACGGCACCGTTGCGCTGGCGCGTGAAACCGTAGCCAAGCCGGAAATAGGTCCGCGGCGTCGTGCCCACCAATCTTGCAAAGGCCTCGATTTCGTCAACCGCAAGGCCGGTGATCGCCGACGCCCATTCCGGCCCGCGCGACTTCAGATGCGCTTCAAGGCCGGCCGGATCGTCGGCGAATTTCGCCATGTAGGCCCGGTCGGCGTAGCCGTCGCGAAACGCGATGTGCATCACGGCGCAGGCAAGTGCTGCGTCGGTGCCCGGCTTCAGCACCAGGCCCATGTCCGCCTGCTTGACCGTCGGATTGTCGTAGATGTCGATGACGACGATCTTCGCGCCGCGATCCTTGCGGGCTTTCACCGCATGGGTCATCACGTTGACCTGGGTCGCAACCGCATTCGTGCCCCAGATCACCACGCAATCGGCCTTGGCCATTTCCCGCGGGTCGGGGCCGCGCAAGGCGCCGGTCGCCATGCTCAAACCGGTCCAGGCCATGTTGGTGCAGATCGAGCCGAAGAAGCCGGAATAGCGCTTGGCGTGACGCAGCCGGTCGATCGAGTCGCGCTGCACCTGGCCCATGGTGCCCGCATAGAAGTATGGCCACACGGTCTCGGCGCCATATTTCTGCTCGGCGCGAATGAACTGATCGGCGATCTCGTCGAGCGCGGCCTCCCAGCTCACCTCCTGCCAGCCGCCCTCGCCCTTGGCGCCCTTGCGGCGCTTCGGCACCATCAGACGGTCGGGATGATAGATACGCTCGGAATACCGCGCCACCTTGGCGCAGATCACGCCGGCGGTGTAGGTATTGGCGGCTGCACCGCGCACACGGCCGATCCGCCCTTCGGCGGTCAGGTCGACTTCCAGGGCACAGGCCGAGGGACAGTCGTGCGGACAGACCGAGTGGCCGATGGTTTTTTCTGCTTTGATGGGGGTCGCAACGTTCATGGCTTTTCTATATGGCATCGGCATTTCGGCTCAAAGAGCCAATCGCCCACCCATCGCAACTATTGATCACAGCCATCGGCGGCGCTCATGAACTATCGGCACATCTATCACGCAGGCAATTTTGCCGACGTCCTGAAGCACGCAGTGCTGGCACGGCTCGTCACCTATCTCCAGCAGAAGGAGAAGGCGTTCCGTGTTCTCGATACCCATGCGGGCATCGGGCTCTACGACCTCTCCAGCGAGGAGGCGCAGAAGACCGGTGAATGGCGCGACGGCGTCGGCCGACTGCTCGACGGCGAACTGCCGCCGGAGATCGCGGCGATCCTCGCACCCTACCTGTCCTCCATCCGCGCGCTGAACCCCGGCTCCGAGCTGACGCTCTACCCTGGCTCGCCGAAGCTCGCGCGCATGCTCTTCCGTCCCCAGGACCGGCTTTCGGCGATGGAGCTGCATCCGGACGACTACGAAACGCTACACCGGCTGTTCGACGCCGATTTCCAGAGCCGCGTCACCGAGCTCGACGGCTGGCTGGCGCTGGGCGCGCACCTGCCGCCAAAGGAAAAGCGCGGATTGATTCTGGTCGACCCGCCCTTCGAAAAAGAGGGCGAATACGAACGGCTGGTGGATGGCCTTGCGCGCGGCTACCGCCGCTTTACCGGCGGCGTCTATTGCCTGTGGTATCCTCTGAAGCAGGGCGCGCCGATCAAGGCGTTTCATGAGGCACTGAAGGCACTGGACATTCCGAAGATGCTCTGCGCCGAACTGTCGGTCAGAAGCGATCGGGAAACCACCGGGCTTTCCGGTTCCGGCCTCATCATCGTCAATCCGCCCTTCACGCTGAAGAGCGAACTCGACGTGCTCCTGCCGTTCCTGAAAACCCGGCTGGGCCAGGATCGTTTCGCATCCAGCCGCTGCTTCTGGCTGCGCGGGGAAGAACAGACAACCCGAGGGGCTTGACGGACGGGCGCGACGCACCGCAATCTCATGCGACGACATAGGGAGACGCCCATGACTCGCACGCTCGCCGCCACGCTTCTCATTTCGCTTTCCCTCGCCGCCGCTACGGCGCCGGGCGCCATTGCCGCCGACTACATCGGCAGCAGCCAGGCGCAATCCTACAACGCCGGGGTCTGCAGTGAATCCTCGGTTCTCGGCTTCATCACATCCCGTTTCGAGTATCGGGATGCAAACTATCTGCACGCCAATCTCTCGATCGCCGAAATCCGTAACATGGGGCAGAACCGGCAGGAGTTCCGCGACGAGACGCATCTGGTCGAGCGCGAATATTGCTACGGGACCGCTGTGATGACCAACGGCGAACAGCGTGCACTCTATTACCTCATCGAACGCCCGTGGGGCTTTGCCGGCGTCGGCAGAAGCATTGAGTTCTGCGTCGGCGGCCTCGATCCCTGGTATGTCTACGGCGCCTATTGCGCCTCGCTCCGTTAATCATGAGATCATTCCGGAAAACGCGCCGGCTTCTGCCGGCGCTTTTCGTTGCAGCAGCCCTCGTTGGCTGCAGCGATCAGAACACTGAAAAGGCGCCGACGGCGACGGGAGCGCAAGCCACGAAGGCGGCCGATACGGTGCCGGTCGGCAGCGGCTTCGATTTCTACGTGCTCTCGCTCTCCTGGTCGCCGACCTGGTGCGGCGACAATGACCCCAAGGGAAAATCCAGCCAGTGCGAAGTCGGCGGCAATCGCGGCCTGATCGTGCACGGCCTGTGGCCGCAAAACGAACGGGGCTATCCGGACTTCTGCCCGACACGACAGTCCGATCGCGTGCCGTCGTCGCTCGGCAAGCAATATCTCGACCTCATTCCGTCGATGGGCCTGATCGGCCACCAATGGCGCAAGCACGGGACTTGCTCCGGCCTCAGTCAGGAGGATTACTTCGCCGTCACGCGCGCGGCCTGGGACCGGTTGACGCTGCCATCGGAGCTCTCACCTCCCCCGCAAGAAAAAGGCCTGCGCGTCGCCGCCATCGAAGATGCGCTCGTTGCCAAGAATCCCGGCATGACGAAAGACGCGGTCGCCGTGACCTGCGAGGGCAGTCGGCTCGAGGAAATCCGGATCTGCTTCGACAAGTCGCTCAATTTCCGCGCCTGCCCGGCGGTCGATCGCCAGGCCTGCCGAAAGGAAAGCGTGTCGTTGCCCCCGGCGCTTTGACCAGCCGGAGAAGGCGCCTGTTAGTAACCCATCTCGCAATCCCTGGAAGGAAAGACGCCCGATGAAGATCTTGTACTCGCCCGCCTCGCCCTATTCGAACAAGGTGCGCATGGCGGCGCATTACGCGGGCTATGCGGCCGAAAGTGTCTTGACCGACACCAATGCCAACCCGCCGGAGCTGATCGACAACAATCCGCTCGGCAAGATCCCGACGCTGATTCTCGACGACGGGCGGGCGCTCTACGACAGCCGTACGATCATGCATTTCATCGACCGGGAAACCAGGGGCAAGCTCTATCCGAGAAATGCCGGAAAGCGCACCGACGTTGAGTTGCTGGAAGCGCTATGCGACGGCGTCTGTGACAGCCTGCTGTCGATCGTCTACGAGAAACGCTCCCATCCGCCGGAGAAGGTGCACCAGCCCTGGATCGACCGGCAGTGGGAAAAGGTCGAGCGCAGCCTCGACCATCTGAATGCCAACCTGCCGAAGACCGGGGCCAAGCTCCATGCCGGCCATTTCGCGCTCGCGGCAATGCTGCGCTACATCGAGCTGCGTTTTGCGGGAGAATGGCAGAAGGGGCGCGCCAGGCTCAAGAGCTGGCCGACCAAGTTCGAGAAGCACTTCCCGGACTACCCCACGTTCAAGGCCTGAAAGTTGAGCATAAAAAAGGCCGGGTCTCCCCGGCCTTTTCGCTGATCTGGCAGAAGCCGATCAGAACTTCACGCCCATACCGACTTTAACAGCGTGCTCGTCGTAGCCGGACGAGACCTTTGTGCTGCCCATGCGGAAGTCCTTCGAACCGTAGTCCGTGTAACGGTACTCGACGCGTGCGGTGATGTTGTCGGTGACGAAGGTTTCCGCGCCGACACCTGCGGTCCAGCCGACCATGGTGTTCTTGTCGGAAGCGCCGCCGACGGTGCCCTTGGTCTGACCGACGGCGAGACCTGCGGTACCGTAGACGAGGACCGGGTTCAGATCGACACCGACGCGACCGCGGAGCGAGCCGTTGACGCCCTGCTTCATGCGCAGGTTGCCCTTGGTCGAATCCTGGCCGGAGTAGCCGATGTCGGCTTCACCGCCGTATACCATCTGGCCGTCCTGAACGTTGTAGCCGCCATAGAGGCCGCCGCCGAAGCCGGCTGCGGTGTTGCTGCCGGTCGCATCGTGCTGGCCATGCTTCCAATCGGCGGTGCCGCCGACATAGGCGCCCGACCAGTTCTTGGCTGCCGGCTCGGTGTACTCGGCCTGCGGAGCTGCCGGAACTTCGTCGATCGCGTCTGCAGCCTGGGCGGCCTGGAAGGCGATGAGGGTCATAGCCGAAGCCATGAGGGTGGTGGTGAGCGTACGCATTAACATTCTCCTTTATCGTCCCGATGGGCCGCGGGCTTGGGGTCCCGCAGTGAAACATCGGGCAACTTTTAACTAACCCGCCCGGTTGTGCTGAAATTGGCCAGCAAATGCGGATTCACAAGAGCCAAAATGTGAAATTTTGGTGGCACAAACGCGCCCGAAGTTTGATGTTGCTTTGGCGCCACAGGAGAATTGTTAACCATAATTCAAGATTAATGAAAGTTATACTATAAGCATGCAAAATAATACAATTTACGCCAATTCCATTAATTTTTGGGCAAGGAATCGTCAGGGAGTGTTTCAGCCCCGCGTTTCTTGCCTATATCTTCGTTCGCTGACGCGAAGATTCGAAAAAGCGGGATGAAACGTTGAAGAAAGCACTGAAGGCAGCACTCGTAACCGGGGGCGCCAAGAGGATCGGAAAAGCTATAGTGGAGGACCTGGCCGCCCACGGCTTTGCGGTCGCCATTCACGCCGACGCCTCATTTGACGAAGCACAGGCCCTGGCAGAAACCCTCGTGAAATCAGGCGCGAATGCTGTCGCGATTCGCGCCGACCTCACGGATACGGGCGCGACATCGGCACTGATCGAGCGCGCAACCGCGGCACTGGGGCCCATCGACCTGCTCGTCAACAATGCGTCGCTGTTCAAGAAGGACAGCCTCGATGCCTTCGACGAAGAAGTCTGGGACCAGCATTTCGCGCTGCATGTGAAAGCCCCTTCTCTGTTGGCGCGCGATTTGGCCGCGCAACTCCCGGCCAACGCCAGCGGGCTCATCATCAATGTGATCGACCAGCGCGTCTGGGCTCCAAATCCGCGCTTTTATTCCTATATGTTGTCCAAGTCGGCGCTTTGGACGGCAACCCGGACGATGGCGCAGGCGCTTGCTCCGCGCATCCGCGTCAACGGCATCGGCCCCGGGCCGACGCTGCCGAACGAACGGCAGGACCCGAAGGATTTTGAGGCGCAGGTCGATGCGCTGATCTTGAAGCGCGGGCCGACGCTCGACGAATTCGGACGGACGATCCGCTTCCTGTTCGACACGCCGTCGATTACCGGACAGATGATCGCGTTGGACGGGGGCCAGCACCTCGCCTGGGAAACGCCCGACATCAGGGAGATAGTGGAATGAATGGACGCGTGCCGGCCGACGGCGGCATCCTTTATGATGGCAGCGAAGCGGAAGACGACGACGACCTGGTCGAAGTGTCTGACGTGAGCGGCGTTGCGCCCGTCGTCGAGTGGCACGAGAACCATTCGGAGACCGAGGGGCTGAAGGGCGCGGAACTGATCCAGGCCTTCGTCAAGCTCCTCCCGAACGGCCCAGGCGTCTATCGCATGTTCAACGAGGCCGGCGACGTTCTCTATGTCGGCAAGGCGCGCAGCCTGAAGAAGCGCGTCAGCAACTATGCCCAGGGGCGCGGCCATTCCAACCGCATCGCCCGCATGGTGCGCGAGACCGCAAACATGGAGTTCGTGACGACGCGCACCGAGATCGAGGCGCTGCTGCTCGAAGCGAACCTGATCAAGCGGCTGAGACCCCGCTTCAACGTGCTTTTGCGCGACGACAAGTCGTTTCCCTATATTCTGGTCACCGGCGACAGCCGTGCGCCGGCGCTCTACAAGCATCGCGGGGCACGCAGCCGCAAGGGCGACTTTTTCGGTCCCTTCGCGTCCGCCGGTGCGGTCGGCCGCACGATCAATTCGCTGCAGCGCGCTTTTTTGCTTCGGACCTGCACCGACAGCGTCTTTGAGACGCGCACGCGACCTTGCCTGCTCTACCAGATCAAGCGCTGTTCGGCGCCCTGCACGAGCGAAATCAGCGATCAGGGCTATGCGGAACTGGTGCAGGAGGCCAAGGACTTCCTCTCGGGCAAGAGCCAGGCGGTGAAGGCGACGATCGCTGCCGCCATGGGCGAAGCAGCCGAGAACCTCGACTTCGAAAGGGCAGCGCTTTACCGCGACCGCCTCGCCGCACTCAGCCACGTCCAGAGCCACCAGGGCATCAACCCCTCTGGCGTCGAGGAAGCGGATGTCTTTGCGATCCACCACGAGGGTGGCATCTCCTGCATCCAGGTTTTCTTCTTCCGCACCGGGCAGAACTGGGGCAACCGCGCCTATTTCCCGAAGGCCGACCCGTCGCTGCCGACGGCCGAGGTGCTCTCGCAATTCCTTGCCCAGTTCTACGACGACAAGCCCTGTCCCCGGCAGATCCTGCTTTGCGAGGCGGTGGAAGAGCAGGAACTGCTCGGCCAGGCGCTCAGCGAGAAATCCGGATACAAGGTCGCGATCCAGGTGCCGCAGCGCGGCGAAAAAAAGGATCTCGTCGATCACGCGCTCGCCAATGCGCGCGAGGCGCACGGCCGCAAGCTGGCGGAAACGGCCTCCCAGTCGCGCCTGCTCGAAGGCTTCTCGGAAACCTTCAAACTGGAGCGCCCGCCGCGCCGCATCGAGATCTACGACAACTCCCACATCATGGGCACCAATGCCGTCGGCGGCATGGTGGTGGCGGGGCCGGAAGGCTTCGTCAAAGGCCAGTACCGCAAGTTCAACATCAAATCGACCGATATCACCCCGGGCGACGACTTCGGCATGATGCGCGAGGTGATGACGCGACGGTTCTCGCGGCTGCTGAAGGAAGAGGGCAAACCGGACCGGAGCGTGGAGGTCGGTGACGATGCCGCTTTCCCCGCCTGGCCCGACGTCATTCTCATCGACGGCGGCCAGGGCCAGATGACGGCGGTGCGCGCCATTCTCAAGGAGCTCGATGTCGAGGACTGCGTCACGGCGATCGGCGTCGCCAAGGGTGTCGATCGCGACGCCGGCCGGGAACGCTTCTTCGCGCTCGGCCGCGACAGCTTCACGCTGCCGCCGCGCGATCCGGTGCTCTACTTTATCCAGCGGCTGCGCGACGAGGCGCACCGTTTCGCGATCGGCTCGCATCGGGCTCGCCGCAAGAAGGAGATGGTCAAGAACCCGCTCGACGAGATCGCCGGCATCGGGCCGACGCGAAAGCGCGCGCTGCTCACGCATTTCGGCACCGCCAAAGCCGTCTCGCGCGCCGGCATCAACGACCTGATGGCTGTCGCCGGGATTTCCGAAACGGTGGCGCGGCTGGTCTACGAACATTTCCACGACGATGCCGGGAAATGAAAACCTGATGTCACAATTCACCCGGCGTTCACATGCGATAGGGCAAATATGACAGTTGACGACGATGACCTGTTGACCTCCGGCCAGCAAAGTCATTTCTGTACCTGACGAACCAGAGAACACGAATCCATGCCCACGCCCGTCGCCTACAGCATCCCGAACCTGCTCACCTATTTCCGCATCCTGATCGTGCCGCTGATCGTCCTTTGCTTCTTCATCGAAGGACGGCTGCACAGTTCGGATTTCGCGCGCTGGACGGCGGTGACGCTCTTTGCCATCGCCTCGATCACCGACTTCTTCGATGGCTATCTCGCGCGCATCTGGAAGCAGACCTCGAACATCGGCAAGATGCTCGATCCGATCGCCGACAAGCTGCTGGTCGCATCGATCCTGCTGCTCGTCGCAGCTGACGGCACCATCGCCGGCTGGTCGATCTGGGCAGCGATCATCATTCTGTGCCGTGAAATCCTGGTCTCAGGCCTGCGCGAGTATCTGGCAGCGCTGAAAGTCAGCGTCCCCGTCACGCGGATTGCCAAGTGGAAGACGACCATCCAGATGGTGGCGATCGTTTTCCTGCTGGCCGGCCCGGCCGGCGACAAGATTTTGCCCTACACGACGGAAGCCGGTATCGTGCTCCTGTGGATTGCCGCCGCGATCACGCTCTATTCGGGCTACGATTACTTCCGCGCCGGCCTCAAGCACGTGGTCAACGAATGAGCACCGTCAACCTCGTCTATTTCTCATGGGTGCGCGAGCGCATCGGCAAGAGCGAGGAAACCCTCGACCTTCCCGCCGGCGTCGTCACCATTGCCGATCTGCTCCAGCACCTGAAGACGCTCGGCGAGGAATACGAGGCGGCGCTCGAACATGAAAACGTCATCCGCGCGGCCATCAACCAGGAACATGTCGATCACGAGGAGCCGATCGCCGGCGCCCGGGAGATCGCCCTGTTTCCGCCGATGACGGGTGGCTGAGGCCATGCGCGCGCCGGTGACCGTGCGCGTCCAGCGCGAGGATTTCGACCTCAATAGCGAGGTCGCCAAGCTTTCGGCAGGACGTGCCGACGTCGGCGCCGTCGTCACCTTTTCCGGACTTTGCCGCGACGAAGCGGGCACTCTTGCCGCCCTCGAACTGGAACATTACCCCGGCATGGCCGAGGCGGAGATCGAACGCATCTGCCAGGAGGCGATCGAGCGCTTCTCGCTCCAGGCGGCCACCGCCATCCACCGCTACGGCAAGATCCTTCCCGGCGAAAACATCGTGCTTGTCGTTGCCGCCTCACGGCACCGGCAGGCCGCCTTCGACGGCGCCAACTTCATCATGGATTTCCTGAAGACATCGGCTCCCTTCTGGAAGAAGGAACACTTGGGCGACGGAACCAGCGGCGGCTGGGTCAGCGCCAAGGATGCCGACGACACCGCACGGGACCGCTGGTCGAAGTAGCCGCCCGTTCCTTGAGGTCAGGGAATGACCTTCTCCTTGCGCGTCACCACCAGCACGATCACCAGAAATCCGAAAATCGCAAAGTCGCGCCAGAGGATCGGCCCATAGGCGCTCCATAGTGTTTCGAGCAGGCCGACCGCGGCCGCGCCGAGGGCTGCATAGAGCGGCGAGGCCTGGCCGCCGATCGCGGCGATGAACAGCACCTTGACGCCGAAGGTGAGCCCCGTGCCGAAATCCATGTTGCCATAGTAGGACGCGGCGAGGATGCCACAAAGGGCAGCAATCAGGGACGCCGCGCCATAGGCGACGATGTAGACAGTGGCCGCGTCGACCCCGCAAAGCGCTGCAGCCCCCCGGTCCTCGGAGACGGCCCGCCAGAACCGCCCTGCCCGCGAATGGGTCAGGAACCAGTGCCCGGCCGCCACCAACGCCGCCATCAGCGCGGTATTGCCGAGTTGGATGACGGTCAACGTGACCGGGAAACGCGGATCATCCCAGAAGACGATGTTGGCATTGAGAAACGGCGGCAGCCACAGGCTGCGGGTCTCCGAAGCAAGGCGTGCCGTCTCCATCAGCACCAGCAGGCAGCCGAGCGAGGCAACGACGACGGTGTTGGCCGACGAGAAGGCCAACGGCCGCATGACATACCGCCCGGCGACGAGCCCGGCACCAACACTGAAAGTCAGAGCTGCCGCCGCACCGAGACCAAGGGCGGCCGGAAGCACCAGCCACAGCCGGTCCCAGCCGAAAGCAGCAAACAGCACAAAGATCTGGCCCGAGAAGGCAAAGAGCGCACCATAGGTGAGATCGGCCCGGCGGGTCACGGCAAAGGCGATCGCGTAGCCAAAGGCCAGCGCCGCGTAGAGCGCTGCGACGGGAACGGCATTGGCGAGCTGCTGCAGAAAATAGAGCATGGCGCATCCGGAGCGTGACAAGATCAATATAACTGGTAAAATCAATTTTGCCAGTTAGGATTTTTGCATGACCTTCACCTGGACAGCCCATCGATTTGCCGGCGGCGCCCTGGCACTGGATGTCGCCAATTCCATCGTCCTGCGTTTCGATCCCGAACGCCGGATCGACCGCTTCGCCGATGTCGTCGCACTCGATTCCTTTGCGGAAGCGGCCAACCGCTACAGCGCGGAGAGTGTACGCTTCGGCGCGCTTGCGCCTGTCGCTGCGGAGAACCGTGGCCGGCTCTTGCAGTTGCGCGAAGCGACCGACCGGCATTTTCGTGCGGAGATCTCGGATACGGGGCGGCCGGAACTGTTGGCGGATCTGTTGGAAGCCATCGCCGGCGTCTTGCGCGGCTCGACGCACCAGGACGGCCTGCTTTCGCTCGACGCCGCAACGGCCCAATCGGCGCTCACACTTGCCGCCAACCCCGAGCCCGATCGGTTGAAGATCTGCCCGAATTGCGGCTGGCTGTTTCTCGACCGCAGCCGCAACCGCAGCCGAACCTGGTGCGATATGGCCGTCTGCGGCAACCGCAACAAGGCAAGACTCCACTACCATCGCAACAAGGAGGATGTGGTGCGATGACGAAGATGATTGGGCTATTGGCTGCAGTGTCGATTGCACTTGCCGTCGCCGGCTGCCAGCGCGAGACCGGCCCTGATCCGTTGAAGCTGACCGGCAAGATGTTCGTCTTCAACTACCGCCTCGCCTACGCGACCTACATGGTCACGCTGACCAAGGCCGAGGCGGTGCCTGACGGCAGCATCGTGGTCGCCCGCTTCGAAAATCCGGCCGGCGGCGACGCGCTGACGCTGCAGCGCAAGCTCTTTCCGAAGCTGGAGAAGGTGGTGCTGGAAAGCCCCGATGTCACCTGCGTCAAGAAGGATCGCCCCTATACGGTGTCGATCGAGGTCAAAGGCCCGGAGGGCCAGTCGTTGCAGAAGCTGGAAACCACCGTGATCTCCAATGTCGATCAGGACATCATGCCGGCCAAGGCGCTGGTCGAAGGGCCGGGCTACGACAAGAACCCGGAGGTGTTCCGGGGCGGCAAGGCACCGGAGCATTTCGAGACGGCGAGCTGTCCGAGTTAAGACCTACCAACAAAAAACCGGAGCGTTTCCGCTCCGGTTCAAATCCTGAGTCAATTCAAGCCGCTATGGCTCGAACCGAAGATTTTGAATCAGCCGACGATCTCGGTGCCCGAGAACCAGTAGGCGATTTCTTCAGCAGCGGTTTCCGGAGCATCCGAACCGTGAACCGAGTTTTCGCCGATCGAGAGAGCGTGAACCTTGCGGATCGTGCCTTCGTCAGCGTTTGCCGGGTTGGTGGCGCCCATGACTTCGCGGTTCTTGGCGATAGCGTTTTCGCCTTCGAGAACCTGAACGATGGTCGG
>JAESGS010000404.1_pt1 | contig 35638 bp, 31 predicted proteins | sample 9269761 | NCBI WGS metagenome assembly JAESGS01 (sample SAMN15741799, study PRJNA653493) | algae metagenome | isolation source: Cyanosarcina radialis HA8281-LM2 and co-occurring heterotrophs from damp... | place: USA: Makauwahi cave, Hawaii | collected 2011-01-06 | reverse complement strand
AGGCAAGCTCACCTTGCTCGACCAGAACCGCGTCATCCGCCCGCATCCGGCATTCCGCCTGTTCGCGACGGCCAACACCGTCGGCCTCGGCGACACGACCGGCCTCTATCACGGCACGCAGCAGATCAACCAGGGTCAGATGGACCGCTGGAACATCGTTGCGACGCTGAACTACCTGCCGCACGAAGAGGAAGTGAACATCGTCGTCGCCAAGGTGCCGTATTTCGACACCAAGGAAGGCCGCGAGCTCGTCTCGGCGATGGTGGCGCTGGCCGACCTGACCCGCGCGGGTTTCATCGCCGGCGACATCTCGACGGTCATGTCGCCGCGCACGGTGATGACCTGGGCGGACAACGCGCGCATCTTCGGCGACGTGCCGTTCGCCTTCCGCGTCACCTTCCTCAACAAGTGCGACGAGGTCGAGCGCGGCACGGTCGCGGAGTACTACCAGCGCTGCTTCGGAGTCGAACTCGGCGGCCACAAGCTCGGTGGCGGCCCTGGCCATCACTGAGCGCGTGACACGCTGCGGCGATTGACATGGCCCGGCAGAACGACGGCCCAATAGAGGCATTCCGGCAGGTCACGGGTGCCGCGATGCGTGCGGTATCGCATCGTCCCGAGCTGACCGTCTCCTTCGCCCCGGAAGGGGCAGGGCTGCGCGGCAACGACGCGCGCCTGCCGGTGCCCTCGCGCGATCTGCCGGCCGAGGAAGTGGCGATCGTCCGCGGCGAGGCCGATGCGATGGCGCTGCGGCTGCGTCACCACGATGATAGTGTCCATGCGCGGCGTCAGCCGGCCGGACAGCTTTCGCGCGCGATCTTCAATGCGGTCGAGCAGGCGCGGTGCGAGGCGCTCGGCGCGCGGCTGATGGCCGGAGTCGCATCGAATCTCGGCGCCGCGATCGAGGAGCGTTGCCGCACGCAAGGCTACGCGCGCATCGCCGACCGCGAGTCGGCGCCGCTGGCCGAGGTCGTGTCGCTGCTGGCGCGCGAGGCGCTGACGGGCCAGCCGCCGCCGCCGAGCGCGCGGCGCATGGTCGATCTGTGGCGTCCCTGGATCGAGGCGCGGGCCGGCGCCGATTTCACGGCGCTGCACAAGGTGGTCAGGGACCAGGAAGAGTTCGCAACGACGGTGCGCCGCCTGATCGAGGATCTCGAACTGGGTGAGGAGGACGCGGCCGCCAGCGACGCCGACGACAGCGAGGGCCAGGGCGAGCAGAACCAGCAGGGTGCCGAGGCGGGCGAGCGCGGCGAAGGCGCCGAGGAATCGGCCGACAGCGCGACCGCCAGCGAAACCCGCGAGATGCCCGGCGAGGAAGGCTCCGAGGGGGCCACCGAGGACAGCGACGGAGAAGATGCGACCGGGATGGGCGAGGACGGTCCGGAGCGTCCGGGCCGGCGCTGGCGTCCCAACCCCAACCTGTCCAATTCGCCCGACGAGCCGGCCTACCGTGCGTTCACGACGGAGTTCGACGAGATCGTCGAGGCCGACATGCTGTGCGATGCCGACGAGCTTTCGCGGCTGCGCCACCATCTCGACCAGCAGCTCGGGCATCTTCAGAACGTGATCGGCCGGCTGGCCAACCGGTTGCAGCGCCGCTTGCTGGCGCGCCAGAGCCGCGCCTGGGAATTCGACCTGGAGGAAGGGCTGCTCGACGCCGCGCGGCTCGCACGCATTGTCATTCACCCGGTCTACCCGCTGTCCTACAAGCGCGAGAAGGACACCGATTTCCGCGACACCGTCGTCACGCTGCTCATCGACAATTCAGGCTCGATGCGCGGCCGTCCGATCACGGTGGCCGCGATGAGCGCCGACATCCTGGCCCGCACGTTGGAGCGCTGCGGCGTGAAGGTCGAGATCCTCGGCTTCACCACGCGCGCCTGGAAGGGCGGGCAGAGCCGCGAGCGCTGGCTCGCGGCGGGCAAGCCGGCGGCACCGGGCCGGCTCAACGATCTGCGTCACATCGTCTACAAGAGCGCGGACGCGCCGTGGCGGCGCGCGCGCAAGTCGCTGGGCCTGATGTTGCGCGAGGGGCTGCTCAAGGAGAACATCGACGGCGAGGCGCTGCTCTGGGCGCATAACCGGCTGGTCTCGCGGCCCGAGCAGCGCAAGATCCTGATGGTCATCTCCGACGGCGCGCCTGTCGACGACTCGACGCTGTCGGTCAATCCGGGCAACTACCTGGAGCGGCACCTGCGCGAGGTGATCGAGTACATCGAGACGCGCTCGCCGGTGGAGCTGCTCGCCATCGGCATCGGTCACGACGTCACGCGCTATTACCGTCGCGCGGTGACCATCGTCGATGCGGAGCAGCTCGGCGGCACCATGATGGAGAAGCTTGCCGAGCTGTTCGACGAGGAGGAGCTGCGCAAGTCAGGCCGCAGGGGCCGGCGGCGCATGGCCTGACGCGGCCGGCAGGGATTGCGACCGACTGGACGGGAATGTCCGGCTCGGACAAGGTGTTGATCCTCAGATGCGTCCATTCCAGGGAGGGTCAAACCCCAATGCTCGATGAAAGCAAAGCGCTATTTCCGCCACTGCCCCCGCTGAGCCGCCGCGGCTTCGTCGCCACGACGCTGGCGACCGCGGGATACACACTGGCGGCGGGTCCCGTCGCCGCCCAGACGGTGATCCAGACGGACACGCAGGGTCTGACCGCGGGCGATATCAAGATCCCGGTCAGCGGCGGCGAAATGGGCGGCTACCGCGCCAAGCCGGCCAGCGGCTCCGGTCACCCGACCGTCATCGTCTGCCAGGAAATCTTCGGCATCCACGAGTACATCAAGGACACCTGCCGTCGCCTGGCCAAGGCAGGCTACCTGGCCGTGGCGCCGGACTACTATTTCCGCCAGGGCGACCCGTCCAAGGCCTCGGACGTGCAGGGCGCGCTGGCCGTAGCCAACAAGAAGCCGGACAGCGAGCTGCTCAGCGATCTCGATGCCACGGCGCGCTGGGCGACCGGCACCGACGGCGGCAATCCGCAGAAGCTCGGCGTCACCGGCTTCTGCCGCGGCGGCCGCGCGACCTGGATGCTCTCGACCCATAACCCGAACCTGAAGGCCGCCGTCGCCTGGTACGGGCCCGTCGTCGGCCAGGCCTCGGAGCTGACGCCGAAGAGCCCGCTCGAGCGGGTCGCCGATCTGAAATGCCCCGTCCTCGGCCTCTACGGCTCGGCGGACACCGGTATTCCGGTGGACACGCTGAAACAGATGGAAGCGGCCGCCAAGGCAGCCGGCAAGACGGTGGAGTTCGTGATCTATCCGGACGCGCCGCACGCCTTCCACGCGGACTACCGCCAGACCTACCGCGCCGAGCCGGCGAAGGACGGCTGGTCCCGCATGCTCGCCTGGTTCAAGCAGCACGGCGTGGCCTGACCGCCAGCAGGCTTGGTACAAGAAGGGCGCGGAGCTGGCTGGCTCCGCGCCTTTTTCCTTGGTTGCGGGCAGGCGGCGAATTTTGAACATCCTACGTTTCGGCCGGTGGCCGCTCGCGGCGATCATTCTTCTCACGGCATGCGCCGCGCCGCTCGAAACCCGGCCGGCCGATGCCGCCGGCCCCGACCCGATCCAGATCGCGGCGCGCCCGCTCATCCTGGATCCCCGTGATCCCGCAGCAGACCGCGTCGGACAGCTCATCTACCGCGGCGGCGTGAGTCTGACAGCGAACGACGCGCGCTTCGGCGGCTGGTCGGACATGGACATCAGCGAGGACGGAACGCGTCTGACCGCGATCTCCGATCGCGGCTTCTGGTTCGACGCGACGCTCGAATACGACGAGAAGGGTGGCGTTGCGCAGCTCACCAACGCCCGGCTCGACTATCTGCTCAATCTCGGCGGCCGGCGGCAGTCCGGGCTTGCCGGAGATGCCGAGGGCATGTCGCGCGCGCCGGACGGCTCGTTCTTCGTCAGCTTCGAACGCCGGCACCGAATCTGGATGTACCCGGCGGCGGAGCCGCCGTTTTCTGCGCGACCGCGTGTCATCCCGGCGCCGCCCGGCGCCACGGCGATGCCGGTGAACGGCGGCATCGAGGCGCTCGTCCGGCTGCCCGGCGGTCGCCTGCTCGCGCTGTCCGAGGAGCTGCAGGACGAGAACGGCGCCAATGTCGGCTGGATCGGTGACGGGCGCACATGGGGGCGTTTGACGTACCAGGCCGGCGTCGATTTCAAGCCGACCGGTGCGGCGCGGCTTCCCGACGGCGACGTGCTCGTCCTCGAACGACGCTTCACGCGCTTCAACGTCCCCGCTGCCCGCATCGTGCGTGTCAGTGCGGACAGCCTGCGCCCCGGCGCGCACATCGTCGGCACGGAACTGGCGCTCATCGAGCCGCCGTTGTCGTTCGACAATTTCGAGGGAATCGGCGCCCGGAAAGGCAGCGGCGGTGAGACGTTGATCTACCTGATCTCCGACGACAATTATTTCTTCCTGCAGCGCACTTTATTGCTGGTCTTTGAGCTGCTGCCCGAATGATCGACGCCATGCGCGCGCGAGCGGCATAAATCACGCCGATTCAATTCGATACAGAAGCCTGTTCAAGTCGTTTCGCGGTTGACGTGGAGCGGTGCCGGGAACCGGCATGGCCACGCATCGTTTCCCGATAGCCGGAGGGGGGCGGACAAGCGTCCAACAGAAGGGCCTTGGCCATGGCGGAACCACGCCGCTTCTTCCTCCCTCTCGCAGCCGTTGCCGGCGCGACCGTCTTTGCGGCGGTCGAGCAAACTTCCGCATCGCTTTTTCCGACGACGCTGTCGTTCCTGACGGCGCAGCCGCTGATCCTCGAGGACGAGGACCGCGATGCGGGCGATGTCCTGGCCAGCGCGCTCGCGCGTGTCGACCTCGATTACGGGCCGTGGCATGACCAGGTCACCTTCGAGCAGTTCGGCCGCGCGTCCTGGTACGGGCCATGGCATCACGGACGCACGACCGCGAGCGGCGAGAAATTTGACATGAACAAGTTGACCGCCGCCCATCGGACCTTGCCGCTGGGTACCAATGTGCGGGTCACCAATCTCGATAACCACCGCAGCGTGGATGTCGTGATCAACGATCGTGGTCCCTATGTCGACCGGCGGGTCATCGACCTGTCGCGCGAAGCCGCGCGCCAGTTGCAGATGGAACGGCAGGGGCTCGCCCCTGTCCTGGTCGAGGAGCGGCGCCCCGACAGCGCCGGCGCCACGACCGCTTCTGCCGAATAAGCGCTATTCCTGGCGCGGGGCGGCGGGCTGCGAGTCGGCCTGGGGCACGCGGCGCACGGTTTCGCGATACAGGATGTAGAGGCCGCTGATCACGACGATCAGCGCGCCGCCGAGCAACGGCAGGGTCGGCACCGAGCTCCAGACCAGGAAGTCGAAGAGCACGGCCCAGATCATGGCGGTGTAGCTGAACGGCGCCGCGACAGAGGCTGGGGCGAAACGGAAGGCCTGCGTCCACCAGTACTGCCCCACACCCGATGCGATACCGATGGCGGCGAGGATCGCGAGATCCGGCCAAGTGGGCGTCACCCAGCCGAACGGCAGCAGCAGCAGGCTCAGCGCCGCGGTGATGGCGATCTGGTAGAAGACCAGCGCCGCCGAGGTTTCGGTGACGCTCATGCGCCGCAGCGCGATCGTCACGAGGGCGCCGAGGAACGCGTTGGCCAGAGCGAAGATCGCGCCGCTTTCGAGCATTCCGGGGCCTGGATTGACCATCAGCAGCACGCCGCAGAAGCCGATGATGACCGCGCCCCAGCGGTGAAGCCGCACGCGTTCCCCCAGCAGCGGAATCGACAGCACGGTCATGAACAGGGGCGAGGCGAAGGTGATCGCAACCGCATCGGTCAGCGGCATCAGACGGAACGCTGTGAAGATCGAGAGCATCGCCGTGAACTGCACCAGCGCGCGCGAAAAGTGCTCGCCGAAGCGGTGGGTGCGGAGTGACGAGAAGCCGCCCGAGCGCGCGACAAGCACGAGCGCCGGAATCAACCCGAAGGCGCAGCGAAAGAAGACGATCTGCGTGATCGGATAGGTCTCCGTCGCAAACTTCACCAGCGCATTCGCAACGCCGAATATGAAGATCGACGCGACCACGAAGAGGATGCCGCGTCGGATCTCCTCGCGCGAGGCGGTCGGCATCACGAACTTGGTCATGATGATGGCGTGGGCGAAGTTGCGGGGGGTGTGGACAGGGCAGCGTCAGAATGTAGTGCGTCGGCGATTCTCGCCCGCCGGGCGCGTCGCCGCAAGCGCCACGTTCCACCGGCGGTCGAATGACATCGGACCGCGCTGTTGCGCTGCGGGAACGTTCTGGCCAAGGCGTCGTTTTCGGACTCGAAGGCTGGGAGAACCACATGCCAACCCTCGGCATCAATCCGGACAAGGTCTGCTACCTGATCAGTCGCGTGCGGCAGTTCCAGGCCAAGGTCGCGCCGGTCGAGCCGGATCCGGGCTCGAACATGGTCGACGACGGTTTCCGCGAGATCCTGGAGGACTACGCGAACGATGCGGTATTGGCGGAAATCCGCCAGTTCGTCGGCGCCCTGAACGAGGAGGAGCACCGCAATCTGCTGGCCCTGCTGTGGCTGGGGCGCGGCGACTACGACAAGGAGGAGTGGGCCGACGCGCTTGCGGAAGGGCGGACCGACCGCGCGGCGCGCGGCGTGGACTATCTGGTGCGCATGCCGCTCCTCGCGGAGCATCTCGAGGACGGTCTCAATCAGCTCGGCTATGCGTGCGAGGGCACGGAGGGCGGTTCCGCGACGTGATCGCGGCGCCTAGGTCGCAAAGAGGGCGCCGGGCTTCGACGTGAAGGCGAACAGCCCGCCCAGCTCCGGCGGCCCCGCGACGAGGACCGCGTCGCCGCGCGGGAGCGCGATGACGTTGAATCCGCCGGCTTCGAGATGCGCGCGCGTTGCCGCAAGGTCGTCGCTCAGAAGCTCGATGCCCGCGATCCATGGCAACGCCGGCGGCGCCACCCCCAGACGGCCCTTCAGGGTCGCCGGATCAATAATGGCGACAGCGCCGCGCGCGGTTCCGGTGACGACGGCGATGGGACCTTGCCAGCGTACCGCCGTCCCGGCGAAGCGGGCGAACCGTGCGGCGACATCTGCCGGGTCCTCGACGCAGACGATCGATGCTGTCAGCCCGGCGGCCCGGTTCGGATGCGAGAGCCATCGCGTCTGCCACAGCAGTTCGGGCGTGTGGTGCTCGACGACCTGCACGCGCCCTTCGGGCATTGCCTCGGGCGGCACGCGCTGAACCGTGAAGCAGGCGGTCCCTTCGCCCGTCTCGGTGCCGATCTGCCGCTGCAGGGCGACAGGCGGCTGCGGATTGAAGCCGCTTTCGGCCAGGTGACGGTAGATGCGCTCCGACTCGCTGGTGCCGAGGCAGATGAGGTGCTGGCCGACATATCGAGCCATCGCCGCGCGCATGCGCTGCGCCACCGGCGTGTCGGCGGTCGGCGTCAGAAATTCGAGATAGCCCTGCCGGAGCATGACGCAGCGGTTGCCCGAGCCGGCCGGCGTCAGCGGCGCGCCGGGTTCTATGCGGTGCTGCTGCAGAGAGAAGGGTGTCAGCGTAAATCCCAGGCGTTCGAGCGCGCGCGAGGCGGCGTCGATATCGGGGACGAAATGGGCGATGTGGTCGAGGGTCAGCGTGCCCGGCTGCGGACGTTGATCCCTCCACGCCGTTTCGGTCGGCGCGGCTGCGCGTGTGTCTTGCATGGAATTAATAATAGGCGATGAAACGGCCCGCCACGACGATGCACAGCCAGAGCGCCAGCGACGCGCCGGCCGTCAGGCGCGCGGCCGGCGGTGGCGCCGTCAGCGCCCACTGCTCGATCGTGCGGAAGGCGCCGCGGTGGAAGACCAGGATGTTGATCAGTGCGAGCACGATGAGTCCCATCTTCGTCAGGAAGACGGGGTTGCGCAGATAGGCTGGCGCTTCCGCAGTGAACATGATGAAGCCGGTTACCGCCGCGACGCATAGCGAGCCGATGGCCAGCGGCAAGGCGAGGCTGGCGAGGCGATTGGTCGCGATGCCCTTACCGAACCCGAGCACGCGCAGATCAAAGACGACGATCGACCCGAGCAGGATCGCGATCGCCAGCACGTGCAGCACGTTGGCAAACGGGTAGATCCAGACGGAATCGCGAATGATATGCCCCAGTGCTGATTGCTCGAGTGCGACCGCCCAGGCTGGCCCGTGACCGTGCTCCACAGGTCGGCCTTCAGCGCAGCTCGGTCGTCTGCCCGTTGACGGTGATGCGCTCGGCGCGCATCTCCGTCGGATCGTTACGGCTCGGGTAGCCGACGACCGTGACCGTCGTGCCGGGCTTCAGGGCATCTGAGGGCAGGTTGCGGTTCTGCATGCGGAACGGCGGGGCGAGCGTCACGACCCAGACCTTGTCTGGGGTCTGCACCTCCAGCTTCAGCATCCCGTGCGGATTCGCGTAGGTCATCTCCTGGATCTTGCCGGTGAGCGTCAGCACCTGCGAGGCGTCGTAGCTGCCCCAGCCGTGATGAGCGTTCGCGGCGCCCGCCGCCAGAAGGATCGTCGCCGCTGCCGCCGTCGAGATTGTCGAACGCATGGGCCAAGTCTCCCGCGAAGTGGTTGCCACCATTGTGCGGTAGCCGGCGGGATTGCGCAAACCCCGGCTTGGAGCGGGGCATGGACCGGCCGGGTGGTTTCCTGCTACATCCGGTAGTAACGCCGCATGCCAGACGGCCAGTCCGGCCGTAGGTGTGCGACCTAGGAAAACCGGGAGAGAGTCCATGACGTTACGCGGAATGTCCTTTGCCCTCGCGGCGGCAGCGACGCTTGGCGCCTTTGCGGCGGGCGCGCCGGCGCAGGCGCAGCAGAAGTTCATCACGATCGGTACCGGCGGCGTGACCGGCGTGTATTACGCGGCCGGCGGCGCGATCTGTCGTCTGGTCAACAAGGACCGCAAGGATCACGGGCTGCGCTGCTCGGTCGAGTCGACGGGCGGATCGGTGTTCAACGTCAACGCTATCAAGACCGCCGAGATCGATTTCGGCATGTCGCAGTCGGACGTCCAGTTCCACGCGACGAAGGGGTCGGGCGCGTTCAATTCGGGCGCGGTCAGCGATCTTCGCGCCGTGTTCGCCATCCATCCGGAGCCGTTCACGGTGCTCGCCCGCAAGGAGGCGAACGTCAAGAGCTTCGCGGACCTCAAGGGCAAGCGGGTCAATGTCGGCAACCCTGGCTCCGGCACGCGGGCGGCCATGGAGGAGCTCCTTGGCGCGCTGGCTTGGAAACTCGGCGATTTCAGCCTGGCCGCGGAGCTGAAGGCCGATGAGCACGGTCCGGCCCTGTGCGACAACAAGATCGACGCCTTCTTCTATGGCGTCGGCCATCCGTCGGCGAACATCCAGGATCCGGTGACCGTGTGCGGGGCGAAGCTGGTGCCGATCACCGGCGCCGCCGTCGACAAGCTGGTGTCGGAGAGGCCGTACTACGCGAAGGTGAACATTCCCGGCGGGCTCTATGCCGGCAACGCGGACCCGACGGCGACTTATGGCGTGCTCGCGACGCTCCTGTCATCGTCGCGCGTGCCGAACGAGACGGTCTATGCCGTGGTCAAGGGCGTGTTCGAGAACCTCGACGAGTTCAAGCGGTTGCACCCGGCCTTCGCCAACCTGCAGGCGAAGGACATGGTCGCGAACGGCCGTTCGGCGCCACTGCACCCCGGAGCCGAAAAGTACTTCAAGGAAAAGGGCCTGCTCTAAAGGCAAAGGCATCGGCCGGCCGGACCACGCGTCCGGCCGGCCGCATCGCGCCGACAGATCATGACAAAGGAAGCGCAGCATCGGCCGGCGACGGCCGATGAGTTGCAGGAGATGGTCGCCGAGGCCGACCTCGGCGCGCGCAACCCGCCGGGCGCCACGGGCAAGCTGCTGCTGTGGGTCGCTGTCGCGTGGTCGCTGTTTCAGCTCTGGTACGCCTCGCCGCTGCCCTTCGTCTTCGGCGTCTTCATCCTGAACGACACCGAGGCGCGCTCGATCCATCTTGCCGCCGCCTTATTCCTCGCCTTCGCGGCCTATCCGGCGCTGAAGCGCTCGCCGCGCGATCGCGTGCCGCTGCAGGATTGGGTGCTCGCGCTGGCCGCGGCCTTCTGCGCGGGCTACCACGTTCTGTTCTATCGTGAGCTTGCGACCCGGCCCGGCCTGCCGACCACGATGGATCTCGTCACGGGCATCGTCGGCGTCATCCTGCTTCTGGAGGCGACGCGGCGTTCGCTCGGGCCGCCGCTGGTCATCATTGCCTCGCTGTTCCTCGCCTACACGTTCCTTGGGCCGTACATGCCCGACGTGATCTCGCATCGCGGCGCGTCGCTGAGCCGGGTGGTCTCGCACCAGTGGCTGACGACCGAAGGCGTGTTCGGCGTCGCGCTCGGCGTCTCGACCAGTTTCGTCTTCCTCTACGTGCTGTTCGGCTCCCTGCTGGAGAAAGCCGGGGCCGGCAACTACATGATGCAGGTGTCGCTGGCGCTGCTCGGCCATCTGCGCGGCGGCCCCGCCAAGGTCGCCGTCGTGTCGTCCGCGCTCAACGGCGTCATTTCCGGCTCCTCGATTTCGAACGTCGTTTCCGGCGGCATCTTCACGATCCCGATGATGCGGCGTACCGGGTTCAGCGCGGTGAAGGCCGGCGCCGTCGAGACGGCATCGTCCATCAACGGCCAGATCATGCCGCCCGTGATGGGCGCCGCGGCCTTCCTGATGGTCGAATATGTCGGGATGCCGTACAGCGAGATCGTCAAGCACGCCTTCCTGCCGGCAGTGATCTCCTACGTGGCGCTCTTCTACATCGTCCATCTCGAGGCGATGAAGCTCGACATGGCGCCACTGCGCCGGTCCGTCCAGTTCACCCTGGCACAGCGCTTGTTCCGCATCGCCACCGGCGTGCTCAGCGTGGTCGTGCTGTCGCTCGCGGTCTATTACGGCATTGGCTGGACCAAGGACGTGTTCGGCGACGGCGCGGGCTGGATCCTGGCGGCGGCGGGCGTCGTCGTCTATCTCGGCTTGCTCTGGTATTCGGCGCGCTTCCCAGACCTCGCACTCGACGATCCGAACGCGCCGATCATCCGGCTGCCGGAGACGTGGCCGACCGTACGCACCGGTCTGCACTATCTGCTGCCGATCGTCGTGCTGCTCTGGTGCCTGATGGTCGAGCAGATGTCGCCCGGCCTGTCGGCGTTCTGGGCGACCGTGTCGATCATGGGCATTCTCGTCACGCAGCGACCGATCATCGCGGCCTTCCGTGGTGCCGGCGAGCTGGGCGCCGCGGCGCGCCTCGGCATCGTAGAACTCAGGGACGGCCTCGCCCTCGGTGCGCGCAACATGGTGTCGATCGGCGTCGCGACCGGTACGGCCGGAATCGTCGTCGGCACCGTGACGCTCACGGGCATGGGCCTGATGATGACCGATTTCATCGAGCTCATCTCGGGCGGCAGCGTGATGCTGATGCTGCTCTTCACGGCGTTCGCGAGCCTGATCCTCGGCATGGGGGTGCCCACGACCGCGAACTACATCCTGATCGCGACCCTGATCGCGCCGGTCATCGTCGAGCTGGGCGCGCAGGGCGGCCTCGTCATCCCACTCATCGCCGTCCATCTGTTTGTCTTCTATTTCGGCATCATGGCCGATGTGACGCCACCGGTGGGATTGGCTGCGTATGCGGCAGCGGCGATCTCGGGCGCCGACCCGATCAAGACCGGCCTGCAGGGGTCGATCTACAGCCTGCGCACCGCCGTTCTGCCGTTCCTGTTCATCTATAATCCGCAGCTTCTGCTGATCGACATCGACCACTGGTTCGAGGGCGTGCTCGTCGTTGCCGGCTCCACGCTGGCGATGCTGCTGTTTGCGGCCGCGACCATGAATTTCTTCTTCGTCCGGAACCGCATCTGGGAGGGGCTGGCGCTGCTGCTCGTCGCGTTCACTCTGTTCCGCCCCGGCTTCTGGATGGATGCGATCGTTCCACGGTTCACGGATGTCGAACCGGCCCGGCTGATGGATCTCGCGCGGGACGTCAATCCGGCGCAACGTCTTGCCTTCACGGTTGAAGGCGAGGATCTGGACGGCGAGACGGTGCGCAAGGTCGTGACGCTGCGGCTCGAGGAAGGCGGCTCCGGTCAGGAGCGACTTGCGCGCGCGGGACTCAACCTGAGCCGCAGCGGCGACGGGCTGCAGATCACCGGCGTCCGGCTCGGCAGCCCGGCCAGGAAGGCGGGCCTCGACATCGGCTGGCGCGTCGTCTCCGTCAAGGTGCCGGCGAATCGGCCCTCCGAATATCTGTTCTACATCCCGGCGCTGGCGCTGCTCGGCATCGTTGCCGCCGTGCAGCTCGCGCGGCGGCGCAAGCAGGTCGTACGAACCGCTACAGCCTGACCCAGGTCAGCTCGTGCTTGTTGTGGTGCAGGTGCATCAGGCGCGCGCCGGGGATGGCCGCGAAGGCGCGCGCGGCGGCGTGATCGGTCTTGCCCTGGAATTTGATCGTGCAAATGAAGCGCGGGCATGTGCCCGCCGCCAGCCATCGCTGCACGAGCTTCAACAGCCGCTCCGGATAGCAGATCACGTCGGAGAACAACCAGTCGACCGGGCCGATGTCTTTGGGATCGAGGGCGAAGGCGCTTTCCTGCCGCATCGTCACGCGGGGCAGCGCGGCGATGTCCGGCGCCAGAGGGGCCTTGTCGACGGCGATGACCCGCGCTCCTGTCTCGTGCAGGACCCAGGTCCAGCCGCCCGGGCTGGCCCCCAGGTCGATGCAGGTCTCGCCCGCCTTCGGCCGCTGCTCGAGCAGGGTGAGGGCTTCCCAGAGCTTGAGATAGGCGCGGTTGGGTGGTGCCGTCTTGTTCTCGATGAACTCGACCTCGCCGTGCCGGAAGGGGCTGGAGCAGTTCTGCGCTGCCAGGATGGTGCCGGGGTCGAGCAGGGTCCATGAGCCCAGCGGCGCCCGCGGCAACTCGGCCGGGAAGGGGATCGGCTTGGGACGAACCGGCGGCAGCTTCTCCTCAATCAGCGCGGCGCGGCGGTGATACTCCCACGAATAGAGCGCCCAGTTGCGCTGGATCGCGCGGAGGGCCTTGGCGCCTTCGCCGATCGATGCGATCGGGATGGTCTGCGGATCGAACCAGACATTCGCGGCCCAGGCGGCGGGGCGGGGCGGGCCGTCCGCGATCACCAGCCGGCCGTGCACGGCGCGCACTTCGCCGAGCTCTTCGATCAGGTCGTCCGTGAATCCCTCCGCGGCGAGGTAGGCGGTGCTCTGTTCAGACGATGTCATAGAGGGCGGCGGCGATCAGGATCGGGACGGCGATCCAGGTGGCGATGATGGCGGCTGCCGCGACGCGGCTGACCGGTCGGTCGACGCGCGCGGCGGCGCGGCCGCGGCACTCGGCGAGAATTTCGGCGGGCACGAGGCGCAGGGCCAGCGCGATCCCCAACGGCAGGATGATGAGGTCGTCGAGGAAGCCTAGAACCGGCACGAAATCCGGAATCAGGTCGATTGGGCTGAAGGCATAGGCCGCGACCGCCGCGGCAACGAACTTCGCGGTCCACGGCACGCGCGGGTCGCGCGCGGCGAGATAGAGCGCGTGCGCCTCGATCCTGAGTCGGCGCGCCCACTGACGCACCCGATCGACATGCTCCCGGAGTTTCATGGCCGGGACCATGACCCGGGCCGCATCGTCCGGCAAGAGCGGGATCGAGGGTCCTAGCGCGTCCCGCCGGCCAGGTTCGTCGGGCGCGGGTCGCCCGCGATCTCCTTCACCAGCTTGTTGACGATGGCGTAGGCGAAGGTCGAGAAGTCGTCGATGGCGATGACGAAGGCGCCCGGGCCGCCGATGACCTGGGTCCGGTAGAAATCGTCGAGCGCCGGCTGGGGCATCTGGAAGAAGCCGGGCGTCGGACGGTCGTTCATGATGACGAGGCCGTTGATCGTCACGCCGGCGGCCACGGCCTCGTCGCGCGCATCGGCCGAATTGCGGCCGCTGTTGTTGACGCCGTCGCCGGAGATGTCGATGACGCGCCGCGTGCTCGTGTGGGGGCTGTTGGCGAACACGCGCATCGAATAGTCGATCGCGCCGCTGATGGAGGTCCAGCCCCAGAAGGCGCGGGGCTCGCGCTGAATCGCCTCGGCGAACAGAGCGCCGCTTTCGGGATCGCTCACCACGGTCCAGGGCACCACGACTTTCTGGAAATCGGCACCGGCCCATTCGATGAACGTCACGGCGATCCTGCGGTGCGGGTTCGACTGGATTGCCTGGATGACGGACGGATGGGTGAAGGCCTCGGCATAGCCCTGGCGCTGCAGGCTGAACTCGTCGTCATCGATGCTGCGCGACACGTCCACCGCCAGCACGAGTTCGAGATCGACTTCCTCCGCCGCGGCCGTCGTCGGCCATGGCGCGGCAAGCGCAATGAGGACTGCGAATAGGAGGGCACGTACCGTCGTCATCGCACCTGTACGAAAGCGCTCGACTCGACCGGCCGCCGTCACTGCCCAAAGTATAAGCGGATGCTGCCCCGGAGGCGACAGCGACGCGCGGTCGCCCGCATAGGTCGCATTCGACATTTCGGCTTGCCCACGGGTCGGGCGTGGCGGACAAGACCTTCGATGCATGATGCGCAGCGCTCCTCCATGCCGGCGGCCCAGCTGTCAGGTAACGCGCCGGAATGGGTTTCGGCTGCATTGATCGTCGTGGTGGGGGTCGGAACGCTGCTCGCGGAGGTCGGCGGGGTGGCTTTTGTGCGGCCCGCCACGCGTATCTGCGTACTGCTCTGGTTCGCCCTGAACCTGCCCCGCTTGCGGGGCGTGGAGTTCGTGTTCCTCGGACTGGCCGTGGTGGTGGCACTGGCGGTTGTGGCGCTGGCCCCCGATCCCTGGCACGTGCTGCTGGATGCGACCGACCGCGCCGGCCTGTTCCTGACCTTCGTCGCCACCCTCAACCTGCTGCGCGACGCGGCGCAGACATCGGCGGCCGTGCGCCGCGCCGGCCTCTACCTCATCGCGCAGTCGCCGCCGCGCCGCTACGCGGCGCTGACGCTCGGCGGGCACCTGTTCACGATACCGCTGAACATGGGCGCGCTCATCCTGCTCGGCGCCATGGTGCGCCGTTCCAACACGCTCGCAGCGGCATCAGGCGATCCCATCGTCGTGGCGATCCGCGAGCAGCGGATGACGACCGCGCTGATCCGCGGGTTCGGTGCGACCCTGATGTGGGCGCCGACCGGGGTCAGCGTCGGCTATACCCTTTCGCTCGTCCCGTTCCTGACATGGTTCGACGTCGCACCGGCGGTCATTGGCCTGGCACTGCTCTGGATGACCCTGGGCTGGATCATCGATCGCCTGCAATGGCCGCCCTCGGCGCGGCGGGCGGCGCTGCCCGTGCCGACCAGCGTCTCGCCGCTCGAAACCCTGCCGATGCTCGGCATCACGGCGATCCTGCTGGTGAGCGTCCTCGTCGCCAAGGCCGCCTTCGGCTCGAGCCTGCTCGCGGCGGTGCTGGCCACGGTGCCGGTCGTGGCGGTCGTCTGGCTCGCCCTGCAATACCGCCGCTTCGGGCCGCGGCCCGCCGTCGTCATCACCGTGCGGAGGTTGCGCCGGCACGCAATCGACCTGCTGCCGCAGACGCGGCCGGAATCGGTGGTGCTCTCCACCGCCGCGTTCATGGGCGTCGGGTTCAGCGCCCTGCTGCAGGCCGGCGGGATCAGCGCGTGGCTGTCGGCGGCGGACCTGCCGCCGTCGCTCATCGCCATTTTCTCGTTCCTGATCATCGTCGGTGGCGCGCAGGTCGCGATCACGCCGCTCGTGACCGCGACGATCGTCGGCACGACGGTCGCGCAGATGACTCCGATGCCGATTCCGCCGCTGGCGCTGGCGATGGCGATCCAGTGCGGCTGGGGCCTCGCGTCCGTCACCTCGCCATACACGGGCGGAATGTTGACGCTGGCGCGCCTGTTCGGCAAGCGGCCGGCCGTTCTGCAGAGCTGGAACGTCGTCTACGGAATCACGTGCGCTCTGGTTCTCGCACTGATCTACGTGATCTGGCTCTAGTCTAGGGCGCCGGCAGCCGGCACGCGCCGTCGACGTAAGGCGGCAGCCGCGTCGGGTCGGGTTCGCGATTACGGAACACCATCCAGGTCTGCAGGGAGCCGTCGAAAAGCGTCGTCCGCTCCCACACTTGTTGCCAGCGATCGCGGCCGCCCGGGAGTTGCTCCTCGATCGTTCCAGTCCACGGCGTGACGAGGTGCACGTAGTCGGCCATGTGCGCGTGCTTGTATCGGTCCGGCGGGCAGGCGCGTCGCCACGATACGAGGTCCTCGAAGATATAGGCATCGGGCAGGTGCCAGGGCAGCAGGCCGGCCGCGAAGGTCAGCACGCGCGGCGGCCGCTCCGCGGATCCGGCGCGCCAGTCAGCGTCGATGGCCGCGGCCGCCTCGGGCAGGGTGTCGATGAACGAGCGGCGGTATTCGTGCGCACCGCTGTACTGATATTCGCCCACGCGGCCGGAGTTCAGGGTCCAGCGCTGCAAGGCATCGGCCAGCGCCACCTGCAGCAGGGTCACGACCGCCAGCACGGCGACGACCGCCCGGCGCGCGCCGCGCTCCGGCGTGCCGTCGACGATCTTGCCGAGCAGCTCCGCGGCCAGCAGCGCCATCACCGGCAGGTACGGCACGAGCAGCCGGAACGAGAACATCATGTGCGCCGTGGCGGCGAGCAGGCCGTAGATGCCGACGGAGACCGCAAGGCCGAACCACAGGCCGCCACGCCCGCGGAGGATCGCGGCAAGGCCGGGGCCGATGAGGCGGCCCTGCGCCAGGGCGAAGGCGGCCACGACCGCCAAGGCCACTCCCGACTGCAGAAAGAAATCGAGGAGGTAGAGCGCGTTGTAGCCGACCGTCAGGCCGACATTGCCGGGGCCCTTGAGGTGGAAGGACGTCGGCATGATGTCGTGGAAGTAGACGAGGGCGAAGGCCAGCCATGCGAACGGGAGCACGGCGGCGGTCAGGCCGACACCGATCCAGCGCGAGAACGGCGCGCGGTAGACCGTCCAGAGCAGGGCGGGTCCGGTGAAAAGGACGGAGTCGTGGCGCGCCAGGAAGGCCAGCCCGGCGAGCATGGCCGCGAGATAGATGCGCTCGTGGCCCGCGCGCCACAGGCAGGCGACGAACAGGGCTACGAGCAGCGCCAGCAGCGGCGTCTCGAGGCCGCCCAGGGTCCAGAGCACGAAAGGCGCCGACAGGGCGGTCAGCGCCATGAACGTCGCCTGCGCCACCGTATCCGGCCTGAGGATGAGGACGCCGATGGCGAGCACGATGGCGCTGGACGCGATCGTGCAGATCTTGTGTGCGAGGACCGGATCGGCGGTCGCGGCGTGCAGGACAATCCGCAACATTGCATCCAGCGGCGACGTCAGCGCATTTACGTACTCGCCGCGGTTGAAGACGAGCTCGCCGTGCTCGACCGCGTTGCGCGCATAGCGCGCGACGATCCACGCATCCTCGGCCGTGAAGGGGAAGAAGACCGCCGCGAGCGCCGCGAATCCCGCGAGCGCCAGGGCGATGTACATGGTGAGCGCGCGATGGAAACCGGGCATCGTCACGCCATCATCGCGCGAAGCTGCTTCCAGTGGGCGGCATCCGGTGCCAGCAGGATCGGATGGTTCGCGCGGACGGGCGTATACGGCGCGCAATCGAGGAACGCGCCGTGCCCGCCCGCCTCGCGATGGATCAGCCAGCCGGCGGCATGGTCCCACGGCTTGCTGCGGCTGAAATAGGCGTAGTGGAACCTTCCCTCGGCAAGCCCCGTGTACGTCCGGCCCGCGCAGCGGATGTTGACGAACGCATCGCGCACACCGTTGCGCTCGAGGGCATCGCGCGCCCGCGCGCCGTTCGGCAGCCGGCCGGAGACCATGCCGACCATCGCCGCGTTCGCGGGAGGCGCTGGCGTATGCAGTCGCCGCGTGTCGCGCCACGCGCCTTGGCCCTCCACCGCCCAGACGGTCTGGCCCTCGACCGGTTCATGGATCCAGCCCGCGCGCACCGTGCCGCGCTCGACGAACGCGACGATAACCGCGAAGTTCGGATTGCCGTGCGCGAAGTTGTGCGTGCCGTCGACCGGATCGATCAGCCACACCGCTTCGCTGCCGCCCAGGCGATCCAGGATGCCGGTATCGTCCGCGACCGCTTCCTCGCCGACCACGACCGATCCCGGCGCGAGCGCGCGCAACGCAGGCGTCAGCATGGCCTCCGCCTCCGTGTCGGCGATGGTCACCAGGTCGCCGGGTCCTTTCTCGCGGATGTGATGGCGTTCGAGATTGCGAAAACGCGGCAGGATGATGTCGTTCGCGGCGCGCCGCAGCAGCGCCGCGACGGCCTCGGGATCAGGAGTCATGTCCGCACCATACTATCGCATCGCGTTTGCGCAATGCTGCCGGGGGACCTACCATCGCGCCATGCCCCGCACGAAGGACCCCGCCGACGATTCCGCCGACATCGCCCAGGCCATCATGGCACTGGCCCTGGAGCAGGCAGAGCGCGTCGGCTGGGAGGGCGTGCGGCTGTTCGATGTGGCCGCGGCGCTCGACATCTCGCTCGCGGACATCTACCGCCACTATCGCGACGCCGATGCGATTGCGGAGGCGTGGCTGTCCAAGGCCGATCGCGCGATGCTGGCGCCGGCGGAGCCGAGCTTCGCCGAACTTGCGCCGCCGCAGCGGATCGAGCGCGTCATGCTGCGCTGGCTCGATACGCTGGCGCCGCACCGCGCCGTCACCCGGCAGATCCTCGTCGGCAAGCTCTATCCGGGCCATCCGCATTTCGTGGCGGCATTGGTCGTGCGGCTGTCGCGCACCGTGCAGTGGGTGCGCGAGGCCGCCTTGCTGCGCGGCGGGCCGCCGCGGCGTCAGCTCGAGGAGATCGCGCTGACCTGGCTGTTCGTTGCGACCGTTGCCGTCTGGATGGTCGATCGGTCGGACGGGCAGACCATCACGCGACGATTCCTCGCCGGACGGCTGCGCGACGCAGATCGATTGCAGGGATGGTGTCCGCGCCGGCGTCAAGGCAGCGCGGCGAGCTCTGCGTCGTAAGTGGCCAACGCATCGTCGCTGAAGCACATGAAGGTGACGCGCGTATCGGGCATCGCCCGCAGCTCGTCCGCGACCGTTCGTGCGGCGATCGCGGTCGCGCGCGCCAGCGGGAAGCGGTAGACGCCCGTGCTGATCGCGGGGAAGGCGATGGTCTTCAGGCCATGCTGGCGCGCGATCGCCAGGACGTTCCGGTAGCAGGATTCGAGCAGATGCTCCTCGCCATGACGTCCGTCCTGCCAGACGGGCCCAACGGTGTGGATTATATGGCGTGCCGGCAGCCTGTATCCGCGCGTGAGGCGCGCTTCGCCGGTCGGGCAGCCGCCGATCCCGCGGCATTCCTCGAGCAGCTCCGGGCCGGCGGCGCGGTGAATGGCGCCGTCGACTCCGCCGCCGCCGAGCAGCGCGGTGTTCGCGGCATTGACGATCGCATCGCCGGCGAAGCGGGTAATGTCGCCCTTGCGGGCATCCATCCGGTCGCGCGGCGAGGCGGCGCTCATTCGATCCGGAACAGGCGCTGGCGCACCGTCTGGCCGAGCTGCTCGACCAGGATCGTGGCCATCGCGGCCATGGTCGCGGCTTCGTCGGCCGGGGCGCCGGCATAGATCGCCTCGCCCTGCCAGATGCGGCGGCCGGTGTTTTCGTCGTCCAGTGTCGCGGTCAGCACGTAGCGCAGCATGCCGCGATCATGGGTGTTGGCCCGGGCGCGGCCCGGCTGACTCGACCAGACGTCGATGCGCGCATCCGTCTCGCGATTGCCGCCGGTGGCGGTCGTCATCGTCGGCATGCGGCGGATGGTCTGGTCGACTTCGGTTTCGAAGTTCAGCACCAGCGGTGCCGGCATCTCCTGCACGCGGATCGACCGCTTCGCGAGCGCCGCCGCGAACTGCTGCCGCAGGGAGACGTTGGCGCGCGTGTTGTCGAGCGGCCGCACGGCGATCACGGGATCCGCCGCAAGCGGTGCGAAGCTGGTCGAGCGCGCTTGCCCGGGCGCGGCCGCATCCTCGTCGGACGCCATCGCGGGCGCCGCGAGCAGGGCGGCAAGAACGCCGAGACCGAGGATCGAAAAGCGACGGACCATGACGAGGGACCCCCTTCAACCGGCCTCGGCGCAGGGCCGGGCGGATGCCGATGATCCCTCACCATGATAAAGACACCGTTACGAAGCGCGCGCCGGGCGGAGGGCGTTCAGCGTCGCCCGCAGCCAGCCGCGGGTCCGCCCGGTCATGGCGCCTGCCGCATTGGATTCATCGGCCGGCGGAACTTCCATGATCGCCTGGACCTCTTCGAGAACCGTACGATCCAGCTCCGCGAAGCGGCCAATGCGATCGTTGGCGATGACGGTTGTCATGGGGACCTCCCGCGATGACGAGTCGTCGAAGATTCCCGCGAACGTTAAGACAAATCCCCGGCATCGCGCAGTGACGGTGCTCACAAGCTAAGCTTCGATGGGGGTTGCCGTTTCGGGCGGTATCGGAGCCTTCACCGGCTCGCAATAGAGGCTGTAGAGCGTCTCCATGACCGCGCCGGCCTCGCGCCCTGACAGGGCGTAGAAGATCGTCTGCGCCGCCCGCCGCGTACTGACCAGCCGGTCGCGCCGCAGCCGTGCCAGGTGCTGCGACAGCGCGGACTGGCTCAGGCCGATCAGCTTTTCCAGCTCGCTGACCGACTTCTCGCCCTGGGCGAGGTGGCAAAGGATCAGGAGTCGGCGCTCGTTGGCCATTGCCTTGAGCAGGGCACTGGCCTTGCGCGCGTTCTGTTCCAGCTCGCTGCGGTCCATCCGCGTATATTAGAAGTCGCGGATATTCGGGTCAAACCAGGTCCGGCTTCACTCCGCGGGTGCGCCGCCGCGCTCGAGCTGGGCCAGGCGCTGGGCGATGGCGTTGATCGGCTTGGTGAAGCGCGCCAGCAGCAGATAGAAGGCGGGGACCACGAACAGCGTCAGCAGGGTCGACAGGGCGACGCCGCCGATGATGACCCAGCCGATCGCCTCGCGGCTCTCGGCGCCCGCGCCGGTGGCGCCTGCAAGCGGCACGGCGCCGGCGATCGTGGCGATCGAGGTCATGAGGATCGGCCGCAGCCGGATCACCGAGGATTCGACGATGGCGTCGGCGATCGACTTGCCCTCGTCGCGGAGCTGGTTCGCGAACTCGACGATCAGGATGCCGTTCTTGGCCATGATGCCGATCAGCAGGATCATGCCGATCTGGCTGTAGACGTTGAGCGAGATGCCGGCGAGCGTCAGTGCCAGCAACCCGCCCGTCACGGCGAGCGGGACCGTGAGCATGATGATCAGCGGATGGATCCAGCTTTCGAACTGCGCCGCCAGCACGAGGAAGACGATCAGAAGCGCGAGGCCGAAGGTGAAATAGAGACTCGACGACGATTCCTTGTACTCGCGGCTTTCGCCGCGATAACCCATGCGCACTTCCGGCGGCAGCTCTTCCGCAACGAATTCCGACAGCTTGTCGAGCGCCTCGGCGATCGTGAAGCCGGGTGCGAGCGAGGAGGTGATGGTGATCGAGCGCAGCCGTTCGAACCGATTCAGGTCCTGCGGGCCGCCGGCCTCGCGCAGCGTGACGAGGTTCGACAGCGGGATAAGCTGCCCGGTCGTAGCGGAGCGCACGAAGATGTTCGACAGGTCGCGCGGCGTCGCGCGGTCCTGCGCGCGCGCCTGGACGAGCACCTTGTACTCTTCGCCGCGGTCGACATACGTGTTGATCTCGCGCGCGCCGAACATCGTTTCCAGCGTGCGGCCGATCGTCTCCACGGACACACCGAGATCCGCCGCCTTGGCGCGGTCGATCGAAACGCGCAGCTCCGGCTTGTTCTCGCGATAGTCCGAATCGATGTTCAGGAAGCGGCCGTCCTGGCGTGCCCGCTCCATGATGCGGTCGCGCCAGCCGCGGATCGTCTCGTAGTCCGGGCCGCCGAGAACGAACTGGATCGGCGGCTGGATGCCGCGCTGACCGAGCGAGGGCGGGTTCACCGGAAACGCCCGCGCGCCGGGCAGGGCGAGGATCTCGTTGGCCAGCTCCTGCACAAGGGCCTGCTGCTTGCGGTCGCGCTCGTCCCACGGCTTCAGGCGGACGAACACGTTGGCGGAGTTGACCGGCGCCGGCCGCTGCCAGCCCGGCGCCACGTTGCTCATGATCACATAGGCATCGCCGCGCTCCACCAGCCGGAAGACCGCGTCTTCGATCTTGCGCACCTGCTCGCGCGTATAGCCGATACTCGCGCCCTCGGGCGCCGTGACCGGAATGATGATGACGCCGCGGTCCTCGACGGGGGCGAATTCCTTCGGCAGCCCGCGCCACAGCGCGAATGCGAGGCCCGATACGGCGATCGCCAGGCACATCATGACGATCGGGGCCGCCTGGGTGCGCATCAGCAGCCAGCGATAGCCGTGGTTCATGCCGTGGAAGACGCGCTCGGTCATCAGGTAGAGCCGGCCCTCGCCCTCATGGGAGCGCAGCAGCTTCGAGCACATCATCGGCGTCAGCGACAGGGCGACGAGTCCGGAGAACAGCACGGCAGCGGCAAGCGCTATGCCGAACTCGGTGAAGAGCCGCCCGATATTGCCTTCCATGAACGAGATCGGAACGAACACGGCGGCGAGAGTGAGCGTGGTCGCTATCACCGCGAACGAGATCTGCCGTGCGCCGCGCACCGCGGCGAGCAGCGGCGGCTCGCCCTCCTCGATGCGACGGTGAATGTTCTCCAGTACCACGATCGCGTCGTCCACGACGATGCCGATGGCGAGCACCAGCGCCAGCAGCGTGAGCACGTTGATCGAGAAGCCGAGTGCGGCGATGACGGTACACGAGGCGATGATCGACACCGGGATCGCGACCGCCGGGATGACGGTGGCGCGCACCGAGCGCAGGAAGACGAAGATGACGGTTATGACGAGCAGGACGCCCAGGCCCAGCGCGTGGAACACCTCGTAGATCGACTGCTTGATGAAGACGGATTCGTCGTAACCGATCAGGAAGCTGATGTCGGGCGGCATGCTGGTCTGCAGTACCGCCATTTCCTTCTTCACGCCCTCGGCGACCGACAGGGTGTTCGCCGTCGACTGGCGCACGATCCCGAGCCCGATCGAGGTCCGCCGGTTCGCGCGCATCTCGCTGCGCTCGTCCTCGGGCGCCACTTCCACCTTCGCGACCTCGGCCAGGCGGATCTGATAGCCTCCGCGCGTCGCGACGACGATCGATTGGAACTGTTCCGGCGTCGCCAGCCGGGAATCCGTCTTGACCGTCAACTCGCGCGAGCTGGACTCGATGCGGCCGCTCGGCAGCTCGACATTCTGCCGCCGGATCGCCTCTTCGACGTCGTCAACCGTGATGCCGCGCGCCGCCATCGCCTGGCGGTCCAGCCAGATGCGCATCGCGAAGCGCCGTTCGCCCGAGATGAACACCGAGGCAACGCCCGGCACGATCGAAAGCCGGTCGACGAGATAGCGGCGCGCATAGTCGGTCAGCTCCATCTGGCTCATGCGCTCGCTGGCCAGCGTGAACCAGACGATCGCTCGCGCGTCCGAATCGACCTTGGAGATGATCGGCAGTTCGGCCGCCTCCGGCAGGCGCGAGATGATGCGCGAGACCTTGTCGCGGACATCGGCCGCCGCGTCGTCGACATCGCGCGTCAGATGGAACTCGATGGTGACGTTGCTGCGCTCCTCGCGGCTGATCGAGCTGATCGTCTTGACGCCCTCGATGCCGGCGACGGCTGCCTCGACAAGCTCGGTGATCCGGCTCTCCATGACCTCGTTGGAGGCGCCCTTGTAGACTGTCGTCACCGAGACGATCGGCGGGTCGATCGCCGGATATTCGCGCACAGGCAGGCGGCTGCCGGCCGCGAGGCCCAGTACGACCAGGATCAGGCTGAGGACCGTCGCGAAGACCGGCCGCTTGATCGAGACATCCGAGAGGACCATGGGACCTCAGCTGAGCGGGCGAACCGGGCGGGCTGCCACCGGCTGGTTGTGACGGACCTTCTGGATCCCGCGCGCGATAACCGGCTCGCCGGGCTTCAGGCCGCTCGCCACTTCGACCTCGCCCTGCAGGCGCTGACCGATCCGGACCTCGCGCCGTTCCGCGCGTCCGTCGGTCACGACCAAGAGGTACTGCCGCCCGCCCTCGGCGATGAGCGTCTCCTCGGGCACGATCACCGCGTCGTGGCGCTCGGCGAGCGCCAGCTCGACGTTAAGGAACATGCCGGGCTTCAAGGCCTCGTCGGCATTCTCGAACAGCGCATTGACGCGCACTGCGCGCGTCGCCGGATCGACGCGCGAATCGACGACACTCACCACGCCCTCGAACGGGCGGCCGGTGAAGGCCGACGTATGCGCCAGCACGCGCAGGCCGGGCTTCACCTTGCCCAGGAAGTTCTCGGGCACGGCGAAGTCGAGCTTGATCTTCGAGACGTCGTCGAGCGTCGTGATCATCGTGCCCGGCTGCACCAGCGCGCCGAGGCTGACCTGGCGCAGGCCGACGCGCCCTTCGAACGGCGCGGTGATCCGGTTCTCATCCAGGCGCGCGTCCATCGCGCGCACCTTCGCTTCGTTGGCGCGGATGCGGCCGTCGGCGGCGCGGAGCTGGCTTTCGAGCTCGTCGAGCCGCGCCTCAGTGACGCTGCCGGTGCCCTTGAGCTGCCTGGCGCGGTCGAGGCGCTGGCGGACCTCGTCGCGCTGCGCGCGCGACTGCTCGAGATCGGCGCGGGACTGGTCGACATCCGCGCGGCGCTCGCGCGCTTCAAGGTCGATGAGGACGGCGCCGGCCTGCACCTTGCCGCCCTCGATGAAGTTGATCGCGGCGACGTTGCCGGTCTGCTTCGCCGTGATCGTCACGGATTCGTTGGCGCGCGCGGTGCCGACGCTCTCGACCGCCTCGCGCACCGTGCCGCTGCGCGCGGCGATGACCTCGACCGGCACCGGTGCCGAGACCCGTGCGGGATTGGCCGTTGCCGTGCTGGGGGCCCCCCATTGCTGGAACGCATACCACCCTGCGGCGCCGGCGGCACCGAGGCCCACGACTACCAAGGCTTGCACAGCGATACGCATGTCTGTTCTACCGTCCCCGGCCGTAGCCACCCCGCTCAGCCGCCCCCGACCTGCCGCCTAACCCCCTGATTTCTTAGATTGCTTAAGGGAGTTGAGCCACCCCGCGCGCGAGGTTTGCGCGGCCCGATCATAGCCGCCGGGCCGGGTCCTGCATACGGCGATTTCGGCTCAAAAAGCCCGCAACGGCAGGACAAAAATGGAGCAGAGACCCAGTACCGCCGCGACCGCCCGCGGCCATGCCGGCCGGTCCGCGCCGGCGCCGATCGTCGCGTAGGATAGCAGGCCGACGCCGACCGCGACCTTGAGCGCGGCGAGGACGGCCAGCACCGGGTCGACGTCCGGGCGCAGCAGGGCGGAGTTGGTGATGAACGCGGGCGGCAGCATGAACAGGCCGAGGCCAAGGCGCATCGCCGTGCCCGCGACCGGCAGCCAGGGCGTCTGGGCGATGCCGGCGGCGATGTAGACCGTGCCGCAGACCGGCGGCGTGATGGTCGAAAGCAGGGCGTACCAGAAGATGAAGAAATGCGCGTCGAGCGGATCGAGCCCCAGCTCCGCCAGCGCGGGCGCTGCGACCGACACGCAGATGATGTAGGCCGCCGTCGTCGGCACCTCCATGCCGAGGATGATGCAGGCGATGGCGGTGAGGACGAGCGCGAACCACAGCTGGCCGCCGGAGATCGACAGGATCGCCGATGTGACCTTCACGCCGAGCCCGGTCATCTGCAGCACGCCGACGATGATGCCGGCGCAGACGATCACGGCGGCGATCATCGCCATCTGCTCCGAGGCGTCGACGGCGGCCTTCGCGAGACGCCGGCCCCAACGCGCCCAGTCGACATGGCCGGTGTGGTCGATGATCAGCAGCAGGACGGTCGCGACGATCGCGACGACACAGGCGTATTGCGGCGTGTACTCGGTGAAGACCAGCATCAGCACGAGGATGCCGAACGGCATCAGGAAGAACGGCGCCGTGCGTCCCACATGCGCCCAGGACGGCAGCTCGCTCTCCGGCAGCCCCTTGAGGCCGTAGACATAGGCGAAGCAATGGCAGCCGATCCACGTGGCCACATAGAACAATGCGGCCGGCAGCACCGCCGCGACCATGATGTCGGCATAGGTCACGCGCAGCATCTCCGCCATCAGGAAGGCGCCGGCGCCCATGATCGGCGGAGTGATCTGTCCGCCCGTCGATGCGACGGCCTCCACCGCCGCGGCGAATTTGCGCGGGTAGCCGAGCTTGATCATGTTCGGGATGGTGATCGTGCCGGTGCCGGCGACATTGGCGGATGCCGACCCCGAGATCGTGCCGTAGAGCGCGGAGGCGACGACCTCCACCTTCGCCGAGCCGGCGCGATAGCGTCCCGCGACGCGCTTGGCGATCGCCATGAACCCTTCGCCCGCATCACCCGCCGCGATCACCGCGCCGAGGATCAGGAACGGCGCCACCACCGTCGCCGAGATCGAGGTCAGCTCGCCCCACAGCCCGCCCTCGGCGATGACCAGCGTGCCGAGAAAGGATTCGAGCGGCAGGCCATCATGCCCGTACTCCCCGGGAATGAAATGGCCGAACAGGCCGTAGGCGAGCGCCGCCACCGCCACCGACGGCAGGATCGGCTTGATCGCGCGCCGCGCCATGTCGAGCACCGCGACGATCAGCATGATCGCGACCGCATGCTGAAACCAGCCCTGCAACATGCCGTACTGGTCGAGCAGCCGGTCGCGGTCGAGGATGATGTAGAGGCACGCCGCCATGCCGACCGCGCCGACCGCGTAGCCGATGCCGCGCGAGACGGGCGAGCCTTTCGGCCCGATGAAGAAGATCCACGGGATCGTCAGCAGCAGATGCAGCGGCCGCGACACCAGGTTCGGGATCAGCCCCGAAAAGATCAGCCAGAGATGGAACGCGACGGTGACGACCGCCCAGGCGAGGATGGCAGCGTGCTTCGCAGTCGGCGTCATTCGCGGGTCGTCAGTTCGGAATTTACCGCTGAGGACGCGGAGGAGCGCAGAGGTCGCGGAGAAATCCAGTCGCGGCGCTTCGCGCCGCAACTCCTTCCTCTGCGTCCTCCGCGCTTCTCCGCGGCCTCTGCGGTTGGATTGAAGACGTCACCGCGCCGAGGCAGGAACAGCGATCTTCGCTTCCTCGTAGTACCGGACGGCGCCGGGGTGGAGCTTGCCGGCGAGCGAGCCGAGCATGTCGGCGCTCACGCCGCCCCAGAGCGGATTCTGCTTCGCCATCGCCGCGCGCTGGCTCCAGAACGCCTTGGTGACCGCGTACGCCGTGGCGTCGTCCATGCGCGTGGTCGCGTAGGCGGCGACCGGCACGGACAGCGTCGTCACGTCGTAGTCCTGCGTCGGATAGGTGCCCTTGGGAATGACGATGCCGATCGCGGTCTTGTCGATGAGCTGCACGGTCGCGAGCTGCTGCGGCGTCAGCGACAGGATCCGGATCGAGGTCGTCGCCGCGAGTTCCTGCACCTGCGGCGAGGGATGGGCGCTCGCCGTCACGAAGCCGGTGACCTGGCGGTTCTTCACTGCCGCCGAGGCCGATGCCAGCTCGGTGTCGACCAGCTTCACCTTGCCTTCCATGCCCAGCGCCTCGAACGCCGCGACGGTCAGCCGCTGGCCGGCCGTGCCGCGCCCGCCGGGAATGAAATCCTTGCCGGCGAGGTCGGTCAGGGTGTTGACGCCGGCATCGGCGCGCACGATCCAGTGCATGGTAATGCCGGGCACCGGAAACAGGCCGCGGATCGCATCATAGCCCGTCTCGCCCTCGAACGGCCGCTTGCCGGCGCGCGCATCCTCGAGCAGGCCCGGCGGGGTGGTGAACACGAAATTGCCGGGTCGGCGCGCCGCTTCCTTGACGTTCTGGACCGAACCCTGGCTCTCCTCGACGGTGGCGGTCAGCTTGCCGGCGCTGGCGGCCTTGAGCGCCTCGCCGATCTGCACGGTCATGAGGTAGTACGACGTGCCGGTCTGCGCCGATTTGAGCGTGACGCGGGTCTGTGCCGCGGCATCGGCGGCGGTGCCGATCGCCAGAACGGCGACGGCGGCGAGCAATGTGTTCTTCAAGGGGTCCCTCCCGGAATTGGCGCGCGGATCATGCCTGCCCGGCGACGCCTGAGGCAAGCGGGCCGTCCGCCGCCGCGTGAAGCAGCGGAGGTGGGGCGGGGTGTGCAAGCCTTTGTTCTGGCGCATAAATCGAGTGCTTCAGTGCTTCACGCGAGTTTGCGCTTCCATCCCTCGCCCCTCGGGGCGAGGTGTGTGCGCCAACAAAAAGCCCGCCGGGCGGGGCCGGGCGGGCGTGGTGATCCGGGCGAAAAGAGAGCACAAAATCGGGCGGCCGGGAACGCGGTTTGTGCACCGTGCTTACAGGAGGGCGGGAGCCCGGCACGGAGGGCGACATGGCACTGACGGAGATTGCGGTGCGTTGCTGCATCGCCGGGGGCGGGCCGGCGGGGATGATGCTCGGCCTGCTGCTGGCGCGGGCAGGCGTGGGCGTGCTGGTGCTCGAGAAGCACGCCGATTTCCTGCGCGACTTCCGTGGCGACACGCTGCACCCGTCGACGCTCGAGGTCGTGCACGAGCTGGGCCTGCTCGACGATCTCCTGCGGCTGCCGCACCAGAAGATCGAGGCGCTCAAGGCGCAGGTCGGGCCGCTGGAGACGGTGGTCGCCGATTTCAGGCATCTGCCGACGCGCTGCAAGTTCGTCGCCATCATGCCGCAATGGGACTTCCTGAATTTCCTGGCGACGCAGGGCGCGCGCCATCCCGGCTTCGCGCTGCGGATGCGGACGGAGGCGACCGGGCTGATCGAGGAGGCCGGCCGCGTCGTCGGCGTGGAGGCGGAGGCGCCGGAGGGCCGGCTACTCGTGCGCGCCAACCTCGTCATCGCCGCGGATGGCCGGAGCTCGCGCCTGCGCGAGGCGGCCGGCCTGCCGGTGGAGGAGTTCGGTGCGCCGATGGATGTGCTGTGGTTCCGCCTGCCGCGCCGGCCCGAGGACCCGCCCGACATCATGGGCCGCTTCGAGATGGGCCACATCTTCGTGATGATCAACCGCGGCGACTATTGGCAATGCGGCTTCGTGATCGCGAAGGGCTCCCTGGACGCGATGCGCCGGCGCGGCCTCGACGCCTTCCGCGCGGAGGTCGCGGCGCTCGCACCCTTCGCGCGCGATCGGGTAGGCGAACTGCGCGATTGGGACATGATCAAACTGCTGACGGTGCGTGTCGACCGGCTGCGGCGGTGGCACCGCGCCGGGCTGCTGTGCATCGGCGATGCGGCGCACGCGATGTCGCCGGTCGGCGGCGTCGGCATCAACCTGGCGATCCAGGACGCGGTCGCCGCGGCCAATCTGCTGGCCGGCCCGCTCTACGACGATCGGGTGACCGACGACGATCTCGGCCGCGTGCAGCGGCGGCGCATGCTGCCGACGCGCATCACGCAGAAGCTGCAGGTGGCGGTGCAGAACACCATCATCCGTAGTGTGCTGGGTGGCGTCGGCGAGATGACTCCGCCGCTCGCGGTGCGCGCGCTCGCGCGCTGTCCTTATCTGCGGCGCCTGCCGGCGCGGCTGGTCGGAGTCGGAATCAGGCCGGAGCACGTGCGCACGCCCGCGCGCGAACGGTGAGAGGGCAGCTCGGAACTCTCGGCGCGCGCGTTCCGTTGATAAGGCATGACTGCTGCCATCTTCCGCGACCGCGCCGAGGGCGGGCGCCGCATCGCGCGTGCTCTTTTGCGCCATCGTGACAACGATCCGATCGTCATGGGTATCCCGCGCGGCGGAGTCGTCGTCGCCGCGGAGATCGCGCCCGAGGTTCATGGCCGTCTCGACCTGCTGATCGTGCGCCGCATCGCACCACCCGACCGGCCCGATGCGACGGTCGGTGCCATCGCCGACGGCACCGAGGTCGAGGTGTTCTGCGACGAAGCGCGGCTCGCCGAGCACCGCATGTCGCGCGCCGATTTCAATACCGAGGTCGGACGGGTGCGGTATGCGATTGCCCTGCAGCAGAACCGCTACTGGTCCGGCAGGCCGCGGACGAGCGTGCAGAACCGCGTCGTCATCCTCGCCGACGACGCGATCATCACCGGCGCCACCGCGCGCGTGGCCTTGCGCGCCCTTTACAAGGAGCGAGCGCGCTATGTCGCCATCGCGGCGCCGGTGGCGGTCGGGCCCGTCGCGCAGATGCTGCGTGCCGACTGCGACGAGTTCGTCACCCTGGCGGAGGTGCCTGACGCCGCCGCCGCGCGGGATGCGTATGGCGACCGCGGACCGGTGTCGGACTCCGACATCGTGCATCTGATGCGCGCGGTACCGGCGCCCTACATCTGACCAGCCTTGCGCAAATTTACGGCGTCTGCCGAAGGTTTCGGCTGCGCGAAACGCAACGGTGCGATGCGTCGCCGCAACAGCGCGTTAACCCAACATTCAACCCGTCCTCGCAAGTTACCATCTAACAAAGCGGGAGGACCGCCGAAGCACACTTGGGCCTTATTCAAGGAGCTTTCATGCGGTCTGGTCTTGGCAAGGAACAGGTTTCCGCCGGCGCGTCTTCGTCCGGCGGCGTCAATCGACTGAAGCAGATGCTGCGGCCGCTGCGCGCGGCCATCGGCGCGCGGCGCGACACCATCGACATCAATCTGGCACTTCAAGGCGGCGGCGTGCATGGCGCGTTCACCTGGGGCGTGCTCGATCGGCTGCTCGAGGACGAGCGCATCGCCATCCGCGCCTGTAGCGGCGCCAGCGCCGGCGCGTTCAACGCCGTGGCATTGGCGGACGGACTCGCCGCCGGCGGGCGTGCCGGCGCGCGCAGAACGCTGGATGCCGTCTGGCAGGCCGTGATCGACAAGGCGCGATGGGAGTCGTTCGGCGCGACGATGCCCAGCCGCGCGGCCGCCATGCTCGCCTTCGATGTCATGACGCGTGTCTTCGCGCCGGCGCAGCTCAATCCGTTCGCCGTCGATCCGCTGCGCGATATCCTGCTCGCGCATATCGACTTCCGGCGCCTGCGCCGCGCGGCGCCGCTCGAGCTGTTCGTCGCGGCGACGGATGTGGCGACCGGCGAGGCGCGGATTTTCCGGCGGCACGAAATGTCGGCGAAGGCGGTGCTCGCCTCGGCCTGCCTGCCGCAGCTCATGCGGCCGGTGCGCATCGCCGGTCGCGCCTATTGGGACGGCGGCCTCTCCTCGAACCCGCCGCTCTGGCCTCTGGTCGAAGGCACCGGGCCGGACGAGACGCTGGCTGTGCTGCTCGTCCCGCGCACCGAGCCGGCCGTGCCGGCGACCGCACCGGAGATCGGCGCGCGCATGTCATGGCTCGCTTTCGGCCAGCCGCTCGCGCGCGAGCTTGCGGCGATGGAGCGGACGCGGGTGACCGGCACGTTCGGCGGTGTGTTCCGCCGCCGCCTGCGGCGGCACCGGCTCTCGTTCATCGAGGCGGGTGACGCCGTGGCGGGGCTGGACCGTGCGAGCCGGCTGGTGGCCGAGCGCCGGCAGGTGCTGCGGTTGCGCGAGGCCGGGCGCGCCGCCGCCGCGGCGTGGCTTGCACGGCGCTTTGAGCAGCGCGATGAGTGCCGAGCGCGCGGGCGCACCGTGCGTAGCGCAGCGTAACCGTTCGCGTGCTGCGTCCGCGCGCGAATACCGTGGGTCCACCCATGTAATACAGGGTGTTGGCAATAGCGCTCGGGGCGACGCGGTACTATCGTTGACCGATCTCGTTTGATCGGTGGGTGCGTCGTCCGGATCTCCGCCGCCGCCGCCGCAGGGTTTCGTGTGGACGCGGCGCGGCCTCTTGCAGTCCGGAAACGTCCCGGATTTCCCCGCAGGAGGTGGCTATGGTCAAGTTGCGCGTGAACGGCCAGGACCAGACGTTCGCGGACGATCCCTCGACTCCATTGCTCTGGTACCTGCGCGACGAGCTGGGCCTTACGGGGACGAAGTTCGGCTGCGGCGTCGCGCAGTGCGGTGCCTGCACGGTTCACATCGACGGGCAGGCGGTGCGCTCCTGCATCACGGCGGTGAGCGAGGCGGAAGGCCGTTCGGTCACGACGATCGAGGGGCTCGATCCGCAGGGCAACCATCCCGTCCAGCGCGCCTGGCGCACCGTCGGCGTGCCGCAATGCGGCTACTGCCAGAGCGGGCAGATCATGCAGGCGGCGGCGCTGCTGCAGGGCACGAAGAACCCCAGCGACGACGACATCGATTCCGCGATGTCCGGCAACATCTGTCGCTGCGGGACCTATCAACGCATCCGGGCCGCCATCAAGACGGCGGCGAAAGGAGCGTGACATGATCAAGACCCGCATCCTCATCGAGAACGTCAGCCGCCGCGGCTTCCTGACCGGCGCGGCTTCCGTGGGCGGGCTGGCGCTTGCCGTGCATGTCCTGCCGCTGCGCGCGCTGGCGCAGGAGGCCAAGAAGGACGCGATGAAGTATGGCGCGGACGCGATGCCGCACGGCACCGTCAACGACCCGCGCGTGTTCGTTTCCATCGCCAGCGACGGGACGGTCACGATCGTCTGCCACCGCTCCGAGATGGGGCAGGGCGTCCGCACGGGCATTCCGTTGATCCTGGCCGACGAGCTCGAGGCCGACTGGTCGCGAGTCAAGATCGCACAGGCGCCGGGCGACGAGGCGCGGTACGGCAACCAGGATACCGACGGCTCGCGCAGCACGCGCCATTTCATGAAGCCGATGCGCGAATGCGGCGCCGCCGCGCGCATGATGCTCGAGGGCGCCGCCGCCCAGCGCTGGGGTGTCGATCCTTCCGAGGTGCAGGCGCAGAATCACGAGGTGATCCACAAGGCGTCGGGCCGGAAACTCGGCTACGGCGAGCTGGCGGCGGACGCTGCTGCTCAGCCGGTTCCGGGTCCGGACCGGTTGAAGCTGAAGGATCCCGCGCAGTTCCGCTACATCGGCAAGGACATGCCGATCGTCGACGGATTCGACATCAGCACCGGCCGCGCCATGTACGGGACCGATACGCGGCTGCCCGGGATGAAATACGCCGTGGTCGCGCGGCCGCCCGTCTATGGCGGCAAGGTGAAGTCGGTCGACAGCGCGGAGGCGATGAAGGTCCCCGGCGTCGAGAAGATCGTGCAGATCGAAGGCACGCCGCCGCCCTCGGCGTTCCTGCCGCTCGGCGGCGTCGCCGTGATCGCCAGGAACACCTGGGCGGCGATGCAGGGGCGCGACGCGCTGAAGATCGAATGGGAGGACGGGCCGAACCAGGCCTATGACTCCAAGCTTTACGAGGAGCAACTCCGCAAGACCGCGCGCGTGCCGGGCCAGGTCGTGCGCAAGGAAGGCGATGCGGACGCGGCCTATGCCGCTGCCGCGACGAAGCTGCAGGCGGAGTATTACATTCCACACCTCGCGCACGCGACGATGGAGCCGCCGGCGGCGACCGCGCGGATCGTCGACGGCAAGTGCGAGATCTGGACGTCGGTGCAAAGCCCGCAGGCGGCGCGCGACCTCGTCGCGAAGCGGCTCGGCATCTCGCCCGACAACGTGACCGTCAACGTCACGCTGCTCGGCGGCGGCTTCGGCCGCAAGTCGAAGCCCGATTTTGCGATCGAGGCGGCGGTCCTGTCGCACGAGATGGGCGGTGCGCCCGTCAAGGTGCAGTGGACGCGCGAGGACGACATCCACAACGGCTTCTACCATACGGTTTCGGTCGAGCACATCGAGGCCGGGCTGGATGCGGCGGGCAAGCCGGTCGCGTGGCGCCATCGCAGCGTGGCGCCGAGCATCGGCTCGCTGTTCGGGCCCGACAAGAAGCATCAGTTGGACCTCGAGCTCGGCATGGGCCTCGTCGACGTGCCGTTCGACATCCCGAACGTCCAGATCGAGAACGGCGAGGCGGCGGCGATGACGCGGATCGGCTGGTTCCGGTCGGTGTCGAACATTCCGCGCGCCTTCGCGATCCAGTCCTTCGTCGCCGAGCTCGCGGCCGCGGCGAAGATGGATCAGAGGGACGCGCTGCTGGCGATGATCGGTCCGTCGCGCATCGTCGATCCGCGCAAGACGGTCACAGGCGAGTTCTGGGATTACGGCGAGAACTTCGACGTCTATCCGATCGACGCCGGCCGCCTCCGCCGGGTCGTCGAGCTGGTCGCCGAGCGTGCAGAATGGGGCCGCAAGCTTCCGCCCGGGCACGGGCTTGGCATCGCGGCGCATCGCAGCTTCGTCACCTACATCGCGACGGTCGTCGAGGCGGCCGTGGACGACAAGGGCAACCTGACCGTGCCGCGCGTCGACGTCGCGGTCGACTGCGGGCCTTACGTCAATCCCGACCGCATCCGCGCGCAGATCGAGGGCGCGGTCGTCATGGGCCTGAGCCTCGCGATGAAGAGCGAGATCACCTACAAGAACGGCCGGGTCGAGCAGGGCAATTTCGACGACTACGAGGTCGCCCGCATCGACGAGGCCCCGCGCGACACGCGCGTGCACATCGTGCCGGCCAGCTTCGACGTGGCACCGGGCGGCGTCGGTGAGCCGGGCGTGCCGCCGTTTGCCCCGGCGCTGGCGAACGCGATCTTCGCCGCCACCGGCAAGCGCATCCGCAACCTGCCGATCCGCGACCAGCTCAAGACCCAGCTCTCGGGCACGGTGAAGCAGTAGCGTAAAGAAAGAGGGGTGGGTCTTAGACCCACCCCTACATCGAGACCGATCTTGTTGTAGGGGCGGGTCTAAGACCCGCCCCTTCCTATGCGTCAATCGTCGGCGGCCGAGTGGTAGATCTCCGCGCCTTCCTTGCGGAACTTCTCCGACATCTCGTCCATGCCCTTCTTGGCCTGCTCGCGGATCTCCTGGGTGATCTTCATCGAGCAGAATTTCGGGCCGCACATCGAGCAGAAATGCGCGAGCTTGGCGCCCTCGGCGGGCAGGGTCTGGTCGTGGAACTTCTCCGCCGTCTCGGGGTCGAGCGACAGGTTGAACTGGTCGCGCCAGCGGAACTCGAAGCGGGCGCGCGACAGGGCGTCGTCGCGCAGCTTCGCCGCCGGGTGGCCCTTGGCAAGATCGGCGGCGTGGGCCGCGATCTTGTAGGTGACGACACCGACCTTGACGTCGTCGCGGTCGGGCAGGCCGAGATGCTCCTTCGGCGTCACGTAGCAGAGCATGGCGCAGCCGTACCAGCCGATCATCGCGGCCCCGATGCCGCTGGTGATGTGGTCATAACCAGGTGCGATGTCGGTGGTGAGCGGCCCGAGCGTGTAGAACGGCGCCTCGCCGCAGGCCTCGAGCTGCTTGTCCATGTTGGCCTTGATCTTGTGCATCGGCACGTGACCGGGCCCCTCGATCATCACCTGCACGTCCTGGTCCCAGGCGATCTTGGTCAGCTCGCCCAGCGTCTCCAGCTCGGCGAACTGCGCGGCGTCGTTGGCATCCGCGATCGAGCCGGGCCGCAGGCCGTCGCCGAGCGAGAAGCTGACGTCATACGCGCGCATGATCTCGCAGATCTCGGGGACGCGCGTGTAGAGGAAGCTTTCCGTGTG
>JAESGS010000403.1_pt1 | contig 35795 bp, 34 predicted proteins | sample 9269761 | NCBI WGS metagenome assembly JAESGS01 (sample SAMN15741799, study PRJNA653493) | algae metagenome | isolation source: Cyanosarcina radialis HA8281-LM2 and co-occurring heterotrophs from damp... | place: USA: Makauwahi cave, Hawaii | collected 2011-01-06 | reverse complement strand
AGGGGGCGACATAGCCAGTCGGCCGCTTGCCCGACAGTTTGGTGACGAGCTCGATGCACTTGTCGAGCACTTCGGTTTCCTGCTCGCGGGTCATGGCGATCGGGTTTTCATGGGTATAGCCATGAATACCGATCTCGTGGCCGGCATCGGCGACCGCCTGCATCTGCTCGGGGAAGGTCTCGATCGAGTGCCCTGGGATGAACCAGGTGGTCTTGATGCCGAAGCGTTCAAACAGCTTCAGCAACCGCGGACTGCCGACCTCGCCGGCGAAAAGACCGCGCGAAATGTCGTCTGGCGAATCCTCGCCCCCGTAGGATCCGAGCCAGCCGGCAACCGCATCGACGTCGATGCCGAAGCTGCAGAGGATTTCCTTGGCCATGGTATGTCTCCTTCGTGTTTTCGTTCAAAAAGTCAGGCTGGGATGACGGTTGCTTCTCCCGGCTGCCAGCTGAGAAGAATGTCGGCACCGACGGGGAATGCGTCGGGCTGGTACTTGTCGACGTGGGCCTCCAGCGAGACGGTGCGCCCGTCCGGAAGTGCCGCCGTCAAATGCGAAACATGACCGACGACGTCGAAGCGCCGCACATTGGCGCCGACAACGTTGCCGCCGTAGTTCGCGGCAATACGGTCGCGGTCGACGCGTGCGGCTGCGTGAACCTCAATTGCTTCCGCAGGAATGACGACGTTGACGCGTGACCGGCCCGCGAAGGCACCATTGACGCGCCCGGACAATTGGCCGACGGCAGTCGACACCAGCGCACGCTCGCCCGAGGCATCGTCGACCTCGCCGTGGAAAATGGTGTTGTTGCCGATAAACTGGGCGACGAAGGCCGTGTTCGGCCGCGTATAGAGCTGATGTGGCGGGCTGATCTGCTCGACCCGCCCCTGGTTCATGACGACGATCCGATCCGACAGAGCAAGCGCCTCGGATTGGGCGTGCGTGACGAAGATGAATGTCACACCGAGCGTCTTTTGCAGCAGCTTGAGTTCGTTCTGAATAGCCTTGCGCAAATTGGCGTCGAGTGCACCGAGCGGTTCGTCGAGCAGCAGAATATCCGGCTCCACCACCAGGCCACGCGCCAGCGCGATGCGTTGCCGCTGTCCGCCGGAGAGCCGGTCGGGCTTCTTGTCGGCAATGTCTTCGAGGCCGAGCGTTGCCAGGATGCGTTCAACCTTCGCATCACGCTCCGCCTTGGCCACGCCCTTCACCTCAAGACCGTAGCCGACATTGCGGCGCACCGTCATGTGCGGAAAGAGCGCATAGCTCTGGAAGATCATCGAGGTCGGCCGATGCTCGGGCCTGACGTCGTTCATCCGCTTGCCCTTGATCAGCATGTCGCCGGAGGAGATCGCCTCAAAACCAGCGATCATCCTGAGCGTCGTCGTCTTGCCACAGCCAGAGGGGCCGAGGAACGCGATGAACTCGCCCTTGGCGACGGACAGGTTGAAGTCGATCACGGCAGGCGTGCCGTTGTCATAGACCTTGCCGACATTGTTGAGTTCGAGGTCGAAGATCATCGTGGCTCTCCGGAGCTTGTCTGAAATCGCAGCTATCCGGCGCGTGGCCCCGGCCATCCCGACCGGTTCGAATGTGAGCCGACCGGGTGGTCGCTCGGGGCCATGCGCCATGTCTCAAAAACCGGGCGGCGCGGCCGCCCGGCGTGTTCGATCAGGCGTTCAGGAACTCGTCCCACTTCTGGATCAGGTGATCGTATTCTTCCGGCCACTGGTGCCAGTAGGCGACGTTCTTGGCGCGCTCTTCAAGCGAGCCGCCGTCACGCAGGTCGCCTTCCTTGATGCCGCGCTCGGCAGCACCAACCCAAGGCTTACCCTCGTACCAGAAGGCATATTTTTCCGGCGCCATGACATTCTTGATGTTGGTCGAGGGCGAATAGTAGCCCTGCTCCGAAACGGTGATGCCCGGTTCGCCAGAGAGCCAATAGTCGGCATAGGCGATGACGGCGTCCTTGTTCGTCGTGCCGGCGATCATCGCAGGTCCGATCGCCCAGCCGCGATACCCTTCCTTCGGCACTGCGTAGCGGCACGGCTTGCCCTGCGCCTTGACCGCCATGACGGCCGGCTGCCAGGCGTCGCAGACCACCATTTCGCCCGATGCCATCAGATTGACGAGCTCGCCGAAATCACCCCAGAGCGCACGGAACTGACCTTCCTTCTTCTTGGAAATCAGGAAAGCGGCGGCCTCGTCGATTTCAGCCGCGGTCGGGTTGCCCGGGTTTTTGACGTCGGAAAGACCGAGCGAGTTCATCGCCATGATCGCCTGACCGATCGCAATCAGCGGATCGGTGTTGATGCCGGACTTGCCCTTCCACTTCGGATCGAAGATCGCCGCCCAGCTGTTGGCTTCCTCGGCCGAAAGCACATCGGGATTGTAGCCGATGGAATCGTAGTTGTAGACGGCAGGCACCATGTTCAGCGCGGTCTGGCCGTCGTCGGTCCAGATCTGGCCGACGATCTGGGCGGCGCGGTCCCACTTGTCGCTGGGCGTGGTGAAGGTGTCGCGGATGTTTGCCCAGTTCTTGAGCGCCGAGGCCGGGATCGGCTCGACATTGTTGGTCATGACGATCGACGGCAGGCGTTCGGCGATGATTTCCCAGCAATCGTAATCCTTGGAGCCGGAGAGGATCTTCGTCTGTGCGTCCGGGAAAGTGGCGGCGGTGCCAGACGTGCCGCCGACGCCGGCTGCCGCCTTGAACTGCTCGAGGATGCGTTCCTGCACCGTGACCGAGAGGCCGATGGTGCGGAGCTGCTGACTGGCGAGATCGCTCGCCTGCGCGAAGGCTGCGCGCGAGGAGAGGAACGGCGTCCCTCCTCCGATCGCCAGCGCCATCACCCCGGCGGAGCGTTTGAGGAGCGAGCGGCGATTGAGTTCCATACTAGGCATTGTCTCTTCTCCAGTTTTCGTTGTTCCCCGGAGACCGTTTTCCGGCCCCCATTCATCATTCGCCGCCAGCGCGGCACTCAGTCCGGCGGCCTTAAGCCGCCGCACGATCTCAGAGGCGTCAGTAGCGCCCGACCAGCAGTCCACCGTCGACGACCAGAACCTGACCGGTCATGTAACGGGCAGCGTCGGAGGCCAGGAACGCGATAACGTCGGCGATATCCTCGGGCGTCCCGAGGCGCTTCATCGGAATGAAGTCAGCCGCGGCTTCCGCCCCGGCAGGACCGAGTGAATTTTCTTCGGAGAGCAGTTGCGCCGTACGGATGTAGCCGGGCGCAACGCCGTTGACGCGCACGCCATCAGCAGCAAGTTCAACTGCCAACCCACGAACGAGGCCAACCACACCTGACTTGGCAGCAGAATAGTGAACATGCTCATCCCAACCATAGGCGACGCCCATGATCGACGAGAGCGCGACGATGCTGCCTTCGCCACGAAGGCGCATGCCGGGAGCGGCAGCACGAGCCAGCCGGAAGATGCCCTTCAAATCGATGTCGAAAGTCAGATCCCACTTGTCGTCAGTCAGTTGGTCAAGCGGTGTGCGGTGGGCGATCCCGGCATTGGCGACGACGACGTCGATGCGGCCGTGCCGGCTTTCGATGTCGGCCACCAGCGCATCCGTCGCCGAGGTCGAGCGCACGTCATAATAGGCGAACTCGGCCGATCCGCCGGCAGCGCGGATCGCCTCGACGGTCGCCGCACCCTCGTGTTCGAGAATATCGGTCACCACCACGTGGTCACCGGCCGATGCGAAGGCCCTGGCGGTTGCCTGGCCGATGCCGATGCCGGCACCGGTGACAATGATGATACGGGAAGTCTTGGGAGGATTTGTCATCGCATTTTCCTGTCAGAGCATCACATCGCCGGAGTTCGGTCCGAGCGTCTGGCCGACGAAAAGGCTTGCCGCCGGCGACGCGAGGAACGACACCGTGGCAGCCACTTCTTCCGGCTCGCCGAAGCGGCCGAGCGGCAGTTGCTGTTTCTTGGCGGCACGCCAGTCGTCGGACAACTCCATGACAAGCGGCGTGTTGATGGGCCCGGGCGCAACCGCATTGACGCGCACGCCGCGGCTCGACACTTCCCGGGCGAGCGCCTTGGTCATGCCGATGATCGCGGCCTTGGCGCCGGAGTAATGGACGAGCTCGACACCGCCGATCTGGCCGAGCTGCGAGGCGACGTTGACGATCACCCCTTCGCCGCGCTCAAGCATCGGGCGCAGCACTGCCCGGGTCATCAGGAACGTGCCGCGCACATGGACCGCGAACATGCGGTCGAAGTCGCCGACCTCAAGGTTCTCGAAAAGCGCCTGATGGGCAATGCCGGCATTGTTGACGAGGAGCGTCGTCGTACCATGGGCGCGCTCGCCGACGTCTACGATCTCGCGCACATCGGCTTCGCTCGAAACGTCCCCGGCCGCCGCCGTTGCCCTGCCCCCTGCCGCGATAATCTCGGAGGCGACGGCCTGGCTGCGCGCGGGCGAGAGATCGTTGACCAGCACGGCATAACCGTCGGCCGCGAGCCTCAAGGCGATCGCCCGACCAATGCCGGACCCGGCCCCCGTGACGATCGCGGCCAGAGGAGAAACGTCTGCCATTACGCCTCCTCCTGGATCGCAACGCGCTTGGCGCGGCGCACCGACAGCGTCATCAAGGCTGCATAGGTGCCAAGCAGCGCGAAAGAGAAGAGTGTCGTCAGCACGCCGAAGGCAAAGACGTTCGGATGTACTTCGACCGAGAAGGTGCCATAGATCGCGAGCGGCAGCGTCAGGTCACGGCCAGAGGCAAACAGCGTGCGCGAGAACTCGTCATAAGAGAGCGTGAAGGCAAAGAGCATGGCTGAGAGAACGCCCGGGAAGATCAGCGGGAACGTCACTTTGCGGAAGGTGCGCGCCGGGGTAACCCCGAGCGACCAGGATGCCTCCTCCATACTGGGGTCGAAGCGGTTGAAGATCGCCAGCATCACCAGGAAGGCAAAGGGAAACGTGTAGACCACGTGCAGCACGAAGGCCGTGCCCCACCAGTGGCGGTCGATGCCAAGGGTGTTGGCGACAAGCGCCATGCCGAGGCCGACGAGTACGCCGGGCACCATCATGCCAAGCACGATGAGATAGAAGACCACGCCTGAACCGCGGAACTTGCGGCGGAAGGCCTGCGCTGCGGTAACGCCCAGCACGGTCGAAACGATCATGGTCATCACCGCAAGGCCGAGCGAGCGCACCAACGCCTGTTCGATCGGCAAGGGCGCAATACGCGACGGCGGCGTCAGGCCGAAGAGATGCTGATACCAATAGGTCGACCATTCGATGATCGGGAACTGCGGTCCGCCTTCCGGTCCGGTCTGGAACGATAGGATCGCGAGCACCGCAAGCGGTCCGTAGAGGAAGACCAGGAAGAGCGCGGTATAGGCGCCGAGGCCGAGTTTCATGCCGCTGGCGTTCATGATCAGAGTTCCTTCCTGAGGTCGACGACCCTGAGCAGGGCGGCGATGACCGCGCCCATCAGGATGGTGAGGACGACGCCGGCGACCGCGGCAAACGCCCATTTCAACGAGCCGACCTGGGTGACGATGATGTTGCCGAGCAGGTTGACCTTGCGGCCGGAGAGCGCGGCGGAAGTGGCGAATTCCCCAAGCACCATCACGGAGACGAAGATCGCGCCGACCACCACACCCGGCATGGAGAGCGGCAGAATGATGGTACGGAAGATCCGCCAGAAGCCGGCGCCGAGATCCTGTGCCGCCTCGATGATGGAGTGATCGATGCGGCCAAGCATGAAGGCGATCGGCCCGACCATGAAGACGCAATAGATCTGCGTCATGCCGATGATCACCGAGAGTTCCGAAAACAAGAGGACCTCGATCGGCGCATCGATGACGCCGACGTTCATGAGGATCATGTTGATCGCGCCTTCCTTGCCGAGCATGGGGCGCCAGGCAAGAACGCGGATGAGGAACGAGGTCCAGAAGGGAATGACGCAAAGGACGAGCAGAACCGTCTGCAGCGCCTTGTTCTTGACGAAGAGCCCGACATAGAGGGCCGCCGGGTAACCGACGAGAACGGTCGCGACGAGAACGATCATCCAGATACGCACTGTCGTCCAGAGCGCGCCGAGATAGGTATCGCTGGTGAAAAAGGTGACCCAACTCTTCAGGGTCAGCGTCGGCTCGATCTTGAAGGTGGTCTGCGTCCAGAAGGATACATAGACCATCATCAGCATCGGCAGGACGAGGAACAGGACCATCCATAGCACGCCAGGGGCGAGCAGCCAGAGCGCCTTACCGGTAGGCTTCCTTTCAGAGACGGATTCTGCTTCCGTCTGTTCGGCTACGGCCATCATGCTCATCTCTCAATCTCCGGGGACCAGCGCAGCACCGAGGCATCGGCTCTGGCAGTTTTGGTTTCGGGCGCGTCAGGCGTCGGCGTTTCATGCGTAGACAAGGGCGTCCTCCCGCTTCCAGACGAGCGCATAGCGGCCCTGATCCTCATAGGCTTCAGGGGCAGCATGGCTGAGATGGGTCTCCACCTCGAAGACCCGGCCGTCATCAAGAGTGAAGAAGGAATTGACTGCGGCGCCGGAGTATTCGCTGGCAACGAAATTGCCCTCGACGCGGACCTCGTCGTTCCCGATCGCCGCTTCGCGCGGGCGCACGGCAACGCGGTCGTAGCGGATCGCATAGGCCGGTTGTGTCGCGCGGGTTGCCGGGCGATTGCCCAGCGAAAAACGCCAGGCGGCGCCGACGAAGGCATCACCCTCCAGGCGTCCGGGAAAGAGGTTGTAGCAATTGAGAAAGCGGGCCACCGCCGGTGAGGCCGGACGGTTATAGATCGTATCGGAATCGGCCGATTGCGCGATGCGGCCGCGATCGAGCACCAGTACCGTGTCGCCCATTGCGAGCGCCTCGGTCTCACTTCCCGTCACGTGCAGGAAGGTCACGCCGCAGCGCTCCCGTATGGCGCGAAGTTCGGTGCGCATGCGGGCGCGCAGGTTGGCATCGAGTGCACCGAGCGGCTCGTCGAGCAGAACCATGCGCGGCTCGGTGACGAGCGTGCGGGCCAGTGCGACACGCTGCCGTTGACCGCCGGAAATTTGAGTGACGGCGCGACCTTCGAGACCCGTCAGGCCGACGAGGGAAATGATGTCCTTGACCCGTCCTTCGACCACCCGGCGGTCCGTCACCGCATCGACCTCGCGGTTTTCGAGACCGAACGCGATGTTCTGGGCGACCGAAAGATGCGGGAACAGTGCGAAGTTCTGGAAGACGAAGCCGATGCCGCGCTGATGCGGCGCCACGGTGTCGATGCGCTTGCCATCAAACAGGATGCTACCGCCGTCGGGATCCTCAAAACCTGCGATGACGCGCAGCAAGGTCGTCTTGCCGGAGCCGCTCGGGCCGAGAAGTGATATGTAGGCGTCGCCCGGCAGCGCGAGGTCGATACCATCGAGCGCACGCATCTCGCCAAAAGCCTTGGTGACGTTTTTGAGCTGTAGGACTGTCGACATCGTTTTCCTGCCCGTTATCGCCAACCGGCCACCAGCCAATGCTTCGCCCTCGCCGGCGCCGATCAGGCATCCGAACGCACATGCGATAGCGATCACGCATGGGTTACATGCGCGGCTGATATCTCGGTCCTCTGCGATTTTAAAAGTAAGTTCCACCTGCGCGCTTCTTCTGAGCGCTTGCATGTCACGAACCATGACATGAATGATTTTTGTATGCAATAGACTTTTATTCAGTTTTTGTCAGATGCAGATTCATGGCAATGTTGCACCTCAACCCACGGAGGGGTGACGCTTCCGCCCACTGCCCTCGAGCGCAATCAGACCATACGTAAACACTGCGAAATTGCGCAGTTCCTTAGGCGCAACCACGACGGATAATCAAGATAGCTGGCGATCCCCGTCACCTTCGCAGAGTTCGGCCTCCCACAGGTCTGAAACGCCATCCCATGACAACACAATGGACAAACACGCAAAAAAAATGCACATGGGTATTCAATATGCATTTATTTTGCGCTGTCACGACGACCGGCAAGTGGCGTAAAGAAAGGAGACGACTTTGCCAGCCAAACGGAAGATGCCAGACCGCATGAGCGAGCCACGCCTCGGCCAGAATCCGCAGCGCCGATACGAAATTGCCGAGGATGTGCTGCGATCGAACATTGCCGAAGGCACGCTGCCGCCCGGTCTCGTGCTGCTCGAAGGACCGATCGCCGATATCCTGCAAATCTCGCGCGCGCCGGTGCAGCGTGCCCTCCTGCAGCTCGAAAGCGACGGGCTCGTGCACCGCTTCAAAGGGCGCGGCTATCTCGTCGGCCCACCCGGCCGGGCGATCGAACCGAACCGAACCGACATCAAAACGCTCGGTCTCATCGTTCCGCAACACGCCGACGAGGCCCTGCAAAGCCGCTCCTCCTGGGAGCGCATCTACGACGAGATCGAGAACGATGTGGCCGGCTGCGTGATCTTCGGCCAGTACCGCATCATCGAAAACGAGCTCGCCAACCATTTCAACGTCAGCCGGACGGTTGTGCGTGACGTGCTGACCCGCCTGCGCGAGCGTGGGCTCGTGCGCAAGAACCAGAGCTCGCACTGGATCGCCGGGCCGCTGACGGCACAGACGGTGAAGGATCATTTCATGCTGCGCCGGCTGCTGGAGCCGCAGGCACTGGCGCTTGGCGCAACCCATGTCGACCGAGATCGGCTGACAGCGCTTTTCAACCGGCTCGTCGACTTCGGCCAGACGCAGGACGAGGACGGCTGGCTGGGCCTTGAAGACATTCTCGTGGAGTTCACAGAGGCCTGCGTGCTTGCAATGCCGAACGAACGCCTGCGCGAACTGATCCGCAACAATCTTTTGCCGGTGACCGCGACCGAAAGACTGCTTCGACAGTTGGGACTGCCGGGCGATCCGACCGTCATCGCCGAACTGAAGCTCATTGTTGAACTGATGACGCGCGGCGCCAATGCGGCGGCAGCGTCGATGCTTGAAAGCCATATCGACGCGTCGCTGAACCGCACGATCGCACAAATGAAGATCGTGGCGATCATTCCCGGCCCCAGCTTTACCGCTGCCTATCTGACCCGGGTCGTCGAATAGAGGGGGCAATGGTCCGAGACGGGCCCCGCGGACTGATCCCGACGACGACGCCGATCGCAAAGTCAGGTCCGCCCTCCTCATATTCGCCCTCCCGTCACCATGAGTGTGGTCGCCGGCTGCAATCGAACTGTGCATGTCGAGGGCAAACGGCCGCTGACGCGGCCGATCGCCAATAGTGTCACGCCCTTCCGGCAATCGCCGCCCGCAAGGCGTCAAGCCGCCGGCGTTCTTCCGCGCGCGCTGCCAGCGCCTGCTCCATCGTCGCCTCGACGAAGCGGGTCGGCGTATGCGGCTGCAACTGACCGATCAGATCCATGTCCGCCGAGATCACCGTTCCGACCATGAAGTAACCGCCACCCGATACGGCGTCGCGATGCAGGATGATCGGCTCCGTGCCGCCGGGCACCTGGATCGAGCCGTAGGGGTAACAACTGTCGACGATGTTCGAAGGATCGGAGCCGGCGCCGAATGGCTGGTGGCGATCGACGAAACTGAGCTTGCGTCCGCCGCGGAAGCGGTAGCCCATTCGATCCGCCTCGGGCGCTACCTTCCACTCGTCGGTGAAGAAGGTCTGCTTTGCCTCGTCCGTCAGCCGGTCCCAGTAGAGCCCGGGCAGCACGCGCAAGGCAGCAGGCGCCGCCGGCTTGCGGCGCAGGCTTTCGTCGACTGTCAACCCTTCCCGGCTTGCACGCGCCTGCCCGACCGGCAGCACGTCACCGGCGGCAAGAGCGCGGCCCTTGTAACCGCCAAGCGCGCCAATCGGATAGGTCGAGCGACTGCCGAGCGCCTCCGGCACGTCGATGCCGCCGGAAACGGCGATATAGATACGCGCGCCGGATTTCAGGAAGTCGAAGCTCAGGGTCTGGCCGGCCTTCACTCGGAAGGCCGTCCATCCCGGCTGGACAACGTCATCGACCTTGACCGGCATGTCCGCACCGGTGACCGCAACGAGCGCATCCTCGGTGAATTCAAGCTTCGGCCCGAGGAAAACCGCTTCCAAACCGGCAGCGCCTTCATCGTTGCCGACGAGCAGATTGGCGGCACGGATCGCGTAGCGATCCATTGCGCCGCCGAGCGGAATACCGAGATGGAAGTAGCCGGGTCGGCCAAGGTCCTGGATGGTTGTCGCCAGACCATGATGCAGCACGTTAATGGCCATTGAGCACACCCTCCAGCTTGGTGTTGTATCCGGTGATGTCCTTCTGGAACTCGCGCAGATCGAAGCTGACGTCGCGGATTGGTGGCGCGAAGCGCCCCTTTTCCACGTCCTCGACCGCCTGGTCATAGGCGTCGCGGTTGATCGGCTTGAACTTGACGATGTCGCCGGGGCGGAAGAACACCATGAAATCGCGGAGATAACTGGTCGTCTGTGTCGGATCGAAGATCGGCATCGGCGTGATACCGAACATCTGGTAGCCGCCGGCGCCCCGCACCGAATAGATGCAGCCAAAGCAACCACCGTGGCCGACCGTCAGCTTTGGCGTATCCGTCCGAGGCCTGAGATACTTTGGCACCTCGATCTGCCGTTGCCGCTCGACCATCTGATACATAAAGGGCAGACCCGCAACGAAACCGACCATCGAGACGAACCAGGGCGAGCCCGAATGGGCCGCCACGAAATCGGCAACTGCGTCGTAGCCGTTGATGCGCGCAGCGTAGTCGAGGTCGGTCCCGCCTGGGTCCTGGTGCCGTTCACGGAAGCGCATCAGCGTTTCGTGCGTCCAGGGGTCATTATAGAGGACCGGTATTTCGACGATGCGCGTGCGTATGACCGGCTCGGCCCGCTCCGCAGCTCCTTCGATGGCGCGGACTTCCTTCAGAACGTCATCCGGCTTGATGACGTCAGGGTCGAACTTGATCTGGAAAGAAGCATTTGCCGGGCAGATTTCGGTGACACCGCGGATACGGCTCTCCCGCACGCCCTTCGCCATGGAAAGGCTCTTGAAGAATGCTTCGAGGGACATCTCGTCGCTGCATTCGACGAAAAGATGCTCGTCGCCTCCAAACGTGTAACGTGTCGGCATCACGCGACCTCCGCGGTGCAGCCGCCCGAAGCGGCAAATTCGGTTTCCAGCCAAGTTTCGAGAAAGCGGGTGTGAAATGAACCGGCCGCGACTTGGCGGTCGGCTGCCAGCGCCTGATGCAGGGCGATCGTCGTCGGCACCCCTTCGATCTTCAAGTCTGCAAGCGCCTGCGAAAGCCTGGCAAGACACGCTGTCCTGTCCTTGCCCCAGATGATCAGCTTGCCAAGCAGGGAGTCGTAGAAGGGCGGTATCGTGTAGCCCTCATAGAGCATCGTGTCGAAGCGAATGCCCTCGCCTTCCGGCACGACCAATCGCGTGATCTGGCCCGGCGCCGGCATGAAACCACGCGCCGGGTCTTCGGCATTGATCCGGCACTCGATCGCGTGGCCGCGCACCGCAATATCCGGTTGGCGCACGGAAAGCGGCGCGCCGCCGGCGACACGGAACATCTCCTGCACAAGGTCGATGCCGGTCATCATCTCAGTGACGGGATGTTCGACCTGAATACGCGTGTTGACCTCGATGAAGTAGAAGTCTCGCGTTTCGTCGTCGTAGAGGTATTCGACAGTCCCGGCGCCGCGATAGCCGACGGCCCGGGCGAGCGCCACCGCGCTGTTGCAGAGGTTCTGTCGCACATCTGCAGGCAGGAGGAACGAAGGCGCCTCTTCCCAAACCTTCTGACGACGCCGCTGCAGCGAGCACTCCCGCTCGAAGCAATGCACGAAGTTCTGGCCATCACCCAGGATCTGCACCTCAACGTGACGCGCGCGGGTGATGACTTTCTCGAGGTAGAGGCCGCCGTCGCCGAAGGAGGCGAGCGCCTCGGCGGACGCCTGGGGGAATTGCTTGTCGAGTTCCGCCGGATCGTTGACGATGCGGATGCCGCGCCCGCCGCCGCCGGCGGCTGCCTTGATCATGACCGGGAAACCGGTCTCGGCAGTTACCGCATGCGCCAGTTCCACGCTCGAAATCCGGCCGTTGCTGCCGGGCACCGTCGGTACACCTGCCTTCTTGGCGACAGCACGGGCCTGCACCTTGTCGCCAAGCAATCGGATGGCGTCACCGGAAGGGCCGATGAAGATCATGCCGGCAGCAACCACCGCATCGGCGAAATCTCCGTTTTCCGACAGGAAGCCGTAGCCAGGATGCACGGCGTCGACGCCGGCACGCTTGGCGGCCGCGATCACGGCGGCAATGTCGAGATAGGATTTCTTCGGCGCTGGCGGGCCGATTTCGATGGCTTCATCCGCGAGCTTCACGGCCAGCATATCCGCGTCCGCGGCACTATAGACCTGCACCGTGCGGATGCCGAGCGCCTTTGCCGCCTGGATAATGCGCACGGCGATCTCGCCACGATTGGCAATCAGGACCGAGCGGATTGTCATTGCTCCACCTCAGCGATCACCTGACCAGCCATGACGGGCTCTTCATTGTCGACGAGGAACCGGATGCTGCCGCCGGTAACGCCCGCCTGGATCTCCTGGAAGGTCTTCATCACTTCGATTAGACCGATCGCCTCATTCGAGACCACCGCATCGCCGTCCGACTTGAAGGGCGGGACATCCGGAGCAGACGACCGATAGAAGGTTCCAGGTAGGGGCGATCGGATTTCGTGCTTGCTCATGGTTGCCTCCGCTTTGTCATTTGGTCTTTATGCTCTTGGTCGGACTGACAAAAAGCATGATTGATTTTAATAGCTTAGAGATACGGGCGAAAAGGCCGCCCACATTTTTCCTCATCCCGCTCTGAGCTGTGAAACAGGAGCGATGCGAATACCCTCCGCCGCCAGCGCTTCCCGCATGCGGCGCACGATATCCAGTGCGCCGAGCGTATCGGAATGGAAACAGATGGATTCGAAGGCGATGTCGATGTCGCTACCGGTCACGGTGCGCACGCGCCCTTCCTTGCAGGCACGCACCACCTTTCGTGCGATCGCAGCTGGGTCGGGACGGCCGGCATCGCGGGTAAAGACGATCGAGCCACCATCGTCGTAGTCGCGATCGGCATAGAACTCGCGAATGACCGGCTGCCCGACTTCGCGCGCAGCGATGTCTGTCTCCGAACCGGCCATGCAAAAGACGAAGGCGGTCGGCGCTACCGTGCGCATATATTGCAGGAAGATCTGCGAGAGTTCGCGGTTGACCGCCATCTCCATGTAAAGCGCGCCGTGCGGCTTCACATGCTGCAGGCTGGTGCCGTGCCGTCTTGCAAACTCACGGATGGCACCCACCTGGTAGACGATATCGTTGACCGTTTCGCGTGCGGTGCCGACGATCTTGCGACGGCCGAAGCCCTGCAAATCGCGGTAGCCCGGATGCGCCCCAATGCCGACGCCGTGTTCTGCGGCGAGCCGCACGGTCTCGTCCATCAGGTTGGGGTCCCCGGCATGGAAGCCCGCGGCAATGTTGGCGGAGCTGATCAGCGCCATGAGCGTCGCATCGTCCGTGTCGCCGATATGCCAGCGACCGAAGGCCTCTCCCATGTCACAGTTGATGTCGACGACGTCGAGCAAGAGCATTCCCTTCGATCAGGGCCGCCTCGAAAGCCGGCCAAACCTTCAATAAGGGAAACGCTAGGAGCATTTAGTGCATTTGAAAAATTCTATTTTCACATGCCACATATCTGTTTTTCAGAATTCACGATTGCAATATCGTCCATGGAGAAATAGCGTTAAAACCGCAATTTACGAGGATCTGCCCGTAACGCGATCAGATATCTGCACAAGGATTGAGCAGACTTTCTGATTTTCTGACATCCATTATTTAAAAATCAGATGAGCCTCCGGTGCCTATCAGCCTTCGACAGCTTCGCTATTTCGTCGCCACCGCCGAACTCGGGCAGATCTCGCAGGCTGCCGTCGATCTCTCCATTTCGCAGTCGGCCATCACCACCGCGATCAAGGAGCTGGAGCGCATCGTGGGAGCCAGCCTCTTCCTGCGCACCCCGAGCGGCATGGACCTGACCATGGCAGGCCGTCAGTTTCTCTCGCACGCCTACGAGATCCTGAAGAAGGTGGACGAGGCAACGCATCTCAACGTCGTCAGCAGCTCGGTCGAGGGCACGCTGGCCATTGCCGCCACCTATACGGTGATCGGTTACTTCCTGCCGCAGCACATCGAGCGGCTGCGGCGGCTGTTTCCGAAGCTTGAGGTTCAGTTGTTCGAGCTCAACCGCGAGTCGATCGAGGAAGGGTTGCTGACGAACCGCTACGATATGGCCGTCCTGCTCACATCCAATATCCTCAATCCCGCGCTTCAGACAGAGAAACTCATGAGTTCGACGCGGCGCCTTTGGGTTCCCGCCCAGCATCCGCTGCTTGCTCGCGACAATGTCGGCTTTCGCGAGATCGCCCAGGAACCTTACATCATGCTGACAGTTGATGAGGCCGCCCATACCTCGCTCAAATATTGGAGCGCATCGACCTATCAGCCGCGCGTGATCCTTCGGACCTCGTCGGTCGAGGCGGTTCGGTCTCTGGTGGCCAACGGCCAGGGCGTGGCGATCCTCTCCGATATGGTTCATCGTCCATGGTCGCTGGAAGGACGCCGCATCGAAACGATCGACGTGCGCGACGCAGTTCCGGCGATGGATGTCGGGCTTGCCTGGCGCCGCAGCACGGAGTTCACGCCGGCCATGACGGCGCTTCGTTCCTATTTCCAGCAGAGCTTTCATCTGCCGGGCGTTCGGGCCAGTTCGTTCGGAGCAGAGTGATCCGCACGAGATGATCGGTGCTGTTCTCCTCAAGGGGCGCGGCTAATCGGGAAAGCCGTATGGGCTGCGACGTCACAACCTTGAAACAACGCGGTTTGCATCTTCAGATCACTCGCGCTGCGACAGCGTGGATCGAGTTATTCCCGTAGCCCAGACGGTTCCACTCAGCGTGCTCGGGTTGGGTCCGGCCTGTCATGTCGGTGGCGCGTGCTCGCACGGTGAGCGGCCCGGTCTCCTCAAGTCGAGTGATGAACTCCCACCATTGCCAGGCAGAGCGTCGTTGCTCACCAACGAGCCGCGCCTCGCGCCACGGGCTGCCGTTCAAGCTTACATCGACCCTGGAAATGGGCCCAGTGCCCGACCAAGCGACTCCACGGATCGCGGTGTCGCCGCGCGAAAGGCTCTCCCCCTCTCCAGGAGAAGATATCAACGCTCGCACGTTCATCAGCTTCACCTGCGCGTGCTCGTCGTGCCCATTTCGCACCCAATGGTACCAGTATTTCTCCGCCTGATAGTATGCATCGCAGGGTTGGTCGGTAACAATAATCTCGGTCAACCATTTTACGGACGCTACCGCATACCAGCCGGGCACGATCAGCCGCAACGGATAGCCATGAAGTGGCGACAGCGGTTCGCCGTTCATATCATAGGCAAGAAGCACATCCGTTTCACGAATCTGGTCCACGCTGAGGCCACGTTCGAAACGAACCGGCGCGTCATGCCCGACAATGACGCCGCTGTCGGCACCGCGAAAAGTGACTTCGCTCGCGCCGGCGCGCAGTCCCGCTCGCTCAAGTACTTCCATGAGGCGAACGCCTGTCCACTCCGCGGTACTGACCGCACCTAATCCCCAGGCTTCGCCGGGCACAGCCGGATCGAACAGGCTACGGCCGTTGCCAGCGCATTCCAGCGTAACCACCTGGGTTTCGGCATGAAGATTGTGAAGCTCCCTCATGCTCAGTTTCAATGGTCTTTCGACAAGTCCGCCAATCGAAAGCCGGTAGGTGTCGCCGCCAAGGACCGGAATGTCGAAGTGGTTGCGCAGGTAAAACCGGCCATTTGGCATCACGGCACCACCTGCAAGGTCCGGCACCGAGGTCTCGCCATTCAACGGATTGATGCTGTGAAGGAGAAGACCGGCCTCGACTGCATCCTGGCAGGCATCTGCGGGATCGAGCGCTTCTGCCGAGACGTCCAGTGGATATTCCGCGCATCCGCCGCTCGAAACCATCGCGGCGCAGGTCATCGCTGGCATCACTTCGACGTCGCCGATTTGGAGGAGAGGCGCCAAAAAAGCCCGAAGGATGGCCTCATCCGCTGCTTCGGCAATGACGAACAGCGAATGTGAGCCCTGCGCGACGGCTTCCCCCTTGATCAACACACCATGGCGAGCAGCATTCGGCCGGCTCAAATGGTTCAAGAGGACCGCGCCCTTGGCTGGATCGCGCGCGGGACAGCTTTCATGCGAGTGCTGATGATGCACAATGAACAAAGGCAAGGGGACCTCCATACTCGGGCGGCGGCGAACCGTCAGGTCGGTCTGATACGATCTGTAGTGGTCCTTCGGCCATTTCAGCACTCGCATGATCAGTTAGAACCGCGCGGCCTCCCGGCCAGAGTTACATGCAGAAATTTTTGGGGCTGGGATCAGGTGGCTGATTTCTTGAGGCGGAACGTGTGGACCGGGATTTAAGACAACTCCCCGTTCTTTTTAGGAAACGAACCGCCAGGCCCCTGCACCAGCGACGAGGCCCTGAAGCCTCATTGACCCAGGCGCGACAGTTAAGCGATTGATATATTAGCGATAGCGTACCAGATTCGCGGAAAGTGACCTTCCCACCCGGCTTCATTCGTCGCTATGTGCGCGTGTCAGTCTTCTGATGGAGTTTCTTCCCCGCGTCCCAGAGCCAACTGGGCGCGTGCCTTGCCCCGCCTTCCCCGGCGGGGTTTTCTTTTGGACGATTTTGCGGGGCGGGCCAGCCTGGAACATATGCTGTTCCCACGCCCCAACAAACTCCATGCCCTCAAAAGCAAAAGCGCCCGCAGGAGATGCAGGCGCTTGGGCAAATTAATCAGTCTTTGTAGGTCGCCTTAGCGGGCGAAGGCCGTGCGTGCGACGCGGTCGATGTCGGCGCGTTCAATGCCGAGGTCGCGCAGTTCGCGGTTCGACATGCGGCCCAGTTCGGTGACCGTCTGACGGTACTTGCGCCAGTTGTTGATGGAGCGTGCGATGTTCATTTGATCCCCCTTTCAATGGGCTTTCGAAGCCTGGCTGCCAGTCCGTGGCGCCTCGTTTCGCTTCGATGAACACCTTATAGCTCAGGCGTTCCGTGAGTTGCAGCGCTCAAAACTCAGCGCTCCCATGCGGGAAATGCATAGGCGGTCGCCGAGCCAACGGTTCAACTGCGATGGCCATGAACCATCATGAGATCTGTGCGTTACATTTCAAATGGTGAGGTAAAGAACATGGCGCGAACTTATAGAAGCCACAGCCACCGGGCGAACCTACTCCACCTTTCACTTGCGGTGCTCGCAATGCTGTTCATCGCAGCGATAGTGGCACTGCTATAGGCTCGTGCAGGACGCCGTTTACCGCCACCGATCGGCGACGAAAATTGGCCCGGCATGCGTCGCTGAGACCGATAACGACAATACCAGTTTAAAACCTATGAAAAATTTTGCATAAGGGGTCATCCGGAAAGGTGATCCTCATGAACGATCAGACAACGCTCGAGTTTCTTGCCAGCCAAATGTCGGGCGACAGCGGCGAGCCACTCTACCGTCGCCTTGAAGAGGCGATCAAGCAGGCGATTAATGCGTCGACCCTTCGCCGCGGCGCGGTCATTCCCAGCGAACGGGACTTGAGCGACGGCCTATCGATCTCGCGCGTCACCGTGCGCAAGGCGATCGAAGGCCTCGTCGCCGATGGCCTGCTTGACCGCCGCCAGGGGGCAAAGACCGTTGTTTCATCACGTGTCGAGAAATCCTTGGCCACGATGACGAGCTTCTCCGAAGATATGCGCTCGCGCGGGCTGGAACCCGGCTGCACCTGGATTTCGCGCGAAATCAGCCGTCCATCACCCGCCGAGATGATGGCGCTCGGCATTCCCGCGGGAGAAAAGATCGTACGCCTCAAACGCTTGAGGACTGCCAACGACACCCCGATCGCGATCGAAACGGCATCGCTGCCCGCCCGCTTCGTGCCGGATCCCGACGCGATCGGCGCATCACTGTACGAATATCTGGCCGCCCACGGCGCTTTGCCCGTTCGGGCCCTGCAGCGCATGCAGGCAAAGCCTGCAAGCGACGAAGAGCGGCGCCTGCTCGCAACGCCCGAAGATACGAGCCTGCTCGTCATGGAGCGGCGCTGTTTCCTGGCCGATGGGCAGATTGTCGAGTTCACCCAGACCAAGTACCGCGGCGACGTCTACGACTTCGTTATCGAACTGATGAGATAATACCAGTATAATTCCTGTTGCAATCTGGTCTTACACTGTTACCGTGAGGCTTCCATTGGGAGAGCCTGCGTGACCTTCGACATCCACAGCCTCAGGCACGGTCTGATCGTTTCTTGCCAACCGGTGAAAGGCGGCGTCATGGACAACGCCGCCATGGTTGTCGGTTTCGCGCTGGCAGCACTCGACGGCGGCGCAACCGCCCTTCGCATCGAATCCTCGGATTATGTTCACGCCGTTCGTCAGGCGACCGATCGCCCGATCATCGGCCTCGTCAAGCGTGACCTTAAGACCTCGCCGGTCCGCATCACCCCCTTCATCGAAGACGTGGATGCGCTGGCGCAAGCCGGCGCCGATATCATCGCCTATGACGCCACTTCCCGCGAACGGCCGGTCGCGACCAGAACGCTGATTGAGCGCATCCACGCCGCCGGCAAGATCGCCATGGCCGATTGCTCGGTTCTCGCCGACGCCGAGCGGGCCCTTACCGAGGACGCCGACATCGTCGGCTCTACCCTTGCCGGTTACACCGGACCGGTCGAGCCGACCGAACCGGACTTCGCCCTCATCGCAGCCATGCGCAGGCTGACCCCTTACGTGGTCGCCGAGGGCTGCGTGCGCACGCCCGAACAGGCCGCCCAGGCGCTTCAGGCGGGGGCCTTCACTGTCGTCGTCGGTTCCGCAATCACGCGGCCCGAGCACGTGACGTCGTGGTTCAGGCAGGCGCTCGATCAGACGCTTGCCGGAAGCGAGGCCTGACAATGACTGAGCCCCGGACCGTTCTTTCGATCGATGTCGGCGGCACGAAGATGCTGGCTGCCCTTATCCGGGGAACCGAGATCGTCGACACGCACCGGATGCCGACACCCCGCGAAGGCGACCCGACACAGTGGCTCACCACCCTCTTCGGCGCGATTGAGCCCTGGCGCGGTGCCTACGGCTCGGTCGGCGCCGCGGTCACCGGCATTGTCGACAACGGGAAATGGTCGGCGCTCAACCGCAACACACTCGCCATACCCGACCGGTTTCCGCTGACAGCGACAATCGAACGGCTGGCTGGCGTGCCGGTACTGGCTGCAAACGACGCCCATGCGGCCGCCTGGGGTGAATACGCTTTTGGCGCAGGCAACCGCGAAGACATGGTTTTCTTGACGATCTCCACTGGCATCGGCGGGGGCGTCGTCCTCAATGGACGCCTGCTCGAAGGGCTCGCAGGACACTTCGGCCAGTCGCGCAGCGCCGAATGGCCTGATGACCCCCTTGAAGATCACGTATCCGGCCGCTGGATCGCCAGGCAGGCAGCGCCCCACCAATCGGGCGCCACTGCGCGCGAGGTCTTTTCCGCCGCCCGCAACGGACACGACTGGGCCAGGCGCATCATAGCAACATCCGCAGAGCGAACTGCTCTGCTCTGCCGCAACATCCAGCTTTCGCTGGACCCGAGGCGCATCGTCATCGGCGGCAGCATCGGCCTGGCCGAAGGTTATCTCGCCGCCGTCGAACGCGGACTGGGCTCGGTGCCACCACGCCTTCGACCATCGCTACACGCCGCCGCCCTTGGGGAGAATGCAGGGGTGATCGGCATCGCTGATCTTGCAGAGCGTCAACAAAACTTGAGGGAGAACCAAAGATGACATTTGCGAACGCGAAAAGACGTCCGCTGCTCGCCGCAGCGGGTATTGCGAGCCTGCTCGCGGCCACCCCGGCCCTTGCGGAAGTAACTGTGCTCGGCTGGCCGGGTGGCCCCGAGGAAGTGGCGCTGCGCGCCGCCGCCGACGCCTACAACGCCAAATCAGACGTATCCGAGAACGATAAGGTCGAACTTCTGTTCTTCAACCGCGACGGCTTCTGGGACAAGCTGCAGGCCGATCTCGCCGCTGGCTCGAAGGCCTTCGACCTTAACCTGCTCGCCACCTATTCGATCGGTCGTTACGCGCCGTTCATGGAGCCGGTCGAGCTTTCGGGCGAAGCCAAGGCGGTCTATGGCGATTCCGTACTGTCGACCATGCAGTACCAGGGCAAGCAATATGGCGTTCCGACCGATCTCTCGCTTCACTTCATGTATTTCCGCAAGGACTTGATCGAGGCCCTGCTGAAAGATGACGCCGGCAAGGCGAAATATGCCGAGATCTCGGAGAAGTATCTCGGCAAGAAGCTGGAGCCGAAGACCCCGGACGAGTGGACCTGGGACGATTACGCCGCCACCGCGCTCTACTTCACTCAGGCGGTCAACCCGGACAGCCCGACCCGCTACGGCACGGTGCTGCAGCTCAAGAACCTGCTGTTCAACATCATGGTCTGGCAATCGGTACCGCGCGCATATGGCGCGAACTGGATGGACGACACCGGCAAGGTCACCGTGAACTCCGATGCCTATCGTAAGGGCCTCGAGATCTACAAGCTGCTCTACGACAATGGCGCAACGCCGAAGGACTCGCTGTCCTACGAATTTGCCGAGGCGAATGCCGCCTTTGCGTCTGGCCAAGTGGCCGCAATGCTGCAATGGAATGCGGCAGCCGGCGACCTGACGAGCAAGGAGAAATCCCCTGCGGTGGCCGACGTGACCGAAACGGTCGCACCACCTGCAGGTCCTGAAGGGCGCTTCACCCATATCCACGGCCTCGGTTTCGGCCTCAACAAGAATGCCGAAAACAAGGAGGGTGCGGCCAAGTTCGTGAAGTGGCTGTCCTCCAAGGAAGCCGCGCTGATCTACGCCAAGAACAACGGCGCACCAGCCCTGACGCCGGAAGTGGTCGCTGAGGTCGCCGAATCCCGGCCTGATCTCGTCAAGCTCGGCGAATTCGCCGGCAAGTACGGTTACGTCATGAACGGTGCAACGTCAGCCAAGGCGCTGTCGGTCTACGAACTGCAGGCCAAGGAGTTCACCGGCTACTGGTCCGGCCAGCAATCGATCGACGACGCGCTCGCCAATACCGAAAAGGGCATGGCAGACCTGCTGAAGTAGGTGAAAGGGTTGCGGCGTCCACCAGGAGGCCGCAACCCTCAACGACAAGCGGATACCGGGGAATCTCTCTCCGTCCCACTTGCCAGTCCTCCACACGGGATCCAGGTGCGCCGCGTCCGCGATGCGAAAGAGCCATTCAGCTCAAGGATTTGGGCCGGCTAGAGCTCCTGTAACAGGCAATGGGAAGTGGACCAAGGAAACACCTTTCGTCCCCTCGCCCGTCCGAGCCCGTCCGACAACAGACACAGATCGGTGCCATGACGATAGCCAGACCGCAATCCAATGCCCCAGAGTTCCGGCTGCTCGCCACGCCGCTCGTCCTCTTCCTGCTCGTTTTCCTGGGCTTCCCGGCCCTCGTCAACCTGATCTATTCGGTCTCCGATGTCTCCTTCGAGACGCTACGCCAGCCGACGTTTACGGGGCTCAAGAACTTTCTTTCGGTCTGGAGCGATGCGGCTTTCTGGCAGGCGAGCTGGTTCTCGCTGCGCTTCGGCCTCTTGACCGCTATTCTCGAATGCCTGCTCGGGCTGTCGCTGGCGATCTTCCTGTCGCCGCTGATCGAAAAGCGGAGCTGGCTGATGGCGATCCTGATGCTGCCGCTGATGGTCGCACCGGCACTGGTCGGCCTGATGTACCGGCTTGTCCTGCACGAATTCGTCGGGCCAGTACCCTATTATCTCTGGACCTATTTCGGCGCCAGCATCTCGTTCCTCGGACCCGGCTCCGCCTTCTGGACCCTGGTCGTCGTCGAAACGCTGCAATGGACACCGTTCACGCTGCTGCTTTTCTACATGGCCTATCAGGCGATCCCTTCCGAGATTGCCGAAGCATCCGCAATGGACGGGGCGCGAAGCCTGCAGCGCCTGTGGTTCATCGAGCTGCCGATGATGGGGCCGACGATCGCCGCCGCGATGCTTATCCGCTTCATCGACGGCTTCCGGGTCTTCGACAACGTCTATGTGTTGACCGGCAGCGGCCCGGGCGGATCGACGGCGTCACTGTCGATCTACATCTACGAGGCCTTCTTCAAGCAGGGCGCCATCGGCAAGGCGGTTGCCGCCTCAGTCGTCCTGTTCGTCGCCTCTTTCGCCGTGCTCTACGGCCTCAATGCTCTCGCCAGCCGGCGAAAAGGAGCCAAGCGATGATCACTATGCTCCGTTGGTTCGTTTTCGCCATTGCCGCCATTGCTTTGAATTTCCCGGTGCTGGTGACACTTTCCACCTCGTTTAAAAGCGCGCGCGAGTTGTCGGGAAATCCCGGCCTCTGGGTTCAAGCTCCGACATTTGAAAACTACCGCGCCGTCTTTGAGGTCTCCGACCGGCTGAACATCTTCCTCTATCTGTTCAACAGCCTCACTGTCGCGTTGATGGGGACGGTACTTGCCGTGGCGCTGGCGCTTCCCGCGGCCTACGCGATTGCCCGCGGCCGGATCGGCGAACGCACACTCCTGCCCTTCATCGTCAACCTGCGCGCCGTGCCGCTGATCATCTTCGCGATCCCGCTCTACATGATGTTCCAGTGGCTGGCTCTGCTCGACACGCGCCTCGGCCTGGGGCTGATCCTGACGATCGTCAACCTGCCGCTGGCGCTCGTCATTCTCGTCAATGCCATCCGCGACCTACCTTTAGAACTGGACGAGGCTGCCCTCATGGACGGAGCGAACCGCACCCAGATCCTCATCAAGGTCGTGACGCCACTCTGCCGGCCGGCGATCGTCACCAGCCTGATCTTCGGCTTCATCACCGCGTGGAACGAATTCCTTTTCGGCCTGATGCTGACGACCTCCAAGGCGGTTCCGGTCACGGTCGGGGCGTCGTTCTTTTTTGCCGCGAGCGGCGGCGGCGTGCAGTGGGGCGTCGCATCGGCAGTGATGGTCGTCGGCGCTCTGCCGCCGATGCTGCTCGGTCTCGTCATGTACCGCCAGATCAGCGGATCGATGACCGCTGGCGCGGTCAAGGGTTGATATCTCAGGAGATACGCATGGGTACGATTTCGCTCAGGAAAGCCGGCAAGCGCTACGGCGCGGTGGAAATCATCCGGGAGCTCGATCTTGAGATCGCCGATGGCGAATTCGTCGTCATCGTCGGACCTTCGGGCTGCGGCAAGTCCACGCTGTTGCGGATGATCGCAGGCCTTGAGGCGACGACTGCCGGCCAGATTTTGATCAATGGGCGGGATGCGACGTCCGCTTCGCCGGTCGATCGTCAGCTCGCCATGGTCTTCCAGTCCTACGCGCTTTATCCGCACATGACGGTGCGGCAGAACATGGGCTTCGGCCTGAGGCTCGCCAAGGTACCGCCGGCAACCGCCAGGGCCAAGATCGAGGCGGCAGCGGAAACGCTGAAGCTCACGCCCCTGCTCGACCGCTATCCGAAGGAACTCTCGGGCGGCCAGCGCCAGCGCGTCGCCATCGGGCGGGCGATCGTGCGCGAGCCGGTCGGCTTTCTCTTCGACGAGCCGCTTTCCAACCTCGATGCGGCGCTGCGCGTCGACATGCGGCTGGAGATCGCCAAGCTGCATCGCACACTCGGCGCCACCATGATCTATGTGACCCACGACCAAGTGGAGGCGATGACGCTGGCCGACCGGATCGTGGTCATGAAGGACGGGCGGATCATGCAGCAAGGTCGCCCGAGAGACCTCTACGAAAAGCCGGCGAACCTTTTCGTTGCGCAGTTCATCGGCAGCCCGAAGATGAACCTCCTGCCCTGCCGACGAGACCAGGGCAACCGTCTCGACCTGAGCGGCGAAGGCAACCTGACGCTTCCCATGCCGGGGATGGCCGCGCCCGAGCAACTGGGGGCAAGACCCGAACACCTGGCGCTGGTTGCGCCGGAAAGCGGACATTGCCGCGGCGTCGTCGAGGCGAGCGAATATCTCGGCGGCAATATGAGTGTCTTCGTTCGTGCCGGCCGGCTCGGCCTGATCAATGTCAACGCACCCGCCGACACACCTTTCCGCGTTGGCGAAGCCGTCGGGATCCGGATCGACGAGAGCCGGTCCTCGCTGTTCGATGGTACGGGCGCAGCAATTGGTGCCTGACACTAAAGGATCCGTCGAAGGCCTTTTGAGGTAGGCAGGCGCTGAAGCGATAGGCAGCGCTCAGATCGCAAAAATTGGTTCATTGGCCGAATTCGGATCGAACGCTGCAGACGCCTGTCAGGCGGCAGAAAAGCCTTCGATTGACCCAACAGCAAGCAAAGCACATTGGGGAACAGTTGAAACTTATCGGTCGGACAGGCCGACAGTGCGATTTCGCATAGATACCCAGCAATCATGCGCGATAATGGTACCGAATTCCGACGAGCAAGGCGCGGTCCGCCGCCCATTGGTAACCCACGTTTCAGGGTCTTCCTGGCCGGGATGGCCCCGCGAAGTGCTCATCGCTGTAGTGCTGCATGAAAGCCGATGAAATGTCGCAAAAATATCTAGCTCTCCAGGCCGACGGCGCCGTTGCAAAGATGGAGTTGAACCAAGAGATCGCGGCCGCGCTCGCGAGGTTACCGGATGATCCTTCGCTCTACTTCGATCTTGGAGAAGCACATCTCCTTATTCCGCTCGAGCAGCTCGTTAACGCCCGAATGCGCGAAAGAGGCATCATCAACGCGAACCGCCATATGCTGGCGTCGGCGAGAGGGAAGCAGGAGAAGCGAAAACCCCTCACCGTGCACGCCCTCGGCAACGGACTGTGGCTCGTGGTGGACGGGAATTCAACGTTGCTTAATGCTCGTCATTCCAATTGGCGGGCGGTACCCTGCACCACGGTTGACAAACCAGCGTGGGATCCGAGCTCAGCCTGACGATTGCAAGAGCAGACGTAGATCCGGGTCGTAAGGTTGGCGCCTACGGAGCCAGCTCCACCCTGAATAGCGCGCTCTTCCGCTGGCAGTGCCAGCAGATGCACGTTGGAGCATCCAATCCTATCAGCATGCCCGGCAAAGTGGCCGTGTGGCCGAGGTGGGCGGGGGTTTTGCATGGCACCCCCGCTTCGATCAAAAACGCTCTCGGCGAGCACCCTCTACGACTGTGAGAGAGCCCCGTACCCCGGCCGTTTATAGAGCGTGCTTTCGTTCGCCACGATTTCCGGGTCGTAGACACTCGCATCCCACTCCGCCGGATCCACTTCTAAGATGGAAACGGAAAGCGAAGCGTCGCTTGAGCCTAGGATGGTTTTCGCAGCTTCGACCACTTTGGCTGCAAATTCCTGCTTCTGCTCCTCGGTGCGGCCAGGGAACATCTTTACGACTATGTGCGGCATTTCCATTCCATTCGTTGATAACAAGTGCGATGACGGGAAGACGACAGGGCCCAAGGACAAACCGCAAATCCTGCTGACCTCGACGAGCCCACAAGATGATTGCGAACGATCAATGCCAACTCACTGCCATTGATTGCGTCCGCACTGTCCCGCCATCCCGATACCCGGTGTTTTCGCGAACATCAAAGCTTGATGACGGTCTTCTTTGCAAGCAATCCCTGCGGAGCAAAGAGCAGAACCCCGATGACGAGCAGGATGGTGAAGGCGTCGCGGTAGCTGAGCAGACTTTCCGGCAGATAGGCTTGCAAGAACACTTCGATGAAGCCGAGCAGAAAGCCGCCGGCGACAGCGCCGGAGAGGCTGCCGAGCCCGCCGATAATTGCGGCGATAAAGGCCTTGAGCACTGGCAGGAAGCCCATCAACGGGTCGACGCTGCCGCGCTGGGCCACCCAGAGGATGCCGGCGACGCCGGCAAGCAGGCCGGAGATCGCAAAGGCGGTGGCGACCACCGCATTGGCGCGGATGCCCATCAGCCGAACGATAGCGAAATCTTCGGATGCAGCACGCATGGCGCGGCCGAGCACGGTCGTGCGAAGGAAGAGGTTCAGGCCGACCAGCATGATGATCGTGACGAGGATCGAGGTTCCCTGAATGAGACCGAGATGCAGACCGCCGATCTCGATCGTGCCGGAAAAGCTCTCGGGCATCGGCACCGGCTTTGGACGGGCGGAAATGAAGTTCTGGAAGATCACGCGCAGGATCGCGCTGACGGCGAAACTCGTGAGAAGCAATGTCGTGCCGCTGGCGCCGCGCACCGGCCGAAAGGCGATGCGCTCCATCAGCATGGCAAGCACGATGGCGATCAAAAGAGCCGCACAGACAGCGAGCGGAAACGGCAGGCCCAGCAACAGAGCAAAGCAGAGGCCGTAGCCGGCAGCCGTCATCAGTTCGCCATGGGCGAAATTGATGAGCCCCATGATCGAGAAGACGACCGCAAGGCCAAGTGCCAGAAGCGCATAGGTGCCGCCAAGGCTGAGCGCATTGACGAGCTGCTGCAGGAACATGTCCATGAATTGACCCTCCACGCACTCGGCTCAGGCGCCGAGATAGGCGCCCTGGATTTCGGTTGAATTGCGCAGTTCGGCGGCCGTGCCCGAAAGCACGATCCGGCCATTGGCCATGACGTAGCCCGCGTCAGCGATCTCGAGCGACAGCGAGACGTTCTGCTCGACCAGGAGGATTGTCAGGCCCTTTTGTCTCAGCCCGGCGATCAGGTCGAAGATCAGATCCACCACCTGCGGCGCAAGGCCGAGTGAGGGCTCGTCGAGCAGCAACAAGTCAGGCGACGACATCATCGAGCGGGCGATCGCGAGCATCTGCTGCTCACCCCCTGAGAGCGAGCCGGCCTTCTGGGTGAGGCGTTCTTTCAGGATCGGAAATCGCGAGAGCATGTCTTCGCGCACCTCTGATATCGCGCCGCGCGCCTTGTGCATGGCGCCGCCGAGCAGCAGGTGTTCGTCGACGGTGAGGCTCGGGAAGATGCGCCGTCCCTCGGGTGTCAAGGTCATTCCGAGCCGGACAATCTGTTCCGGCGCGAGACCGGAAACATCCCGGCCGTTGAAAGACACACGTCCGGCCTTCTTTCCCGCCAGACCGACAAGCGCGTTCAACGTCGAGCTCTTGCCAGCGCCGTTAGCGCCGAGCAGCGTCACGATCTGCCCTTTGCCGACGGTGAGATCAACACCCTTCAGGGCTTCGACCGCACCATAGGCGACCTTAAGGCCGCTCACTTCGAGAAGCGGCTTCGGAACGGGAATTTCACTCATCATCATCGGGCAAAGTCCTTGCCGTGGATTGCAAAGCGCCGCCGGCGCGGCCAGGAGCGGTCCCCGGGAAATCCGGGGACCACCACAGGTGATCGATCAGGGGGCCGGAATGTCGGCGGCCGCCGGAACGCCCTGACTGATCAGCTGGCGATTGCCGCTTTCGATTTGCACCAGCGACACCGAGCGCATCGGCATCCCTTGCGTGCCGGCATAGCTGATCGAGCCGGTCACACCCTGGACGTTTTCGAGCGAGGCGATCGCATTGCGGATCGCAACCGGATCGACGCTGTTTGCCTCCGTCACCGCCGCGTCGATCACCTTGCCAAGGTCGTAACCGTTGGCGATGTAGACCGTATCCGGCACCTGACCGTATTTTTCCTTGTACTTCACATTGAAGTCAGCAAGCGGGCTGCCTTCGCTGGCAAAGCCTGCGGTCGTAAAGACAACCCCGTTAACGGTGGCACCAAGGCCGAAGGTCGTGGGCGAATCGATGCCGTCGCTGCCAAGGATCGGCGTGGTCACGCCCGCACCGCGCAGCTGACGAATGAAGGCCGGGAAATCCGGCTCATAGGCCGCCGTCATGATGACGTCGGGCGCCGGGTTCATTGCCTTGATCTTGGTCACTTCGGCGCCGAAGTCCTGCTGGCCCATGCTGTAGGTGCCCTCACCGAGCAGTTCGCCGCCCTTGGCTTTGAACGCCACGGCGAAATACTCCGGCAGCTTCAGAGTATAGGCGCTATCCGGCGACTTCAGGATATAGGCCTTCTTGTAACCCTTCTCGGTCGCGTAGGTCGCAAGAACAGAGGCCTGGACGTTGTCAGCCGGATAATTGCCAAACATGTAGTCGCCCACCGCAAGCGGCATGGTCGGCGTCGTGGCGCAGAAGGAGAAGGCTGGGATCTGGGCTGCCTGCGTCACCTGACCGGCCGCGATCGACGGATCGGCGTCACAGGGCGTGATGACGATCTTGACCCCCTCGTCGACCAACTCCTGCGCCACCAGCGCCGTCTGCGCCGCATCCGAGCGCGTATCCTTGGCGACGAGCTTGATCGGGAATTTGCCGGCGGCCCCACCGGCCGCATTGATTTCCTCCACCGCCATTTCCAGACCTTTCAGCGACGGCTGGTCATAGGGCGCAAGACCGCCGGTCTGGGCGGTTGCAAGGCCGATGACCAGATCTTCTGCAAATGCCGGCAACGCTGGCAAGGCGATACCGCCAAGCATGGTGGTGAGGCACAGGGCCGTGACGTTCTTCTTCATCCGAAAAGCTCCCTCTTTTGATTTATGCGGGTTTATGCAGGCCCGGCGCGCCGGACGGCAGAACGGGGGTCCCGACGGGCGCGTTGCGCGCCTGCGCCGCTGAGCGGCGGCGGCCGATATAGGCCTCGATGACATCAGGGTTGGCCTGGATTTCCGCCGGCGTGCCGATGGCGATCTGCTGGCCCTTGTTGAGCACGACGACAACATCGCAGAGCCGCATGATCAGCTTCAGGTCATGCTCGACGACGAGCAGGCCGAGGCGGTATTTCGTGCGGATGCGGTCGAGCACATGCATCAATTCCTCGGTCTCGGCCGGGTTCATGCCGGCGGCCGGCTCGTCGAGCAGCAGGTAACGCGGTTTCAGCGCCAGCGCGCGGGCGATTTCGAGCCGCCGCTGCGCACCGTAGGAAAGCGTGCCGGCCAGCCGGTCGGCAAATTCCGCGAGGCCCACTTCCGAAAGCACCGTCAAGGCACGGGCAGCGGGATCCTCGCCGTCCGCCTTCAAGGCGCTCGCCGCGACCGTGACGTTCTCGATGACCGTCAGGTTCTTGAAGAGACGGATGTTCTGGAAGGTGCGGGCAAGACCCGCGACCGGAACGGCGTGAACGGCAAGTGACGCCACGTCCTGGCCATCGATCAGCACGCGGCCCGTCGACGGCGGCACGACGCCGGACACACTGTTGATCAGCGTCGACTTGCCCGCACCGTTCGGGCCGATAAGGCCAGTGACCAAACCGGGCTTGATCTCGAAATTGGCGTTCTCGAGCGCCACGAGGCCGGCAAATTTCTTGCCGAGATTTTCGACCCGGAGCGAGCCTTGACCGGCTGAAGCGGTGACGGCCGCAGGCACGCTTTTCACCGACACACGGTCCTTCGCAGTGGAGCGCTTGAACCAGCCGAAGCGCTCGTCGAGTTCGCGCACACCGAAGAGGCCATCCTGCAAGCGGTACATCACGACGAGGATTGCCACGCCGATGCCGATGTCGGTGAGGCCGAAGACGGTCGGCAGCTTGAGGAAGCCGAGATCGACGCCACCCTCGAGCTTGCGCAGGAGTTCGACGATCAACATGATTACGGCAGCGCCGCCGACGGCACCCGAGACGGTGGTGATACCGCCGAGGATCAGCATCGCCAAAAGCATGAAGGTCAGGTTGAAGTAGAAGTCCTTCGGCGAAAACGCTCCTAGGAAATGGGCCAGCAAGGCGCCAGCAGCACCTGCAAGCACCGCACCGAGAACCCAGGCGAAGAAGCGCTGCAGCTTGACATTGACGCCGACGGCGGTCGAGGCGATCTCGTCTTCGCGCGACGCCCGAAGCTTCAAGCCAGCACTCGAATCCCGATAGAGACGCGCAACCACCACGGCAGCGATAGCAAAGGGCACCGCCACCCAGAGATTGACCGCGCGCGGAATACCAAAAAAGGTCTGGCTGCCGCGGGTGAAATCGGTCGAGGCGACGAGCACGACATGCACGATGACGAGGAAACCAAGGGTCGCGATCGAAGCCGATGAGCCGCCAAGGCGCGCAACGGGAATGCCGATCAGCACCGCGACGAGCGCAACCACGACAAGCGCAATCGCAAGCGCCGGAAGAAAGGGCATGCCGATCCCGGCCAGCCATTCGGGCAGATGTGGCAGCGCCGTTTTCTGGATGATAGGATTTAGCGTCAACAGGCCCGACGCATAGGCACCGATTGCCATGAAGCCAACATGGCCGAAGGAAACGATACCGGAATTGCCGGCATAGATCCCGATGCCGAGCACGGCGATCACGTTGATCATGTAAAGCGTCACCAGGCGCTCGCCGCTGCCCGGAAAGAACAACGAGGCGATGGCGGCAGCGGCCAAAAGCGGCAGCGACGCTACAAGGATACCAACGACGGTTTCTCGCCTGACGCGCACCATCCGCATTCCCCCAGATTTCGGCCCGGCCGCGTATTTTTTGGCTCGGGCCCGTTCCCGACATGAACGTTATCGCAGATCGATCAAATGTCAATCTTGTTTCAAAAAACATTCTCTGCTAGCAATTATGTAACAAAAAGTAGAAAGCGGAATTCACGCCATCGTTTTTGGGAGGCAGAAATCGTGGCAATCCGGGACCGACTGACAGACGGCGCCATTACCTTCACGCGCTCGGAACTGAAGATCGTCAGGCAGCTTCTGTCGAATTATCCGGCAGCGGGGCTGAACACGGTCGCGCATCTCGCGGCCGCTGCCGGCGTCAGCAATCCGACTGTCGTGCGCTTTGCCAACACACTGGGCTTTGAGGGTTATCCGGAGTTTCAGAAGGCGCTGCTCAGTGAAGTCCAGGAGCGCATGAGCTCGCCGCTCTCCATGCTCGACGCGCGACGCCCGTCGCTGGAGCAAGAGAACTTCTACCAGTACTTCCTTCGCGCCAGCATCCATGCGCTGGAGTCATCGATGCAAATGCTGCCTTCGGAAGACTTCGAGGCAGCCGTGGATGCGGCGGCCGACATGAGCGCCCGCATCCACTGCCTCGGCGGCCGCTTCAGCGGCTTTCTCGCCGGCCTGCTCTGGTCGCACATGAAGCAGCTCAGGGGCGACACCCGGTGGATCAACGGCAGTCAGGCCGACCAGGTCGATCAGCTTGTGGACCTCGGCAAGCGCGACGTGCTTTTCGTCTACGATTATCGTCGCTACCAGAACGACACGATCCGCTTTGCTCGTCAGGCGGCCGAGCAAGGATCGCGCATCGTGCTGTTCACCGACCGCTGGCTCTCGCCGATCGCCGATTTCGCGACCGTGACGCTGACGGCACCCGTCGATACCGTCTCGCCCTACGACACGATGGTGCCGGCGATTGCCCAGACGGAGGCGGTGATTGCGGCACTTACCGCCCGCCTTGCCACGCAGTCACGTGGTCGCATCGAGCGCATGGAGGAACTGCGCCGCGGATACGCCATCACCGAGGACGCCTTCAACCCAGCCGTTGAAGACGACCGCTGACCCTTTCCGCCGTCCCGGCGAACCAGAACAAACCGAGGAGAATTCGAATGAGTGCAGTCACTGTCAAGGTTGGCGACGATCGCTTGCGGCGCGACAGCGCCTATGAGGCTGGCCGCACCTCGCTGCTGTTCGTCGACATGCAGCGCATCTGGTGCGAGCCGAACCTCGACCCGACCCACCCGCAGGACGCCGACAGCTATTACCACAGGCGCCTGCGCCAGACCGTCATCCCTAACCAGGTACGCATTCTGGAGGCGGCCCGAAAAGCCGGTTGCGAGGTGCTGCACACGATCATCGAAAGCCTGACGCTCGACGGACGCGACCGCTCGCTCGACCACAAGCTCTCCGACATGCATGTACCGAAAGGTTCTGCGGAGGGGCAAGTCATTCCGGAATTGGCGCCGATCGACAACGAGATCGTGCTGCCGAAAACCTCGTCGGGCGTCTTCAACTCGACCAACATCGACTACGTCCTGCGCAATCTCAACACCCGCTACCTGATCATCGCCGGCGTCATCACCGACCAGTGCGTCGACATGGCGGTGCGCGACGCCGCCGACCGCGGTTACCTCGTCACCGTCGTCAACGACGCCTGCGCCACCTACAGCGAGCAGCGCCATGACGCGGCCCTTCGTGCCTATTCGGGCTATTGCTGGACGACCGACACCGACACCGTCGTCAGCCGCCTGACCGGCCTGCGCCAGGCCTAGACCGTCACAAAGAACAAGCTTGGAGGGGAATCCATGACCGAAACGAACAACGGCAAGGCGGCCGCCGCACTGACGGAGCTTGCCACCTTCGTCACGACCGACATCGCCGGCATCACTCGCGGCCGCAGCTTCGCTGCGACCGAGATTGATAGCTACCTGCGCAAGGGCGTCGGCTGGGTGCCGGCCAACCTGGCACTGACACCCTTCGACCTGATTGCCGAAAATAATCCCTGGGGTTCGGCAGGCGACCTGCGGCTGATGGCCGATCCCGACAGCAAGGCGCGTGTCACCTGCCTGCCCGACGAGACACCACTGCATTTCTATCACGCCGACATCACCGACCTCCAAGGCAATGCCTGGGACTGCTGCGTACGCAGCTTCCTGAAACAGACGCTGAAGGAATACGAACAAGTCGGCCTCAAAGTCATTTCAGCCGTGGAGCAGGAATTCCAGTTGCTCGGCGTCGACTGGCCGGATGCGCCGTCCTTCGGCCTGCGTGCCCAGCGCCGTGCCGAACCCTTCGGGTCTCTGCTGATGACCGCTTTGCAGGAAGCGGGCGCCGAGCCGGAAATGTTCTTGCCGGAATACGGAAAGGACCAGTTCGAGATCACCTGCCGTCCCGCCGACGCGCTGACCGCCGCCGATCGCGGCGCCACCATCCGTGCAATCACCAAGGAAGTCGCCGCCCTCTTCGGCTGGAATGCGAGCTTTGCCCCGAAGACGGCCTCGAATGGCGTTGGCAACGGCGTGCACCTACATGTGAGCTTCACCGATCTCGACGGCAATCCGGTGACCTTTGACGCCTCGCGCCCCGGCAGGCTCTCCAAGATCGCCGGCGCCTTTGCCGCGGGCGTCATCAAGCATCTGCCGGCGCTGACCGCCTTTACCGCTCCGTCGGTGCTTTCCTACATGCGGCTCGTGCCGCACCATTGGAGCGCCGCTTACACCTGCCTTGGCGAAAAGAACCGCGAAGCGACGCTCAGGATCTGCCCGACACTGGATCTTCCCGGCAGCAATCCGGCCAGGCAGTTCAACATGGAGTACCGCGCCGCCGATGCCTGCGCCAGCCCGCATCTGTCGCTCGCCGTCTTGTTGAAGGCCGGCCTTGAAGGCATCAAGGCCGGGCTCGAACAGCCGCCCTTGATCAATTCCGACCCCTCCGATTTCGCAGCGGCAGAGCAGGAGAAGCTCGGTATTCGTCGCCTGCCCGCGAGCCTGCCGGAAGCGCTGGATACGCTCGCCGCCGATCCAGTCGTCACCGGCTGGTTCTCACGAGATTTCCTTGACTGCTACATGGCGATGAAGCGCAAGGAGATCGAGATCGTCGATGGGCTCTCGCCGGACGAGCTATGCGCCCGCTATGCGGCGGTCTACTGATTGATGGATGGGCAGCCCATGACCTCGACAACGGCCATCAAGAGCCTAGAGCCCGGCGCGCGACACGACCCGAGCGTGCCGCTGCTTTCGATCGATGAACTGCCGCCCTATGCGGTCTTCAACCCGGACGGCACCTCGCCGATCCTGCTCTTATGCGAACACGCCTCCAACCGGATGCCGCGTGCGCTCGGCGATATGGGGCTTCCGCTGCACGAGCGCGAGCGCCACATCGCCTGGGATATCGGCGCCATGGCGCTGGCTCAGCACTTAAGCCTCAGCCTCGATGCGCCACTGTTCTTTACCAACTATTCAAGGTTGGTGATCGACTGCAACCGGCCACTTCCCGCCCCCTCGATGATCCCCGAGATCAGCGAGACGACGGAGATCCCCGCCAACCGCAACCTGAGCGACGAAGAGCGGCAGCAGCGGATCGATACACTGTTCACGCCCTTCGCTGAAGCGGTCAGCCGCCGTCTCGACCGGCTCGAAGGCGAAGGCAGGCGGCCATTCGTCGTCGGCATCCACAGCTTCACGCCGGTCTATTTCGGCAAGCAGCGCCCCTGGCAGGCCGGCATCCTCTATCGTGACGCGGTCGATTTTGCCGGTTCGCTGATCCGAGAACTGGCCAGAGAACGTGAGCTGACGATCGGCGACAACGAGCCCTACAACATCCATCCCGACGAGGATTACACCGTGCCGGTTCATGCTGACGCGCGTGGGCTGCCGGGCGTTCTGGTCGAGGTGCGCCACGATCTGATCGATACGCATGCGGGCGTCACTGCCTGGGGCGAGCGTCTCACCCGGTGTCTTAAAGCGAGCGTAGGGCAAGCCTGGTGAAAGCACTCTACGAGAGAGACCAAGCGGCGATCGCCAATCTGCAGAAGCTGCGCTTCTTCCCGCTTGCCGTGACCGGTGGCCGCGGCGCGAGGCTCACGGAGGAAAACGGCCGCGAACTGATCGACCTCTCCGGGGCCTGGGGGGCGGCGAGCCTTGGCTACGGCCACCCGGCACTGGTCGAGGCAATCTCCGGTGCTGCGGCAAATCCCGCCGGCGCCAGTGTTCTTTCTGCCGCCAACGGACCGGCGGCGGCCCTTGCCGAAAAACTCCTCACGGCCTTTCCCGGGTCGGGCGACAACAAGGTCTGGTTCGGTCATTCCGGATCCGATGCCAACGAGGCGGTCTTCCGCGCTGTGACCAAGGCGACAGGACGGTCGGGCGTCATCGCCTTCGTCGGCGCCTACCACGGCTGTACCGTGGGCTCGATGGCCTTTTCCGGCCATAGCGTCCAGGCGGGCGCGACCAAGGCAGACGGGCTGCTCCTGCTACCATACCCCGATCCCTACCGGCCCTACCACGACGACCCGACAGGTGGTGCGATACTCGCAGAATTACGGGAGCGACTTGCGGCGGCGCCGGAGCGTTTCGCGGTCGCCTTCATCGAGCCGATCCAGTCCGACGGCGGCCTGATCGTTCCGCCAACCGGTTTTTTCAAAGCCTTTGCCGAGATCTGCCGTGAGTACGGCGTCCTCGTCGTCTGCGACGAAGTGAAGGTCGGGCTTGGCCGCAGCGGCCGACTGCATTGCTTCGAGCATGAGGATTTCGTCCCTGACATCCTGACCATCGGCAAGGGGCTTGGCGGCGGGCTGCCGCTTTCTGCCGCGATCGGCCCGGCACGCATCCTCGATTGCGCCAGCGCCTTTGCCATGCAGACGCTCCACGGCAACCCGATCTCTACTGCCGCCGGGCTTGCCGTTCTTGAAACCATTGAGCGCGAGGAGCTTGCGCAGGAAGCGGAGCGCAAAGGCAAACTGCTGCGCGACGGCCTGGCAAGGCTTGCCGAACGATATCAACTGATCGGCAATATCCGTGGTCGAGGTCTTGCCTGCGGCGTCGACCTCGTTCTCGATCGGCAGACACGGGCTCCAGCGCGAGCGGAAGCAGCAAAACTCATCTATCGGGCCTATGAACTCGGCCTCGTCGTCTACTGTGTCGGGATGAACGCAAATGTTCTGGAGATGACTCCGCCGCTGACCGTCCCGGACACCGACATCGATCAGGCATTAAACGTTCTGGATCGAGCTTTCGCCGAAGTCTCCAGCGTTCCCGATACAGTTGTCTCGCAGTTCGCGGGCTGGTAAAGGCCGTCTCAAGACCTAAGCTCGCGCTCGCGACGGTTGGGATTTTTAGGT
>JAESGS010000400.1_pt1 | contig 35928 bp, 38 predicted proteins | sample 9269761 | NCBI WGS metagenome assembly JAESGS01 (sample SAMN15741799, study PRJNA653493) | algae metagenome | isolation source: Cyanosarcina radialis HA8281-LM2 and co-occurring heterotrophs from damp... | place: USA: Makauwahi cave, Hawaii | collected 2011-01-06 | reverse complement strand
ACCGTCGAAGCACAGCGCATCGTCGAAAATGCGCTGCGCGATCCCTTCGACCACTACCTCACCGACAATCCGGCCGAGGCCGACAAGCTGCTCGACTGGGTGGTCGAGCGCGCCGAGGAGCGCGTGCGCCGGCGCAAGGAAAAGGAAGTCAACCGCAAGACGGCCGTGCGCAAGCTGCGCCTGCCCGGCAAGCTTGCCGACTGCTCGCAGAACACCGCTGAAGGCGCCGAACTCTTCATCGTCGAAGGGGACTCGGCAGGCGGCTCGGCGAAGCAGGCGCGCAACCGCGCCAACCAGGCGATCCTGCCCTTGCGCGGCAAGATCCTCAACGTGGCGAGCGCCGGTCGCGAAAAGCTCGGCGCCAACCAGCAGATTGCCGACCTCATCCAGGCGCTTGGCTGCGGCACCCGCAGCAAGTACCGCGAAGAGGATCTGCGCTACGAGCGCATCGTCGTCATGACCGACGCCGACGTCGACGGCGCTCATATCGCCTCGCTGCTGATCACCTTCTTCTACCAGGAGATGCCCGAACTGATCCGTGGCGGTCACCTCTATCTCGCCGTGCCGCCGCTCTATCGCATCAGCCAGGGCGCAAAGACGCTCTATGCCCGCGACGACGCGCACCGCGAAGAACTGATGCGCACCGAGTTTGCCGGTCGCGGCAAGGTCGAGATCGGCCGCTTCAAAGGTCTCGGCGAGATGCTGCCGGCGCAGCTCAAGGAAACGACGATGGATCCGAAGTTCCGCACGCTGCTCAAGGTCGAGATCGACGATGTCGATTTCGAGGGCACGCGCGAAGCGGTCGACAACCTGATGGGCACGAAGGCGGATGCCCGCTTCCGCTTCATCCAGGAGCGCGCCGTCTTTGCGGACAACCTGGACATCTGAGCCGGCTTTCTGCCGGCAAGCAGGATCACAGTAACCAGACAGAAACGGCGGCTCACAGGCCGCCGTTTCCGTATTCAGGGTTTGACGGCTGCTCGAGCTTACGCCGACGGATGAACCGGCTTCTCCATGAAGAGACTCAGCGGATCCAGCTGATACTCCCCGAACGGCGGGCGCTCGACATAGCCGGCAGCCTTGTAAAGGCCGATTGCTTCGGGCTGATAGATGCCGGTTTCGAGGCGGATTGCCGCCAATCCGAGTTGCGCCGCGCTAGACTCCAGCGCCTGCAGCAACAACTTGCCGACCCTCAGCCCTCTCGCCTCGGGATCGACAAACATGCGCTTGATTTCCGCCGTCCCGTCACCGGCATCGACCAGGGCGCAGCAGCCGACAATATCGCCGTCACGCCGTGCCACGAAGAACGATGTCTCCGGCTTTTCCAGGCTCGACAGATCGACCATGTGATTGCTCTCGGCGGGGTAGAGCGAGGCGGCGTAGGCGTCGGAGAGTTCCAGGAGACGCAGAACGTCAGCTTGGCGCGGCGTCTCCTGGGCTATGGTTACGGCAGGCAATCGGGTCGTCCTTCACATAAAGTCGTGGCTTTTCACCAAGCTACCGCTGCACGTCGGTCGGACCAATACGCCAAATGGCGCAGGCTGGCATGCCTCCCCATCAATCCGCCTAACAGGCTGAAACAATTTGTTCAGAGTCGCCGGCAACATCGCCCTATTTCGAGGAGAATCATGCAGGCATAGGTTGGCTACCACAACCTGAAAAGACGATGGGAATGCGATGCAAGCGGCGCTGATAGTCATGACCATTCTCGGCTGCGACCACGACGTCAGCCAATGCCAGTACATCTCGACGGTCAACGGCAGCTGGCCATCGATCGCGCAGTGCGACACGGCTTCGAACGCGCAACTGCCGAAGTTTTCCAATGCGAACTATCCGGTTGTCGTCGCGGTTTGCGAGAGCTCGGCGCCAAGCGTCGCCGAAATCCCCGCGCCGCCACCCGGCGCCCAGCAGAACCAGGCGCTGCCCGTTCCGGCAACGGAGCCGGAACCAGAGCAAGGATTGCCGAAACGCACGCTGGCTTTCCTGTCAGGCGCCATCCCCGATCGGGAGAAGCTGAAGACCATCGTCACGAAGCCGGTGCGCTATGTCGAAGATGGCTATTCCTGGGTCGCGCGCCGCTTTACCGACTGACGCGCCAGCACGCCTCAGACGAGGCCGGCCGAAATCAGGCTGTTCGCCGAGGCCACAACAGCCTCTTCGGCAGAGCGCGGCTGCCACCCGAGAACGCGGCGCGCCTTTTCGTTGGAAATGCGGGAGTCATACCCGAGTTCGCGCACGATGAGGCGCAGGCCCGCATCGAAGGGGGCGGCAAGCCCCGCCAGCCAATTGGGCAGCACGAACCTCGGAAGCCTGGCGGCATGGTCGGGAAACCGGCGCCGGAGGATGGCCGTGATATCCGCAAGGGAAAGCGCTTCTCCCGCAATCAGGAAACGCTCGCCTGCCGCTGCGGCGACGCTCAAGGCCCGCACATGCGCATCCGCCACGTCGCGGACGTCGACAACCGGCACGGCGAACTTCGGCAAGGCGGGATAGTTCCCCTTGATGAGGTTGCGCACCACGGCGACGGATGTGCCGATCTCATGGCCAAGAACCGGCCCGAGGCCCATTCCGGGATTGATGACCACAAGCTCCAGGCCGCTGTCAGCCGCATAGTCCCAGGCCGCGCGTTCGGCGAAGGTCTTGGAGCGGTAGTAGGGTGTCGCAAGCGATGACTGCGGATCGGTCCAATCGTCCTCCGTAAACGGCGCGCGCCCTGCCCCGTAGATGGCCGCGGCGACCGACGACGTGAGCACGACGCGTTTGGCACCAGCCGCCTGCGCCGCCCTGAGCACACGCAGCGTGCCGTCACGGGCCGGCCCGATCAGGTCATCTTCATTGGCGGGCAAGCGGGCCGGAAATGGCGAGGCGGTGTGGACGATGTAGGAAACGTCGGCAAAGGCCTCCGCCCAGCCCCGCGCCTCCAGGAGATCCGCCTCTCCAAACGTCAGACGCGCGGCATCCGTGCCTCCGGCCGCGCGAATGGATCGCTCGATCTCCTCGGCGCGCCCGAGCGCGCGAACCGTGCCGTGCACAGGATAACCTTCGCGCAGCAAGGCGAGCGCGACGTGCCGTCCGACAAAACCGCCGATTCCGGTCACGGCAACGGTCGCGTTCTTCGCGTTCATGGCTCCATTCCTCGCTAAAACGGTGTCGCGATCAGGCGGCCTGGCGTGCGGCGAGTTCCGCGTAGTCACGGGCCGACTGGCGCTCCTCGGCGAATGCCAGGCGCTCGAGCAGATCGATCATCGCTGCATCGGTCGGCGATGTTGCCCGTCCGCGTCGCAGACGCGCGAGCAGTTCTGCCGAGACCGTCGCGTGGCCGTCGATTGAACCCGGCCCGTCCTGACGCCACAGGAGGACGGCTGTCGCAAACGTCTCGCTGACGTCGCGGCCGAGCCCGGCGCTTTCGAACAAGGCACGTATCGAGTGGACGCGCCCACCGGAGAGGATGGAACGCACGCGCTTTTCGCTGACGCCGGAGAGGTCGACGATTGCGGCCGAGAAAAACTCTGCACGGCCGGTCACGAGCGCATGCAGCAGGAAGGCGGGCGTCAGGCGGCCGGTCTCGCGCAGATGCGTGACGAGGTCCGGCAGCTCTTCGACGGCTGTCGTTCCAACCATGCCGACGGCGGCGATATCGCAGGCTTCACGGGTGACCCGCTGCACGCGACCTTCTCCAATCGTCACCTGTACGAGGCCGAAGGCGGCAAGTGCTGCACCGACTTCTTCGACAAGCGCGTGGCGGGCGGCACTCGGCAGGTCGTTGCGCGCAAGAAGCAGGTCACGAACCGAAGCCGCATGGCCAAGACGCTCGGCAATGCGCTTCAGTGAACGGCGCGACAGAAGAGCTCCGGGGTTTTCCAGCAGGATCAGCATTTCGTCTTCGTCGCCGATTTCGGCGATCGCAGCGGCGACCCCACGCGAAACGAAACTGCGCGCCGCGATCAGCGCGCGGGTCTCGAGCGTTCCCCGAGCCGCGAGGTCGACCAGGTCGTCGTCGGTCAGGACGGGAGAATGCGAAACGACGAGATAGGCAATTTCAGGCTGGTCCTCGGCAAGACCAAGGATGATGGCGCGCGGCACGGACGAGCAACTGCAAAGGACTTCGGCCAAGGCAAGGCGAACTTTCGGCGACGGATCGTCCAGCAGGAAGGTCATCGCCATCTCGGCGGCGCGACGATCGAGGCCATTCAGTTGCGCATCGACATAGGCACGGCCGAGCGCGCTGGCGGCGCGAATGCGCTCGCCTGTTCTCGCCGTTTCCACCCAGCGAAGAAATGCTTGTATGATCACCTACGCCCCACTAGACCACGCCAATGCCACCGATGTTCTGAACCTAGCGAGCAAAGGTTTAAGATTGGTTCACCATGTCTGTTAACCGCCTCCCAACCATAAGACCGCTGCTGTTTGCGGACAACGACGCGCTTAGCCTGGAAGTCAGCGTTCTCAACACCTTGAACGGGCTCATCCTGGATGCCGGCGGCGGCCACGAAACGCGTCTTGGCCTCGCCCGGATGGAAGGACGCGATTTCGCGCTGCTCGGCCGTGTAGAGCCGGTCGGCATGCTCCATGAAGACGACGTACACCGGCTGCTTGATGGCGGCTTCGATGGCGTCGTGCTTACCGGATGCCGCGGCCGCGCGGACATACAGAAGCTCGACGTGATGCTGCGAGTTGCCGAAGCAAGGATTGGCCTTCCAGTCAATTACACCAGGATCTACGCTGAGTATGGCGCAGCGCCAGAAGGCCTGCTGTCGCCGCACACGCTGGCGGGATGCTCGCAACGACTGGAAGGGTTGGTCTTCAACGGTTCGGCGCTGGCAAAGGCAGTCGGCTGCAAGGAGCCGGCGAGTGCTGCGCATCAGGGCGTGGCCGCGCCCGTGCTCGCGGGTCGCGCCAATGTGGTCCTAAGGGCCCATGAGGCCGGCATCCGCGCCTATGAGGTGCTGCCGCCCACCGCCGACGCGGCAGCCACGCGCTGGGCGCTTTCGCAAAGCAGAAACGACGGATTCGCTTCGGTTGTCTGCCGCTCGCCCGAGCAGGCAGTCATCGCCGGCAGCGTATGACGCCGAGCCTGCGCGGTAACCGTCAGCGCGTCGGGCGGGTCATCTGGAAGACGTCACCGCCGTCGCAGTAATCCATGTAGCCGAGGCGGGCGAGCGGCTTGACCGTCGCCATGTCGAAACGGCCATCGCGGATCGCTTCTTCGCGAATGTGGATGCCGACGACCTGGCCGATGACGACGTAGTTGTCGGACAATGCACCATCCAGATCCTTGGGCTGGAACATCTCGGTCATCCGGCATTCGAGCGCGGCATAGGCTTCACCGACGAACGGCGCCCCAACCAGCGCACCGTCGACCGGCGTCAGTCCGGCGATCTCGAATTCGCTCTCGCCATGCGGCGCCGGGATCGACGTCTTGTTGATGGCGGCCGCCAGGTCACGGCTGGCGAAGCTCGCCGTGAACTCGCCGGTTGCCTCGATGTTGCGAACCGAATCCTTGTAGCCGCTCGATGAAAACATCACGAGCTTCGGCCGGTCGCTGATGGCATTGAAGAAGGAATAGGGCGCAAGGTTCAGGGCGCCCTCGGCCGACCGCGTGCCAATCCAACCGATCGGCCGCGGTGAAACAATCGCCTTGAAAGGATCATGCGGCAGACCGTGACTGTTCGAGGTCGTATCGTAAAACATCAGGCTTCCTCGCCGACCCAGGTGACGATCTCGGCCAGCTCCGGCCGCGGCCGCTCCGTCGGTGGCACCATGGCGGTGCCGATATGGATGAAGCCGGCAATTTTCTCGCCCGGCTTCACGCCCAGCAGCGGATAGGCGCGCTCATCGAAAGCATACCACTCGGTCAGCCAGTTCGATGCGTATCCGAGGGCGTTGGCGGCCATCAGCAGGTTGAGGCAGACGGCACCAGCGGACATGACCTGTTCCCATTCCGGGATCTTGAAATGCGGCGCGGCGGTGCTGACGACGGCGACGACCACAGGCGCACGCGACAGGCGGGTTTCCTCCACCTTGATCATCTCTTCCGACAGATCCGGCTTCAGCTCGAGCGCCATCGCCTTCAGCTTGGCGCTGATGCGCACCCTCTCCTCGCCGCGATAGACGATGAAGCGCCAGGGCGCGAGCTTGCCGTGGTCCGGCACGCGCGAAGCGAGCTTCAGCATTTCCTCGACCTCGGCCTTGCCGGGACCAGGCCCCCCCATCTGGAAAGCGGGGATGGAGCGACGGGACGTCAGGTAGTCGACGAGCTTAATTTCGGTTTTCATGTCAGATGAATTCCACTAATTTGCCGCCCCACAGGCAGCCACGAAAATGCCATACCGGCGTCCCAAGTGGAGTCACTCAGTCAGGAAGTCAACTGTTCTCATGCGTGCGCTCTCCCGTATTTTCCTTCAGACCGGTCTTGCGATCCTTGTCGCCGGCACCGCTACGGGGAATGTGTTCGCAGAGGATGCGACCCAGGCGTTTGAAAGTTTCCCCTCGATCGCCGGCCCGCGCAAGATGCCGAAGCTGACTGGCTTCAGCCCGATGACATCGGATCCACTGGCTGACGGCACGCTGAAGGATATCAAGCTCGAAGCGCTACTGACCGAAAAAGGCGGCCCGGTCGAGGCTGGGCTCACCTGGCGTGTTTTCAGCCCGATCCCCGGAAGCGACGGCAAGCTGCCGCTTCTCGCAACGTCGGAAGGTGGCTCAACGGCGTTCAACCTGGTGCCGGGCGAATATTTCGTGAATGTCTCCTTCGGACGCGCCTCGGCCACGCGAAAGGTTCGCGTGCCGGAGCAAGGTGCGCTCGACAAGCAGGTGCTGGTCCTCGATGCCGGCGGCATGAAGCTCAATGCCGTCTCCGGCAGCGACGTGCGCATTCCACCCGCCGAACTCAGCTTCGATGTCTATTCCGCCGACACCAAGAGCGACGGCGAACGGGCGCTGATCGTCGAAGACGTCAAGCCGAACACGGTGGTCCGGCTGGGTGCCGGAACCTATCACGTGACCTCCAGCTATGGCGGCACGACCAACGCCTCGACCGCGGCAGACATCCAGGTCGAAGCCGGCAAGCTGACCGAAGCAACCATGCAGCACCGTGCGGCGAAGCTTACGCTCAAGCTGGTTTCCGAGCCGGGCGGCGAAGCCATCGCCAACACCGCCTGGACGATCCTCACCTCCGCCGGCGACACGGTGAGCGAAGCCAACGGCGCCTTCCCGACGCAGGTTCTGCTCGAAGGCAGCTATTCCGCTGTGGCGCGCTACAAGGACAAGATCTACGAGCGCGACTTCACGGTGAAGGCCGGCGTCAACATGGACGTAGAAGTGCTGCTCAGCAGCGGCGGCAACAATGCGAACACCAATGCGAGCGTCGTGTCGGAAGCACAGGACTAACCTTCGACGTTACGGAAGGCAGTTGACCTAACGTCAGCTTACCCGCCGCATGAACCGCCGGCGCGGCGGGGCCATGGAAAAGACCGCTTCATAGATGCGCGCCAAAAGGTCCTTGCGATCGCCACAGGCACCGAGATCTTCAGGCGTGAGAACGCCGCCGATGCGCGCCGCGATCGTCGTTCCCGACAGACGCCGGAATTCGCGAATCAAGAGCGACAGTCTCAGCGTCAAGGAAATCTTGCTCGCCAGATGGAAGAACGGGCCGTTCTGTCCCTCGAAGTAGATCGGGATGACGCTCGCCCGTGCGGCCTGGATCAGCTTTGCCGGAAAGATCTTCCACGGCAGGTCCTCGGCCCGGCCAAAACCCTTCGGCGCAGTCGCCACGCCGCCGGCCGGGAAGATGACGATGGTCACGCCTTCCTTCAGCAGTCGCAGCGCCTCATGGCGCGTCGCCATGTTGACGGCCAGCGCCTCCTTCGTCTCTTCGAACGATACCGGCAGCGAGTAAGGCGCCATTTCCGGCACCTTCAGCAGTTCGTTGTTGATGAGGACGCGGAAGGGACGGCCGAGCTGTTCGGCAAGCGCCAGCACGGCGATGCCGTCGCCGATGCCGAAAGGATGATTGGCGATGATGACGATCGGCGTATCGGGCAGGTTCCGCGGCGGCCACTCGCCTTTTGTCTGCAGCGTCACATCGATGAGCTGCAGCATTTCTCCGAAGACGCGCTCGCTCTTGCCGGCGATGTCGGACCGCCAGCGCGTATACAGTCTGGCATAGCGGTTGCGGCCCGACAGGCCTTCCATGGAGCGAATGAACCAGCGCTTCAGGCGCCGGTCGTTCTCATTGGCGTAGGACAGCTCTTTGAACTGCACGGAAATCTCCGATGGATACGATCTTATCCGGATATTCCGCTAATATGACAGTTTGCTGACAAAGCAAGTGCTCGGGGTCTCAACCCCGAGCTTTCTTTTCTGCCTTGCGCTTGAGATCCGGCGCCATGGCTTCGAGCGAAAGCGAAGCGATCGCTTCGTCGAGCGACATGGCGGTCTGGGCCTGCGAGCCCAGACGGCGGATGTTGACCGAGCGTTCTTCGGCTTCGCGCTTGCCGCAGACCACGATGACCGGAACCTTCGTGACCGAATGTTCGCGGACCTTGTAGTTGATCTTCTCGTTGCGGAAGTCGGTCTCGACAGTCAGCCCTGCATCACGCAGGAGCTCGGCAACCTCGCGACCGTAGTCGTCGGCTTCCGAGGTGATCGTCGCGACGACGACCTGCAGCGGCGAAACCCAGAGCGGCATGTGGCCGGCGAAGTTCTCGATCAGGATGCCGAGGAAGCGTTCCATCGAGCCGCAGATCGCACGGTGGATCATCACCGGCTGGCGCTTTTCGGATTCCTTGTCGATGTAGAAGGCACCGAAACGCTCCGGCAGGTTGAAGTCGACCTGGGTCGTGCCGCACTGCCATTCGCGACCGATCGCGTCCTTCAGCGTGTACTCGAACTTCGGACCGTAGAAGGCGCCCTCGCCCGGCAGAATGCCGGTCTTGATGCGGCCTTCCGACTGCGCCTCGATCGTCTTCAAGACGTCCGTCATCACGCTTTCGGCGCGATCCCAGAGCTCGTCGGAACCGACGCGCTTGTCCGGACGGGTGGAGAGCTTGACCACGACTTCCTTGAAGCCGAAGTCCTCGTAGACCGAGAGGATGAGGTCGTTGATGCGCAGGCATTCTTCCGCCATCTGCTCGTCGGTGCAGAAGACATGCGCGTCGTCCTGGGTGAAGCCGCGCACGCGCATCAGGCCGTGCAGGGCGCCCGACGGCTCGTAGCGATGAACGTTGCCAAACTCGGCGAGGCGCACCGGCAGTTCGCGATAGGACTTCAGGCCATGCTTGAAGATCTGGATATGGCCCGGGCAGTTCATCGGCTTCAGCGCAAAGATGCGCTCGTCGTCGGTCTCGTCACCGGCAACCGTCACCTTGAACATGTTGTCGCGATACCAGCCCCAGTGACCCGAAGTTTCCCAGAGCGACTTGTCGAGCACCTGCGGCGCATTGACTTCCTGGTAGGTGTTGGCGAGCCGGCGGCGCATATAGGCAACCAGCGTCTGGAACATGCGCCAGCCCTTGCCGTGCCAGAATACGACGCCCGGACCTTCTTCCTGGAAATGGAACAGGTCCATTTCGCGGCCCAGGCGACGGTGGTCGCGCTTTTCCGCTTCGGCAAGCACGTGCAGGTACTGGTCCAGCTCTTCCTGGGTGTGCCAGGCCGTGCCGTAAATGCGGGTCAGCATCGCGTTGTTGCTGTCGCCGCGCCAATAGGCGCCGGCCACTTTCATCAGCTTGAAGGCCGTGCCGATCTGGCCGGTCGAGGCCAGGTGCGGGCCGCGGCAGAGGTCGAACCAGTCCCCCTGGTAGTAGATCTTGAGATCCTGCCCCTCCGGGATCGCGTCGACAAGTTCGACCTTGTAGGCTTCGCCCTTCTCGGCAAAGATCTGGCGGGCCTTTTCGCGCGACCAGACTTCCTTGGTGAAAGGCTTGTTGCGCGCGATGATCTCCTTCATCCGCTTTTCAATGAGCGGCAGGTCGTCGGGCGTAAAGGGCTCGTTCTTGGCGAAGTCGTAGTAGAAGCCATTGTCGATGACCGGGCCGATGGTCACCTGCGTTCCCGGCCACAGTTCCTGTACGGCCTCCGCCATCACGTGCGCGGCATCGTGGCGGATCAGTTCGAGCGAACGCTTGTCGTCACGAACGACGATTTCGAGGCGACCGTTGGTCACCGGATCGGACAGATCGCGCAGCTCGTCGTCGAGCGCGATCGCAACCGCCTTCTTGGCGAGCGACTTCGAAATCGATTCTGCCACGTCGCGGCCGGTCGTGCCGAAGGGATATTCGCGCACCGAGCCATCAGGAAATGTAAGGGAAACAGGATTCGACATAGTGATCTCCTATCCAGTCCCGCCAACGAATGCGGGTGGTATGGTTGACCGGCAAGGCCGGTGAATTGACGATACAGCGTCGCATCCGTCAGACGCGCAGAGATCGCTGTAGTGCTTTGGATTGCTGCGTGTTTTTCCCCGAGCCGGAGGACGACCCGCGGAAACACGCCGTAGCCTGATAAAGGGTTTTCGAAAGTGAGTAAAGGCAAAGGCTGCGGCGGACGCTAGCTGCGCAGCATCTCGCAAAGCCCCTTCACGGTGTTCCAGTTGCGGAACGTCCCGATGCCCAGCCGCTTGGTGGTCATGGCGCCGAGCAGCTTCGATTCGCTCGCCTTGCCCGGGAAATGCACCCAGAGATCGCCATCGACGATCGCCAGTCGCTCGCCGGCGGTGCAGTAGCGCCGAAGTCCGTCGAGCGCCGTTTCGGTCAACGGATCGCGCATCACCCGAACATGAACCTGCGTCGCGTCCGCCTCGCCTTCCTCATGGAAGGGATTAGAAGCGGCAAGCGTCTGCCAATCGGCGCCCGGCCGGACAAGAATGTCGACGTGCCGGCCAAACGTCTCGGCAAAGGCCTTCTCGAGCGGCAGTTCGAGGTCCCGAGTGGACGTTTGTCCGGTCTGAAACACCAGATTGCCCGTTGCGACCAACGTCCGCGGCGCTTGATAGCCGAGCCCTTCGGCCATCTTCTTGAGGTCAGCCATGACGACGCGACGGCCGGGGCCGAGAACGATGCTGTAAAGCAAGGCGACGTAGCTGTTCATCGTTCCCCTTGTCAGGCGCGCCAGAAATCCGCAGCGCCCGCCGGCAGTCGGGCGAGCACCCGGTCGAGTTTCGCCTCGTCGATGTTGCGACGCAAGGCGCCAGCGACATCCGCAATGGCGCTGTCCGGGGAAATATTGTGATCCGGGCGCAGCGCCTGTACCTCGCGGGTCATGGCGATGCGACCCGAAAACGGGAGCCGCGGCTCTTCAAGGTCCCACTCGGCAACGAAGATCGCCCGGATGACAGGCGGCAGGATGTCAGCAAACAGAATGGCATCCTCGATATCGAGCCGCCGCCGAAACGTCTGCAGTACCGCCTGGACCATCGTATAGGCCTGGTTCGTCGTCTGCAGCCCGGCCAAATCGCGGGCATCGAGAATGAAGCGCTCGAAGTCTAAGGAAGCCTGACGATACTCCATCGGCATGGGCATGGCGGTCATCCAATCTTTGGCCGCGGCCGCCAAAAGCGCCACGGCGCGTACCATACGAGGCGCGGTTCAAGTCGCTCCGGCACCGGATCGAAACCATGCGTTCCGCCCGGCCCGCAGCGCACCACGCGAAACAGCGTCATCCAGCCTCCGGCCCAGAAGCCATGGCGGGCAACCGCCTCGTAGCCATATTCCGAACAAGTCGGCAGGTGTCGGCACGAATTGCCGATAAAGCTCGAAAGCGTGAGCTGATAGGCGCGGATGAGCGCCATGCCTAGGAGCCGCCCGGGGGTCTTGCGAAAGGGGCCCGACCAGTTTCGGCCACGGACCGCAGGCGCTGCCTTTTCATGTGCAGCGTGCCGGCAATTCGGTTCGCCGCACATCTCAGACGGCCGCGAGCAGTCGCCTGGCCTCGATCTGCTCGATGGCATCGACGACGGCATCGAAGGTCAGCATGGTCGATGCGTGGCGCGCCTTGTAGTCCTTCACCGGACGCAGGAAGCGCATGTCCTCGAAACGGCCCGAAGGCCCCTCGCCGTCCGCCTTCAACATAGAGAGCATGTCTTCGCGCGCCTGGCGGATTTCCTCAGCACCGGCACCGACGACATGGCGCGCCATGATCGAGGATGAGGCCTGGCCGAGCGCGCAGGCTTTCACGTCATGGGCAAAATCGGTGACGACGTCGCCATCCATCTTCAGCCAGATATGCACCTTGGAACCGCACAACTTGGAATGCGCCGTCGCGTCCGCATCGGCATCGCCGAGCGTCCCGATACGGGGAATGTTGCCGGCGAATTCAAGAATTCGGCTGTTGTAGATGTCATCCATCATTTGACGCGATCCGACTGATTTTTCGCGGTTTTGAGTGATCGACGCATGATTTTCTCCGGTAGACGGGAAAAAAGCACGACGCGACACGCTCCGCCTCTTTCATCTCTGTGGCACCATACTATATGCTATGTCGTGTTGGGGCGACAGTTCCGCAAGAGGAACAATGTCGCCTGTTGTTTGGGAAACCGTGCCGGAAGGTCCAGTGCACTGCTAAGCCAGGACCGGAAAGCCCCGGAGCCCGCCAACGGAACCCAAGCCTGCACGGTTAGGCGAATGGCCAGTGGCGAGTTGTCCGAAAGATAAAACGTCAAGCAATCCCGTATTGCTAAAAGAGGCCATTATGGATGCCATAGTGAAGAATTTTCCTGTGCTCGACGATGCGAGCGGCCGTCCGACCCAGAAGGAAGCGGAGGAAGCCGTGCGCGTTCTTTTGCGCTGGGCCGGCGAAGATCCGCAGCGCGAGGGGCTTTTGGATACACCCGCGCGCGTGGCCAAGTCCTACCGCGAGCTTTTCAGCGGTTATGATCTAGCTGCCGAAGACGTGCTCGGCCGCACCTTCGAGGAGGTTGCCGGCTACGACGATATGGTGCTCGTCAAGGACATCCCGTTCTATTCGCATTGCGAACACCACATGGTGCCGATCATCGGCAAGGCGCATGTCGCCTACCTGCCGAACGGGCGCGTGCTGGGCCTGTCGAAGATCGCCCGCGTGGTCGATATCTACGGCCGCCGCCTGCAGACGCAGGAATCAATGACGGCGCAGATCGCCAGGGCGATCGACGAATCGCTCGCCCCGCGCGGCGTTGCCGTCATGATCGAAGCCGAGCATATGTGCATGGCGATGCGCGGCGTGCAGAAGCAAGGCTCGACAACGCTGACGACCACATTTACGGGTACCTTCCAGACGGAACCGGCCGAGCAGGCGCGGTTCATGACGATGATCAGGGGCTTCAAGTAAGGCTCCGACAGACGGAGCCTTTCCATGACGCTCACCTTCCACGCTCCCTCCTCCGACAAGGCCGAACTGGAAACAGGTCCGGCCTTCACTCCCCGCTTCGATGAAAAGGGGCTGATCACCGCCGTCGTCACCGACGTCAGGGACGGCGAGTTGCTGATGGTCGCCCACATGAACGCGGAGGCCCTGGCCCTGACGATAGAGACCGGCGTGGCCCACTACTACAGCCGCTCGCGCAAGAGCCTCTGGAAGAAGGGCGAAAGCTCCGGAAACCTGCAGACGGTCAAGGAAATCCGTACCGATTGCGACCAGGATGCGATCTGGCTGAAGGTTTCCGTCGCCGGCCACGACGCGACCTGCCATACCGGCCGCCGCTCCTGTTTCTACCGCACCGTCGGCACCGAAGACGGCAAGGCCTCGGTCAAAATCACCGACGACCACAGGCATTTCGACCCCGCCGAGATCTATGATAAAAATTAAGCATCGCGCATCTTTTTGGCGCGGGTGCATGCTATATTTATACTTTGGAAACCAACCGGGCGCCTAATCCTTGAGCAAGGATGCGGCGCAATCGGAACGATCTCGTTCCAAACTGTATTGCAAACTGTATCCAATGTTTATCGATCGTGCCGCAATCGTCGGCGAGATCGGTGATATACCTTAGACAAAGGTGCCAGTCTTTCAGCAATGAAGCAGGACAAGGCCAGCACCGGCGCCGGCTTGGCGGAGCCTCCCCAGGACGCGCGCATGAAATTGCCTCTCTCCAGGATCAATCCCGACCCCTGGAAGTTTAGTCAGCGATGAATTGCCACAGCGACCTTCGCGCATTCTCATCGACGTGTCGCGCTGCGGAGTATTCGGCGGTGTTGGAGGTGCCGGATGTTGAATTGGACGTTTACGCGTAACAATCAGATTACGGATCTGTCCGGACCGGACGGAACATCGATTTCGACAACGCCGCCTGAACCGGCACCACCTCCGCAAAACCCGAAGATCGCAATCGCGCTTGGCGGCGGTGCCGCGCGCGGCTGGGCCCATATCGGCGTGCTGCGCGCTCTCGACGAAGAAGGCATCGAAGTGGGGATGATCGCCGGCACCTCGATCGGCGCGCTCGTCGGTGGCTGCTATCTTGCCGGCAAGCTCGACGAGCTCGAAGCCTTCGCCCGCTCCCTCACGGTACGCCGGATCGCCGGCCTGCTCGATTTCGCCATCGGCGGCGGCGGCCTTTTCGGCGGCCTGCGGCTCACCAAGCGCATGCAGGAGCATCTGGAAGGCCTCAGCATCGAAGGCCTCGACAGGCCGTTCATTGCCGTTGCAACGGAAGTTCACAGCGGCCACGAGGTGTGGCTTGAAAAGGGATCGCTGATCACCGCGATCCGGGCCTCCTACGCCCTGCCCGGCATCTTCGAGCCGATAAAGGCGAACGGACGCTTGCTGATCGATGGCGCGCTCGTCAATCCCGTTCCGGTTTCGGTGTGCCGCGCCCATGAGCAGCAACTCGTCGTCGCGGTGAACCTCAACTACGATCTCTATGGCCGCTCGGCCGTCGTCAAACACAGCGCCGGCGCCGAATCCCTGGATGCGCCCGCCAAGGAAGCGCCGCACCAGTCGCGCCTGGGCATGACCAGCGTCATGGTCCAGGCCTTCAACATCATTCAGGACCGGATTTCCCGCGCCCGGCTTGCCGGCGACCCGCCGGACCTGGCGCTGCACCCGAAACTCAACGACATCGGTCTTTCGGAATTCCATCGCGCGGGCGAAGCCATCGATCGTGGCTACCACGAGGCAAAGGCGAGGCTGGTTGAAATTCGCCGCATGCAGGAAGTGCTTGTTCGCTGACTGAGCGTGCGCGGCATGAAATCCGCGATACGCAGCGGCGCACTTTACCGGTCGCCCAAGGTGCATCCTGAACACACGGGTGCTTCGCGGCTCCCAGGGGAATTAAGAGGGCGGCGCAATGCCGCCCTTTCCTCTCAGCCGGCGATATAGGCCTTGATCTGTTCGGTCTCGTGCTCAATGGCGCGGATGTGATGCTTGATCACGTCACCAATCGAGACGATGCCGGCAAGCTGACCGTTCCTTTCGACCGGCAGGTGACGGGCCCTGAGCTTGCTCATCATTTCCATCAGGGTCTGAACCGACATATCCTCGGTGCAGCAATAGACATTCTGCCACATGACCGCTGCCACCGGCCTTTCGAGACAGGTTGAACCCTGCTTGGCAATCGCCGCGACGATGTCGCGCTCGGTGAGGATGCCTGCGATCTGATCGTCCGCGTCGAGGATGACGACCGCACCGATATGATTGTCACGCAAGAGGATGGCGGCCTGTTGGACTGTCATCTGAGGGCCGACCGTTACGACATTCCGGCCCTTTTCATCGAGTATGGCTTTTACTGACATGCGCACATCTCCCGTTGCGACAACACCGGGTCGGCAGGGATAGGTCCAGCCATCTCACGTGCGGTACGGTCGGGCGATGGAACCTGTACCCTGGCCGATTGCGAAAGCCGTCTCGCGTGCTCCTCAGACGCGGATGGCATTCGATACCCGGCCTACACGGGCCGCCCAGACTTTCGATCACGGGCGACCGTAACAAATGGTGCGCCAGCGCCTTGGGGAAATCAAGCGCTCACAAGCGCCGTCCGCCGATCTTTCGCACCGTCAGTCGCGCGGATCGAAAAGGCCGAAGAGCAGAAAGCCGAAAAGGAAGCCGCCGATATGCGCTTCCCAGGCGACGCTGCCTGCCCCACCGGGGGTAAACATGCCAAGGCCGATCAGGAAATTGGTCAGGAACCAGATGCCGGCGAAGACTACAACGGAGCGGTTGGCCAGCGCCTCACCGACGTCGAGCCGGCGATTGAGATGGGCAAACTGCCGGCTGATGCGTCCGCTCGGCGAGAAGACGAATCGTGCGGCAGCGCCCATAAAGCCGGACACCACGCCAGAAGCGCCGACGACGACAATCATTTCCCCCCAGTGAAACGCCGTATGCAGCGCGACTGCGGCCGCCGCCGAAAGGCACCAGAACACGGCGAGCCGCCCCATGCCGATCCGCCGCACCACCGGCGCACCGAAAGCCACCATCCAGAAGATGTTGAAGATCAGATGCTCCCAGCTTCCATGCAGGAAGGAATAGGTGACGGGGCTCCACAGCCAGGCAAGCCCCTGCTCGGCCAATGGGTGATCGTAGCGCGCCGGGAGAAAGGCGAAATTGAAGATGATCTCCTGATCGATCGCCGGCGGCAGCACGTAGGTTCGCAGAACATGGATTGCGATCAGAAACAGCAGGATGAAAGTCAGCCCCGCCGGCAGATTGAAGGCCGGCTCGCGCGCCGGGCTCGCGGCGCTGTCGCGCTCTGCTTCCGGTGGCGTCGCCGTCTGATCTCGTTCCATGGTTGCTGCGTTCTCCTCTCAATGCGGCCCACACATTCCTGTGCGATCGCGGCGATGGCATGGCATCACCGGAATTAGGACTGGAATTGGGGCGACCAGCCATAAGCAAACAAAAAAAGACCGTCCAGCAAAAACTGAACGGTCGCCAAGCTCAAATCCGAGCTCCAGTTCAAGTGCCGAAGACAACGCTTCGTAAAGTGATGTCCTCCCCTGCCAGTTGCGGCGGCGCACTGCAACGGAAACCGTTTGTTAACCTTAATTTCCGGCTGGCACGATTTTCGCTCCCTAATCCTCAGAACCGAAATGCATGGCCGAAGATGTCTCGAACCGGGACACAACGGGCCGCAGGAATGGAATGAAAGAAGCGATGCGCAGCAATACGACGACGGAGCTTTTCCGATACTGGAACACCATTCGCGGGAAGCGCGAGCTTCCGTGCCGCGACGAGCTTGAACCTTCCGACATCAGAACGCTGCTGCCGAACCTGTTCATTCTCGAGCGCGACCGCAATGCAGGCATCTCGTTTCGCCTGGCGGGAACCCAGGTGTGCGCCCTCTTCGGCCAGGAGCTGCGCGGGCGGCAATTCGGCATGCTCTGGCTTGGCAGCCAGGCGGCGAAAACGCAGCGCATCACCGGCCAGGTCATGACGCACCGTGTGCCGCTCGTGCTCTCAGCCAAGGGCCGCACCGCCGACGCGCGGGAAGTCGATATCGAAACCCTGCTTTTGCCGCTTGCCTCCAGAGAAGGCGAAAGTGACCGGGTCCTTGGCGCCCTCTCACCTCTTTCCCGCCCGTACTGGTTGCATGCAACCTCGGTCGAATGCCTCGATGCGACGGGAATGAAGGTTCTCGACCCCGATCGGACCGCTGTTTTTCGCGACGAGGAGACCCAGCGACAGGGCGATGCCTTTGCGAAATCGCCTGCCGCCGGCGCGTTTTCGAGCGAATTCCGCCAGTTCGGGCACCTCCGCATCCTCGAAGGCGGGCGCCGCGACTGATCGCGCCTGCTGTGCCGAGATGATGCCAGGGACCAACCGGAGGACGAACCTTCTATTAACTTGAAAAGGCTAAGCTCCGCCAGCCAAGCTATGTCGCCACAGAGTCATCATGTTCTCGTTTCAGCACGCACAGAATACCGCTCCGAAACCGCACCACGAAGGTGCGTTCCAGCGCGTTTCCGTGAATCTGGCGGGGCGGCTGATGCTTGCCAATCATGACGAGTTCGAGTGCACCGCCATCGACATGTCGCCCGGCGACGTGCTGCTTTCCTCTCAGGCCCAGCCGCGCGCGGGCGAACGTATCATCGCCTATGTCGACCACGTCGGTCGCCTCGAAGGCACGGTGTCTCGCATCGCCGATGGCGCTTTCGTCATCCAGCTCAACGCGACCGAGCGCAAACGCGAGAAGCTCGCGGCCCAGCTCACCTGGATCGCCAACAAGCACGAGCTCGGCCTGCCCGAAGACCGCCGCCACGATCGCCTTGCGCCGCGCAAAACGGTAACCGAATTGACGCTCGACACCGGCGAGAAGTTCCCGTGCCGCATCATCGACCTTTCGCTGTCCGGTGCTGCCGTCGACATCGAGAACCGCCCGCCGATCGGAACCGCCATCCTCCTTGGAAATATGAAGGGCCGGATTGTCCGTCACTTCCAGGAAGGCTGTGCCATCGAGTTCTTGGGCATCCAGTCCCGTGAGGCACTGACCGAATTCCTCTAACGGCGCGCCTGCGCCGTCCTTCGGCTACCCGCCTTGCATTGAGCAACGCTCCTAGCCCGACCATCTCCCGACCTATCCTTCAGACATAAAGCCGTCTTCGTGCTTCATTTGTGCGGCAATGCCCCCCTTCCTACATCGCTCCGCACGGCTACGCCCGAGAGAACGCGCTAACAGCGTGCTCGCTTGGGCCCTAGGTCCCCGAGCCCGAAAGCACACGATGATCAGCGGCAACCGGACCGGTTTTCACGAGTAGAAGCGCGCCGCATCCGCACCTGGATCATTTCGAGACACGTGCGGCGCCGCGATCAAAATTCTTTCGTCGTCTGCAAATATTTTTTCCGGTAGAATTCAAGCGAAAACGCATATTTCAAGTCAAAACTCTCCTGAAGTGGCAAGTACAGACGCCGCAAAGATGTGTCTCCCACCGTGGCCGCACCGCAGTTTCTGCACCGCCCAGTCGCTCGTTTCCCGCAAAACCACACAAATACAGCGGGTTGGATGCTTAACAAATTACATCTCCACCTGCGGGCGGAGCTTAAATCGATAAAATTTGATTCAAATTCGATTCAAATACAAATAAAATTCTATTCTTGTTTTATTCTTATACGACTTTCATTTGTACTTGTTTTTAGCTCGCAAGTTCGCGAGCGATAAAAACGTCCGTGCCATTGTCGAACCATAACGGGGAGACAATCATGCTCAAGACAATCACCAAGCTGATCGCGATTGCGGTCCTTTTCACCGGCGGCCTTTTCGGCACGGCCCAGGCGCTTCCGGCCAACATGGTCGTGACCGGCTCCACCAACCCGCCGATCGGCCACTACGAGTTCTGCAAGATCTATGCGTCGGAGTGCACCTCCAACGGCAAGGATCGCGGCCCGATGGTGCTGACCCGCGAAGGCTGGCAGAAAATTCTCGAGATCAACTACGACGTCAACCAGGCGATCACTCCGATGACCGACATGGAAATCCATGGCGTCGAAGAGAAGTGGTCCTATCCGGAAACCGTCGGCGATTGTGAAGACTACGTTCTCCTGAAGCGCCGCAAGCTGATCGAAAACGGCTTCTCCGCATCCGACCTGCTGATCACCGTCGTGCTGCAGCCGAATGGCGACGGCCATGCCGTCCTCACCGTTCGTACCGACCGCGGCGACTTCATCCTCGACAACATGCGCAACAAGGTGCTGCTGTGGTCGGATACCGAATACACCTACCTCAAGCGCCAATCGACCGAGCATTCCGGCCGCTGGGTCAAGCTTCAGGACGGCCGCACCGTTGCCGTCGGTAGCGTTCGCACGCAGTAAGATCTTAAACACAGGCGAGCCGCCACCCGGCGGACGTCTCCCAACGGGCCTCGGTCAGTCCATTTTCCCCGTCCAGACCGAGCCTCGGCCGGTTCCGTGTCCCTCGGAACCGGCCGTTTTTTTATGCAGCCTTGTCTCCCCGGACACACGCAGGCACAAGGCATTCACCGAAAGTTAACCGTCTTCGACCAGCGTCGGGCAAGCGGCGTCCGCCACACTTCGGTCTGCCGCCAACCAGGGGCTCGATACTCGACTTGGGCGCGGCCAACGCGACGGGACGGCCACGATGATCAACTCTCCAAACGGGATAGACGAACCGGAACTCCGGCCGCTGCTGTCGTCCCGCTTCATCTATCGGGTGACGGCGATTGTCGTTGTGCTCGCAGCCCTGACCGCGGCAATCGCGTTCGCGGGAAGATGGTTCGGCGAAAACCTGGCGCTGGCCGGTCACACCGCGAGCAGCGAGCCCTACGATATCTTCATCGGACAGGATCATCTGCGGCTGCCGGCGAACATGATCCGCTTCGAGGCCCAACGTGCCACCTCGATCGTCGGGCGTGTCGACGTCTACCTCACATGGCCCGGCCTCGAAGGTTACAGCGACGAAAATCGCGACCTCTTCAACGACGTCGACGCGCCTGAAAATCTGATCTTCCTGCAGATTTCGCAAAGCACGATGTCCCGCGACATGTCGGGCCGGGTGGAGCCGATCTACAAGCAGGTCTTCGACGGCACCCCATCCCCCGGGCCGAACGGACTGCTTTTACATTCGACCAAAGCTGCCTCCAGCTATGCAGGCGAAGTCTTCTATACTGCGGAGCGGACAGGCCAGGCGCCCTACGTGGTGCGCTGCCTGAAATCCGACGCGCAAACCATATCGACCAGCGCCGACTGCCAGCGCGACATTCACGCCGGCAAGGACCTCGTGGTGCTTTACCGCTTCGCCAATAAACTGTTGCCGCGATGGAAGGAAATCGACGACGCGATTACAGCTTTCATCAAAAGCCGAATCGTGCCCTGATTTCGTCCAACTGATGTGGTGCAGGCAGGCACCGCATCATTGCGCCACACCGGAATTGTCTTTGTACGAATGCGTCCGATTCCGGAAACCAATCATTCATCATAAACCGATTGGTAACGCTATGCCGATACTGTCTCGAGAACGGTCGTTCCCGGAGGCGGCGTCCGGACAACCCCATGACATGAGAATAAAGAGCAGCGTAGTGTCCCAAACCGGTTTTTTTGATCTCGCGAAGCGCCCGTTCGGCGCTCTTTCAAAGATGGTAAAGCGGGTCGTCCTGGCAGGCACCATTGCCTCGGTCGCCTTTGTCTTGCCCGGCTTTGCGGCGTCGACCTACGCCAATCCCAAATATTCGGGCATCGTCGTCGATGCCAAGACCGGCAAGATCCTCTATGGCGAGGATGCCGACGAACTGCGCTATCCGGCGTCTCTCACCAAGATGATGACGCTCTACCTCACCTTCGAGGCGCTCGAAGCCGGTCGGATCAGCAAGTCCACGCAGATTCCCTTCTCGAAAAATGCGTCCGCGGAACCGCCGTCGAAGCTCGGCGTTCGCGCCGGCCAGTCGATCACCGTCGAACAGGCGATCCTTTCGCTCGTCACCCGGTCGGCCAACGACGCCTCCACGGCACTTGGCGAGTATCTCGGCGGCTCCGAGCAGCGCTTCGCCCGCATGATGACGAACAAGGCGCGCGCGCTCGGCATGACGCGCACGACCTACCGCAACGCCAACGGCCTGCCCAATCCGGAACAGCGCACGACCGCTCGCGACCAGGCCCGCCTCGGTCTCGCGCTTCGCCAGCATTTCCCGCAGTATTACGACTACTTCTCCACGCGCAGCTTCCGCTTCGGCAAGCAGACCATCGGCAACCACAACCGCCTGCTCGGCAATGTGCGCGGCGTCGACGGCATCAAGACCGGCTACACGCGCGCTTCCGGCTTCAACCTCGTGACCTCGGCCCAGCTCGACGGCCGCAGCATCGTCGCCGTCGTCATGGGCGGCACCTCGGGCGCCAGCCGCGATGCACAGATGCGCCGCCTGGTCGCGAAGTACATGCCGGACGCATCGCGTCGCGGCAACGGCAACCTGATTGCCGAGACCAAGCCGACCCCCGTTCCGGCCGAAGAGACGCAGGTTGCAGCCGCAGCACCCGTTGCCGAGACGCCGGTCGTCGCAGCTGCCGCCACTGGCCACGACCTGCCCAGCACCGGACCCGTTCCCGGCATCCGCTACAACGGCGAAAGCGCCAGCAGCGTGCAGATGGCCTATGCCGGTAGCAAGCGCGCATCGGACAACCCTGTCCTTTCTCCGAAGATCGTTCCCAACACCCTCGACGCGCAGAGCCTGAAGCTTCGCCAGCCTGCGACCGCAGCGATGGTCGACACCCAGATCACCAATTCGGTGCCCAAGAAGGCAGAGGCTGTTGCCAAGGCGGAGCCTGCCGAAGTCGCAAAGGCCGAGCCACTGCCGGCGCAGCCGCAGGGCTGGGTGATCCAGATCGGTGCCACTCCGGACAAGGATCAGGCCATGACGCTGCTCGGCAACGCCAAGGACAAGGGTGGCAAGGCACTGCGCAACGCGCAGCCGTTCACGGTCGCCTTCGGCCAGGTGTACCGCGCCCGCTTCGGCGGCTTCGATGACCAGAATTCGGCAGTCAACGCCTGCAAGGCCTTGAAGAAGAAAGGCATCTCCTGCTGGGCCAGCCAGCAGTAACCACGAAATTTGGCGGCCGGATGTGTTTGTTTTCCGGCCGCCTTCCTCGGATTTGTACAGCGTAACGAGGTTAAACATGGCAATGAACGAGAACGTTCCGGGTGTCACCCCGCTGCCGGGGCGACGGGCTAAACCGTCGCGCATCAATCTGCACCCCCTGCACGAGGCGGCCATGCGCATCGCCGATCTCGGCCTCAATCGATCGAAGGCCAAGACACGCGATCTCGTCGGCATGCTCTTGACGCACGGGGCGCGCGCCTGGCGCTCGACGCAGCCACGCGCCGGCATCCACCTTCACGTGACGGCGCCAAACCGGCGCCACCCGCTGAAGATGCGGATCACCTGAACATTCACAATTCGAAAGGCGGCCATGGCCGCCTTTTTGCTTTCTGGCTGGATGATGGTGGTGCGGCCTCGATAGAGCCGTTTCGCGGGGGCAGAAGCGATGCGAAAACAGACGGCACCTTGAAGGACGCGTTGGTTGCCGCTCGATCGCCAAGAGCTCAGCAAATTGCCCGCGGCGTAGGAATTTTAGAGAAGCCCGAGTTCCGCCAGTTCGCGCCGCAGTTCGAGCGGCATCTCGGAGCCGCCGGCCGATAGCGACGCCAGGTCGCGCGGGGCGTCCTTGTCGGTCAGATAGCGCCAGCCCTGAAACGCGCGGCGCGGCTGCAGTTCGGTTTCGATCACTTCCGGCCCCAGCAGCAGGTTGCAGCGACCGATACCCTCACCGTCGGTAAAGGTCTCGATGCCGATCAGCGGCTGGCGCGCCTGCACGCTACCCTTGATCACCCAATAGAGCGAACCGCCTTCCAGCAGCTCCTCAACGCGCTTGGGCACCATGCGCGTCGTGTGGAACGAATGGGGCTCAAGGCCGGCGGCCATGGCCGCCATCGCCTTGCGCGAAACCCATTCGCGCAGGTCCTCGATCGATTCCGCTCCGACGCAGAGCTTTATGAGATGTAGAGACATGGCTTTTTTTGAACACCCGTCCGGCCGTTGCGGTCAAGCGGCCAGACGTCGTTCATCCACAATCACCGCAATACGTCCGGTCGATACACCGGCGTCTGGGCTTCGAGAGGCTTGCAAGCCTCAACATTCGACAACATTGACCGCAAGACCGCCGGTCGATGTTTCCTTGTACTTCTCGTTCATGTCGACGCCCGTCTGCCGCATCGTCTCGATGCAGGCGTCGAGCGGCACGAAATGCTTGCCGTCACCTTTGAGCGCCAGAGAAGCGGCCGTCACCGCCTTGACCGCGCCAAGCGCATTGCGCTCGATGCAGGGCACCTGCACGAGGCCGGCCACAGGATCGCAGGTCATGCCGAGGTGATGCTCGAGTGCAATCTCGGCGGCATTTTCGATCTGCTCGGGGGTGCCGCCCATAACGGCAGCAAGGCCCGCCGCCGCCATCGCGGACGCCGAGCCGACCTCGCCCTGACAGCCGACCTCAGCGCCGGAAATCGAGGCGTTGTGCTTGATGATGCCGCCGATCGCGGCAGCCGTCAGCAGATAGTCGCGGATGCCTTCCTGGTCGGCGTCGTCATGGAAATGCATGTAATAGCGGATCGTCGCCGGCACCACGCCTGCGGCACCGTTGGTGGGCGAGGTGACGACGCGGCCGCCGGCGGCATTTTCCTCGTTGACCGCCATCGCGTAGACGCTCAGCCAGTCGTTGGCGAGCAGCGGATTGGCCTTGTTGGAGCGCCACTCTTCCTGCAGCTTGTCGTGGATCGAGCGGGCACGGCGGCGAACCTTCAAGCCGCCGGGCATGATGCCATCCTGGCTCAAGCCGCGGTCGATGCAATTGCTCATGGCGCCCCAGATGCGGTCGAGCCCGGCGTTCAGTTCGTCCGGCGACATCGTCGCCTCTTCGTTCGCCCGCTTCATCTGCGCAATCGTCAAGCCGGAGCGCGCAGACATGTCCAGCATTTCCTGGGCCGAGGAGAACGGGAACGGCACCTTGACGCCCGTCGCCTTGTTCTTCGAGGCGCGCATGGCCTCCAGTTCCGTGTCGGTCACGACGAAGCCGCCGCCGATCGAATAGTAGATCCGCTTCAGCAGCAGCCGGCTGTCTCGGTCGAAGGCAGAAAACGACATGCCGTTGGCATGGCCGGGCAACGGCACCTTCTTGTCGAAGACCAGATCGGTCTTCGGCTGGAACTCGTAGGACGGATGGCCTGGCGGCGTAATGCGGCCCGTGCGTTCGACCTCCTCGATCAGGGCATCCATGCGATCCGGATCGACGAGATCCGGGCGTTCACCAACGAGGCCGAGGATCACCGCCCTGCCCGTTCCGTGGCCGATGCCGGTGTGGGCGAGCGAACCGTGCAGGCTCACCTTGATCGCCGCGACGGAGGCATGGGACGGACGTGGCCAGTCGTCGGAAAGGATGAGATCGAGAAAGCGATTGGCGGCCGACATCGGCCCCATCGTATGCGAGCTCGAAGGCCCGATACCAATCTTGAACACGTCGAAGACGGAAAGAAACATAAGCTGCCTGCCCCGGAGACTGACCCGCGACGCACGGGCATGATCGCCCGGCACCGCATTCACGATTGCCTCGATACCACGCTTCATGGTCCATGCGAACCGGCGCCGTATCCTCATATTCACTGAACGATTTTATCCTCAGATCGGTGCCGATTTAAGGAAATTCGCCAGCAGATATAGGAACGAAGCCTAAGCGATCCCATAGCCGGCGCTCAGGCGGTCAACCGACATTCGATCGCATCCATGCGACATCGCCGCCTGCGCAGGTTCCGGAGCGCCTCGTCCCGGAATCAAAAACGGCGCGGCTCTTGGGAAGCCGCGCCGTCAATCAGTGGACTTTTCTAGAAACTAGATATCAAAGGCCGCCGAAAAGATAAGCAAGAACAAGAACGCCAGCGAAACCAGCTACGGCGCGAGCAGTCACGCCCCAGCAAGACTTCTGAATTGTATTGTCCATGATGTCTCCGAAACACTCTCAACGGCCGCGGGCAGCACAGTGGGCGCCCGCGTCTGGGGCCATGCATATTGAAGAAAGCGTAAATGCGCAATGGGGGAATGTGGCGGAAAAGTGTCCCGCTTCGGCGCTCCTCCGCAGGATCCTGGTGAAAACCCCTCAATTCCCCGGCAGGGGCAAAGAGAAATTCCGCCGCAATTTCATCACAGTAGTTGACGCGTCGCCGATTCCGACGCCACTCCGGCCACCTTGCAATTTCCAAAAGCCATGCCAAAAACACGTGTATGACCTTCGAAGATTACATAGCGCTTGTCGTGTTTATCCTGCTTTGGGCGGGTTTCAGCTGGGCGACCGATGGCACGCGCGGCTTCAAACGCGTGAGTCTTACGCGCCTCATGAACGAGCATCGCGGCCGCTGGATCCGCAATTCGCTCAACCGCGACCTGAAGATGATCGATACGCAGATCATCGCGGGGCTCCAGGCCGGCACCGCTTTCTTCGCTTCGACGACCATCTTCGCGCTCGGCGGCTGCTTCGCGCTGCTCGGCGCGACCGAACAGGTGCAGATGATCTTTGCCGACATGCCCTATGTCTTCCATGGCGGGCGCACGGCGTTCGAGCTGAAGGTCGGCGGCCTCACCTGCCTCTTCGGCTACTCCTTCTTCAAGTTCGGCTGGTCCTACCGGCTGTTCAACTATTGCTCGATCCTGATGGGTGGCATCCCGATGACCGCCGATATGCAGCGGGATCGACATGCGGCGGAAAAGGCGGCCGAACGGGCGATCCGCATGAACGTGCTCGCCGCCAAGCACTTCAACGCCGGTCTCCGGGCGATCTTTCTTTCGATCGGCTATCTCGGCTGGTTCATCAGCCCCTATGTGTTCGTGGCGCTCACCGTCTTCGTCATCTTCGTCTTGACCCGCAGACAGTTCTTCTCGGAAGCGCGTTCCGCGCTTCTGCAGGACGCAACGCCCTGATAATCCGCGCGACCGGCGCGCCGGACGGCGGCGGATCGCAGCCGCGGCGTTCCATCAGCAATCAAGAACGCGTGCTTGGCGCAAGCCAGGCCTGCCACTCTTCCTCACGCCAACAGGATGGCGAATGCCCATGTCCGAAATCCATGTGACCGCACCGGCAGCAGAGCCCCCAGCGAAACCGACAGGCAGGCGGCTCGCCTTCATCGATGTCGCGCGCGGCTTGGCGCTGCTTGCCATGGCGACCTATCACTTCGTCTGGGACCTCGAGTTCTTCGGCTATGTCGCAGCAGGCACGGCCGGCACCGGCGGCTGGAAGATTTTTGCGCGGCTGATTGCCAGCAGCTTCCTGTTTCTTGCCGGCTACAGCCTCGTGCTCGGACAATGGCCGACGATCCGTATCGATGCGTTCCTGCGCCGTTTCGCCAAGATCGCCGGCGCCGCAGCGCTGATCACGATTGCCACCTATTTTGCCTTCCCGGACACCTTCATCTTCTTCGGCATCCTGCATGCGATCGCCGCGGCAAGCCTGATCGGTCTCCTTTTCCTTAAACTTCCGGCTGTTGTCTCCCTTCTCGCGGCCGCCGCCGCCATCGCAGCCCCGTTCTATCTGCGCTCGCCGATCTTCGATGCGCCCTGGCTCTGGTGGGTCGGCCTGTCCGAGACGCTGCCGCGGTCCAACGACTACGTGCCGCTCCTACCGTGGCTCGGGCCGTTTCTGCTCGGCCTTGGTGCCGCCAAGCTCTTCCACGCGCGGCTGGTATCTGCGCTTGCAAGCCGGCCCTCCACAGATGGCAAGGGGCGGCTGTGGATGACACCCCTCGTCTTCGGCAGCCGTCACAGTCTGGCCATATACCTCATTCACCAGCCCGTGCTCATCGGACTGGTCTATCTCTTCTCGCTGATCTCTCCGCCGACACTGCCGGATCCCAAGGAAGCCTACCGCAGCAATTGCGTTGCGGCGTGCAACCAGGGAAATCCGGCCGTGCCGTGCGACAGTTTCTGCGGCTGTACACTCGACCGTCTGGTGGAACAGAACCTGTTCGACAGCCTGAACAGGGGAGAGATCAACGTCAGCAGCGATGAACGCATTGCGCGAATCGCGCAGCAATGCACAATGAACGTGCAATCAGGGGACTAGGACATGAATGCCTATCGTGCCAAGCCGCTGAACTTCCCATGGCCGGCCCTTCTCTACGGGGTCGCCACTCTTGCGGCGCTTCTACTGGCGCGACATTTCCCCATTCCGGTGGCACATGGCCACGGCTGGTTTCCCTGGATCAGCGGCGGCGCTCTGATTATCGTCGCGATCTGGCTGGCCCTCTGGGCCGTCAAGACGCTGCTCGATCGGCATACGGCGGTCATGCCTTACCGATCGGCCACATGCCTGGTCACCTACGGTCCGTTCCGCTTCACCCGCAATCCGATCTATCTCGGCTACACCTTGATGATGATCGGTTTTGGTCTGGCGACCCTCAATCCGTGGTTCTTCATCATGGCGATCACAGCCGTGATGCTGACGACGCTCTTTGCCATCCGCAGTGAAGAACGGCACCTGTTGTCGCGCTTCGGTTTCGAATTCGAGCGCTACTGCCGGCATACCAGCCGTTGGATCTGAGCGCCGGCAGGGATCCACTCAGCAAAAAGGGCAGCGCGAACGCTACCCTTCGAAATTTCGAGACATAAGCCAGCGACGCTTCAGGTGCCGACGCCGATTTCGGCCAAACGCGTCAGGCACGCTTCCTCGACATTGTCGAGTTCCGTCAGCGTATCGTCGATGTCCTTGCGCTTCTGGCGCAGCTCTTCGCGCTTTTCCTCGACGCGCGACATCAGCAGCTGAAGCTGGCCGAGCTCGCCGGGCGGATCCTTGTAGACCTGAATGATTTCACGGATCTCGGCGATGGTGAAGCCGATGCGGCGCCCTCGCAGAATCTCCTGAATGAGCCGCCGGTCGGCCGGCCGGAACAGGCGCGTGCGACCACGGCGCTCCGGATGGATGAGGCCCTCGTCCTCATAGAAGCGCAGCGTTCGCGTGGAAATGCCGAATTCCCGCGTCAATTCGGTGATGCTATAGTATTTATCCACGCTGCCATTCCATGTGTTCCTGGGCATGCACTATCGTTGACCTTGACGTAAAAGTCAAACAACGCGCCACGTTACGTGACGTGGAACCACCAGGTGGCGATGCCGAGAAAACTGAAGAAGCCGGTGATATCGGTAATGGCCGTCACGAAGACGGCGGAAGAGACCGCCGGGTCGGCGCCGAAGCGATCGAGGCAGAGCGGCACGAGGATGCCGCCAAGGGCCGCAGCCATCATGTTGATCAGCATCGCAGTTGCGATGATGCCGCCGATGTTCGGGTCCTGAAACCAGAGACCGGCGAGAAGGCCGATCAGCGTGCCGAAGATCATGCCGTTGAGCAGCCCAACGCCGGCTTCACGCCGGATGATGCGCGGCGCGTTGTGAATGTCGAGGCCCCGGGTTGCGAGCGCGCGCACGGTAACGGTCATCGTCTGCGAACCGGCATTGCCGCCCATGCCCGCAACGATCGGCATCAGGATGGCGAGCGCCACGATCTGCTGGATGGTCGCGTCGAAGAGACCGATGACCGAGGCGGAGATGCAGGCGGTCATCGAATTGATGAACAGCCACGGCACGCGCGAGCGCGATGCCTCTCCGACGGAGTCCGAAAGTTCTTCGTCGCCGACGCCGCTCAGGCGCAGCAAGTCTTCCTCGGCTTCTTCCTGAATGACGTCGACGACGTCATCGATGGTGAGCACGCCAACAAGCCTACCATTGTCGTCGACGACGGCCGCGGAAAGAAGGTCGTATTGCTCGAAGAGCTGGGCCGCCTCTTCCTGGTCCATTTCGGCCGGAATGGCATGGCTGGTATCGTGCATGATCGCATCGACCTTGACCGAACGCTTGGTTCTGAGGATGCGGTCGAGGTCCATCGCGCCGAGCAGCTTGAAGGTCGGGTCGATCACGAAGATCTGCGTAAAACTCTCCGGCAGGTCCTCGTCTTCGCGCATGTAGTCGATCGTCTGGCCGACGGTCCAGAATGGCGGCACAGCCACGAACTCGGTCTGCATGCGCCGGCCGGCCGTGCTTTCGGGGTAATCCAGCGAGCGGCGCAGGCGAACCCGTTCGGTAAACGGCAGCTTCGCCAGGATCTCATCCTGGTCTTCCTGGTCCAGGTCTTCCAGAATGTAGACCGCATCGTCCGAATCCATCTCGCCGATGGCCTCGGCGATCTGTTCGTTCGGCATGTGCTCGACGATATCGAGACGGATCGCCTCGTCGACCTCGGTCAATGCCGAAAGGTCGAACTCCTTGCCGAGCAGCGAAACCAGCGCCAGGCGCTGATCGGGCTGGATCGCCTCGAGCAGGTCACCCATTTCCGACGAGTGCAGGCCGGCAACGTGCTGGCGCAGATAGATCGTATCGCGGTCGGCGATAGCCGCGCCGACATGCATGAGAAAATCGGATCGGATAGAACCGTCGTCGGCATAAATGTCCGAGCCGTCAAAGGCCTTGACGTCTTCCGAGCCGCGGTCTTCGTCGCCAGTATTGCTCATGCGCGCCCTCGAAACGATTTGCTGCTTCCCGGCCGTCCGCCTCGCGAGCCGGAAAGAATGCGTCCACTGACGTTTGCCTCACCCTCATCCGCCGCCATGGGCGGGGATTCTGGCCTTACAGCCTGCTAGCGCAAAGCCCTGACGAGGTCCACAGCACAGATACCACCGGGCGCGCCGCAACAACAGATTTATTCAAGCTGTTGCAAATACATGAAAAACCGGCTGCTTCTCGACACAGTCGACATCGATCGCGCGATCAGCTAGCACTTCAGTCGAGATATCGGAGGCGCAATACCCATTTGGCGCCGCCAAGGAAGATCTGATGGCCATTCGCCCCATTGTCCGCTTTCCCAACCCGCTGCTGACCCGGACAGCGAAGACGATCACCCGCTTCGGCGCGGCATTAGAGGCGCTGGCCGCGGACCTTCTCGACACGATGCGGGCCGCCCCCGGCGTCGGCATCACCGCGCCGCATATCGGCATCCTGGAGCGCGTGACGGTGATCGAGCTCGATCGCGAAAGCGGCGCCAGAACCTTCGTCAATCCGGAGATCATCTGGTACAGCGACGAGAAGGCGGCCCATACGGAAGGCAGCGTCTCTATGCCGGGCATCCTGGAAGAGGTCGAGCGCCCGAACGCCGTTCACATCCGCTACCAGACGCTTGGCGGCGAGACGATCGAGGAGGAAGCCGACGGCTTCATGGCCATCTGCCTGCAGCACGAAATCGACCAGCTCAACGGCATCTTCTGGACACAACGGCTCTCGCGCCTGAAGCGCGATCGCGCCATCAAGAAGTTCGAAAAGCTGATTAGGGAGCAGGCGCGCGGCTAGCGCACCGGTTCCCTGCTCGCAACATCACGTCATAGTCATCAAGGACCGAACCATGAAACCGACCTATCTCGCCCTCATCGGCCTCCTCGCGCTTGCCGGCTGCAACAGCGCCCAGCAAGATCTCGAGCCCCTGCCCCAGAGCCTGACCTATGGCGAGAACGCGGCCAACAGGAAGACACAGGCCGCACCGGGCGCAATGATCCAGAACCGCTTCATGTATGAGGGCCAGATGGTCTACGAGACCTATGAGGTCCAGCCTGACCGCACCTACAAGCTTGTCCGTCGCCGCATGGACCAGAGCGGACCTGCCGGCAACAACTGACACGGATAAGGCGTACGGGCGCAGCGACCTCTGTCGCCCGTCGCCGCTACGTATTTCGAGCCGCGTACACCGCCGTTTCGAAATCGAGATAGCTCCCGAATGAAGCGGGATCGGCAAAGGGCAGTATCTGTGTCGCCCACAGGCCACCGAGACCGTTTTGGCGGTCTATCCAGTAGTAGAGGTTTGCAAGCCCCGCCCAGGCCAACGCCCCGGCGGGCCGCCCCGTCGGTGCTGCTTCATCGTTGATCATGAAGCTCATCCCCCAGGACTTCGGCATGCCGGGGAAAAATTCGGCGTCGTGCGACAGGCTTTTTATCACCCCCGGAAGCTTCTTGATCTTCCTTTCCCCGAGGCCGTTCCTCTCCGCCATTTCGACGGTTTCGGCCTTCAGCACGCGGCCGCCGGGTGACATCCCGTCGTTGAGCCACATGCGGATAAATTTGGCGTAGTCGACGGCCGTCGAATAGAGACCGTGCCCGCCCATCTGAACCTCCGGGTCTTGCGGGAGCCTGAAATCAGGCAACGGCGACAAACGTCCGGCATCGTCCCTTTGGTGCAAGGTAACCAAGCGGGATGTCATGGATGCGGTCATTGCAAAGCCGGTGTCCTCCATGCCAAGCGGCTGGAGGATGCGTTCCGCCATCACGTCGCCAAGCCGCTTGCCGGTGATGCCTTCCGCGACCTGCCCGGCCCAGTCCAGGCTGCTCCCATATTCCCAGTCGCCGCCGGGATCGAAGAGCAAAGGCGTCCGGATGGATGCACGGGACGCCGTGATCACGCTCGGCTGTCCATGTTGCCGCGCCAACCGGGCATAGGTCTCGTTGAAAAAATCGTAGCCAAAACCGGCCGTGTGCAGGAGCAGCATGCGCGTGGTGATGTCACGTTTGGGCGGGCGGAGTTTCGGATTCCCAGCGGGGTCAAAACCCTCGATCACCTGCAGCGTGCCGATTTCGGGCGCGTACTGCCTGGCGGGAGCGTCGAGATCGAGTTTGCCGTCCTCGACCAATTGCAGACAGGCCGTCGCCGTGATCGCCTTCGTCATCGAGAAGATCGCAAAGACGCTGTCGATGGTCATATCCGTCGCGCCGGCCAAAGAGCGCTTTCCGGCGGCGCCCGTGTAAAAATTGCCGTGGCGATCCGTGGCGATTGCGACAACGCCTGGCACGCCATCGGCGGAACTAACCGCGGCATTGAGGATTGCATCGGCAGCAGTCTTGAGATCGCCGGACAAAGGAACCTCCCGCACAGCCAAGGCTTCGACACGCGTGGCGGTCGTGCCACCTTCACGTTGAACCACCGCGCAAATATTAACATCAAAGGGCGGCCCAAGCCATTTTCTGCCGGCCGGGAAAAAGAGAACCGTCGGCCAACTCAGCGCGAGACGAGCGCGATTCGGATGCCGGAAGGCATCACGATGCCGCCGACCAGGACGCGCCAGAACGAGAAGCTAAACATGGATCTAAAACAAAAAACCCGGCCGAAGCCGGGTATTTGGTGCGGTCGAGAAGACTCGAACTTCCACGGGTTGCCCCACAGCGACCTCAACGCTGCGCGTCTACCAATTCCGCCACGACCGCATCGTGGTAGGGCCGACTTGCGTCGGCGCGGCTGCATGTAGCAAAAGCCCCTTGAGTGCACAAGGGATGGCTGTGGACAAATTAAACGATGGCGACAGGCGGGAGGCATTCACAGTGCGGCGCGAAAAGACGGCGTTCAGCGGATGCATTTCAGACCCGCGAACGGACCTTCCCGACGCCTTTCGAGGCTCGCTCTCGCCACGACGGGATCGTCGGCAATTCGTTCGGCATTCGCACGCAAGATGAGCGACGGCCGCCACCCCTATTCGAATGCATGATGTGGACTGGAAGACAATGGGATGCGGCAGCTGCGCCCGGGCAGAAGGCTCAATTGGCTAACACCAGGATTAAAAACAAAAAACCCGGCCGAAGCCGGGTTTTTTTGGTGCGGTCGAGAAGACTCGAACTTCCACGGGTTGCCCCACAGCGACCTCAACGCTGCGCGTCTACCAATTCCGCCACGACCGCATCGTGGTAGGGCCGACTTGCGTCGACGGGGCTGCATGTAGCAAAAGCCCCTGGGGGGCACAAGGGGATCGCGACAGAATTTTGACGGGAAATGAAACTATTTCAACAGCCCGCCCGAGGAGCCCCGGAAACGCTGGACTCTTGCCTCGCGCCATCCCATGTACAGGCTCTAAAAAACAGGAATGCCGAGCGAATGCAGCGTGAAAATCTGAACCAGGACATGTTTGCCCCTCCGGAATCACCTCCGGTTCGCTGGCGGATTGCCTCCGAACTGGTCGATTATCCGCAGGCCGTCGAGTTGATGGAGCAGGAAGCCGCAGCGATTGCCGCCGGCACCGCGGATGAACTGGTCTGGCTCGTCGAGCACCCGCCGCTCTATACGGCCGGCACCAGTGCCGACGCCGCCGATCTCGTCATGCCCGACCGTTTTCCGGTCTTTGCCACCGGCCGCGGCGGCGAATACACCTATCACGGCCCGGGCCAGCGCGTCGTTTACGTCATGCTCGACCTCAAGCGCCGGAAGCAGGACGTACGCGCCTTCGTCGCGGCACTCGAAAGCGTCGTCATTTCCACGCTCGATTCGATGAACGTTCGGGGCGAGCGGCGTGAAGACCGGGTCGGCGTCTGGGTGCGGCGCCCGGAAAAGCCCGCCCTGCCCGACGGCTCCATGTCGGAAGACAAGATCGCCGCGATCGGCATCCGCCTGCGCAAATGGGTGAGTTTCCACGGCTTTGCGCTTAACGTCGATCCGGATCTCGAACATTTCGGCGGCATCGTGCCCTGCGGCATTCGCGGCTATGGTGTCACCAGCCTCGTCGACCTTGGCCTGCCCGTGATGATGCCGGACGTGGACATACGCCTGCGCGAAGCCTTCGAAACCGTGTTCGGCCCGACGAAGAACGACGCGGCCTGAGCCAACTCAGTTCGACGCCCGACGTCCGGCCTGCCGCTCGCGCCAGATGATGAACAGGCCGGAGCCGACGATGATGGCAATGCCGAGCCATTTCGAGAGCGACGGAAAATCTCCGAAGATGAGATAACCGAGCGCCGTCGCCGTGACGATCTCGAAATAATGAAACGGTGCGAGCAGCGAGACGGGTGCCGCCCGGAACGCCTTGACCACCAGCAGATGGCCGTAGCCGGACAGCGCGCCAAGCACGATCACGAGCGTCCAGCCAAGCGGCGACTTCGGCAGCGACGGCACGAAATCGGCGCTGCCCATGCCGTTGCCGATCAGGATCACCAGCGCCATCGTCAATGTGCCGCCGATGCCGGCAATTGTCTGCATCGTCAGCGGCGAGTCGCCGGTACCGACAGCGCGGTTGAGCAACAGGTAGCAGGCAAAGACAAAAGCGCAAGCAACCGGCAACAGCGCGGTCAAGCCGAAAGCGGCAAAACTCGGCTGGATGACGATCATCGCTCCACCGAAACCGACGACAATGGCGAGCCAGCGCCGCCAGCCCACTCTTTCCTTGAGGAACACCGCCGAAAGGCAGGTCAGGATGAAGGGTTCGACGAAATAGATGGCGAAGGTGTCGGCAAGCGGCATGTACTTCACCGATATGAAGAAGAACAAGGCCGCGGTCGCCAGCAGTACACCGCGCAGCAGATTGGCCCAGGGCCGCTTTGGCCTCAGCGCCCTCAGGCCACCGGCGCCGAGCAGCATCGGTAGCGTCGCCACCAGTTGGAAGAAGAAGCGGTAAAAGGTCACCTGCCCCGGCGACATGCCCTCATAGACGGCCATGTATTTCGCAATCACGTCCATGCCCGGCAGGATGACCATGGCAAAGAGCATGATGGCGACGCCCTGCATCACCGTGTCGGCGTGTTCGGTGGTCGCAGTGCGGGCGTCTGTCATGGGGCAAGCTCCTCTGGCCGCCGCACATTAGAGCCTATGCCTTGGTTTTCAACGGCCGAAGATGCGACGGGGAAAGAACTATCCGCGCCCTAGCCGCAATTGACGGTGTTTTTGGCGCTTCGGGGTGGTCCCTCGTCGCCCAAATGCCTATAAGCTCGGGATAATCTTCCGCCCCGGGCCTCAAGGTCGGCCGTCAGCCGCCAAGGCCCGGGACCTTTGAACGTGACCGTGGCAAAGGAGATGTCCATGCGCTTGTCCACCGAAACGATGATTGCCCGCCTGCGCGACACCAGCGACGGTGATACGCTGGGAGGGCGCATCTGGAGGGCGCGCGACGCCGCCAATCTCAGCGCCAAGGAACTGGCCGACCAGCTCGGCGTGCGCACGGAAACGATCGCGGCCTGGGAACGGGATCGGGCCGAACCCCGCACCAACCGGCTGTTCATGCTCGCAGGCGTGCTCGGCGTCACCCCGGCCTGGCTGATCGCCGGGCTTGGCCGCGCACCGGATGCCGACGCAGACGACGAGAAGGACGGCCTGCGCGAGCAGCTCGCCCTCGTCAAGAAGCTGCACGAACAGACCGGCAAGGCGATCGCCGCACTTGAGATGGAACTCAATCGCGTTCAACAGAACATTCGATAACCTATTGCGATTCCACTTAGGGCCGCCGTTCTGGCGGCCCGAAGTCATTTCAGTCCAAGGAGAACATAGATGGATGTACGCGCCGCCGTTGCCGTTCAGGCAGGCAAGCCGCTTGAGGTCATGACGGTTCAGCTCGAAGGCCCGCGGGCCGGCGAAGTGCTGATCGAGGTCAAGGCCACTGGCATCTGCCACACCGACGATTTCACCCTGTCGGGCGCCGATCCGGAAGGCCTGTTTCCGGCGATCCTCGGCCATGAGGGCGCCGGCATCGTCGTCGACGTC